>Ga0194041_10001384_pt1 | contig 10220 bp, 15 predicted proteins | sample JunL449m_MetaG_FD_160082 | JGI IMG/M metagenome (GOLD analysis project Ga0194041, IMG submission 160082) | Anoxic zone freshwater microbial communities from boreal shield lake in IISD Experimental Lakes Area, Ontario, Canada - Jun2016-L442-9m | ecosystem: Environmental > Aquatic > Freshwater >...
CATGTCTATTTTGTCAAAATGGCAGTACATTTTTGTATATTTAGTATTGACATGACAAAATGGCAGTGCTAGTATAACAGGCACTAAGTGCTAGGGTAGTGGGCAGGTGTTTGCCTAACAACCAGGCATAAAATTTTTATATTGAGGTAAAATACGATGGCATTATCTGCCCAACAAGTAGCAGACAAATGGAGTAAAAATCTTTCGATGGCAACGGATTCCATCAAGGCGGGGGTTAACTCAGTTATGACGGCCCCTGGTGAAGCTGCTGCACGAAATCAGCAGGGATACACCGCAGGAGTTCTTGAAAATGCAGACAAATGGGCAAGGAATGTTCGTAGGGTTAGTCTTGACGATTGGCGCAATGCTACTCTCGGTATCGGTTTGCAACGCCTCCAATCCGGTACTCAAAAAGGGAAGGGCAAAATGCAAACCTTCATGGATTCATGGATTCCCCATACTCAGCAACTCCAGGCAAGAATCGCAGCAATGCCAAAGGGTTCGCTCGAAGCAAGTATCGCAAGGGCTGCTGAGGCGATCCGTTTCAACAAGTCATACAAGGGCAACGGGTAAAACAAACTGTCCTGGCGGTGTTTGTCCTAAGTAAATATCGCCAGCTTATCACCCTACTTAATTACTCCTTATTAGGTAGGGTTTTTCTCTTTACAAACTACTTGAAAGGTATTTAATATGTATCATCTAGCGTGTTATAAAGGCGCAGTAACAGCAAACGCAAATAACTTCGATCTCCCTGCCGTGAATGATTCCGTCTTAACATTGTCAAACGGACACTATATTTTAACTCAACCAGCCAGGGTAAAGATTGCTTACACACAAGCACCATCTATTACACTGTCCAGGATTAATACCCCCAAATTGCGGGCAACAAGTTTGCCTTATATTGAACCTTTGCGAGTAGGTGCTTTGCCTGGTAATTTGCCACCCGCAGCACTTTACGAAAACAATCAATTGAACCTTGATCCTATTGACGAAATAGCGATTGAAGTAAGTAACGATCTTGCAAGTTCTACAGAAGTGACAATCGCAGGGTTATTCCTTGAAATGAGTAACACACCGATCCCTTCTGGCCCTAGTTTTACGATTCGTGCCACCAGTGCATTTACTGCAACAAATGGTGCGTGGACTTCTGGCGCAATCACCTTTGACCAGGTTCTTCCTGCTGGTAGATATGCCGTTATTGGTTTGCGTGTTATTGGGACTAATCTGGTGTTTGGTCGTCTTATATTCCCTGGTGGTCAATATCGCCCTGGTACAATTTGTTCTAATGATGTTAATGAATCGGATGGCAACCTAGTTCGCCAGGGCAATTGCGGTTTGTTGGGAGAATTTGATTCTGTGGCACAGCCTCAGATTGAAATATTCTCCAACGGCGCAAACAGTGCGCAAACTGTATTCATGGATATTATCCGCATTAGGTAATTAACAAATGGCAAATATCATCACTGGCGGGACTTACAGCCTGCCTATGCAGACTCTTGTTTTTTCCGGTGGTGATACTTTGCAGCTTTGCCGATCTAATCCTAGGCGTGTTGCCGTGGGCTTTTATAGTTCATCGACCACCATGCAAATCTATCCTACCAGTGTTGGCGTGATTCTTTCCCAAATCAAGCCAGGACTTAGTACAAATTCTGGCATTTGGTTTCTGGCCGATGATGCAGGGCCATTAGTACAGATTGAATGGTTTGGTTATGATGCTTCTGCAAGTTCTATGACTATTATGGAAGTTGTCCGAGAGGGTTAAAATATGTGTATGGAAGATATAAGAATTGGCCGTGAAACAATTGTTTTTCGATACCGATTCACAATACCAGCAAATGGAAGTATCCAAGTACTACAGAATGCACCAGACAGGATAAGTTTGTTGATCCCATCGCATGGCAATGCCGTGACGCTTGGCGCAGATACTGTCGATTTAGGTGGTACTGTCGAAGGCACGATTAATCTGCAACAAATGACACTAAGACTAAACATTAATCAAGATGGCAGTCTAGTTACTTTTCCGTGGTTTATAATGAATTCAAGCGGATCAACGCAGCAAATAACAATTTGGGAAACAAGATTAAGGGCGCAGTAAATTGGATAATCCATTAAAAGATCATGACCTAAGGCAAATCAACAAGGCATTATATATGTTGAACGACATGATAACAGCAATTGACAAAGCCGAAAGTTGCGGTATTGATTGCATGGAAGTAAAGATTAGGCGGGAAGATATGCTAGCAAAGATGATGGCAATTAAGTCCGCCTATTTCCCTGGTAAGTGACAAAAATGCCATTACCAAATTCTAAAACATACATACTAAAAATAGATAAAGAAAAGTGGGATACTTTTCTACCTAAATTTAATAAGGATGGCTCTCCTTCACCCGAAAATATTGAATCTAATATTAACGAAATATTCAATAAGTTTCCTTACCCATCGCCATTGCCAGAAATTCGCAGGGCAGAATATACGGCTTATCAAAAGGCTAGAATTGGTAATTATTTGGGAAATCCTTATACGATTTATCCTAATGATTATATCTTATTTAGTACTGATGATGCCTTGCAAGATGGAACAAATGTTAAGATAAAAACAGGCATTAGGAATTTATCTTGATATTTGAAATAATAACTACTGAAGAACCAAATATTAGTAATACAAGCAGTATTGCTAGTGACGATATTTCAAATTTAGATAATCTTCAAAAGACTTTAAGTCCAAGTCCTACGCCTTCGCCTGCGCCTGCGCCAGCTTCACCACCCCATTGCTACAATGGTCCGTTAGCAATTCCTGAGAATGTGGCACAAGATGAAAGAAACGGACAAGGTGCTTCATTTTTTGCACTTATTAGCAATTTATCGACATCGACTTGTTACGCAAGGGATTTAGACCAAGCAAATTTAACTGCTCTATGCAACTCCCCTGTGCCAGTATCGTCAATGGCCGTAATTAACTGGAGTGACAATGTTTCAATTTGGCCTATTCCAGTTACTTACGCTGGATACCAAATTCTTCCAGGCATTCCAGGCGTGACAGTACCACAAGAAACAAGAACCTTGCCTGCGCCACCAGTGTTGCCGATAATGCCTGTCATTGCGCCAATAGTGCAAGCACCTTTGCAGCAAGTAATTGGGGCAGTACAACCTATTTTAGCGCAACAGCAAGCACAAATTAACGGACAAATAGAACAACAATTTGATGCTATTGGTGCATTGATTAATAAGATTCCAGGTAAAATCGGTGATCAGCTTATTAACACAATGGGACAAACTTATGGTGTAGGTGTTGGGTTGGGGCTTGATGTGCCAACAATGGAAGAGATTCAATCTGGTACTGTCAATTTTAATCCTCCTTCACCAACTTCTTGTCCTACGATGCCTGACATCCCATATGAACCTTATCCTGTTCCAGAATTTATTCCGACTGTTCCAAATCCGCAATCGTGTCCAGTGCCTATCGTCAATGTTGCGCCTGTTTGCCCTGCGCCACCACAATTGCAGGATATAACATTTTCGCCTGTTATTAATGTCAATGTTCCTGCGCCTGGAATGCCTGCGCCAATAACACCGATTGCGCCTGTTACTGTCAATGTGCCTGCGCCAATTGTTGCAATTGAACAGCCCAAGGTTGATGTTTACAACAAACTTACTTTAACACCAGCACCGACACCAGCACCGACACCGAAACCGAAAGAGCCTGCGCCAGTTGTACTAGTTGTTCCCCCGGTTGCACCAGTTGTGCCACCAAAGCCAGAAGAAGTGCCAAAGCCTGCGCCTTTAAGATTGCCTATTGGAGTTCTTAATCCAAATTTGACCCAATGGGAGTTTGGGGCAGCGTGTGCAATTGGTGCAAATCCTGGTGCATTTGATCCTCGTTTGTTGTGGGGTTTATTCGGTTGGGATAATGTTGGCGGTGACGAATACAAGCCACCAGGTTGGTTAGATCCAACAAATTGGCCTATTGGCAGTAAGGCCATTGGTTCTACTTTAATGAATATGTTCGGAATGGGCATTCAAACACTAAATAAAGTGTCTTTAGCTTCCATGCCAATTTCTAATAATATTCAAGATTTTATGGTTTTAGCAATGGGCGGGGTGGTAGAAAAATGGGTTGGTGCGCCAATTCTTCCCTTCTTGCAGGGGACGATTTATAACATAAATTACAATAATCCGCAGTTGTTGCCTGGTATACCAGATTTGCAGAATCTATTTAGAAAAGGCGCAATAACTGAGGAAGTTTTTAGATGTTTAGTTCGTGCCAATGGTAACTATGATTCATGGCAAATGAAGATTGCAGAATCATCAACATTAGTTCCGTCTTTGTACGATATTATCCGACTTTATCGGGGTAAAAAGATTGGTGGGATGGAATTTGAGTATTACGCAAATCTAAATGGGTTGAAAATCTCGACTCCGCAGGGCAAAACGGACATTGCCACATTCCTTGAAGCGACTCGAGCTATTCCAGGCGTGGCCGATCTTGTGCGAATGATGGTTAGAGATGCGGGAGACAATACAATTGCTGCAAAGTATGAAACAGACACAGGTTTTGATGATAAATTTGCAAAGAATATCGAGTCATGGAGTGAACAACAAGGTGTAGATCCTGAGATCATGAAGTATTACTGGCGAGCGCATTGGGAGATTCCTTCAAATACGCAGCTATTTGATATGTTGCACAAGTTGCGACCAAATCGAAAAGTGGGCGCAGTTCCTGCAAATATCGTCACAAATGCCGATGATGTCAAGCAAGCTATTCAGGTTAACGATTTAACACCTTTTTGGGTTGATAGGGTGATGGCGACTTCTTACAGTTCTTTAACTAGGATTGATGCGCAGAGAGCGTTTTTCATCGAAGCAATTACAGAAGATCAATTATATGATGCTTATATGGATTTGGGCTATGATGCAAACAATGCGCAAGTCTTAGTGAATTTTACGAAAGAGCTTAAGCGAAAGCGTGATAGCAATCTACCTGGTGCAGATAAGCCAGCGAATATCATAAGCCAATTAAAGAAATATGCAATCAGTGAAACGAATGCCTATGATAGATTACTTGCGACTGGCATGAAGCCAGAGAAGGCAAGAGCAGCGGTTGCAAACTCAGTGCGAGATAGGAAAGAAGAGGCAAGGGCAAGATGCTTAAAAGAGGCGCAAAGAAGATTCTTTAGAGCAGAGTACGACCTTCTAAAATATAAGGGTGTGGTAATGCAGCTTGGCATACCACAAGAGAATATTGAGGCACTGGTTAACGAGACAGCTTGTTTATATGATTCGAGAGGAAAAGAAATAAATGCTGGTGCATTGTGCAAAGCATTTAAGCAAAATATCATTGCATTTGACCAATTCCAAAACAGATTGAAACTGATTGGATACGACAAAGACGAAGCTTTCATAATCGCAGAAAGTTGCCAAATCGACAAAGTAGTTGCAATTGGTAAAGCCAAACTACAGAAAGAGACTAAGGAAAGAGCCGAAGCTGAGAAGGCACAGAAGGCAGCGGTTGCAGCGCAGAAGGAAGCAGAGAAGAAGGCAGAGAAGGCAAAGAAAGCACAAGAGGCAGAAGAAAAGAAGAAGGCGAAAGACAACCCTGCGCCTGCTTAGGTTTGCGGGATAATTCTACCAGGCGGACATTGATTTGATGTGAAGGGCCAGACGCAATCGTTTCGTGGATAGATCCAAATTCGTATTGACTAAAACGATCATGATCCAGATTGATTGCGTTTGCCTTCTTTCCAGTGCGAACAATCTTACCACCATAAACATAATCACCAGGGCCAAATATTTCCGCATTACAGCAAGGGGGATCGACTTCACGGAATTGGCCAATGTCATCACCTAGCAAACCCTGCCTTTGTAGCGACTGGAAAGCTTCGCCATTACAAATAAAGGAATCGGTGTGTTGATAGTAGACAGAATCGGCAGGTAGTTTTTCTCTGATTTGTCTCATGTATTCTCGAGCATTTGCCGTGATAAAAGAGCTTATGGCAGGGAACGAATTTCTTGATTCTCCCTGTTCTTGTAATATCTGCGCATATCCACAGAAGAAACGATATGTTTCGACTTTCGCAGTGACAGCATTAACGACATAATGATGGCCAAACCATTGGTGAATTGGGGGAGTGTCAATGTCTTTCCAAAGTGAACTCTTTTGTGCAAACTTGCCATAAAGACTATTCATTGCCATTTTAGCAATTGAATCCATCATCCTATTACCACAACGGCCAGCTTCTTTGCGTATTGACCACCAATATTTTACATACTTTGCAAATAGTCTATTCATGTAATAAGTTGTGCAAGCACCGGAATCTACAACAAGATTCTCGTCTAATGCTCTAATTAACTCATCCCCTGCAAGCACAGTCCAAAATTCACCGCAGGCATAAACAACCTGGTTATTGTGTTTCGTCACGAATGGAATCGTAGGGGTGTTTAGTCTAACACTGGCTATCATCCCATATTGTCGAGACATGGCCTTTAATTGTGCTGGTGTTGTCTTTTCGTAATACCTGCGCAGTTGGTGCGGTACATAGGAATGAAGCATGGAAAAAGGAAATAAACTACGACAGTCTACATGATAAAGTGTTTCACTTTTCCAAGGTCTTGTATCAAATTTATCTTGTACTGGTGATATGTATCCTCTAAAAAATGCGTGTACTTCTCCTCCGTGATATGATTCTCGTTCTAGTTTTAATGCTTCGGGGTGATCATGAATAAGGCAGTTAATCTTTTCACCACCGGATTTGCTAGGTATTTTTGGCGCAAACCTATGTCTCCATGAATTTAGTGAAAGTCCTGCTGAAGTCATATTCCAATTGCCCAAATCTTCCCTTTGCCAATATTCCATCAAATTCGTTATTGCTGATTTAACGATTGACACTTTGTTGGTGCAGTGTTGCACCAGGTCGGGAGTGAGACTTTCAGCGCAGGGCGCAGGAATTTTAACTATTCCTATGTTTTCCGATAATTCTTCCAACGAAACAGGAAAATAATTAAGGCAATCAGCGAATACTATAGTGCCTTTCTTTGATCGACAGCGTATGAGGAAAGGAATCTGTTCGAGTATTGCCATTCCCTTCCAAGGTCTTTTAACCTTAATCCCTGCCTTTCTAACGGGCCAGTTTGCGTGTTTTTCATCAAGAATGAAGCTACCATCAAGGAATCTATCGAAACCCTCTAAAACAGTCAAAATGGCGTGTAGATTATGGCCAAAAACCCAATTTGATCGGTCAAACTTCAATTTTGATTCTAAGAATGTCCAAAAATGAAGTGTTTCATAGAAAGTGAAGGTTTCCTGGTGGGTTATTGAACCCTTTACCAATTTGCAGTGGGTGACAACACCTAAACGGAATGTCTCAACAAATGTCTTTCCTAATCCATCATGATCGGCCCTGCGGGTCTCACAATCAATAAAGAATACATTGCTAGGACATTCCGTCCCTTGGTTGCCTTTCATGAATCTTGCCATGTTTAAACACCTTAATTAAGTTCGTCTAAACACAGACAAAATCTCAGTGGAAGTAACTTCGACAGGTTGACCAGGTAAAGGCGGGGGTGTTTTTCCCTGCCTTGGACTGGTGCGAAATGTTTCCTGCGCTTGAATCCCCATAAGACTTCGGACAGTCTCAGCACCGATGTTATAAGGTGTTAATACTGTTACATCACGAAAATACTTAATCCCTGTCGATGGGTCAGTAAGTCCGACAGTGCCAGTATAACTATAAGCAGCTTCGGGAATTATCCCTCTATCTATCGGAATAACATCTCTAGAAATCGGGGTGTTAAAATCCCTTCTTCCCAAAGCTTTCCCCGCAAGATTTGCGTCTCTTGCGGTTGTTTGTACAGATTCGACCTGTCGAGGGGTTAAGTCGGGGTATCGGTTAACAATACTTTCAGTAGGTGTAACAGTGGGTGTAAATCCCTTGTTACCAAATAAGATATTCGTGGCATACTTATAAGCACTTGAAAGCGTGGAAGCAATGCCACCAAATGAGAAGCCAGGGAAAGCCATGATTACTCCTTAGGTAATGATTAGCGATTCTTAATTATTTCATTAATGTACTTAACAGCGGAAATACAGTTAGAGAAGTAGGTTTTATTATTCAATATCCAATCTGATTTATCGAGCTTTGCCATTGCCGACATTCGATTGTAACCAGCTACGAAGTCAGCGTGAGCAGCTTCCAGGGCTTTAGTGATTGGCAAAACATCTTCATTGGATATTTGTTGCCACAGTCCTTTTATCTTGGGCATTTAATCATCCTCCTCTTCTTCAAAATCACTATCTTCGTCACCTTCTTCATCATCATCATCATCATCATCGAACTCATCTGTCAAATCATCATCTTCGGGATCATCGGGATCAAGTGAACCCCATACAGTTGGGAATTTGCGTTCTTTCTCATCTTCGGGCAAGAAATCGTTTACTCTGCGAGCCATCGTATAAACTCCAAATAAAGCGTCTGGCAGAGTGTTTCTCCCTGCCAGACTAAACATAGTAAAGGGTAATAATCTGTCATTTATCCGGTGTTTCTTGGGGTGGGGTTTTTTCCCCATCCTCAGAATCAAGTTTACTAATATCCGTGTCCCCTATTTTGGTATAGGGGACTAAGCCAGGAATAAAAGCAAAACCTTCTGCCTTTGCCATTGCCATTGCAGCCCTGGCAGCTTGAATCTCTTCGTGATAGAAAAGATTCTTATAGCTCTTGCGCCTTAACCAAATCATGCAGCTATTATGACTAGAAAGCACAGCGGAATAAAGCGCAGGGCAGAAAACAAGGGTTTTAGACTTTCCCCCCAACTTCTTTTCCGATTCCCGATAGAATTTTACTATGGATATCGTTGGTAAAACTAGCGGGCTGTTGCGGTTGGGTTCGTGATCTTTCATAGTCAACACTCCACTTTTCTAGCATTTCAGCAAAGTAATCACCTTGGGTAAACTTATAAATCAAGTCCTTTGAATCTTCGCTTAGCGGGGGTAATTTGCCCCCGCTTTGCGTATTGAATACAGCGTATGCAATATCCATCAAACCCTTCACACCTTTTTCATTGGTGCGGACATAGGTTAAGTTTCCCCAAATCAGCTTTGCAATATTCATTATTTGCCACCTTTCTTGCCAGCTTCTGGCGCAGTGGGTGCGGGCAGAGTAATTAGGTTGTAGGTGGTTCGGCCCTGGCGTGTTGTGATCGTCTTAATCTTGAGGTAATAAGGCGAAGTAGGACTAGGAAGTCCGTAGTTAGCTATGATTATCTTCAATGACCGATAGATGCCCTTTGAACAGCATGACATTGTGGTATCATCGCCCAAAAAGAACACCATACGGACACTTTCAGTAACTTCGCCAGTGGTTGGTTCGACCAGGGAAACATCATGACAAAGAATATCGTTAACCTGAAAGTCCATGTTCAAGAGGTCTTGAATTTGTTTGTCTGCCGTTCCAAGTCCACGCACAATTTTAGACTTGCCTTCCAGTGTCGATCTATCGACAGTGGTCAACAAGGTAGAATCGGGTTTTAGCAAGTCCTGCGCTGAATCTCTGGATTTGATTGTTAAATCAAGTCCTGTTTCGCTGTCCTTAACACCAGATACAATCAATTCACTAGACATTATCAAAACTCCTTTAAACAGCGTGTTAGAATGTGTAACCCTAGTAAAAACACGCAATTTACTAGGGAATATCAAGGTTTTACTTGGTTTCATGTAAATAGGAAAGACTTCCCATATCAAATTTAATCATCCTTTTAGATATCCTTGTTACCATGTTTTTGCTTAGCTGGTGTTGGTGTGTCCATTCCTGGCGAACATTACACCAGACGAACACTAAGCCAGTGTCGGACAGCTTGCAGCGGTTGCGCTTCATGCCCTGCGCAGTAAATGCCACGCAAGAGAAAGACATAGTAAAATTTGGATTCCAGTTTCTCCCTGTAATTCCTCTAAATTCTCGAAGGGCTTTGTGGACATTAAACTTCTTACTGTTACTCATCTTTCCAACTCCTTAGGTTGTTTGCAGGCCAGTTCAAACGCCTGGCAGCTGCTACGGGATAAGTTATCGGCAGGGGTAGGCCTAGTCAATAGCAAAAATAAAATAATTGTGTTGACATGGATCGGTCAAGCACTGCCTAGTTTCTAGGCACTGCCCACAATCGGTAGACATGCCAATTTGACAGTGCCATTCTGACAGCCAGAGAAAGTATACAAAACTATACACTACCCAAAC
>Ga0194041_10001385_pt1 | contig 10219 bp, 8 predicted proteins | sample JunL449m_MetaG_FD_160082 | JGI IMG/M metagenome (GOLD analysis project Ga0194041, IMG submission 160082) | Anoxic zone freshwater microbial communities from boreal shield lake in IISD Experimental Lakes Area, Ontario, Canada - Jun2016-L442-9m | ecosystem: Environmental > Aquatic > Freshwater >...
CGCATACAGTTTGCGAACATTGACATCGGGATGTTCATTAATCACTTCCATTGCCTGCGCGGCCAAACGAGCACGATCTTCTGGACTTCGTAAAGGCTTTCCTGAAACCACACGGTTCACTCGGAAACCCAAGAAAGGAACCGCCTCATCTATCGCTGCAGCTAAAGCGGCAGGATCGGAAATCGCGAGATCACCCGGGTCTTTACCATCAGGAAATTTGGCCACCGAAACTTGAACCTGATACTTCTTCTCCCACTCGTAAAACTTTTCAGCGGCACCCTGACCTGCGGCGTCGGCGTCAAAGGCCAGCACAACTTTGCTGGCAAAGCGCTTCAAAATGCGTACGTGTTCTTCGGTGAGAGAGGTTCCGCACGTTGCGACAGCACGCGTGACACCCGATCGATGAAATCCGATGACGTCGGTATAACCCTCACACACAATGACTTGATCTGCTTTGACGACATCGTTCTTGGCCCAGTTCAGGCCATACAAAGTCTTCGACTTGAAATAGATCTTGGTTTCTGACGAGTTCTTGTATTTCGCCGGATCAATACTGCCTGGCAAGATGCGCCCGCCGAAAGCAACCGGATCACCATTGTCACTGAAGATCGGAAACATAATGCGTGCCCGAAATGAATCTTGTAAACGATTGGCTTTATTGGTGAAGGCCAATCCCACATCGCTCAACACATCGGCGGCAAAACCCTTCTTGACAAGATGCTGACTCAATGCATCCCATTCATCGGGTGCATAGCCCAATTGAAATTGTCGAGCCACGTCACCAGCTAAACCACGGTCGCGCAAATAGTCGCGAGCAGCTCGCGCATCGGGGGAATGCAACAGACGTTGGTGATACCAATCAACCGCCTCGGCCATCGCACTAATAAGTTTCTTTCGTCGTTGACGGTCTTGGCTTTCGCCACCAGTCGTATAGGTGAGAGTGATGTTGGCGCGGGCTGCCAACTTTTCAACTGACGACACAAAATCAATATGTTCAATTTCTTGAACGAAAGTGAAAATGTCGCCGGCAGCTTGGCAACCGAAGCATTTGTAGCGACCAGTTTCTTCGCGGACGTTAAATGAACCGCTCTTTTCGGTATGAAATGGGCATAGGCCAACCCAGTTACGACCTGCCTTGCGCAAGGCTACGTATTGCTGAATAACTTCGACGATTGATGTGGACGCCCGCACCCTTTCGATGTCGTCTTCAACAAATGCCATGCAGGTGAGACTAATCCACGGGTGAGGTGGACGGTTTATTCCGATCGACCTTCATGGAAAAACCGACTGCTGCCGCCAAAGTAAGAACCATGATCCCCAGCGAAACTGTCGTGGGAATATTGACCCATTCATGAATCAGCATCTTTAAACCGACAAAAGACAAAATGACAGCGAGTCCATGCTTGAGGTAGGCAAAGCGCGTGTGGGCGTCGGCAAACAAGAAATACAGCGCTCGCAAACCCAAGATGGCAAATGCATTTGATGAGAAAACGATGAACTGTTCGCGGCTCACGGCGAGCACCGCCGGCACCGAATCAACCGCAAACAAGACATCAGTCAGTTCAACAAGGAGCAGAACTGCGAACAGAGGTGTCGCCACCCGACGAGCGTTCACTTTGGTAAAGAATTTTTGGCCATCTAGTTCGGGCGAACTGGGAACAACTTTGCGAATGAACTTCAACAATCGACTCGCTGACGGATCCATTTCTTCGTCGCCTTCAAACATCAATTTGAATCCGGTGTACAACAAGAATGCTCCAAAGACATACAGCACCCAGGTGAACTTTTCAATCAGTGCTAAGCCAGCGAAAATAAAGGTTGCCCGAAGGGCAAGCGCACCAAAAATTCCCCAGAACAAGACCCGGTGTTGAAACTCAAGTGGAACTTTGTAAAAGCTCAAAATCAACGCCCAGACAAAGACGTTGTCCACACTCAAACTTTGTTCAATTAAATAGCCGCTGACATACTCGCCAGCTGCGGCTCCACCAAAGGCAATCGCGATAACTGCCGTGAAAGCGAGACCTATCGAAACCCATACGGCACTTTCAATCAGCGCCTGCTTGGGCGTCGCGACATGGGCCGTGCGATGAATGACCAGGATATCGACAGCTAAAAGTACACCGATCAAAATCAACAGGACGATCCACGCCCAGCCCGGGACGTTTAGGTCTACAAAATTTGCTTTCGAGGGTGTCGCTATCAAAAACCTTGAAATCATTAAGCCCTATTAAACAATCCACCCAGCGAGCCGCCAGTTGCGGCCGTGCCAGTTGGCATCATGCTTTGAATCCAACCGATGAGTTCGTTCGGGTTACGAGTCTGAGTCCACACTTTGCCCGGACCGCTGAAATCGAATACCAAACCTTCACCGCTCTTCATCGTTTGCATGAGTCCGCCACTCGCTTGACGAATATTCATCGTCACCGTGCCCTGATACGCGACCATATGTCCGGTATCGACGGTCAGGGTCTGACCAGCTTCAAGATTCCATTCTTCAAGCGCTCCATAACACGCGAAGACCACAGGACCTTGTCCTTCGGCACGAACGATGAAGCCACCTTCAGAACCAAAGAAGTTTTTGAAGCCGCCCCATTGTGTATCAATGGTGACGTTGGTGTCGTTGGCAAGCCACGAACCCTTTTGAATAAACAATGGTGTTGCTGGCGAAATATCAAAACTGACGATGTCGCCAGGCAGACGTGCCGCTACATCGACGAAGCCGCCTTCTGCTGGAGCCGTATATGTGCTCACGAAAAAGCTCTCGCCACCTAGCGCGGCGCGCTTGAGGCTTTTCATGATTCCACCTTCGGCTTTGGCCGCCAAAGTAACACCAGTAGACATCGTCATCATGGCTCCGCTTTCAACCCGCACGGCTTCGTTGCCGGACAAGTTGATTCGAGCTACGCCATATGCGGGACCGAGTCGGGTCTGAATTTGCATGTTGAACCTCCTATGTTGTGCGGCCCGCCATGGACCTATTTGGTATCTGACTTCTTTTTACCACCTGAAGCGAGCACAGCTTGTGCAGCAGCCAGGCGGGCAATCGGAACGCGAAACGGTGAGCAGCTCACATAATCGAGACCGACTCGGTAGAACAAGTCGATTGATTCGGGGTCGCCACCGTGTTCGCCACATACACCGAGCTTGATACCAGGCTTGGCAGCACGACCACGCTTGGCGGCAATTTTTACCAATTCACCCACACCATCTTGGTCGATGGTTTCGAACGGGTTGCGCTTGAGCAAACCGCCTTCGAGATAGGCCGGCATCATGCGGCTTTCAATGTCGTCACGGCTGAAACCGAACGTCATCTGAGTGAGGTCGTTGGTACCAAAGCTGAAGAAGTCGGCTTCTTCGGCCAATTCGTCGGCACGCAAGGCGGCACGCGGAGTTTCAATCATCGTTCCGATGGAGACCTTGGGCTTCTTTGCCGAACCCTTAGTTGCGTCAGCAATTCCCTTCACAACCCACGAGCGAGCCAAAGCCATTTCTTCACGGGTCACCGTGAGCGGAATCATGACTTCAACGATGGGCTTGCCACCCTTGGCGACACGGTCTGCTGCCGCTTCCATCAGTGCCTGTACCTGCATCGCGTACAAACCTGGCTTCACAACACCAAGACGCACACCGCGCGTTCCGAGCATGGGGTTGTGTTCAGCCCACTCGTGAGCAGCCTTCAGTAACTGTGCTTTTTCTGTTGTCCACTCTGCAGCAGGGGTTGTGGCTTTTTCAATTTCGAGTTCGTGCACGTTGGGCAAAAATTCGTGCAACGGCGGATCAAGCAAACGCACGGTGACAGGAAGTCCGTCCATGGCCTTCAAGATGTCAATGAAGTCTTTCTTTTGTACTTTGCGAAGTTCTTCAAGCGCGCTGGCCTCTTCTGCTGCGCTTTGCGCCAAGATCATGCGGCGCACAACGGGCAGACGATCTTCGGCCAAGAACATGTGCTCGGTACGGCAGAGGCCAATACCTTCAGCGCCAAGTTTGCGAGCGTTTGTTGCATCTTCGCCGGTGTCGGCGTTGGCACGCACAGCCATCTTGCCCTTGCGGACCTGATCACACCACTGCAAAATGATTTCAAATTCTTTGGGCGGCTTGGCTTCTTGCAATGCGAGTGAACCAAGAACAACTTCGCCAGTTGTTCCGTCGAGCGAAATGACGTCGCCTTCTTTCACGACGATGTCACCAACCGTGAATTGTTTGCCGTCAATCTTGATGGCCTCAGCACCAACAACTGCTGGCGTTCCCCAGCCACGGGCAACAACAGCGGCGTGACTTACTAGACCACCACGAGCAGTCAAGATGCCTTCAGACACCATCATGCCGTGAACGTCTTCCGGGCTCGTTTCGCTACGCACCAAAATCACTTTTTCGCCACGGTCAGATGCATCAGCTGCTTCATCGGCGGTGAAGTACACCTTGCCGACAGCTGCGCCTGGAGAGGCGGCGAGACCTTTGGCAATCACTTTCTTGGCGCCCGCCTGGAACTGCGGGTGAAGAACCTGATCGAGGTGCTCGGCAGCAACGCGAGTAATGGCTTCTGTTTTGCTGATCTTCCAAGAATTCTTCTTGCCTTTGGAACCGACAGTTCCCTTGGTCATGTCGACGGCCATACGCAAGGCAGCTGCACCGGTGCGCTTACCGACGCGGGTCTGCAACATCCACAACTTGCCTTGGTCAATGGTGAACTCGGTGTCGCACATGTCTTTGTAATGAGCCTCAAGGCGGACGAAGATCGCCATCAATTCACTATGAATCTTCGGGAACTTGGCCTTCAATGCATCAAGGTCTTCGGTATTGCGAATTCCAGCAACAACGTCTTCGCCCTGCGCGTTGACCAAGAAGTCACCGTACGGAACGTTTTCGCCAGTTGCGGCGTTACGGGTGAAACCAACGCCGGTGCCAGAGTTGTCGTCGCGGTTACCGAACACCATCGTCTGTACGTTGACGGCGGTACCTAAGTTGTGATCGATCTTTTCACGGACGCGATATGCGATTGCCCGTGCGCCATTCCAGCTCTTGAAGACTGCTTCAACTGCTCCACGCAACTGCGCTTCGGGCTTTTGCGGGAAAACTTTGCCAGTTTCTTTTTTGACAACTTCGAGGTATTGCGCGCAAAGTTCTTTGAGAACAGTCGAAGTTAAATCAGCGTCATTTTTTACTTTGGCCTTTTCTTTGGCCGCCTCGAGCGGATGCTCAAAGTGATGACCTTCAACACCAAGAACAATGCGTCCGTACATCGCAATGAAACGACGGTACGAGTCATAAGCAAAACGCTCATCGCCCGTGACCTTGGCGAGACCCTTCACGCTCTTGTCATTGAGTCCGAGGTTGAGGACCGTATCCATCATGCCTGGCATCGAGAACTTGGCACCCGAGCGAACGCTGACGAGCAACGGGTCGTTGGGATCGCCAAGTTGACGCTTCATGGCCTTTTCAAGTTTGGCGATGTGCGACTTGATTTCGGCGTCAATGCTCTTGGGCCAACCGCCCACCATGTAGTCACGGCAAGCATCAGTGCTAATGGTGAAGCCCGGAGGAACCGGCAACTTCAAGACACTGGTCATTTCAGCGAGGTTGGCGCCCTTGCCTCCGAGCAGATCTTTCATCTGCATCGGTTGGCGGCGGTGTTTCTGATCGAATGAATAGACGTAAGGCACGGTGAGAAAGTCTACGACCTGAGGTCCCGAGACATAACATCACAGTGCATGCGCATTTTCGGATTTCCTGTGCAGATACGGCCAGGCTTCGCCCTGTTCATGTTGTTGATTGTCGTAGTTAATGGAGTGCCGATGGGTCCGTGGTTGGCGGGGTCAGTCGCCTTCTTCACCCTGTTCCACGAACTCGGACACGCTGTTGCGGCGCGGCGCACCGGCGCCACCGCGCGTATTTCGCTCGATTTCTTGGCCGGATATGCATCTTTTGCCCCAACCCGTCCCCTCAAACGGTGGGAAAGGGCGGGAATTTCACTAGCGGGACCGTTCACACAGATCGCACTCGGCTGCGGGGTATTGATTGCACTCGGTGTCAACCCACTCAATCATCACCAATTCGCCGCCGATTATTGGTCGTTTGCTATTTGGTGGGCTGGTCCGGTGATTGGAATTTTTAACCTCATTCCCGTTTTGCCACTTGATGGAGGAAATATCGCTGCGGAAATCATCGATTTGTTTGCACCAGGACGCGGCCGCTCAGTGATGGTCAAACTCAGTCCCCCTCTGACCGCCATTGGATTCGTGGCAATGGTTTTCGTTCACAACTTGCGCCCGCTCGCAGCGTTCGCCGCCATCTTGTTGGTTTTGCAATTACAAACGATGTCGGCCAACACATCGAATACTCCCGATCGCCGTTCCGCTTTACTTGAACGCCAGCGCCAATTAGCCGCCGAAGCCGAAGACACCGCGTGGAAGACCGGTCGTCCCGGAATGTTGCAAAGCCCACAAGTGATGTCACCTTGGTGGGATGCATATTCGATGATGCGCTCGGGGCATTCTTCGCCCACTTCAATCATCGCGAATGACTTGCTGAATACTTCACAGAGTCGCGCGCTCTGGTGGCCACCACATGCGGCAAGCGTTGAGCAGCTTGGCCCGCTCGTTGAGCAGATGTCCCGACCCTTGCCAGAGCCGACGTCTGACACTTCCGAACTCGCCGCATTCACGCTTCTCACAATTTTGCGTCGCACTGGCAACTTTGAAGAGGCAGCCCGTTACGGATCGCTGCTTTTTAAGGTTCATCCCTCATCGCACGTCGCAATTGAAACTGCACGAAGCATTTCGATGCTTGGGCATCACGACACGGCCGCGCAGTGGCTCACCGTTGCCGGACGAGTCGACGATCAACACCAGCAACTACTCGCCGCCGTAGAGCACTTTCCTGAGTTACAAGTGCTGCGCGGGCGCACCGATATTGAAGAACTCGTGATTCAACTCAGGAATGAACAATTATCTTAACGACGTCATAACGTCGTCATGGCATCGATGACCACACCAAGTTCAACCGCACGTGCGACATACGCCAGAGCGCAGTCATGTGCAACCGACGTAAATTCGCCAACAGTCTCTCCGTTAACAATGACTGCATCACCAGACTTGGCGTTGTCAACAATTGACCCAGTCAGCAAACGCAAATTCTTCGGTGCAGTTGATCCACGACTGTCCATGCGTTCAACAAGTTCTTGGCCGGGATAACAACCTTTGGTAAAGCTGACCGCAATGGTCACGACACCCGTTGCTGCTGGCAATGTTTCACCCACGATAATTTCGCTGCCCATGGCCGGCCAACTCGAGCGAATACGCAGAGCATCGAATTCTTCAAGAGACACCTGAAGAAATTGTGAAACTACCGACTCTTCAATTGACATCAATGGCGCATCAATAACTGCGCCACTCCCCCATTGCGAAACAGTAAATCCCGCTTGCTCGATTGGTGAGCCGTCACGACTGCGTAACGACAAATACTTTTGTGATGAAACAGCGATATCAGCTTTGACTCTGATCTTGAATCGATTGAGACGAGCCAGCAATTGTTCGCCTAAACCTTCGACGTTTTCTGTGTCAAGAATAAATGTCTCGTCTTCGGTGCGAGTGACTCGCACCAAGGCAATGACTTTGCCCATGGGTTCGAGCACAAACGAATAACGCGATCCGCCAACGGGCAGCGAGGCAATGTCATTGCTCAATTGCGAATGCAGATACTTGCCGGCATCAGCACCTGTCACAGTAAAAACCAATTTCTCGATCTCGCACGCGACAATGTTGTCGTTCAGTTTTTCATCCACAGAGTTGCTCACGCTTTCGTTCCGCCCTCAAGGCGACGCTTAGTCATTCGACGGGCCGCAGGAATCGCTGCCAACAAACCAGCTGCCTTGTTGCGGCATTCAAGATCTTCATCATCGGGTTCGCTGTCGGCCACGATTCCGGCACCTGCTTGCAAATAAGCCGCCGACTCACCAATAAACATGGTGCGAATGGCAATAGCAGTATCAAGATTTCCGCTGAAGTCGACATAGCCAACGACTCCGGCATACGGGCCACGCTTCACTGGTTCGAGTTCGTCAATGATTTCCATCGCTCGAACTTTTGGAGCACCACTCACGGTGCCAGCAGGAAGAGTTGCGCGCAAAACATCAATCGCGGTTTTGCCAGGTACGAGCGCACCGCTCACTTGGGAAGTGAGGTGCATCACGTGGCTGTATTTTTCGAGAGTCATCAACTCGTCAACGACGACAGTGCCAAAAGATGACACTCGACCTACGTCGTTGCGGGCAAGGTCGACCAACATCACGTGTTCGGCGACTTCTTTCGGATTTTCACGAAGTTCAGCGGCGAGACGTCGATCGTGTTCATCGTTTGTTCCGCGCTTACGAGTACCAGCAATCGGTCGACTAATCACTCGACCACCGAGCAATTGCACCATGGGCTCCGGTGAACTACCCACAATGGTGACACCAGGATGACGCAAGAAGTACATGTACGGACTCGGGTTCACTTGGCGAAGAACGCGATACATATCGAATGGATCGGCTTCTAGTTGCAGTTCGTACCGTTGCGATAGCACAACCTGAAAGATGTCACCGGCGCGAATGTATTCCTTCGCAACTTCGACGGCCCGCTGATATGCACCATTGGGCATTGACGACGTCGCTACCGGAAGCACATCATCGCGTTGCGGAGGTTCAACTGGCGTATACGGCAATGGTCGCGCCAGTTCGTCAACAGCTTTCAGCGCACGTACAGATGCCTCGTCGTATAAACGATTCAATTCCTCAGTTGTAAACGTCTGCGAGTTTTGACCAACAACAGGAACGCTTTCAATCAGATAGACCCGTTGGCGCCAATGATCGAATGCCGCCAAAGAACCGATCACACTCATCACGCCATCGGGCATATGCCGATCGTCGTGCGGGATGTTTGGCAACGACTCGACTTCACGTACGACGTCATAACCAAGAAAGCCCATGACTCCACCCTGCAAAGGTGGAAGGTCGGCGATCACCGGACTGCGATATTCAAGAAGTAACGCCTCAATCGCGGCGAGCATTCCCTGATCGCGTGGCACCGATGCCGGAATGTCGCCGGTGATCTTGAGTTGACCATCAATCAGTTCAAGCGTTGCGCGCGGATGGCGTCCGACAAAACTAAATCGACTCCAACGTTCACCATGCTCTACAGATTCGAGCAAGAAACCTGGTTCATCACCAACCAATTTCGCAAAGGCAGCCACAGGAGTTTCGAGGTCGGCCAATACTTCAACCCAAACTGGCACGACCGTGTACTCGGCGGCAAGAGCGTGAAATTCTTCGCGCGACGGTCGCACCATTAAAGGCTGGGTCATGCAGAAGTTCCGAAACTTGAAAAGAAACACGTACGTGCTCCGGTGTGGCATGCACCAGCACCCTCTTGTTCAACCTTGAACAACAACGTGTCAGCATCGCAGTCGTAATAGGCCTCACGCACAAACTGTCGATCGCCGCTGGTGTCACCCTTGCGCCACAACTCTGAACGACTGCGACTCCAGTACACCATGCGACCCTCAGCAAAAGTCATCGACAAACTCTCGGCGTTCATCCACGCCATCATCAACACGTCGCCATTGGCGATGTCCTGTGCGATGACCGGCACCAGGCCGTCGGAGTTGTACTTCACGGCGGCAAGTTGCTCAGAGGTGGGAACGATCAGGTTCATATCTACAACTTTGTCAGAGATAGAGGCCGGTGTGGCCATCAATTCGGCTTGCGGCAACCGCGTGGATGTCGCGTTCACGCAACATGATGTAATCAACACCGCTGACTTCAACCTCATAGCGGTCTTCGGGCCCAAAAAGCACGCGGTCACCGACCTCGCAACTACGGACGTTTTGACCAAGTGCAATGACTTCAGCCCACACCAAGCGCTTTGACACCTGTGCTGTCGCTGGAATCAGGATTCCGCCCATGCTGCGACGCTCGCCGTCTTTATCGGGGATCTTGACCAACAAGCGATCGTTGAGCATTTGGATCGCCATCTTGTCGACGCCAAGCTTTTGCGCAGCGGATTTGCCCGTATCTTGCTTGACAGTATCTTGCTTAACCGTATCTTGCTTGACGACTGTCGGCGTTTCAGTACTTTCACTCACAACGGGCACGGTACCGTGACAACTGCCTGAAAGGAAATCCGAAACGAAATCTGAAACGGCTTTATGACTTCAAAACGGTCTTGATACGGGCCATGACCTCAGG
>Ga0194041_10001389_pt1 | contig 10202 bp, 11 predicted proteins | sample JunL449m_MetaG_FD_160082 | JGI IMG/M metagenome (GOLD analysis project Ga0194041, IMG submission 160082) | Anoxic zone freshwater microbial communities from boreal shield lake in IISD Experimental Lakes Area, Ontario, Canada - Jun2016-L442-9m | ecosystem: Environmental > Aquatic > Freshwater >...
CATCCACATTATGCCGATGTACGTCACCGACGTAAAAGCCCGCATGAGCAGGCCAGACCCCAAGGGGCGGCAGTGGCGCGAGTATCCAGACTCCGCGCTGCTGGCCGGCGAGACAGACGATTCGACGCGGCGCACGCGGGTGGGCAATCAGCAAGATCCGGCGCTTGAACGGCGCACGGTCTCCGACTACGACATCTGCTTTGTTCACCGGCATATCCACCGGTGGAACGGCACGGACTATGAGTTCTATACCCTGCGCAGCGAGCGCATGCTGACCGATCCTGAGCCGTTAGAATCCACCGTTTTCCACGGCAAGCGGCCCTATGTCATGGGCCAGATGATGATCGAGACGCACAAGCCGCTGCCGACCCCGCTGCCGATCTTGGTGAAGGGACTCCAGGACGAAATCAACGAGATCAAAAACCAGCGCATGGACAACGTGAAATTTGTCCTCAACAAAGGCTACTTTGCTAAGCGCGGCAAGAACGTGGACCTGCCGGCGCTGGTGCGCAACGTTCCCGGTCGCGTGGTCCTGATGGATAACCCGCAGGAGGATGTGGTCGAGAACCAGTGGCAGGATGTGACCCAGTCTGCCTACCTTGAGGAGGACCGCAACACCGCCAACTTTGACGAGCTGGTGGGCAATTTCTCGGCTGCATCGGTGCAGACAAGCCGCAGCCCGAGAGAGCCGGCGAGAGCAATGACCCTGCTGCAGGCACCAGCCACGATGCTGACCGAGTACGCGCTGATGACCTATGCCGAAACGTTCATCACGCCGATCTTGCGCCAGCTGGTTTTGCTGGAGCAGTTCTACGAGACCGACCAGAATATTCTGAACCTTGCGGGCCAGCGGTCAAAGCAGTTTCAGAAATTCGGCATGGACAAGGTGACCGACGACATGCTTGAGCGCGAGATGGTCGTCAACGTGAACGTGGGCATGGGCAACACCGACCCCGTGACCAAGCTGCAGAAATTCCTATCGGGCGTGCAAGCGTTTGCCGCGGTGGCAGCGGCCCCTCCTCCGGGCATGAACCTGTCCGAAGTCTGGAAGGAAATTGCGGCGCTGTCTGGCTATGCCGACGGGGAGCGTTTCACGCTGGGCCAAGATCCTGAGCACGTCAAATTGCAGCAGCAAAACCAGCAGCTAATGGGCGCGATGCAGAAACTGATAGCCGAGCGCAAAGACAAGACCGAAACTAACGCCGTTAAGACCGACACGAACCGCGAGAACAACATCGTTAAATTGTTGTTGGCCGACAAGGAAGACATGCACCAAAACGTGCAGATGTATGCCAAGCACTTAGCCATGAAAGACATGGCAGAGCACCAGCAATCTATGCAGCCGCCAGCTCCACCATCGATGCAAAGCCCTGCGCAAGCAATGCCAGGTCAAGGTATGCCGACGGCTGACCAGATGGGAGCCGTGCAACGATGAGGCATTTGGACCCTGCAGATCCGGTGGTCAACTCGGCGGTGTTCGGCAAGCAGGTTGAGGACTTCATTCGCTCCGACATCGGTGCCTACCTCATCAAGAAATGCACGGGTGAGGAGAACCACGCGGTGGAGCGACTGGTCGAGCGGGCGCACGTCATGAGCCACGAAGAAGTGCTGGCAGAACAATCAATCATTGCCAGGTCGCGGGGATTTCGGGACTGGCTGGGGTATGCCGTGCAGGATGGTCTGCAGGCGCTAACGATGTTAGAGGGGGAAGAATGAGCAAGAAGCAAAAAGCAGACGAAGCGCCGTTGCTGAACGCGCAGCGGTCTGAAGATGATTTGAAGCGGCTGCAGGAAGCGCGGCAAGCAAACACGGATCGCAACAACGAACGGCTGGAACGTTTAAACGCCATCGCGAACAGCGCAGACGAAAACAAAGATGACTTTGAGGACATCGAGGACGAGCCGACAGACTGGGAGGAGGAAACTCCCGAAGAACAGGCAGAACAGCCTGAGCAAGCCGCTGCCGAAGATGTGCGCATAACAAACGGCGAGAACTACTACCGGATCATCGTAAACGGCCAAGAAAAGTGGCTGTCGTTGCAGCAGCTGCGGGACACAAGCTCGAAAGTCACCGCCGCAGACGAATATTTGCGAAACGCGAAAGAAGCTGTTAAAAATATAACTGCGCAAGCTCCATCGAAAGACGAGCCTGCGACTCCGGCTAAGGGCCGGGTGCGCGAAGTGCTAACCCGCGCTTTAATGGGTGAGCAAGACGCCATTGATGAGCTGGCACTGCATTTGGACGGAACACTATCCCGAGAGGACGTGTTGAAAGCAGTGGACGGGCGCGTAGATGGTCGGTTGACGTTTCGTGAAGCGGTCGATTGGTTTGAAACCGAGTATGGGGATGTCCTGAAAATTGATGCGGTCCGGCAACGGGCGGTGTCGGTTGACGCAGAAATGGCGCAGCAAGATCCGAATATGGATTTCAAGGCGCGGCTGAAGCAGGTGGGCGACGATGCGCGCCAATACCATCAGCAACTGCGGCGGCAATTTGGGGCAGACGATACTGGGCGAAGCCAAAAAGAAGCACGCAAAGCGTCAGTTCGTTCGATTCCAGTGGCCGGCCAACGACAAGCCGGGGAAGAAGACGAAGACGACGGCGAAAGCTACGAGAGCGCGATCGGAAAGATTGCAAGTGCTCGGGGCCAAGGCCGACCGATTATCCATAGACGCACTTAGGAGGCCATACCATGGCTGGACAAGTTTGGGCTGTTAACTCGCTGGGGGGCTTTATGTACAGCCGCCAGCTATCCAATGTGCTGCGCGCCAACGTGCAGCCACTCGTTAAATTCCGTCAGTTCGCCGACGTCCACGACATCAGTCAGCAGGGCAAAAAGAAGGGCGACCTGTTCACTTGGGACGTTTTCTCTGATGTGGCGACGGCTGGCGCGGTGCTGGTGGAAACCAACACGATGCCGGAGACCAATTTCACCATCGTGCAGGGCACGCTGACCATTACTGAGGCCGGCAACTCGGTCCCGTATTCTGGCAAGCTCGACAATTTGTCGAAGTTTCCCATTGAGGACGTGATCAAGAAGGTTCTCAAGAATGACTGCGTGAAGTACCTAGACCGCGGTGCGTGGACCCAGTTCAACCAGACCCTGTTGCGCGTGATTCCGGTGGCGGGTACGGACACGGCTGCGGTTACTTTGTACACCAACGGCACGGTCACTGGCACCAACAGCATTGCGCTGAATAACGGCCATGTGAAAGCGATTGTTGATGCCATGAAGGAACGTAATATCCCGGCCTACATCGCCGACGATTACTACGCCATTGCGTGGCCTACGACCCTGCGGACTTTCAAGAATAACCTTGAAACCATCCACCAATATTCGGACACCGGATTTTCGTTGATCATGAACGGTGAAATTGGGCGTTATGAAAACACCCGTTTCATTGAGCAGACCAACATTGCCAAGGGCACCGGCACAGACGGCGTGACCACTACGGCCTGGACAAACGCTAAGTCTGATTGGTGTTTCTTTTTTGGGAACGACACAGTGGCCGAAGCGATCGCTGTTCCTGAGGAAATGCGCGGCAAAATCCCGACCGACTACGGTCGCTCAAAGGGCATCGCGTGGTACTACCTCGGCGGTTTCGGCATCGTCCACACTCTCGCTACGAACGTTCGTATCGTGAAGTGGGATAGCTTGGCTTAAGGAGCTAGAAATGAGCTTAACTAATACGCTGACCAACTTTGGTTATGACCACCCGACTTATTTGGCGCGTGGGACTTTTAACGCAACGATGGCCGCGGGCGCGAGCAGCATTCTGAAGTTTGTTGCGCACTCTAACCTGCAGTTGATGTCGGTTTCTGGGCTGGCGTCGACAGTCGGCACCAGCACCTACACGCAGACCCAGTACTATCCGAACGGCACGACCATGACGGTCCATGTCGCGGCAAACCAGTACACGTGCCTGCGGATCTACAACACTGCTGCAGTGGGCGCGGCAATTTCGCTAGCGACCACAACTCTGGCTGTGTTTAGCCCAGATTTGTACTCAACTTCTGGCACTGGCACAGCGCAAATTGGCGCTAGTTTCCGTCAGGCTCTCAACACCGGCACGGGTACGGCGGGGCTTTATGGGGCTAGCGTTAACTTAGGCGACACGATCCAAATTAACGGCGGGACGGATGCCACGGCGGTGTCGCATTTTGTGGTCGATTACCAAGTCCAGCCGCTCGCTAACGTGACCGGATAAGGGGGACACATGCCTAAAATTACCCAAAGCGGCAAAAAGCAGTACGAGACGCAGCAGGTGACTGCGAACCAGATTGCCACGCCGCAGTACGGCGAGACCGCTCCAACGATGCAGGACGTGATCAAAAGCGCAAACGCTCGTGGTCAAAGTCGGCATGAAATGAAAAGCACCGAAGTGGCCGACGTGGATGTGTTGCCGGAATCGGCAATGATGGCGAGAAACGAGATGGTAGGCGTGAAAAACAACGGATATTTAGCCAAAAAAGGGCTGGTATTCGGAGTCAACGCGTTTTACAACTCGCTAGCTCCGGGCATGGACATTGAGGACCAAGAAAACTCGGACATTCGTGAGATGAAAATGAATGTTTACGAGGGCGGCATGGGTTTCCCCGGAGATGGTTGGACCTCACGGACTGAAGGTTCGCCAACGTCGAGCGAGAAAGACATGGGGCGCGTTGCCATGACCAATAAGATTGGTTCTGCAAAGAACTAGGAGTAGCCAGCCATGCCAAAAATAGTGCAGGAAAAGTTCCAGTTAAATTTTCCTCAGGAGGAGGAGCCGCATGGCTGGCTAACCGACACGGAGTCTAGGTCAAAAAAACAAATGCCGGGGCGAGAAGGTCGTTCGGGTGGAGATTACAGATCTAGATCTGTCAACAACACTTTGTTTGCCAACTCATTGCCTCCCGGCATGGACATCGAGGACCAAGAATTTTCAGATATTCGGCAGATGGGCATATCGACTGCAGGCAACATGCCGCAAGGATGCGCAACAGGCGACCTGACCAACGGCGAAGTGAACGCGGTTTCTTTGCGGACAGGCTTTGACAAAAAAGCGTTGCTGCAAACCGATGACGAGTACACCCGCGAACACAACGACGCGTTTTACGATGACGTGGGCGGGTTCGTTGAGCGCAACAATTATTTGGATCGGATGTAATGCCAATCACACCTCCTAGCAATGCGGTTCCGCTGGCGATATGTTCGCTAGATCCCACCAGCGGGCTAATCTACTCCCCCGGCTGCGCCAATTACTCGGTGATTTCAACAATTGGCACGACCACGGTCGACGCCAACACTGGCGGCGGCATTTACTACGGCCTGAATTGCATTGCACTTGGAACCACGTGGACAGCGGTCCCTTACGACGTTTACACCGTGGCGGGCGTTACTACCACCAATACGATGTACGCCGTGCAGACGGCCACAGCGGTGGGTTTCCAAGCTAATCCGGGGTCTGGCGGTACGGGCGTGCGGTTCAACGGCAATTTGGTTGTTGTCACTGGCGGCACTCCCGGAATCTGGAACGTTCTCTGGGACTAATCCCCTTGGTGTAAACTCCCGTCGGGGTAAAACAAACGGGGGATCACATGGTTTGGAGATTAGAAGACCCGCAAGGGAATGAGTCAGGCAAGATTACGTGGGAGCTGGTGCGCTGGACACGGGGTCGCGTGCTGGACATCGGGTGCGGCAGAAACAAGGGTTTCCCGCACTTCATCGGCCTAGATTCCGGCATCGACATTCAGCTATTCGGGATTGATGTAAAGCCCGACATTTGGATCGGAGACGCTTGCAACCTCGACCTATTCGGCACAGCCGCCTACGACGCTGTTTACTCCTCTCACCTGCTCGAGCACATCCCCTACGACAAGGTGAGCGCATGCCTTGCGGAATGGTGGCGCGTGCTCAAGGTCGGTGGTTACCTTGTGCTCTACCTACCGCATGAGGATTTATATCCCAAGGTGGGCGAGCCGCACGCTAATCCAGATCACAAGTGGAACGTCAGCGAGGACGCCTTAATCTGCGCCATGCAGACGGTGGGCAGTTGGGATTGCCGAGTGCTGGAGCAGCGCGACGAGCGCATGGAATACAGCCTTTTTGCCGTGTTCGAGAAGCTAGCAGAGCCTGAACATTCGGAAATGGCCGACAAGGCGTTTTGTTGGCGTTACAGCTGCCGCAAATCGAAACCCACCAAGACTGCCGCAGTTGTGCGGTATGGGGCGTTTGGCGACATCCTGCAAGCCTCCAGCGTGTTTGCCGGCCTAAAGAAAGAAGGCTATCACGTGACCGTGCTGTGCTCTCCTCCCGGCTCGGGCATCATTGAGCACGATCCAAATGTCGATGATTTCTACCTGCAAGATATTAACCAAGTCCCGAACGCGCAACTGGGCCTGTTTTGGGATTGGCATCAAAAGAAATACGACCGGTGGATCAACCTGTCGGAATCTGCCGAAGGAACCCTGCTACCGATACCGGGGCGATTCATGCATCAGGCGCCACCGAAATTGCGCCACAAGATGTGCAACGAAAATTATCTGTGGTTCCAGCACGCCACCGCAGGCATTGCGCACCGTCCCGCAGTGAAATTTTATGCGCTGCCGGATGAGATCCAGTGGGCGCAAGACACCCGAGCCAAGATGGGCCAGTTTGTGGTCGTGTGGTCGCTGGCGGGGTCATCCGTGCACAAAGTCTGGCCCTACGTAGATCAGATCGTGGCGCGGCTCATGGTCGACTTTAAGGACGTGCACGTGGTGTTCGTTGGCGGGCCTGCGGGGGTCATCCTCGAGCAAGGATGGTTTGTGCCAGACGAGAACGGCCAGCCCAAGCGGGTGGACGGCCAGAAGATTCAAACGGACCGGCGCGTGCACCCGTTTTGCGGCGACTGGTCCATCCGGGAGACGATGACGTTTGCGCTGCATGCCGACATGGTCATCGGGCCGGAGACCGGCGTGCTAAATGCGGTGTCGCAGGAGCCAATGCCCAAGGTCTGTTTCCTGAGTCACTCCACAGTGGAAAACCTCACGCGGGACTGGACCAACACCAAAAGTCTGTGGGCGCGTGAAACGCATTGTCCAGGGCGTGGACAGAATGAGGTGGCCGCGTGTCACCAGCTGCACTACGACTGGTCGCACTGCAAGCAGGCAAACGGCGAAGATGGTTTGCCGATGGGCATCGCCCAGTGTCAGGCTGAAATCACGGCAGATATGGCATACGATGCCATTGCGCCGCTAATTAAAAAGAGGCTGAAATGAGCACGTCCGGCACCTACACTTTTACCGTCACGCGGGACGACATCATCCGCGAGGCGATGCTAAACATTGGCAAGCTGGACGCCTACGGGAGCATCGACCCGCAGGAGACTACAGACTGCGCCCGCAAGCTCAACATGCTGGTCAAGCAGTGGATGGGCCGTTACGACTTTGCCAGCGGGCTGAAGATTTGGACTAGGCAGCGCGCCGATTTGTTTCTGTCTTCGACGCAGTACCGGTATGAGCTAGGGTCATCGGGCGATAACTGGGCCGCGGGGGTGACTGCGGTCCCCGGCGCTAACTTTGCGACCAACCCGCTGGCCAATTACGCCAACCCTGCTGCCACCACGCTCTACATGTTGTCGGCGGCTGACTTCACGGTTGCCGACTATTTGGTAGTGCAGCTGGATAGCGGCGACATTTTTAGCACCACGGTTGCCACGGTGGGAAGCGGTCTCATCACCATAGCCTCTGGCTTGCCGTCTGCCGCGTCTGCGGGCAACAACCTCTACAACTACACCACGAAGGGCCAGCGCCCGTTAGAAATCGTCACGGCGATATTGCGCGACAACGTGAGCAACGACACGCCGCTGGATTACATGACAGTCCAATCCTACGAAGAACTGCCGACCAAGACGGCGCCGGGGGCTGTGTCAGATCCGACGGCGATCTACTACGAGGCGCAGCTACCCAACGGCCAGTTGTACATCGATTGCGCCGGTGCGCAGGACGTAACGAAGCAAATCCATGTGGTGTACCTGCGGCCCATTCAGGACTTCAACAATCCCCTGGACAACCCGGAGTACGCAGCGGAGTGGTTCAACGCACTGTGCTGGGGGCTGAGCAAACAGATTTGTCCGATGTTTTCCGCAGTCTGGACGCCGGAGATGGACGCCAACTATCAGGAGTCGATCACCTACGCTCGGTCGGCCAACCCGGACCGCACCGAAATCTATTTTCAGCCGAACATGCTATGAAAATTGTGCCCATGTTTGGCAATGGGGTGGCGGGACACAGCTACCCTGTCACGCGCCAGCGGCGGGTGAACTGCTACATGGAAGCCCGCGAAGACGGCGACAAAACCAAGGTGGCAGTGTTTGGTACGCCGGGGCTGGTATCGCAGTTCAACACCACGGCGGTGGTGCGCGGAATGTTTGGGACCGAGTCGTACTTGTACACGGTCCAAGGCGCATTTTTCCGGTGGTATAACGCTTCGGGCACGCAGCTGGGCAGTGCTGCGATCGGGACATCATCCAACAACGTCTCGATGACGATCGACAACGACCAGCTGCTGCTCGTGGATGGCGCATCTGCCTACACGTTCAACCTTGCCAGCTCGTTGTTTGCTGTCGTCACCTCTGCGGGGTTCCCGTTTGGAGCGCAGACCTGCACGATGGTGGGCGGGTATTTCGTCGTTGAGCAGCCCGGAACGCAAAAGTTTTGGGTTTCAGATCCGTATGACGCTGCCACGTGGAACGGCCTATCGTTCGCAAGCGCATCTCAGTACCCAGACCGCATCCAAGCAGTGGATGGGCTGTCTGGAAACTTGGTTGTGTTCTGCGAGCGACACATTGAGTTTTGGCAAAACATCGGCAACCAGCCGCAACCCTTTGCGCCGATCTTGTCGGCCACCAGCGAGTTTGGGATCCAAGCAATTTGGTCGCGTGCTCACATTGGCAATTCGATTCTGTTCTTGTCGCAGAACCCGCAAGGCACCAGTCAGGTCGTGGCGCTCACCGGCTACAACGCGCAGGTGATCAGCACCGCCGACATTGAAGAAATAATTGGCACGTTTGGCTACGTTGGCAACGCGGTGGCGTTGAGCTACGTCACCAACGGCCATTCGATGTACCAGCTGACATTCCCCAACGCCAACCGATCGTTTCTCTACGACCTCACCAGCGGCATCTGGTCCGAAGTGCAGAGCGGGATTGCCACCGGCTATGCGCAGCGGCACCTCGGCCAATTTGCCACCACGCTGGCTAACAACGCGGTGGTGTCGGATTACGCCGCGGCAAAAATTTATTCGCTATCGGAGACCACTTATACCGACAACGGGCAGACCGTTCTGCGCGAAGTTGTCACGCGGCACGGGGTCGCCGACCACAACGTTTTTAGCTTGTCCGAGTTGTACTTGGACATGGAGACGGGTGTGGGTCTGCAGTCTGGGCAAGGGTCAGATCCGATGATCACGCTAGAAGTCAGCAAGGACAACGGTCGTACATGGTCAAATCCTCGCATGTTGTCGATGGGCCAGATCGGGCAGTACAGCACGCGGGTAATTGCGCGCAGGTTTGGATCGTCGCGGGATTTCGTGTTTCGGTTTCGGCTGACAGATCCGGTCAAGTTCGTGATCACTGACGGCGCTGCCGCATACTCAGCGCGTCCGCAATGAACCTGTTTCCGGTTCCCGGCAACAACATCACGCAGGAGAAAAGCAGTTTTCTAACGGCACCGTGGCGCGCATGGTTTGACTGGCTGCTGTCGGTTATCCAACAAAATGTTTTAGCTCGGGATTACGGATCTTTTTACGATACAACGACGCAAGTCACGGTTTTGTATTCGGATGTTTATGTCATCCGATTGGGCCAAACGTTTGGATCTAACAACGTAATTTCTGATGGGGCTGGCAAGATGACAGTGGTCAATGCCGGCGTGTTCAACCTTGAAGCATCCATTCAATTCATCAATAACGACGTGGTCGATCCGCAATATGTCTTTTTGTTGTTGCGGCTCAATGGCAACGACGTGAACTATTCAGCGCGACAATTTACGTTAGCACCCAACTCAGTGTTTTTTGCGCAGTACTCGTTCTCGATAACTTTAGCAGCCGGCGATTACTTGGAAATGGCGTGGGCCGCGTCCAGCGTAGACATGGATCTTTTTGCGACTCCAGCTATATCAGATCCAAACATCCCGTACACGCCAAGCGTGATTGCCAACTTGATCAAAATATCGTGATGTTT
>Ga0194041_10001391_pt1 | contig 10197 bp, 18 predicted proteins | sample JunL449m_MetaG_FD_160082 | JGI IMG/M metagenome (GOLD analysis project Ga0194041, IMG submission 160082) | Anoxic zone freshwater microbial communities from boreal shield lake in IISD Experimental Lakes Area, Ontario, Canada - Jun2016-L442-9m | ecosystem: Environmental > Aquatic > Freshwater >...
TCAATTCGGCGTAACTGTTGAAACTGTTAATATGATCCGAGTTAAGGGAAAGAAGAAGCAGACTCCAAGAAAAGGTCGCCGACCTATTATTGGAAAAAGCAATGACTACAAAAAGGCTTACGTACTTGTAAGTGAAGGTCAGTCTATTCCTATTTTTCAAGCTGAAGATGAAAAAAAGAAGCCTGACGCAAAGGCTAAGGGGAAGAAATAATGGCTATAAAAACTTATAACCCAACTACACCAGCTCGACGTGGAATGACTAGTCAAGACTTTGACAGTATTACTACCAAGAAGCCTTTAAAGTCATTGCTAGCTGTTAAAATTCGCGGAAATGGTCGAAACAACCAAGGACGAATTACAGTACGACATAAAGGTGGTGGAGCCAAGAAGTTTTACCGATTAGTTGATTTCAGGATGCAACCTGGTCTATCAGCTACTGTTGAACAAATTGAGTATGATCCAAACCGATCAGCTCGTATCGCTAGAGTAAAAGATAATAACGGTAAATATCACTATATTATTGCTGCAAATGGCATGAAAGTCGGACAAGTAGTTAAGAGTGGTGATGACGCACCTATCGAAACAGGAAACTTGCTTTCTTTGAAGGCAATCCCAACAGGATCAACTATTTATGAAATCGAAATGACTCCTGGCTCTGGAGCAAAGATGGTAAGAAGTGCTGGTAACAGTGCTCAATTACTTGCTAAGGACGGTAATTACGCCCAGGTTAGATTACCAAGTGGCGAAGTTAGACTAGTTCATTTAACCTGTACTGCTCGTATTGGTGGAGTTGGTAACATGAAGCATCAGAACATTAAGATTGGTTCAGCCGGACGAAATCGTCGCAGAGGTATTCGACCATCTGTTCGTGGTGTTGTTATGAACGCTGTAGATCACCCACATGGTGGTGGTGATGGTGGTCGTCACGGTATTGGTGGTGGTAAGAACCATGGTACTTCACCTAAGACACCTTGGGGTCAAAAGACTCTTGGCTTTAAGACAAGACGCCGAAAAGGTACTAATCAATTTATAGTAAGGTCTCGTCACCAGGCGAAGCGGAGGTAATTAAGATATGAGTCGTTCACTTAAAAAAGGTCCATTTATAGATCCAAAGCTTGCTAAGAAAGTTGCTGCTTTGGGTGCTGAAGACCGTACAATTATTAAAACTTGGGCTAGAGCCTGTACTATTACACCTGATTTTGTTGGAAGAACTATTGCTGTTCATAATGGTAAGGTGCATGTTCCTGTTTTCGTTACTGAAAATATGGTTGGCCACAAATTAGGTGAATTTTCTCCTACCCGTAAATTCCGTTCACACGGCGGTAAACTTGCGAAAGGTAAGAAGTAGTTAGTTATGTTAGTTAAAGCAATATCAAGGGGTGTTATGATAAGCCCAAGAAAAGTAGCAGTAGTTGCTTCCCTAGTACGTGGAAGAACTGTTAATGATGCTTTAGTAATCTTAGAACACACACCTAGACGAGCTGCTATCGCTGTTCGAAAGACTATTGAGAGCGCACGAGCTAATGCAGACAACAACTACAACATGAAGCCTGATACATTAGTTATTACTGAAATATTTGTTACTCCTGGACCACGAATTAAAAGAATGCGACCAGTTTCTCGTGGAATGGGTCATCCATACCAACACAAAACTTCTCACTTAAGAGTAGTTGTTGATGGTGAAACTAGGACTGTTAAAACTAAAGCTGAAATCGCAGCCAAGAAATCTGAAAAGGAGACTAAGTAATGGGACAAAAAGTTAATCCAATTAGTTACAGACTTCAGGTTAATAAGGACTGGAGAAGCAAGTGGTTCGCCGATAAGCGGAACTATGCTGCATATCTTGCTCAAGATCTTAAGGTTAGAAAAATGATAATTGATAAACTAGGCTCAAGAGCTGCTATTAACAAGGTAGACATAGAGCGTTCTCCTAATCTAGTAACAGTGACTATTATGACGGCTAAAGCTGGTGTAGTTATTGGCCGAGGTGGAAGTGGTGTTACTGAACTTAAAAACGCAATTGAAGCCATCTACAGTGTTCCTTCTAGAGTAAACATTGAAGAAGTTAAGAAGCCTGATCTTTACGCTAAGTTAGTAGGTGAAAATATAGCTCACCAAATTGAAAGAAGAATTTCATTCCGACGTGCAATAAAGTCTACTGCTGCTGCAACTATGCGTGCTGGAGCAAAAGGTGTAAGAATTCAGATTTCTGGACGACTTAATGGTGCTGAAATGTCTCGCCAGGAAAAAGAAGTTCAAGGAAGTGTTCCATTGCATACAATCCGAGCAGACATAGATTACGCTCAAGTTAACGCACACACACCTGCTGGAATTATTGGTGTTAAGGTATGGATTTATAAGGGAGATGTACTGTAATGTTAGCTCCTAAACGTACTAAATTTAGAAAGATCCGAAAAGGCCGTATTACAGGTGTTGCTACTAGTGGAAACACTATTGCATTCGGAGACTTCGCTTTGCAGAGTCAGGGTTCTGAAAGAATCACTGCTAGGCAAATTGAGGCCGCACGTCAAGCTATGACTCGTCATATTAAGCGTGGTGGTAAGATCTGGATCCGTATATTCCCTCACATTTCCGTAACTCGCAAGCCACAGGACGTAAAAATGGGTAGTGGTAAGGGTAATCCTGAATTCTTCGTAGCTAAAGTCCGACCCGGAACAATTCTTTTTGAAATGCAAGGTGTTCAGGAAGAAGTAGCCCGTGAAGCGATGAGATTAGCCGCACATAAATTACCTATTAGAACAAAGTTTCTAGTCAAGGAGGACGTATAATATGAAAACTGTCGATATACGTAAATTAAATACTACTGAACTTACTGCTGAGACTACTAAGTTGCGTGAGGAAATTGCTGAAATGCGAAGAAAGATTGCGCTTGGCGAAATTCATAACGTACGATCAGTAAGAATAAAGAGAAAAGATTTAGCCCGCGTACTAACAGTACTAAGCGAACAGCTAATGAAGGAGACTGCATAATGGCTAAAACATTAATCGGAAAAGTTACATCTGCTAAGACTGATAAAACAGTTGTTGTAAACGTTCAGACTCGAAAGACTCACCCAATTTATAGGAAGCAGTTTACTACTTCAAAGAAATTTATGGTTCATGATGAGAAGAACGAAGCTAAATTAGGAGACAAGATTTCATTTGTTGAAACTCGTCCTATTAGCGCACGAAAACACCACAAGTTAACTACTGTTATTGAAACAGCAGCTATCGCCCACAAAGAAGAGGAGACTCAGGTATGATTCAACAAGAATCAAGACTAGGCGTCGCTGATAACTCAGGCGCAAAAGAAATCCTATGTATTAGGGTTCTTGGTGGTACCAGAAGACGATATGCTCGAGTTGGCGACATTATAGTTGCTACTGTTAAGAATGCATCACCAGTTGGAACGGTTAAGAAGAAATCTGTAGTTAGAGCGGTTGTTGTTCGAACTAAATATACGATCAATCGAAAAGATGGATCTACTATCAAGTTTGACGATAACGCTGCTGTAATTATCGATGACAACAAGCTACCTAAAGGTACAAGAATCTTCGGCCCTGTTCCTAGAGAGCTTAGAGAACTCGGTTATGCAAAAATTATTTCTCTCGCACCGGAGGTCCTATAATGTCATTTAAGCAAGCTACAAAGCAGATTTTCAAAATCCGAATCAAAAAGGGTGATACTGTAATTGTTCGAAGTGGAAAATATAAGGGTAAGACTGGTAAAGTTACAGCTACTCATCCATCGCTTAATAAGGTTACAGTTGAAGGTATTAACATCGCCAAAAAAGCTGTTAAGCCTAACAAGCAATACCCTCAGGGAGCAATCATAGAGATAACTAGACCAATTTGGGTCTCTAAAGTAGGTATTTACGACCTAGCTTCAAAGAAGGCTTCAAGAATCACTTATAAGCTAGAAAAAGATGGCTCTAAGAAAAGAGTTTACAAGACTAGCGGCAAGGAGATTGCATAATGGCTAAAACTACTACTAAATACGTACCAAGACTAAAGCAAGACTATCAAGAAAAGTACGTTAGCGAACTACAAAAAGAATTAAAGCTAGATAACGTTAATCAGGTTCCTGTTCTGCTAAAAGTTGTCATAAACGTTGGCCTAGGCCGCGCTAAAGACGATAAGAAGATTATGGAAATCGCTACCAATACTATTACTAAGATTACTGGTCAGCACCCTGTTCAAACGGCGGCTAAGAAATCTATTGCTGGATTCAAACTTCGAGAAGGCAACAAGATTGGTCTTAAGGTTACTTTAAGAGGCGATAAGATGTATGAATTCATCGACCGACTTATAACTGTAGTGCTTCCAAGGCTACGTGACTTTCATGGTGTTAGCCTTAAGTCTTTCGACAATCAAGGCAACTACAGCCTAGGCATGACCGATCAATCAGTATTTCCAGAGCTTAGTTTTGAAGAAACGACCACTCCACATGGATTGCAAGTAGTATTTAACGTTAAGTGTCTTAATAAGACAGATTCTAAGGCATTATTAGAAAAATTTGGAATGCCATTTGAGAAAGGTAAGGAAGTTTAACCATGGCTAAGAAATCTATAATCGCACGAGATCTTAAGCGTCAGAAGATGATTAAGAAGTATGAGGCTAAGAGAAATGAATTAAAGAGTATAGGTGATCTTGATGGACTTGCTAAATTACCTAGAAACTCATCCCCAACACGATGGAAAAATCGCTGTATCGAGACAGGTCGACCTCGAGGCTACATGAGAACTTTCGGTTTAAGCCGAATATCATTCCGTGAGCACGCATCAAAAGGCGAAATACCGGGCGTAACTAAATCTAGCTGGTAAAGAAAGGATATATATGAATGCATCAACCGACCCTATAGCTGACATGTTAACTCGCATAAGAAATGCGACTGCTGTTCGTAAGCAAAATATTAACTTACCTTATTCAAAGGTTAAGTTTGCTGTAGCAAAAATACTATCCGACAATGGTTTTATTAATAAGATCAGTGTTAAGAATGCTGAAGACGGCGTTGGCAAGATACTAGTACTAGATTTATTTACTGCTAATTCAAACCCTCATATTACTGAGATCGAAAGAATAAGTAAGCCTGGACGAAGATATTACACATCTGTTGCTAAGATTCCTACAAACCGAAGAGGAAGAGGCATATACATTGTTTCTACTTCTAAGGGTATGATGACTGGTAGCGAAGCTAAAAAAGCTGGTATCGGCGGAGAGTTAATTTGTAAGGTACTATAATATGAGTAGAATAGGACGATCACCAATACAAATCCCTAGCGGAGTAACCGTAACAATTGAGCCACATGAAATCAAAGTTGACGGTCCAAAAGGAAGCTTAACTCAATTCACATTGCCTGACATCACCGTTAAGCAAGAAGATGGAGTAATTAATGTAACTCGAATCAACGACGAACCTAAGGTACGTTCAAAGCATGGTCTTATGCGTAGCCTAGTTCAGAATATGGTTACAGGCGTAACTACTGGTTTTGAGAAGAAACTAGAGATAAACGGAGTTGGTTACAGAGTTGCTTTAGCTGGCACAGATCTTAAGATGCAACTTGGTTTTTCTCACGAAGTAGTTTACCCTATTCCTACAGGAGTAAAAATCGCTGTTGAAGGCAATACGATGACTGTAACTGGCAACAGTAAGCAGGAAGTCGGACAAGTTGCTGCTGAAATAAGAGCACTTAAAAAACCTGAGCCTTATAAGGGTAAAGGAATTAAGTATGTTGGCGAAAGAATAATCCGTAAAAGCGGTAAGTCTGGTAAGGAAAAATAATATGAATAAAGTTACTGAAAAATTCAAGCATAAACTATTAAGACAGAAAAAGGTTAGAGCTGTTATTGTTAAGAATACAGAGCGACCTAGACTATCTGTATTTATTAGTAATAAAAATATTACTGCTCAAATAATTGACGATAATGTCTCTAAAACTTTGGCTTACGCAACTACTATAGGACAGAAGAATACTGGAAGTACAATGACTGAAAAATCTGCCTGGGTAGGTGAACAAATTGCAAAAAATGCTAAAGCCGTTAAAGTTAGTAAGGTTGTCTTCGATCGAGGACCTAAACTTTATCACGGTCGAATCAAAGTACTAGCAGATAAAGCTCGTGAAGCAGGATTGGAGTTTTAATTATGGCAAATGATACACAACCACGACGTAAGCCTGACACTTTTCCTGAGGAAAAGCAGTTTGATGAAAGAATGCTACACATTGACCGAGTAGCTCGAGTAGTTAAGGGCGGACGTAGATTTAGATTCCGAGCTTTGGTAGCAGTCGGAGACCACAAAGGTAAAATCGGAATTGGAAGCGCAAAAGGACAAGACGTTACTAGCGCTGTTGCAAAAGCTACTGATGTTGCCAAGAAGAATATCATTAAAGTTAATCTTTACAACAGCACTCTTCCTCATGAAGCAGAAGCTAAAGTATCTGGTGCTCGCATTATGATAAAGCCTGCAAGTGCTGGTACTGGCCTGATTGCTGGTGGTGTTGTACGAACTGTTCTTGAAATTACTGGTGTTAAGAATGTTTTAAGTAAATCCTTCGGTTCTTCTAATAGAACTAACATGGCTTATGCAACTGTTGAAGCTATGAGTACTTTAGTTAGTTCTAAAGATTGGATTACTAATAACAAACCTAAAAAAGAGACAGGTAAAAAGGATTAGTAATGAAGTATAACGAATTTGATATATCTAAGCATAAACGTGGAGACCGTGTTGGTCGTGGTATCGCTGCTGGTAAGGGTAAAACTGCCGGTCGTGGTACTAAGGGACAAAAAGCTCGAGCTGGTTCTAAGAAGAAGCCTGGATTTGCTGGTGGTCAAAACCCACTTATGCAGAAGCTTCCAAAGCTGCATGGTTTTCGTTCATACAAGGTAAAGTCTGAGACCGTATATACCGGTGACCTTGAAGACCTTAAAGTAACTACTATCGACAACCAGGTATTGGCCGACAATGGCTTAGTTAGTTCAGCTTTTGTTATTACTAAGTTAATAACAAAAGGCGATATCACCAAGAAGCTTTCAGTTAGTTTGCAATCAGCAAGTGCTGGTTCAATTGCAGCAATTGAAAAAGCTGGCGGTAAGTTTGTTAAGATTGACCAGGTCAAAAGACCAAGTCAAGAGTCAAAAGTAGTTAAAAAATCTACTGTTACTGCAAAAAAATAGTATATAATTAGAAAATATTTCTAAGGAGTTTCTGTAGATGAATTGGAAGGTAATAGGGAGATCATTAAAAGAGCCTGAAATGCGCAAGCGTATTTTAGCTGTTCTTGGCATGCTTCTCGCTTTCCGTATTCTTACCCATATTCCTGTGCCTCTTGCTAATGCTCATACCTTGAAGCAACTCCTAGATAATCTTTTCAATACTAGTAGCCATTCACAATTCCTAAGCTTTATTAACACTTTGAGTGGTGGCGCTCTATCTAACTTCTCGATCATGCTGGCAGGTCTTGGCCCATACATTAATGCATCTATTATTATGCAGTTGCTTACTAAAGCTCTGCCTAAGCTTGAAGCATTAAGACAAGACGGTGAGTCCGGCCAAAAGAAGATTAATCAGTACACCAGAATGCTAACATTCCCACTGGCTATAATTCAGTCTATTGGAGCTATTTACCTAGTCCGACAATCTGCTCAATCTATTAGCGGTATTGGTGACATAACTGCTCATACTTCAATCCTTCAATGGGTGTTAATGGTTGCTTCGTTAACCGGTGGATCAATGTTGTTGATGTGGCTTGGTGAGTTAATAACAGAAGAGGGAATTGGTAACGGTATATCCTTAATCATAACTATCGGAATTGTTAGTCGTCTTCCATCGGGAATAACTGATATTATTGCTGCTACATCTGGCAAGGCTCATAATATGACTATCCTTGGAGCTAAGCTTCCGTTCTCTGAGCAAGCGGCATTAAGCACAGTTATAGTCGTAGCCTCGGTGATCGCCCTTACTTGGATGGTTGTAATGTTAAACGAGGCGTCACGTAGAATAACTATTAATTATGCTAAGAGAGTACAGGGCAATAGGGCTTACGGTGGTGTAACTACCACTTTGCCAGTAAAGCTTATTACGGCTGGTGTTATCCCTATTATTTTTGCGGTAGCATTTTTAAGTGTACCAAGTTTTGCTGGTCAGCTTTTGAGCACTATGAAGAGTGCAAATCTTCAGCATATAGGAACACAGTTAACTACTTTATTTCAATCACCGTCAGCTCAAACATTTGCTACTCAAGGAATGAGAGCATATATTTATCCAGCTGCATATTTCCTCCTAGTTTTTATCTTCACCTTCTTCTATACAAGTATTACATTCAACGCTAAAGAAATATCTGAGAACCTACAAAAACAGGGTGGATTTATTGAAGGCGTAAGATCCGGCAAGCAAACCGAGAAATATCTAAGCAAGATTGTCAATCGACTAACTTTGTTTGGAGCTACGGCACTTGGACTGCTAGCGCTATTGCCTATTATTGCTCAAATATTCATAAATACCAGCATTGCTATAAGTGGAACAAGTATCCTAATCTTAGTATCCGTTTCACTTGAAACATTGCGTGCTATAGAGTCGAGAGCCCTAATGGTGACATATGACCAATATTCACAGCCAGACTTCTTCTATGAGGCTGAAAATAGCGCAGAAGCAGCACTTGGAGCTAAGAGACTTAAGTTTGGTATTCCGAGACTATTGAAGAAAAAATCTACAAAAAAAGACAAGAATTAATTTCGATTATCTAATTTAAATATAAGTAAATTTAGTAAATTGTTAAGATTTAATAAGATGTTATACTTATATAAATGCTTGAAAAACATAATGATTTACTAGATCCAAAAACTCCAATCATCTTTGCTGATGGCACTAAATTATATACCGAATTAGAAAAAAAATATTCTACTCACAAAGTAGGTTACTTTATTATGGCACCATCTGGAGCTGGAAAAACATATTTTGTAAAGTCACAAAAGGTATTGAATTGGATTGATGGCGATGACTTATGGATGTCTGCAAAAGCTCATCCTGATGGAGAATGGTGGCTAGATGGGTTAGATAGAATTAAAGAGATTGACCAACGATCTGACATTATTACCATAGAAGCTAAAAAATTAGGCTTTTGGATTGTAGGTGCTTCAAATGCATTTTTACCCCCTGATGCTATTGTGATACCAAATTGGGAAACGCATAAAAAATGGATTTCTGTGCGTGAAAATTCTAACTACGATGGTGGTGCGACCTCAGATAAACTTGATCAGGTTATTTCTCATCGTAATTGGATTTTAGAATGGGAGAAAAAAGGTATACCAAAATTTGAAACCGTTCAAGAAGCAGCAGCTTATTTAGAAAAAATTAGCTCTTAATTGGCACCTTGTAAGAAGTATTATTAATTATAGTGTCGCCATCACCACTTGGGCTAACCTTTATTGCAATTCCTGATCCATAATCTACACCTAAAAATGTATCTTTATCTAATCCCAATAGTTCTCTTTTTGCATATGGACTTATGGTGTCGTAATGGCTAGTGGCCCATATGAGTAATCTGCTGTCTGAATGCTTGTGATGAAAGAATTTAGAATACCTTGATAAAATATCCAAGGATTTTTGTAATCTATCAGCCATTTCATCAGGACCTTCTGCACCCATTTCCTGTCTTTTTTCATTCTCCCAATCACCTTCAAAAGCTTGCCAAAACATTGAACCATCGCCATATTCAGTACTTTTCTCATATTTATCTTTCAGGAAATCAACAAAATCAGGGGATTCATCAAATATTTTTGGCTCACGTAATATTGGCGTTGGTCTTGCTTCGCCATCTCCTTTGATATCTGTAGAATGATTTAGAATTTGATTTTCGCTAAGACCATATTCGCCTAGAATTTCCTTGGCAGCATCGAGAACTAAATTAGCAGTTTCGGTACTCCGCATTCCAGCGTCACTATCTCCTAAATAATGAGTATCGCTTGCTAGTACTAATAAGAAAAAACTTCCTCTTTCATTAATAGGTATACTTTCTATTTGTTGCCTAAAAAACTCTAATGCGGAATTGCGCTCATCTAATTGAGCTTCTTCTGTAAGACTTCCTCTTTCTGGTGAATTTTCGTCTCTCTGGTATTTTCCGTGCCTTTGAAAAACGATTTCAGTATCACCGATTGCTAATTCTCTTGGAGATAGATCGGCTCTAATTAAACTATTTGTAAC
>Ga0194041_10001392_pt1 | contig 10196 bp, 16 predicted proteins | sample JunL449m_MetaG_FD_160082 | JGI IMG/M metagenome (GOLD analysis project Ga0194041, IMG submission 160082) | Anoxic zone freshwater microbial communities from boreal shield lake in IISD Experimental Lakes Area, Ontario, Canada - Jun2016-L442-9m | ecosystem: Environmental > Aquatic > Freshwater >...
AGCTTGCGGTTGTGCGCGAACGCCAACCGTAACGCAGCAGGCCAATCTTCGTATCCCTGTTCAGCGTACTGGTTGACAGCTGAAACCACATAGTTCAGTTCTGCCAGTGTCATGCGTGCCATATCTTTTTCAAGATAAAACATTTCGTGCCTGTCAACCATTTGTTCTTCGGTTGTTGGCTTTGGCATGTTACCCCTCTTTCTTGTTGTTTGATGTGTACTGATTGTACACCGTTGTACACCTAGTGTAGTATGTGACATTTGTCATACGGTCAAGAGCAGCCTCAGCTGCAAGAACATTAGTGGCAGCATAATAGGCATCTTCAGCAGCATTAAGTGCTTCTTGAGGTGTCACGCCCCACCACCATCCCACGCACCCCAACCCGCACGCACCCACACATCATGCGCTGCAACCAAATTATAAAACGGGTTATACAAATCCAACCGCCTCATATGCAAACGCTTCAAATGAATCTTATGAATCTGCATCAACCCAGCACAACAACTGTTACTAGCAAACGTGCTGCACCGCGATTCCTTATACATCGTCCGCATCAACTTCGGTAGCTGCGCTTTCGGCCAACCAGCCGCCATAGCCCAACGTGTCATTGCTGGTGACGCACACGAACGAACCACCCCAGCTTCAACAGGCGCATCGCTAAGTGATAATAGCGAACCCGACATTGACATTATTAATAATGTTTTGCCAACAAAACTGTGTTTACTTCTCATACCCATGTCTCCCCATCAATGATTGAACCCTTGCAAGCCGACCAGAACGGGCACCACTTTGGGCCACATAACGCTGAATGATCGTTCAACGGCCACTCCTCATCAGTCCCCATCTTTGTTGCCATATGAACCATGTTCTCCACCACCCGTTCCAACCAGTGAAAGTTCTGATTCGACCGTGTGACACGAACCGCTTGCGGTTCCTGCACTTTGCCACGAACAAACACCTGATACGAAAACTGGTACAACGCATCCGCATCCGCACGAATCAAACCCGCCTCCGATGCAGCCCACAAGTACACGGTGGGCTGGACTGCCCACCGTTGCTTCTCCCACGGCGTATACGAACGCATAGACGACGTAGATTTCCAATCCCACACCTGATTGGCAAACACCAAATCACTGGTGCCAGACAACCAAATGTCAGGTTTGCCACTGCCACGATCAACCATGAATGGTAGATCAAAGTTCCATTCGGTATGCAACTCGTCTGTTGGGTAATGCAACAGATCAGCCCGCAACTTTGATGTGTACCATGACTCGGCAAGTATCGCCAGTTGTTCCATTGCACGGGCATGAGTGCCGAATGATTCCGCACTGTAAGAACACAACGGGTTAGCCGCATATTCTTCTAACAGTTCCAAGAATGTTTTGGCACTAAAACCTTTACATTCTTTCAGCGAACTGTAGGTGTTACCTGCCAGTTCATGTTCAATAACTGTGTGCAAGGCTGTGCCTACGGTGGCAGCATCTGATTCGGATCGTGATCCGTCAGCGACCAACATTTTGCGGCGTGATTGTTCGGGGCAGTTCAGGAATGTTTCAATGTCTGACTGGCGAACATGATAAATACCATCATCGGTGATCTTCATGTGTTGTCCTTCTGTTCGTGACCTGTTCGGCCTGAGGGTTTGTGTCCGCAACAGCCCAACGCCTATTGTGGCGTTGTGCGGCAACAGCTAGTGTGCCAGACCCAGCAAATGGGTCAATGCACATATCGCCTTCATCTGTATGAACCTTCACGAATGGCTCAACTATTGCTAACGGTTTCTGATTCGGGTAACCAACCCGTTCCCTGTCGGACGGGCCAAACGTGTATGTCCACACACTATTGACACGACGCTCATCAGAGTCGTATGCGCCACGACCAGACTTTCTTTTAGTCATCGGCACACGATCAAGATAAAACTTTGGGTTCCCCTTAGAGAACATTACCATAGTATTATGTTTGTTCGTCCACCAATTCCTGGTTGTAGCACCCAACTCAAAATGGTAAATGATTTCACGTTCAAACTTCAGATATTGTTTTGTTTGTAAAACAAACTCGTGAACAATCCTGTAGTCCAACAAGAACACGGCAACACCATCATCGGTAAGTACCCGTTCAGTCTCAACGGCAACACGATCAAGCAACTGCAATGCGGCAGCTTCACCTGTGTCCTTATAACCATATTTCGGTGACCCCACCCATGTCGAATGATGCGACTGAATGTTCCCAGTGCCAAACGGTGGATCAGTCCACAACAAATTGACACTAGAATCATCCAACCCTTGCATGAAAACTACCGCATCTTGCAAATGGAACGTCATCTAAATCTCCAACGGGCTAAGAGGAGCCACACGCTTAGCGTAACGCCGCACGTTATACACCTTGGCAACGTAACGCATATCCTCGGGTTCCAACTCCAACTCAGCCAACATCAGTTTCGCCTTAGGCCACGGCATCTTCTCATACACCGCCGCATGATACAACTTTTTACGCATCTCCTGCGGCAACATCATCCACGGTGTCGTACCGAACGAACGGCGAATACTGGTAGCACCACCACAACGACGCACGCTGTCATCAACACCAAAGTTTTTGTGCATGTTACGAAACATGTTGTGCGAACCCAACAAGTAACCAGCCCAATGGTAAATGTTATCAGCCGTCAAAGTTTCGGAACCCAAAACTTTGAGAGCTAACTCACCGAACATCACGTTAGAACCATACTTGATTTCTAATGGTTCCCCGTTCGGAATAACAACATCACACAAACACGACGCATCTTTATGCGTCTTGCATCCCTTGTTGGTTTCGGTAAACTTGTAAATGTTCACCTTCTCACGCAACATCGCTTTTGTTACTTGGCTCATGCTGCGACCGCCCGCATCAGAACCCACTGGTTCCCAGTGCAGAACTCGGGAGCAAACACCTTTGCTTCCTCATATGGCAACACAACCTGTGCGCTGGCATACGGGACAACAAGACTACGGAACAGCAAACGGATACGATGACCGCCCCACGCAGGCGTAGGCGCAGTCTCAAACACGTTCATAGCTTCTAGACGATAGTCGTGCAAGCTAGAAGTTTTCTCGTAAAACTCAACGTCAACATCTTCAAACTTGAGATGCTTGACATCTGGCAGGTACTCTCTAAAGTATGCGCGCGCTCGCGCATCCAGTGACTCTTGGTTATGTTCCATCCCTAAGGATGGAACTCTCAATGTGTACTTCGGGTTATAGACGGTAGACATGATCTACCTTTCTACTAGTACCAAACCCCGTAGGGGTTTGGATAGGGTTATGGGTTCACTTGTTAAGAGCAGTATACATGGCATTCCCCGAATGTAGTGATGTGACTTGTGTCACACCACCACACCCGTTGTCTAACTACAAAAAGTTTTTGTGGTTGGCGTTTATCCAACGACCCAACGCAGGTGACTTCTCCCAAACATACGCTAGGGTCGTAACATTTTTGATAACATGAACCAACGTCATGTCTTTCACAATCTCCGATGTTTTGTAATCCGAAACATCATCGTCTGATTTTGGTTTGTTCTTACTGCCTTTCGGACGACCCCGTTTCGGGGTCGGCTGCGACTCGTACGCACCAGACCAAATCTCTGGGGTGATATCATAATTGATGCAGCCGTTCTCTTTCGTAGCCCACAACACAAGATAATGGTAATCATCTAAGACTGTGAAATATGTTGCGCCAACACGAACTGGCGGCGAACCTTTTGGTTTGCGTTCCCCGATGTAAGTGTTCTCCTCGGTTGCCATTTTGTACTGGCACCTATAATCCGCACAATCTGCCAACATGGTGAACAGTTTGTTGTCACCCTCGGGGTGGCCTGCGGTTGGACGAAACACTTTCAGACAACCGTTGGTCATCTTGACAAGTGTGTACGCACCATCGTCGTCATAAAGTACATTCGCATCGTAACGCATCGTACTGGCTGGAATTGTATTCATTGTTGACCAATCTCTCGTCGTGTTTTGATAATAAAACATGCGTTGTATAACGCATCTCGCAAAGGCAACGGGCGTTCCGACCAACGGAAACCATCCTCGGTAACCCAGTACAAACCTGTCCTGTAATCCTGCCACACTGACAGATCATCTCGTGTTGGTGGTGCGAACGATACGCTCATCGTGTGACCACCTGTACGGTTGGTGGTGGCCCGAAGTCGGGGTCATCCAACCTCGGGTCACCTGACCGCCACAGTCCATCCAACACCATGAACAAACCCAACACAAACAACAGCCTGATAACCCATGTTACCAACAGATCGGAGATATCATCGTACTTGTTCATCACACCTCCCAATTCTTGTCGTTGTCATGACCGACCAGTTCGCCGTGAAGTTTGCACATCGACACAATGCTGTCGATCACCGTGTACATGTGGCCCAACAAATCTTCGGGGCCACCCTGCTCCTTGACAGTGGTGTACATTTCGATCGCAATGTAGGTGACTTTCATCAACAGTTCGACCGAGATGGTAATCTCGTCAACAGCCCAGTTCGCTGCCTCACCTGTCGGGATCTTGTTTTGTGTGCCAAAACTAGGTGTCGGGTCAGGGAATGATTCGGCGCGACCCGATTCCAGATCGGCAACCACAATGTTGATGATGTTGGCAGACGTACGATGCAGGTTGGCACGCATCTCAGCTTCGTCCAGACCCATCTCGGTAGCTGCGGCACGCGACACCTCAGGGTACACATAGGCTGCAAGTGACCCGACCAATCCTTGGATTGTTTCGGTTGGTAAAGTTGTGAACATTTCGTTAGTCATCATAATCCCCTTTCAGGACTAGGTGGATGAAACGGTATTGTTCCATACACATATGATGTATTATTTGTTACAACACCATTATAACACGGTGCGATACAGTTGTCAAACCCTAGATGGTGAGTGGCTAGGAGATGCGCTCACCACCTAAGGTTCGACAGATCATTGTTACTGTTGTGGGCGTTCCCACACACCTTGGATTTCTAGCTGGCCGAGAACCCAACCAACGGGGTCGGTAATGTCCTGCCCATAGTTGGAGCCACCGATCATCATAGTGAACGACGGGTTCACAATGCTGTCACAAAGTGTGCCGCCAGTTGGCGTACCGTACCCGCCGCAACCGAACCCGAAGTCGGAACGCATCTTCGGGCCTTGACCCTCCATCACACCGAAACATATGCGACGCAACCAAGCAGGATGACCTAGAGCAAACATCACGTTATTGATATCCATCGGTTCGCCAGCGTTGTGAATCTTCGTCAAGAACGACCATTCGGGACGTTTGTCGCTGTAAGACTTCTTCTTGTAGTTCGGTGCCGAAACACTGCACTCAACAAAGATTTCCAACTCGTAACCTAACAACGTGAATGCTTCCACAAGTGCTGAGATAGCGGCACCCCTAGCGAACACGGTTTCAGGTCGCACGCCCGAATCGTACACGCCGTTCACCAACAGTGTGAACACCTTGCCAGCCTTGTTTTGCGGCAGAAACACCTCATCCCACATGCACTCAAGTTCACCCATCACGAACCTGTCAACATCAGGTTCGAAACCAACCATGTCTAACATGCGGTCGGGATGGTCGGACAGAATGTCCTTGAGTGAATCACGCACTGGTTCCAGAATCGCATCAACTTGTGGTCGAACATCCGACCAACCAGTCTTAGCCATGCTGAGAGCATCTTGCCAAGATGCGCCAGACCAGCCGCTACCGTCGTCACGAGTCGATGACTCACCGTCAATATGTAATGCCTCACTAGCGGCAACTGCTTCCAGCACCGAATCGAATCGGCGTATCGTGTGTGTGTAGCTCATGTTTTGTCTCCCAAAACTTGGTGATCAGAACGGGCTGATCTTGGTCAGTTGGTCAGCAGGCAACTTGTTGCCCAACACCACGGCGAATGTTTCCTCAATGTCGAACCCTGCACGAAGCAGACGGGCACCATTGATAGCGCCACGCATTGTGACGAACACCTTGAGTCCGTTGTCGGCCGCATTTTTGCGGGCGGTACGCCATGCAGCCAACCAGTCCTCAGCGATACGGGCGCCGTTCTCAACTGGTTCCAACCATGCGTTGACCATAGTGGACTCAACATTGAGATCGGTTGGCACTGGGACGTACTGGAATCTGTCCAGTGTGGCCGCATCCAGTTTGTTTCGCCCCGAAAACTCGGCGGTCGGCCCCGTACCGTAAGTGTTGGCACAAGCAATGAAGCTAAAGTTGGAACCGACCCGAATGATATCACCGTTCGGTGCGGTAACCCAACCGTTAGCCATGAGGCTATTCAGTGTGGCAATGATGCCAGCGTGACCGTTGTCCATTTCGTCCAAACAAAAGATGGCACCGTGCTCAGGGTTATCTTGAGCGTACCGTAGGCACTGAATGAGCAACGGCTCATGAAAGTGACCGTTGGCATCCATACCACCCCACAACCGTGACTCAGGAGTCGTCGGCCCCAACGAAATCGCACCAAACTTCCAGCCCAACGTGTCAGCGACCTGCTCAGCCATATGCGATTTTCCAGTTCCTGGAGGCCCTGGCAAATAAACGTGCATCCCTGCACCGATCATTCGTAGCAAGGTCGGAAAGGCCGAATGGTACAGTCCCTCTTTTACCTCAACTTTGGAACCGACCGTGACCTCAATCTTGAAGATGCCAGACTCACCACGAGATGCCTTGATTTTGCGCTCAAACTTGCGTTCCAACGATTCGATCATCGCCGTTGTTTTGGCATCCAAAACAAGGTCGGCATCGGCACGATCGGTGGCTTCAGCCATGACAGCTTGAGCAATTTCGATCATCAGTTCCGACTTGACTTCGCCGATGACGTTGGCAAACTTCTCTGCCAACTTAGATACGGCATCTGTCACGATAGGTGTCACGATAGGTGGCACCACATCTGTCAGTAACGCTTCGGTGCGGTCGTCAGGGTTCTCTGTTTTGACACCCAAAACACACCACTCGGCACCACCGTCGCCGTCCGATTCTGATTCCGATTCCGATTCGGATTCCGATTCGGATTCCGATTCGGGTTCCACTGGTTCCTGCTCGGGTGCATCCTGCTCGTCGCCGTCGGCATCGCCGTAATCGAAATCGCCAGCGTCACCCAAACCAAAATCGTCATCGCCGTTCTCGTCGCCACCCTTGTTTTGTCCACCAAAACTTGGGTCGAACTTGTCAAAATCGGTGACATGAAATGGGGTGGCAATCCACGGATCACGAGCGTTCGGCATACGCTCCAACAGATAGGTGCCGAACACTGGCGTATCGGTCGTAGCCTTACGCATCACATCAGACAGCAGGTGCCAACGAACCCAGCCACCACGAACTTCCACCTCAACATCGGCACCGTGATCGGTGCGACGAACCCCACTAATATTGTAATCGGACATTACGCCAGCCTCCCAGCTAGTTATGCGAAACCGAATTGTTCCGCATGTTTTGGTCACCAAAACATGGTGCCAGCTCCCGAACGACCGCTTGATAGATCGTTCGGGACGGATACCATTGTACCCATCAAATCACAACAAAATCACAACACAATCACAACTCTTTCACAACTTTTAGTCAGTCCCACGAAAGATGATCTGCGGATGGTTCCCGACTTTCTGTTTTGATCGCAAAACACTCACCAGTAGAACACTGGCAATGTTCGATACAACATCCACAATCTTCACAGAATCCCGACTCATCGTCTAAATGATCGACACGCCTATCGCATACGTCACATTCGAGATAAGTCGCAAGCACCCACACCTGATATATGCTCATTGCAAACCACCTTTTGTTTTGTTCGCAAAACACTGCGAAACCGAAACAACCAGAACTGCCAACAAACAAAACACGCCTAACACGATACGTCCAACGATCACGAAAACTCCTCAATCGTCATAGCGTCACCATCAACACCAACCAAAACCATGATCGACAGGTCGGTAGTCCCACGGTCAAGATAGTTTGTCTCCAAACCATCCTTGACAAAATTGATCGCATCCTGACGAACCGTAAAGAACATGACACACGGTTCGTCGCACAGAATGCCGTACACACACCATGTTTTGGGAACAAAACTTGCGTCGCTCATTAGAGCACCGTCCCAAAACCGTAGCCTGCTGCCTTGTCAAACTTGACACGATCGAAACGATCGTTTTCCGCGGCCAACATGTCTGCGAACTGCGACAACGTGTTATCGCAACGGCGAACACACTGAGCCAACGAATCGGCGCGAGCCATATCATTTTCGGGATACACTTGCGCCGCCGATAAAGCGAGCAGACGATCGGTACGCAAGATGTTTGCAATTTTGATGTAATCTTTTTGATGCATAGCGTTAGCCTTTCAGCTAGTTGTGTCATGTTTTGGGAATCAAAACATGATCGTTGCGCTAGTCGGAATCGAACCGACCCGACCCTACAAGGGTCGCAGACCAACTTAGCGCACACTAGCTAGCTCTATGGCTAGAGCTTAGGCGACAACATTTCGATAATGTTCGCCAGATTGAGGTTTTCGTACTTGCCGACCATATTGAGAACATATGTCGCCACTGATTCATCGGTTGGGACGGTAGGTGTCTTTTCACCTTTGTCGGAAGCCTCTTGCTTGTAGAGCATGTCAACACTTGAGATTTTGCGACTAGCGACCCATTCAGTCACCGCGGCCACAACATCGGCAAACTTTTCCGCAGTGTGAATCGTAGGCGATTCTGCGAGAATCAATTTTGCCAACTTCGTCGACTGCGAGACAACCGACCTTGCGGTACGATCGTCCTCACTTGGAGCATTCAGACCCGCGGCAACGAAAAGTGCGAAGCATGACTCAACATAGCCATCCGCATTAGTTGCACGGATTTTCGTAGCGTCGGACTTGCTAGGTGCGAGGGTGACATCTCCGCGGAACACCGCGGCCACTGCGACCAAACAACGATCAATGACACTTTTTCCCGATGACTCGGCAAACTTGCCGACGAGGATTTTTTCGGTTGGAATTGTGAACTTTGACATTTTGTGTCCTTTCGGGACGATTAGGCGAAATTGCCATTTTGCTTCGGTCTATGAAAACCGAAGATGAATCTCAAGCGTAGCTGTTCACTAGGGCGGTTTTTCCGAAGTTCGAACACGTCGACACTGAGAGTGTCAATCGTGGCCGCGGCCGATAGTCCTAGATATTTACTTGGTTTTCCGTGTCTGTTCACTTTTGGTCTGTCTCTTGTGTTCGGTTGTTTCCGTAGGGTAGCCCTAGGTGTTGATCGTGTAGATCGTTTTGCACCTATCGTCTTGTATGGCATCGTGTCACGCTTGCGCCCTAGGTAGACCGTAACTACATCGGTAGTTTGCGCCTAGCCTAAGTTTGTGAAGCACGCCTAGTTGTATTCGTAGCCCCGACCTATTCTTAGGCGTTCATTGGGGCGAACTTACAAGAGACTCGCAAAAGTTCGCATAGCGAAGCTTTTGTGCTTGAGATTCATCTTCGGTTGTCAAAGGGTATTCGTACCGACCGCTTCGGCCGATGAAGATATCAAACCATTAACGCCGCTTGTTTGGCAAGCAAAACAGGGTTTGTTGTGATTTTGTTGTGAATTGCCGATTCTGCCGATTCTGCAGGGTCTGCAGGGTCTGCAGGGTCTTGCAGGTCTTGCAGGTCTTGCAGGTCTTGCAGGTCTTGCAGGTCTTGCAGGTCTTGCAGACCGACCGACCAAAAACCGACCCAAAAACGCCTAGATCGTCCGTAGCGCGCAAAATGACCGATATGCGCCTAGAACCCTCAAAAGCCCTTTGCGTGTCTCTGCGAGGCTCACAGACACCTTAGAAAGGACTCTAGAGCGACACCTAGACCCACAATTCGACATATCGCCACTCAAAGTGAGTTTTGGTCACAAAACTCGCCACTCACAGTGAGAAACACGCTCACGCGATCGCGAAACGCCCAAAAACCGACCCGAAAAGTCGCCCAACTAGACACAAGTACCGACCCGAAAACCCGACCCGACCCGACCCGCCTGCGAGACATGCGTGCTCACGAGTCTCGGCCGATCGTGTTGCACCTTGCTAGTGCATGGTCATGCATGATCGTGCATGTTCATGCACGCGCCGTTTTGTTGACTGACTGGTTAATCAGTCCCGACTGACTAGGTGATCGTTTTGACTGACTGGTTAGTTAGTCCAACTAGTTGCGGAGCACAATAGTTGCAG
>Ga0194041_10001394_pt1 | contig 10190 bp, 6 predicted proteins | sample JunL449m_MetaG_FD_160082 | JGI IMG/M metagenome (GOLD analysis project Ga0194041, IMG submission 160082) | Anoxic zone freshwater microbial communities from boreal shield lake in IISD Experimental Lakes Area, Ontario, Canada - Jun2016-L442-9m | ecosystem: Environmental > Aquatic > Freshwater >...
GACAAGAGGCGACCGGCACGGCAAGAGCGCGCGTCATGGCGTACGCCAATGGACTCGGTTGCACACGCGCCGGAATCATGGAGACGACCTTCAAGGATGAGACGGAGAGCGATCTCTTCGGCGAACAGGCCGTGCTCTGCGGCGGCACCGCACAGCTCGTGAAGAGTGCGTGGGAGACGCTGGTCGAGGCTGGCTACGACCCAGAGCTCGCCTACTTCGAGACGATGCATGAGTTGAAGCTCATCGTCGACCTGATGTATCGCGGCGGACTCGACTTCATGCGCTTCTCTGTCTCTGATACCGCCGAGTGGGGCGACTACACGTCGGGCCCGCGCATCATCGATGCCTCGGTGAAGGCGCGCATGAAGGAGGTGCTCACCGAGATTCAGGACGGCACCTTCGCCAAGCGTTGGATTGCCGAAGATGAGGCGGGTCGCCCAGAGTACAAGCGCTTGCGCGCCGCAAACTCGGGTCACCCGATTGAGAAGGTCGGCAAGGCGCTGCGCCATCAGATGACCTTCTTGAATCCGGTCGAGGTCGACATGGACGGCGCACAGGGTGCCGCGGAGAAGGGCGCCGCCAAGTGAACGGCGCTCCTGGCCCAGGCGTCGCCACCGGCGCCGTTCGCATCTTCGACACAACCCTCCGTGATGGTGAGCAGGCGCCAGGCGCCGGCCTCACCGTTGCGGAGAAGTTGGAGGTTGCGCGGCAGCTCGCCAAGCTGAAGGTCGACGTGATCGAGGCGGGATTCCCCGCCGCATCCGAAGGTGACTTTGAGGCGGTGCGACAGATCGCCCTCGCCACGAAGGGGATCGGCATTGCGGCACTGGCCCGCTGCAAGGATGGCGACCCACAGCGTGCCATCGACGCGATCAAGGTGTCGGATCGACCACACTTGCACTTGTTCATTGCAACCTCTGACATTCACCTCACGCACAAGCTGCGCACCACGCGCGAGGCGGCCCTCGCCGAGGCGGTGAAGTGGGTGAAGTACGCCCGTGAAAAGTTGGGTCGCGATGCTGAGGTGGAGTTCTCCGCCGAGGATGCGAGCCGCACCGATCACGACTACCTGTTGCAGGTCTACGAGGCGGTCGTTGAGGCTGGTGCCTCGACCGTGAACATCCCCGACACCGTTGGCTACGCGATTCCGTCGGAGTACGCTTCGCTGACGAAGCTCGTCGTGGATCGCGTTGGACGCGATGCGACGATCAGCGTCCACTGTCACAACGATCTTGGCCTCGCGACCGCCAACACGTTGGCGGCGGTGCAGGCAGGCGCCCGACAGGTTGAGGTGACCATCAACGGACTCGGCGAGCGCGCCGGCAACGCCTCACTCGAAGAGGTGGTGATGGCGCTGCGCACGCGACCGGGTCAGTTTGAGTCGCACGACATTCATGTGCAGACAGAGCAGCTCACCTCGGCGAGCCGACTTGTTTCGTATCTGACCGGATTCGCCGTGCAGCCGAACAAGGCGATCGTTGGGGCGAACGCGTTTGCGCATGAGTCGGGGATCCACCAGGACGGAGTCCTGAAGAATCCGCTCACCTACGAAATCATGACGCCGCAGTCGGTTGGCCTCGTTGGTTCGAGCCTGACGATCGGCAAGCTTTCGGGTCGTCGTGGCCTGCAGGCGAAGTTCGCCGAACTCGGTCACGACCTCAGTGGGGAGGCGCTCGACGCCCTCTACCGCGAGGCGATCGCCCTGGCTGACGTGAAGAAGGAGCTGACCGACGCCGACCTATTGGCGCTTGTCGACAAGCGCGCCGCTACTGGTAGCGCTGCAACCATTGAACTACTCGACTGGAGCGTCGCCAGCTCACGCGGCGGCGGCTCATCTGGCCGGGTTGAGGTGCGTGTGAACGGTGTGGAGGCCACGGCGGAATCCACGGGGAACGGCCCAGTCGACGCCCTCTATGAGGCCATCGACAAGGCGGTCGCCCCAACCCTCGGCTGGAGCCCGATCCTCGCGGAGTACGAGATTCGTGCCGTGAGCGAGGGCGAAGATGCCCAGGGACAGGTCACGACGAAGTGCCGTCGCTCCAACGACCTTGACGCCGAGGGGAAGCCGCTCCCGAACGCACCGATGGTCACGGGGCAAGGCCTCTCCACGAACATCATCGACGCGTCGCTCGTCGCCTATGTCTCCGCTGCGAACAAGCTCGCCGCGTTGGAATCTGGGGCAGAGAGTGCGCCAACGAAGGGATCGCGCGAGGCGATGCAGTGAGCGAGACCCTCGTCGCGCCACTGGCCTCGGAATTGCGTGACGGTGCTGCCGATCATCTGATCGTCACCATCCCTGGTGACGGGGTTGGCCCTGATGTTGTGGCGGCGGCGCGCCGCGTGCTTGACGCTGCGGGTGCAAAGTTTGGCTTCAAGCTCGCCTGGCGCGAGATCTTGGCTGGTGGCTGCGCCATCGACGCGTACGGCGTTGCCGTTCGCGAAGAGGATCTGCAGATCGCCGACACAGCCGACGCGCTGCTCCTTGGCGCGGTTGGCGGACCGAAGTGGGATAACCCCAACGGCACCGTCCGACCAGAACAGGCACTCTTCGCGTTTCGCACCCGCTACGAACTCTTCGCCAATCTGCGCCCCGTCACGATCTACCCAGAGCTCGCCGACGCTTCACCGCTAAAGGCCGAGCGCCTCAAGGGCGTTGACATGCTGATGGTGCGCGAACTGACCGGTGGTCTCTACTTCGGCAAGCCGTCGGGCGAAGAGGTGACGCCAACGGGTCGCCGTGCCGTTGACACGCTGCCGTATCACGAGGATGAGATCCACCGCATTGCTGTGATCGCGTTTGAGTTGGCGCGCACGCGACGAAAATCGGTGACTTCAGTGGACAAGGCGAACGTCCTCTCCACGAGCCGTCTTTGGCGCAAGGTCGTGACCGAGGTCGGCGCGGACTACCCCGACGTGAAATTAGAGCATCGCCTCGTCGACTCCACTGCGATGCTGCTCGCCACCTGGCCAGCCACCTTCGATGTGGTCGTCACCGAGAACCTCTTCGGCGACATCCTCTCGGACGAGGCGGCCGTGCTGGCCGGCTCACTCGGCATGCTCCCCTCCGCCTCACTCGGTGCGCGACGCACGGCGCACGGCACCTTCGGCCTGTATGAGCCGATCCACGGATCCGCCCCCGACATTGCGGGGAAGAATCTGGCGAATCCAATCGGCACCATCCTCTCGGGGGCGATGCTGCTGCGCGAGTCGCTCGGCCGCGCCGATGCCGCGGCCGCCGTTGAGCAGGCGGTTGCCAACACGATTCGAATGGGCGTGCGCACCGCCGACCTTGCACCAGGGCTCGATGCCGCCGGTGCTCGTGCCGCTGGCTTCACCCTTGCAGGCACCCGCGAGGCGACCGACGCCATCGTGGAGCAGCTCCTGAGCCTCAAGTGACCACCAGCACCAGCGCCTCCGATCGTGAGCCGGTCCTTCTCTACGACACGACCCTTCGTGACGGGGCACAGAGCGAGGGGCTGATCCTCTCGCTGCAAGACAAGCTGCGCATCGCTCGCGCGCTCGACGAGTTCGGCATGTTGGCGATCGAAGGTGGGTGGCCAGGCTCCAATCCGAAGGACATTGAGTTCTTCGCGGCGGCGAAGAAGATTCGCTGGGAGCGCGCACGACTTGCTGCATTTGGCAGCACACGCCATAAGTCGAATAAGCCTGGAGATGATGCAAACCTAAATGCCCTTCTCGACGCAGAGACGCCAATCGTTACCATCTTCGGCAAGAGCTGGACCCTGCATGTCGAGGCGGTCCTCGAGGCGTCACGCGCCGAGAACCTCGCCATGATCTCGGAGAGCGTTGCCTACATCGCAGATCGCGGTCGCGAGATGGTCTACGACGCCGAACACTTCTTCGACGGTTTTGAGGCGGATCGCAACTACGCGCTCGATACCTTGCGCGCCGCACGCGATGCTGGCGCCTCCACCCTTGTTCTCTGCGACACCAATGGCGGCACCCTTACCGGCCGCATGGTCGAGATTGTGAAAGATGCACGTGCGACACTCGCCGCCGACGCGGCAGCGAAAGAGATCATCTGGGGGATCCATACGCATAACGACGCCGAGCTCGCGGTGGCGAATGCCCTCGCGGCGGTTGATGCGGGCGTGCGTCACGTGCAGGCGACGATCAACGGGTATGGCGAGCGTGCGGGAAATGCGAACATGGTTTCACTGCTCGCGAACCTTGCCCTAAAGACGCAGCACCGCGTCGCGGGCGCCGAGCGCCTTGCCGACCTCTCACGTCTCTCCCACGAGGTCGCCGAGATTGCCAATCTCGCCCCCGACGACCATCAGCCGTATGTTGGTCGCTCGGCATTTGCCCATAAGGGCGGCGTGCACGGAGCTGCGCAGATGAAGACCCCGCGGGCCTATCAGCACATTGATCCAGCGCTCGTCGGCAACCGCGGGCGCCTCGTCGTCTCCGAGTTGGGCGGCAAGGCGAACACGGGAAGCAGGGCCGCCGAGCTCGGCGTGGAGCTTGCGAACTCGGGGCTCGATCCCAAGACACTTTCAACGCTCGTCAAGGAGATGGAGGCGGCTGGCGCAAGCTACGAGGGGGCCGAGGCTTCGTTCCAACTGCTCGTGGAGCGCCATCGCTCAACCTACGTCGCCCCATTCACCATCGTCGATTTCACCGTGATCGTGGAGCAGCGCGAAGGTGCGCCTGGTCGTGCCGAGGCCACGGTGCGCGTTGAGGTTGCCGGGGAGCGCCTCCACACCGCCGCCGACGGCAACGGCCCGGTGAACGCGCTCGACCGCGCGCTGCGCAAGGCGCTTGGCGCCTTCTATCCGCAACTCGACTCTGTGCATCTTGTTGACTACAAGGTGCGCATTCTCGACGGCTCGTCAGCGACGGGCGCCAAGACGCGCGTCGTCATCGACTCTGTCGCTGATGGCGAGACCTGGTCGACGATGGGCGTCGGCGAGAACATCATCTCGGCGTCAGCTGCCGCACTCGCCGACTCACTGGAGTACGCGCTACGTCTGCAGGGTGGCGGGGTCACGCGTCGTTCAGAGCGCGACACTTCGGGCGGCCGTTCGGCATGAGCGAGGCGATCGCCTACGCCGGCGAACCTGGCGCGTTCGCCGAAGACGCACTCCTCTCCTACTTCGGTGCAGCGGCAGAATCAGTGAGCGTTGCATCGTTTGGTGATGTGCGCGTAGCGGTGCTCGATGGGCGAGCGACCTACGGCGTTTTGCCGATCGAGAACCTGATCAACGGCACCGTGCGCGAAACCCTTGATCTTCTACGCGACGGCGCACTAGAGATTGTCGGCGAAGTGGTGGTGCCCGTCACGCTCGTACTCGCCGCCCTGCCCGGTGTGACGCTCGATCAGGTGGAGCGCGTCTACAGTCACGCGCAGGCGCTTGCACAGGCCGAGGAGTATTTGCGCGGTCGACCGTGGGCACTCCTCACGACCTACAACACCGCAGGGGCTGGAGCGATGATTCGTGAACGCGGCGAGCGCGATGCCGCCGCTGTTCTTTCGCCACGCGCCGCCGCGATCCACGGCCTCACACCACTGACCGGTCCAATCGAAGGGGTACAGGGGAATCGCACGCGCTTCTGGATCTTGCAGCGCGCGGGTGGGCCCGCACGACACGCTGGCGTGAGCCCAGCGCGCACCACGCTCCTGGTTGGCCTGCGCAACGAGCCGGGCACCCTCCTTGCCGCGCTTTCGGTGATTGCCAAGGCGGGCGTCAATATCAGCAAGCTTGAGTCACGGCCAAATCGCGTGGGAGAGTGGGAGTACATCTTCTGGCTCGACCTGGACGGTGCGGCCGACGCACCCGAGATTATCGGCGTGATGGCGGGGCTCGCCGATGTGACGCTGGAGCGACGGATCCTCGGCAGTTACCCACGAGGCGAGGCGCTCTAATCACGTCGCGGCGCACGCCGCTAGACTCGCCACATATGGAGCCACAGAAGATCCTCGTCGCAGGTGCATGGGAGAGCTCGCCGAACCTCGTCGAGATTCGGTCGCCTTTTGACGGTCATCTCGTTGGCACCACCTACCTCGCAACCCCAGAGCAGGTCGAACGCGCCGCCGCTGGGAGCGTCACCGGCTTTGCCGCGATGCGCAAACTTGGCGCATGGGAGCGTGGCGCGATCTTGCGCACCACCGCAGCAACGATCACCGAGCGACGTGAGGAGCTGGCGGCACTCCTCTCCGCCGAGGCGGGGAAGCCGATCCGCGATGCACGCGCAGAGATTGATCGCGGTGCGCTGACCTTCCGGCTCGCCGCCGAAGAGGCGGAGCGGATGATTGGCGAAACAATCCCGCTTGACCTAGCACCTGCAAGCAAGGGCCGCCTCGGCATCACGCAGCGGTTCCCTGTTGGCCCGGTCCTTGGAATCAGCCCATTCAACTTCCCGCTGAACCTTGCCGCCCATAAGGTGGCGCCCGCCATTGCCGTTGGCTGCAGCCTGGTGCTGAAGCCGCCGAGCGCCGATCCGTTGATCATGCTGAAGGTCGCCGAGATCCTCGTGGATGCTGGTCTACCGGCTGGCGGGCTGAGCGTCATCCCAACTTCGCGCCCCGATGCAGATCGCCTCATCGAAGACGAGCGCTTCAAGGTGCTCTCGTTCACAGGTTCGCCCACTGTCGGTTGGTCGCTGAAGGGGCGTGCTGGAAAGAAGCGCGTCATCTTGGAACTGGGTGGTAACGCAGCCTGCATCGTTGATGCCACCGCAGATCTTCCGTGGGCGGTGAAGCGCTCGCTCGTCGGCTCCTTCGCCTACGCCGGCCAGGTCTGCATCAGCGTGCAGCGCATCTTTGTCCACGAGTCGGTCGCTGATGCCTTTGAGCAGCAGTTCGCCGCTGGGGCCGCAAAGCTCGTGCTCGGCGACCCAGCGAACGAGACGACCGACCTTGGTCCGCTCATTGATGATGGTGCCGCGGCACGCACCGCGGAGTGGGTGAGCGAGGCGGTCACCGCTGGCGCGAAGGTGATTGCCGGCGGCACCGCTGCGGATCCCAAGACACCACGACTCTTCGCCCCAACGATCTTGGCGAACGTGCCGCGCGATGCGCGCATCTGCAGCGAGGAGGCCTTCGCCCCCGTGGTGATCATTGAGCGATTTAGCGACTTCTCCACAGCGATTGTCGCCGTGAATGAGAGCCGCTTCGGCCTGCAGTGCGGACTCTTCTCCAACGATCTGGCACATGTGCGTGCCGCATTCGATGGGCTCGAGGTGGGTGGCGTCATCGTGAACGATGTGCCGACCTACCGCATCGACAACATGCCGTATGGCGGCGTGAAGGATTCTGGACTCGGCCGCGAAGGTGTGCGCTGGACCATGGATGAGATGACGGAGATCAAGCTGCTCGTTCTCGCTGACCCGCAGTAGCGGAGCTAGTCGCCGAGTTCATCGCCCCCTGGGGTAGAGATTCGGGCGAGCGCCTCGCGGACTGCCCGCCGAGCGCGCTTGGCGCGCCGCTTCACCCGATCAATCTCGTGATCTGCAAGACGGATTAAATCGCTGTGCTCCCCCTCAACGAGAATCTCGTGGTCCCGCAGGCTCTCAATGGGCGCCTGAACTTCGGGCGCCGACGTTGGCGCCGGGGGTGGGGTTGCTGCGCGGCGCTCTGGGCGAAGCGGGGCAGCGGCTCGGCCGAGGAGTGCGGCAATCGCTCGCACCGCCTCGGGCGGCGCAGGCGTCTCTGTCGTCAGGAGTCGCGGATCAGCGGTCGACTCCTCAGATGTGGGCTTGCGTTCGGTCACGCGCTTCCTCCCCGTCGCACTTGTGCCAGTTGGCTTCTCTATTCTCGCTGAAAGCGCTTCTCTGGGGGTGCCGCCGCTCGTGAGGTCGGCCAGCGCGGCGACCGGATCGTGCAGCAACTCGCCCTTCGCCTGTGCTGTGAGATCTGCCCAGGGCTCACTCGGCGTTGAGTGGTGCTGTGCAACTCCCCAAAAGACGATTCGACCGTAGGCAGGGAGCCGCACCGTTAGTCCGTTGCGCATCAGTGACGTGGTGCTCACCAGGAGACTGCGATTGGTGATCGCATCACGGAGTTCAACGACATCACCAGCGCTCGCCGTAACACCAAGCCGATCGGCAACCGTGCTCGAAGGGAGCGGGTTCGCCGATGCTCCAGCAAGAGAGCTCGATGGAGCGACGGCTGGCGAGGCGTGCTGGATGGTGATCGCTGCCGCCGTATCGCTGTTGAGAGCAAGCACCAGCGTTCGCGCACCCCCCGCTGCGTTGCTGAAGACGTAGGTGCTTTCGCGCGCGGCCTTGCTGCCGCTCTGTGCATCAAACCAGCGGAAGTCGGCGACGCTCGCAAAGAGATGCCGCGCCCGAAGGAGTGGGGCGATCTCACGGTCGTACCGTTCGACATGGCCGATGTTGGATGGGTCACTAGTGCGCGGCGCGCGGTACTCCATGCCGTAGCGCTCACGCTGCCCCTCCCACTGCCCATGACCGAGCATCGGGACACCGGGGAGCGTCGCCGACAGCGTTGCTGCCAAGATGGCGCGGTCGCCAATGCCGAACCCCACGGCCGCCGGCTCCTCGTCGGGGGTGGTGAGGAAGTTCACGTAGCGGCGCAGTAACTCAGGGTCATAGGCGGTGGTGTCGCGCAGGATTGTGCGGTACTCGCTGTTTTTCCCGTCACGCAGCATTGTCATAAACGCCGAGTTGTACACGCGATGCATGCCGAGACCACGCACGAAGTAGCCCTCAAGGAGCCAGAAGGCCTCGGCGAGGAGCATCGTGCCAGGGAGTTCTTGCTCAACACGATCCACCACCTCGCGCCAGAACTCGCGTGGCAGCCGCTTCGCAAACTCGCGGTCGGTCAGGGAAAATTCGCTGCGCGATGGGATCGCGGCCTCGGTGCCGCGCGCCGGATACCAGAGGCGTCGAATATGTTGCGCCGCAAGGGTCATCGCCGCATCGAAGCGGATGACGTCGGAACGGCGAGCCACCGAGAGGATCTCTTGAATGACCGCTTCACGTGCCTCCGGCTTGAGGTAGTCGATCTGAGCCGTGTCTTTCCATGGCATATTCGTACCGTCGTTGCCGTGATAGATGTACCGCAGCGAATCTTCGGCGCGTCGCTCAAAAGCGACAGCGGCATCATCACCGCGTTCGTAGCCATCTTCTATGCGGATGGAGATGCCCGGTTCTCCTGAGAGGTTCTCGCCGCTGTAGCGATAATTCTTGAACGGCGGGTGCGCAGAGGAGAGGAGGAGCTCCGGTCGTTCGTTGACCCAACGCCCATCGATAGCGACATGGTTCGGCACCATGTCGGTCACGATGCGAATGCCAACGGCGCCGGCCCTGGTACGAAGCATTGCGAGTGCAGCATCGCCGCCCAACTCTTCATCAACGACATATTCGGCAACGGCGTAAGCGGACCCCGCCGCTTCAAGATCCCCAGCACTGACCTTCATCAATCGGGAGGCGGGACTGCGACGCCAGACGCCAATGGGCCAGAGGGCGCTGACGCCGCGCTGCGCAAGAAGTTGCAACTCCTCATCGGGGATCTCGTCGAGGCGGTGGATTGGCGCGCCGTAGCGCTGGGAGAGTTGCGCGAGCCAGACGAGGAGGTGTTTGGCCTGGATGACGACCTCGCCCATCCACGGGGCATCGCTCCCGAAGCGCGGCGGCTCAGGGGCACCGAGCGCCGGCTCCTCCCCGCGAATCATCGCAACGCCTCAGATCTGTGACTGGTCATCCGTGGAGGATAAGGGTGCGGGGTGGGTGATAGGCTGCAACGATGCCTGTTGAAACCGTTGCGCGCTCCCTCTCGTTCATTAATTGGGTGGTGGTGAGCAGCCTGGCGGTCGGCAGTCTGGCAGCGATCCTGCTGCTGACTCACCGCTCGGAGTCCACGCGAGGCTACCGTGGCTTCACCGTCTTCGCCGCCGGGGGCTGGGCCTTCCTCGCCTGGCTGGCCGACGGGGCACTTCCGATCCCCTCCGCTGATGCGCCAATTCACGCCGCCAGCCCCGAGATCGATGCGCTGCGCCGACTCCTGCTGGTCTTGGTCGCCTGCCTTGCAACACTGTGGACGCTGCGCATCGCCCGCGGGAGCGACGGCCGCCGCGTCGGCCTGGTCACCGTTATCACTGCGATTGCGGCGCTCCTCGTTGCCGCAGTCGGCTGGGCGCCAACACCGCTCGTTGCGGCGGCACTCGCCCTGCAGCTCTTGATTCTTTCCGCCGTGACCGGTGGTG
>Ga0194041_10001395_pt1 | contig 10190 bp, 9 predicted proteins | sample JunL449m_MetaG_FD_160082 | JGI IMG/M metagenome (GOLD analysis project Ga0194041, IMG submission 160082) | Anoxic zone freshwater microbial communities from boreal shield lake in IISD Experimental Lakes Area, Ontario, Canada - Jun2016-L442-9m | ecosystem: Environmental > Aquatic > Freshwater >...
TCACACCGAAGACCTGCACTCTTTCGAGTTAGGCGAAGATTGAACGGGAGCGATTTGTGAATGTAGTACCCCGCCTCTGGCCGAGGGCCCTGTTGGTTGTTGTTCTGTTTGGCGCATGTGTTGCGGCCTGCGCGCCCCCGGGTCCGGCACCGATTACGAGCACAACCACAATTCCAGCGGCCGTCGATTGCAGTCTCCGCACCGCAGGAGCAGACCTTCATGGTTGTGACCTTCGTGGAGAGAACCTGAGCAACGCAGACCTAGCAGGAGCCAATCTGTCTGGGGCGATTCTGGTGAGCACCTATCTGTATTTGGCCGACCTCACAAACGCAGACTTGTCTGGCGCAGAGATGAGCAATGCCAACCTGCAAGGTGCCGTCATGATCGGCGCAAAGTTCTCGGATGCGAACCTGAGTAGCACCTACTTCTTTATGGCCAATCTGACTGGAGCCACTCTGGTGAGAAGCAATCTGAGTAACGCCAACCTGCAGGAGTCTCTCTTGGGCGGGGCTGACCTAACGGGCGCAAACCTAAGTGGAAGCTACGCATACGGTTCCGACCTGAGCTCTGCAATTTTGCGCAGCGCAAACCTGGCCAACGCGAACATGCAGAACGTGAACTTCTCACAGGCCGATCTGACAGGTGCAAACACCTCGGGTGCCTATTTCTTTGGGTCTACCTGGATGAACACAACCTGCCCGAATGGGGTTGCACTGTCTGCGGAATGCCTGGTCTGATCGACCATTCTGAACCCGCCAGAGGTTTATGCCACACCTCAACATCGCAGCCACTCCTAGAGCTTGGAGCTGTTCGAAGCCACTCGGAGCGTGCTCGATATGGGCTGAAAACTGTCGGAACCCCTGCAATTGCAGGGGTTCCGTTCCGTCGGGCTGGGGAGATTCGAACTCCCGACCTCCTGACCCCCAGTGTCGGAATTAGTGTTTCTAGGGGTCTCCTGACGTACTCCGAGACTGCTCAAAACTCCCTCTATTGCAGGCTCTAACGTCTCCAAGCGTCTCTGGTGGTCTAGGGTGGTATCTGGACAGAGAGCGTTCCTATGGGTCACCTATGGGTCACCTCTGACCACATCCGAACGAGGAGCAGGAGCGAGTCATGGCCAGAGGCAAGGGTGAGGGAACGATCCGAAAGAACGTCGAGAAAGGACGCTGGGAGGCTCGACTTACCGTTGGATACAACGCAGCTACGGGAGAACGGAAAAGGCAGATGTTCACGGGGAGAACTCGTGCCGAGGTGGTAGCGAAACTCGAGGAAGCCCGACGGCTCAGAGGTGAAGGAAGGCCGACCACCATCGAGAAGCGAACAGTCGAGCAGTACCTCAACGACTGGCTCCGTGACGTACTGCCAGGAACCGTAAAAGCAAGGACGGCTCAGTCCTACGGGGAGATCGTCCGACTCTGGATACTGCCGACACTTGGGAAGAAACTCCTCGTAGCGCTAACCCCTGCTGACGTAGCAACAATGCTTCGAACTCTCTCCAAGGAGGGGAAGTCCCCGAACACTCAAAGACTTGCTCGGTCTGTTCTCCGTCGGGCTCTTCGTCGAGCCGAACAGGACGGGATCGTGAACAGGAACGTGGCAGCACTAGCCGATGGGGTCAGGGTCGGCTCGAGTGAAGGTCGGACCCTTACCGTGGACCAAGGGAAAGCGCTTCTCGCTGCTGCTGAAGAGGAACGGATGGGAGCCGCTTACGTTGTCGCCCTAACCCTTGGAGTGAGACGAGGTGAGCTCCTCGGGCTCACTTGGGATGACCTAGACCTCGATGGGGAGAAACCAACTCTCACAGTGCTCCGAACCTTGTCACGAGTGAGGGGTCAAGGACTCTTTCTCGACGAGACGAAAACCAAGGGGTCAAGGAGACGAGTTCACCTACCTACTCCGACGGTTGAAGCGCTGAAGAAACATCGGGAGCAGCAGTCCGAGGAGATGACCGTGCTCGGGGATGCTTGGCCAGAATCGCCACTAGGCGGGAACCTCGTATTCCGTACTCCGCTGGGAACAGCAGTCGATCCCGACAACTTCCGCAACGCCACTTACAGACTCACCACAAGAGCACTCGGTGAGAGGTGGTCACCTCACGAACTACGGCACAGCGCAGCGTCACTACTGATCGCCCAGGGTGTCGACTTGAAGATCATCTCCGAGGTTCTCGGCCATAGCTCAATCAGGATCACGGCCGACGTTTACGGCCACCTTCTCGATGACGCTGGAGTAGTTGCTGCTGACGCTATGAGTGACCTATTCGGCTGATCGTTCGTAGGCGTGCTGGGTGAGCATTTTCCAAGTTCGTCCGATAGTTAGTCGTACATCCTTGACAGTCCGATGTTCCTTGCGTGCCATCTCTCGGAAGGACGGCTCTCCACTTTCGATGAACTCCGAGACAAGTTTCAAGTTCTTGTCATTCACGGCCCGCACCCCACCACCGAATTCCCTGATCCTGAACTCTCTGTACGATGCGAGAACTTCAGCGGGAGTGACCGAGGGGTCGACTTCAAGAAGGATCGACTGACCACGTGGAGCGTTCCTTACAGTTCGGATGATCCCACTAGAGACCGGTACGAGCCCACCAAGAACAAAAGCTGCTCCTGCATCCGCTTCCCAGCCGTATCCCACCTTTAGCCACTTCGCTAGCTGGCCAAGTCGCAAGACTGCCTCTTGCTGGGCCCGCTTACCTTTCGGCCCGTGGCCATCGGGGAGCCGGACCTGCCCTTTCCGATCCGGCAACCAGAGGAGGAGTCTTTCTAGCGGGATCAAGGTCCCTTGCAGAACCTCGGAGCGAAAGTCTTGAACCTCGGGCTCCCCTTCCGCCATTGCGTACAGACAGAGGCTACGTGCCCTGACTCGTGGCGGGAGTCCTTGGAGGTTTACCGACTTGCGCCACATAGCGATCAGGTCGGCACAGTCCCGAGCCCCGACGGCTGGATCGTGGACCCCTTCCTTGAGATCAGCCCACTCCTGCGAACCCCTGAGCCGCTTCTGTTCCTTGGCGCTTGGTGGAAGCTCACCCAATTCCCCCAGCACCTCAGCTATGAGTTCAATTTCTTTCGACACACCAACTCCCCTCTGCAGTGTGTCCCCCAGAGTACTCCTTAGCGATACAACCCCAAACACTAAGGAGCATCATGAGTAATCAGAACACCACCGAGCAATTGCAGTTTGACATGCCCATTCCAGACTCAGGTCTGCTGCTGTCAGTAGCCCAGCTAGCTACTCGATGGTCAATGAGTCGAGCCACGATCTACCGAGCCCTCGACAACGGACTTCCGAGTCTCAAGCTGGGCCGCTCACGTCGGATCAGACTCTCGGACGCAGACCAGTGGCTAAGTAAGCAAGCAGCAGCCTCGGCCGAGCAAGGTGCATGAGGTAATCAGTGAGGCTCACTCCGCCTACCTCGCTGCTGCTGCTGTCAGCATCGAGGTAGCACTTGAAGCAGGAGTCCGATCAGTACTCCAGCCCCAAGCACTCCCGCACGAGTTCACCTCATGGAAAACCCAACCAGACATCACTCCAGGAATCCTGTTCCAATCACAAGGACCAACAGGAACCCTGAACGTACAGTACCGACCAGACACTCCCCCACAATTGGAAGGGGACGAACGGTCGCGAAAATACCTGTTCGCCAAAGACTCTCGACCAGTCCTTGCCATACATCCAAGAATGCTCAAGCACCTTGGAGCCGAGCAGGTCGAGCTTCTCTTCGTTGAGGGTACGAAACAGCATCTAGCAGCAGTCTCAGCAGCTCCCGATGGCGTTCTTGTGATCGGGCTCGCTGGATGCCACGGATGGAGAACCGACGGAAAGCCGCTCGAGGACTTCAACGGGTTACCGATAGAAGGATCGGCCGTCACTATTGCTTTCGATGCTGACATAGCTACGAACAGATCAGTGCATGACTCAGGAGTAGCGCTCGGTGAACACCTCGGGCTGCTCGGAGCGTCATCGGTGAAGTACCTCAAAACTCCAACAGGAGCCAAAGCAGGACTCGATGACTACCTAGCCGTGATTCCTGCCGACGAACGAGAAGCAGTGCTGAGGAGACTCATCGACCAAGCGGGAACCATCGGGAAAACCCCAGCCAAGAAAGCAGCCAAGCGGGACGCAGCAGTAGGAGACGAGTTCTTCTCGAGAGGCTCACTGCTAGCCGTGGACCTAGCGGAAGCATTCCTCAAAGATCAGAACCTAGCTCTCAGCCCAGACGGAACGATCTTCACCTATCGGAAAGGAATCTTCCGTAACGACCCCCAAGCAGTCACGAGGAGACTCGTTCACCTCGTCGGGAATAGGTGGAGGGGAAGTCACCAGTCAACCGTCCTTGAGATCATCTCAGCAGCCCTAGCGCTTGAAGGGAAGGTTCTACCGGAGGCTCCGATAGGTGACCTCGTAGCAGTCCAGAACGGGATGCTCGACGTGCGCACTGGGGAACTACTCCCCCACCATCCAAAACATCTCGCTTACGCCCAACTCGCTATCGACTGGAACCCAGGAGCGACAAGTCCGAACCTCGACAAGTGGATGGACAGTTACGTCGGGAGTCAAACAGAAGCACTCTTCGAGGCCGTCGGGCTCTGCTTTGCTCCTTGGGTCGGACAAAGAAAAGTTGTGTTCCTTCTCGGCCCGACACGATCAGGAAAAGGAACCTACATGCGGCTCATGGAAGGACTCATTCCCGAAGAGCACAGATCAGCCCAAACTCTGCACTCGATCAGCAACAACAGATTCTCGGCAGCAGCACTGCACGGAAAGATTCTCAACTCGGCAGGAGACCTTTCAGACAAACACATCGACGACCTTTCACTCTTCAAGTCCCTCACAGGGGATGACCTCATCTCAGGTGAACACAAGTTCCGAGACCCTTTCACCTTCCGCAACACTGCACTGTTCTTCTTCAATGCGAACAATGCACCAACAGTGTCCGAAAACTCTCGTGCCTACTTTGCACGAGTCGCTCCGTTCGTATTCCCTCACAGCTACGAAGGCCAGGAATCCCAAGCAGTCGAGGACAAACTCCAAGAAGAACTTGAAGGGTTCCTCGTTCACCTAGTAGCGGGAGTTCAGCGTTACCTCAACAGGGGAGGTTACGAACCCCCGAACCTGATCGTGCGAGACCTGTTCGCCCAGCAGTCCGACTCAGTTGCACAGTTTGCTTCTCAAGCATTGAACATGGATGCCAAGTCTTTCCTTTCCACAACTCGAGCCCATCACGAGTATCAAAACTGGGCTCTTGCCAACACGAGGAAGCCCGTCGGGAAACAGAACTTCCTCAAACGACTAGACAACCATCTCGGCGTGCGTGAAAGGGAACGGACAGACGGCAAAGGTCAACGAGGTTGGAGAGGCTGGGCCGTGATCCTTGAGGAAGATCAGTCCGACTTTGCACTCAGCTACTCGGCTGCTGCTGAGTCGTTACTTTCACTCTCTGCCACTTCTGCCACTTTCAGCCCTACTATCCCGAACTCCAAAACTGTCAAAGAAGCAGGGAAAGAAGAGAGAGAAAGTAAAGAGGAAAAGGTAGGGACCAAAGTGGCAGAAGTGGCAGAAGCCCTCGATGAGGACGATCTCGACCTCATCGACGAGGACGAGATCAAGTGACTCTCATCGAACTACTCGACCACCTTGACCTCCACGACTGCACACTTCGAGCCACAACAACGAGCCTGCACTTACTGGGCCCAGGACGAGTACGCAAAGACCCCGAGGTGCTAGCAGCACTCAAGGCGAACAAGCTGCTCCTCATCTGGCACGTCTACTCCCGACGCACTGGACACTCCCTCGGGTTCTGCACAGAGTGCTCCCTTCCTTCACTCGTTCACTTCCGACCATCGGCCAAGTTCCCCAAGTGCAGGATGACCCCCAAGTGTGAAGGTAGGCACGAGCCACGAGAAGCAGATCGGAAGCTGCTCAAGAAACTCAAAGCACCACCTCGTCCAACGATCCCACGAGTTCCAGCTACTCCCGAGAAGTCCCGACTCCTTGGGCCGAGACCAACGTTCCCCGACAGGGAAGCAGCATGAGCAACTCAGGGACTTTGAGACGTTGAGCTTTTAGAGGAGACGTTCACTCAGTATCCCGCCGATAGAAGTCCTTTCTCTCTCTCCACCAATTCTCAAGACATGAAAGAAACCATGACCAACACAAGAGCATTTTCGTTCACTTCACCACCGAGCAGAAGCCTCGGGGACCAACTCAGAGACCTAGCGGTCTGGGCTGAGTTCTGTCCCCCTGAACATCGAACCCAGGTCTCTCAGCAGGTCGAGAAGCTAGCGCTACTGCTTGGGCATGTAGTCGGAGAGACTGAGCGTGAAGTCTGAGTTCTTGCTTCTTGTCTCTGCCGAGTTCGCTGCTCGGTCGAGGTATCTGCGGGAGTTGCTGGAGCGGTCCGCTCGGACGGATGGGCTGAGACTCGCTCGGGATGTTGAGCAGTTTCTCGATGGTCTTGATGATCTCCGACGAGGTGCAGAAGCAGCGGGTGTTTATAACAACTCAAGCACTCCTCGAGAGTTGCTTTCGGTGGAAGCTTTGAACGTGAAACAAGCAGCCCGAGTTCTTGGATGCACCGAGCAGAACGTCAGTGCCAGATGTAGGCGTGGTTCGCTCGATGCTCACAAGGACTCTGGCCGATGGGTTATCTACCTCTAGGAGTAAAGATGCGTTACAGAGTGCCAACACACTTCGGTCCAGGACACGACCTCGACCGACCCGAGTTCCGATCACAAGACGACATTCTTGCTTTTATCGCTCGCTCCGCTGGAGTGTCCGTGGCCGAGGTTCGTCGGGCTCGTGCTAACCGTGAGAAGCGTGCAACCCCTACGGGCAACAAGTCCCTCGATGAGCTCCGTGAGGCCATCGAACGCAGCCTTGACGCTTCTCCACACAAAGCAGCAGCAGCTCCGGCTACTAGGCCGGCAGTCTCGCCAGAGACAGCTCGGGCTCGTAGGTTCGTAGGTGACCTCGGATGAACTCCCTCACGAAACTCATCGACGAACGTGCTGCTATCTCGAAGCTCAAAGCAGGGAAAGCGGCAGCGGAAGCAAGTACTCATTCGGGCTCGGTGACGTACCAAGCTCGAGCGGAAACAGCGCTCACTGATTACGCCCACTATGTGAGCCTCCAAGCAATGATTAGCCAGCAGCAAAACTCGATGTACCACGAGAACTCGAGCCGGAGTTTCTTCTCTGACCTTGTTGCTTCTCATCGGTCTGATCGTGCTGCTTCGGAACGACTTTCCGAGCAGCGTGCTATGTCCGACCTTGGTGGTCTTGTTGTTCCCCGCTATCTGGTCGAGGAGTTAGCAAACTCTGGTCACTCGGCACGGCCGCTCTGTGATGTACTCACTCAGCCCCTCGGGAACGAGGGAGGCTCAGTCACGCTTACCAGAATCTCCACTGGGTCCACTGCTTCAATGCAGACCACCGAGGGAGCAGCGCTCACAGTCGATGACCCTGCAAGCACCGAACTCGTTGCACCAGTCCGAACCGTTTACTCGATGGCATCACTCGACTTTCAGATCGTCGAGCGTGCCGACAAAGTTGGTCTCGATAACCTGATCTCACGAGAGATCCTCGGTGCAGTACTCGCCCAGCAGGAAGCCCAGGTTCTCAACGGCTCCGGCTCCAATGGTGAAGTGCTCGGACTGCTTGGAACTTCAGGTGCAGGCTCAATCACGCTTACGGCTACGACTGCCTACGATCTACTCGACTCGGTAGCTCGGGCTGCTCAAGCGTCACACGAGGCCACTGGCCAACACCCTGACGTTGTAGTCATGGCACCGAGAAGGTGGATGTGGCTCCTAGCTAACGCAGGAGATCGAAGTGCTGCTCTCTCGGTCGATCAGACCAACTCGCCAATCGCTGGTCGTTGTATGGGACTCGACGTTGTGAGCAGTCCCTCAATGCCGTTGACACTTTCAACTAATCAAGACCGAGTGATCGTCGCACGTCGAGACGATCTATTCCTTGGTGAGACTCCCCCAATGGTTGAGATCGTTCGTGACTTCCCAGTAGGAGCCCAGGCTCTTGCGTCTCGAGTTCGAGTTCGCAGGTATATGGCATTCGGAGCGATACGAGCAAGCGGTGTTCAGATCATCTCAGGAGCAGCACTAGCTAACCCTTACGCCTAACCAATTCTCCGTTGCCTGCTCTTTATCGGCTGGCAGGTAACCGAGTTCAGAGCCCACGCTTACACCCCCCACAGTGCAAGCGTGGGCTCTGTCATTTTTGCGTTGAAAAATCTTTATTCATTATTGGAAAAAAGTTGGATAATTTATCCACTTTTATTCTGTTACCCTCACACAATCGCTGTTCGGCGACCAACGAAAAGGCGGAAGCACACATGAGAAAACAAGGTTCACTTCTAGTAGTCCTGACAGCGGTATGTGTGGCGTTATTCGCTGCGTGTACACCTGCACCAGTCCCAACCACCACCACGACGGTTGCACCAACGACCACAACAACAACCACCACAACCACCACAACGATTCCAAGGGACTGCACCACAACACCAGCCCCGTACGTCAATTGGAACAACTGTCAGTTCTACTACCGCAACCTGACCGGCGCCAACCTAACCGGCGCCATCCTGATCGGCACCACCCTCTACTACGCCAACCTGACTGGCGCCACCCTGATCGGCGCCCGACTAGACGTAGCCGACCTGACCGCCGCCAACCTGACCGGCGCCAACCTGACCGGCGCCAACCTGACCGCCGCCACCCTGAACAGCGTCATCTGGTCGAACACGACGTGTCCGAATGGTGTTGTGCAATCAACGCAATGCCCACGCACAGCAGCAGGCTGACCCGCACACCAACTAACTAAGCGAAGGCCCCGACACAACGTCGGGGCCTTCCACATTTTTACAACCCCAACCCCGCTGCTTATGACCCCGATCCTTGCCCACATCTAATTACGAACGACCGGGGGGGATGCGATTATTACGATCCCGAGCCTGCTGCTGCTGACCCCGACTCTTTTGCGTTTCTCTCTAGTGCAAAATATCTAGGCTCCTATGGGTCACCTAATGGGTCACCTAGAGCCTCTTGGAGCGTGCTCGATATGGGCTGAAAACTGCCGGAACCCCTGCAATTGCAGGGGTTCCGTTCCGTCGGGCTGGGGAGATTCGAACTCCCGACCTCCTGACCCCCAGTCAGGCGCGCTAACCAAGCTGCGCCACAGCCCGTGGATTTGGCCATTCTAGCCGAGGCAGAAGTCTTGCTAGGAATTACAGAATTCATTGCAGGCTCGGACGAGATTCCATAGAATTGACAAATGTCACAGGGGCCGACATTTCTTTCATGTCCAGTTTGCCAAGCTCACGCCGCCGAAGAGATTTGGCTCGAGGAGCGATGGCAACTCGTACGCTGCACGGACTGCTCTCTGGTGTATCTGAGTAACCCTCCCTCCGAGGAGGAACTCAAATCTCTGTACTCCTTCGAGTCTGGCTTTCATACTCAGCTCGTTGATGATGCGGCCTCAATCGAAGCAGCCGACCAAGCCGCAAAGGATCACTTGAGCATGATCCTACCCACGACCGCAACCGGTTCCCTGCTCGATGTGGGCTGTTCCGCTGGAAGCTTCCTTGCCGCAGCTAACAGTGCCGGTTTTTCGGCCCAGGGGGTTGAACTCAACCCCGATACTGCTGACCTAGCTAGGACTAGAGGGCTGCACGTCACTACAGGCACTCTGGGTGATGTGCACGAAGCCGCTCACTCATTTGATGCCATCACCATGTGGGACATCGTGGAACACGTGCCCGACCCAATCGCACTGCTGAGTCAGGCGCGCGAACTGCTCTCCGGAGACGGTTGGCTCTGGTTGACGACACCAAATATCGATGGGCTGTTTCCGCAAGCCTCGCTTCGAGTAGCCAGCAGCGTCGGCAAGTGGCCACACCCAGAACCGCCGTATCACCTGATGCAGTTCTCTGAGCAAACAATCACCGATGCCCTACATCGAGCAGGGTTCGAGCAAGTGGTCGTGAAACAACAGAGCATTCCTCTGAGTTACAGCTTTGGGTCACTCCAGAAAATGCTGACCGATCCCAGGCGACTCGTCTACGCAGCGGCCTTCGCACCACTTGCATTTCTTGGACCGCTGATCGGAAGGGGCGACACGATGCTGGTTGCAGCGAAACCGTCTGCACAACAAGCCCCAATCGACCTGCGCCAGGAAGAGAGC
>Ga0194041_10001396_pt1 | contig 10181 bp, 9 predicted proteins | sample JunL449m_MetaG_FD_160082 | JGI IMG/M metagenome (GOLD analysis project Ga0194041, IMG submission 160082) | Anoxic zone freshwater microbial communities from boreal shield lake in IISD Experimental Lakes Area, Ontario, Canada - Jun2016-L442-9m | ecosystem: Environmental > Aquatic > Freshwater >...
CTTTTGGTAGTGGTCGTGCGGATTCGCTCATGCAGATGAGCGGTCCCTTCCCTTCGATGTCGTAAATGACTGACTACGAATTAGCGCGAAGCGCTAATTTAATAAAATAAAAAGTATAAATTTTTGATTTGCGTTTAGCGCAAATTTAAGCTTCGCTTGACTTCGATTACGAAGTCAAGTAAATCTTCGATTTAAGCGAAGCTTAAATTAAATCTTTGTAAATCTAATAAGATTTAAGCGAAGCTTAAATTAAATCGAAGATTTAATTAAATCTTCGATTTAATTAAATCTTCGATTTAATTAAACAGTACCTCCTATGAATTTTAACGAGTACCTAAAGGATTTTAGGATCTCCGCGGTCACCATCATATGGATAATTTTGTTACTGACTCTTTTTTACTATTTATCAATTGCAAAGATAGAGAGTACGGTTGTTCGCGTTACGGCTGACTACCTAATTGTTAATGCACTCTCCGTAATTCGTCCCTTAATCGTTGGGCTGAATGAGGAGACACGTAAATCTTTGAAATTTACGATTTCTACGACCCCAGCGCCGCCGCATAAAAATGAACCATTATTTTCGGGAAGCTATGGAAATATGCGTATCATCATGTTGGTAACTGGGATTATCCTAGTGGTTAATCTGATATATAATATTATAATTTTTAGCAAGGCAGGTCTCGTGCTATTCGTAATCGCTATGTTGACAGGAGGTATAATAACGATCATTGAACTTATATTCGTAGAAATAGTGACACCTTCATTTATATTTGTAGACTTTAACAAAACAATTCGTGATTTGATTAGGATATTACATGCCAAATTTAATTGCGGGAGTATTATTGCAACAGACAGTAAGTGCAAATCAGCGTGCCCCAATACGTTCAAGACGTGCAATGCTGACCCGAATATAACAAGATACTGCAAAGATTTCAAAGTTGACGTATGTCCTAACAACCCAAATGGGCTTAAGGATGGATACTGTACTAGTAATAGGTCCCGGTGCGACGGTAGTACGTAGTTGGCTATGGAGCTTAGCCATGATATGTTGAAAATATGTGGGTGTTTGGAACCAAAGGAAATTTATACGTTACATACGGCTTCGCCGTTGGCGAAAGCCACCGAAGGCACGCTCCGCGTCGATACGGCTTCGCCGTCTACAATAAGGGTAAACTGTGACAACGAGTTTTTTATTGAAATAAGGCGCGAAGCCGCTTCGACGCCCGTCGACCGAAGTGCCGCTGACTATGAAACGGTAAAACGTATGACGGAGGTTGCTTCATATGGAAATGTGGTGGTAGGTCCCAGCTTCTTCAGTATGCGAAGCGGTGGATTGTGCGTTCAATGCCCAATAGGCTTCGCCAGTTATGAAGAACTGTGTCCCCCGCCGCTGAATGCTGAAATTCCATTTGTAAGTGTTACTAGGGAACATTTACGAAAGGCATTTGAAATAGTTGCGCAGTGCCCAAATGGGTGCGTCGGATTAACGGTCACCGAAGGCGGTAAATTGACTATCCGTTCGGCGTCGGCGCGTATAACTCTTACGGGAGGTGTCGAAGCGGTGGCTTCGCCGCCGCTTCGGTCGACGCCTTTGGGCGTCGAAGCGGCAAGTTTGGAATTTGGTAAGGATGCAGTCGATCGTATTATTCTTTTTTTGGTATCGTTGCATCATCAATACGTAAAGTTACATATACACAAAGACCTGATTTTCCGTATTGTTGCTGGAGGGTCGGAGACCGCCGTGCCGGTTGGCGAAGCCACTTCGATCGCGTCGACTCCGAACGTTGTTCGGGCGCAAACGAAGTTTGAGAGCGTCGTAGGTTTCGTCCAAAGTAGGACTGTGATTACTTTTTATTGTGGGCATTTTTCTTGTGATCAATGATAGAGTTTCTCTCGTCGCAAAATGTTTCGTTTTGTGAAAAGAGGCCGCAAAACATTCCTCCGTTGGAGGAAGGTCCCATCCACGTAAATAATGTTATAACTCCGGTATCATGTAGATGTTTGAACAATCTGTCGAGTGGCAAGTTAATTTTGTTTTGTTTTGCGTAATCCAATATTGCAGTAATCGCGGGTTTGGTGTATATAATCGAATGTGAACCAAACGCGTGTTTCAAGTATCCAGTAATCCATCCTTCCGTATTTGGGCATTGTTTTTTACAGTAATTGGTATACGAAAGTAGGAAGACTGCCGGTGCGTGAACGGTCGAAGGCAAGCTAACAAGGGCCTTGTTAAAGTTTTGCCAGAATTCTTCTTTGGGACCGTAGGGGTGAGCATCATCTTCGTATGTGACGAGATAATCGTCAATTTCGTTCTCAGTGTCAGTTAATAATTTAAAGAACCCCCCAAGTAGGCCAATTTCCCCAGTTTGGGCAAGTTTATCTGTTTCAATCCACGGGAAGTTTTTATTTATATACGCAAGATCATCCCTACTGCGTTGATTATTGGTTCCATCAAAATAAAGACTATAGAATATGCGATAGGGGAGTTCATAGTATTGAAAGGTATTTTCTAATTCTGCGATCCTTGTTTCAATAACATTTGCTTTTTCGTACTTGAGATCTTTTGTATCTAATGTAAGTACATACGAATTTGCTAGTATTTTACTAGCCAGCCCGTAGTTGGGAATGGTAATTCTTCGTAGATAAACGGTAAGTTTCGCATCTACGTAATTTACATTTTTTGCTCCGAGGTAAGAATAATGATCCAACAATTTCCTAAGAAATTGTGAATCCTGGCCCCTCACCCTCTTTGTGTAACGGACGCCGTCCTGGAATACTTTCTTTTTTACGGAAATATGTCCTTGGTGTAGATTGTTATGGGGTAGTCCGATGAGAGTATTATTTTTGGGGGGGTTCTTCTTATGAAAGTCGTATAGGTAATTCCCGTCAAATGTGCGGTACTTACCAATAACCCTTGGTAAATTACCCTGCGATTTCACAAACCCGTGAACGACTGCTATTGGATCCTTTTCTATAAATGTTCTTAATATGATCTCTACGCATTGGGGGTGCATGAGGTCGTCGGCGTCCATAAATAAGATATAGTCCCCTTTGCTCGCATCTGCGCCCCTGTTTCTATTGACCCCAGCGTAGCATTTTTCGGTAGTACCTAGTACTGTTAAAGGGGCATCCACAATGGTTTGTAACCGTTTGTTCAGTTCATCGGTCGCATACTCCCCTTCGGGAACAGACGACAGCGTGATAATAATTTCAGTAGGTTGTATGGTTTGTTCTTGTATTGTTTTCAATAAGTTATCCAAGTTCGGCACATCGTCCATAATACATGGGATGACAATGGATGATTTTAGATCAGAAAGCAAGGGATCGGAGAATGGTTCACTGCGCGAAGTCAGCGTCACAACGATGGTAATAAACAATGCAATTAATAAAATCAATAACAAAAGCGTAGTCGCTGACGAAGACAGCCAATGCATTCCCTTATAATAATAATCGAAGATTTAATTAAATCGAAGATTTAATTAAATCGAAGATTTAAGCTACTCGAAGAAATTGCTTCGCATTTATTTTGTTGCCTAAGAGAAAGGACCAATGGCGCGAAGCGGCACGCAAAGCGGCACGCAAAGCGGCACGCAAAGCGGCAGCATTGTGTGCGCAAGTACAATTATAGTTTTGATACTTATATGTCTAGTGCTTACGGTAATGAATTTCAATGAGTACTTTACCGAACATTTTGGTAGCACGTGTATGGATTTCCTCGACGTTACGGTTAAACCTAGGTACCCGGTGAATCCAGACAAGATATTTATATCTGTGGCGAGTTATAGAGATGATGAATGTATTGACACTCTAAAAAGTATATTTGAGCAAGCGTCAAACCCAGAGAATATAGTGGTGGGTATATGTCAGCAAAACAAGGAAGGTGAGGATGCCGAAAACTGTTTAAACCCAAAGATGCTTGAAAAGTATTCGAAGCAGATTAGGATAAAGAACATGTCATACAAGGAGGCAAAGGGACCCACCTATGCAAGATACTGGTGTAGTACGCTATGGCAAGGTGAAGAATACTTTTTGCAGATAGATAGTCACACGCATTTCCAAAAGAACTGGGACGCGTCGTTAATAAAGATGTTTAAGGAGTGTGAGGAGGAATCGAGTAAGCCAATTCTGACGGTGTACCCTCCGACTGAGGATCAGGTAAAATTGGACGGTAGTCCGGAGATGTGTAATGGTAAGTTATCAAGTAATGATAAGATCCCAATATTTCTGGCAGGTTGGACTAAAAAGTCGGACCGTCCTAAGCGTTGTCCAAAGCCGTTTTCGGCGGCTGGGTTTAAGTTTCTCCGTGGTGAATTTTTGTATGAAGTTCCGTATGATCCCAATATGCCGCACTTGTTTATGGGTGAGGAGGTGTTGCTAAGTGCGAGGCTTTGGACGCGTGGTTATGATTTTTTCACCCCCAATATAAATGTATGTTGGCACCATTATGGTAGGGTGGGTAAGGTCAAGTATTGGGATGACATAAAGGAGGGTACGGAATGTCGAATTAAATCGGAGAAGCGAATTTTGTTTATGTTGGGTATGATTGGTGAGGACAAGGTTGAATCGGAATTTTTACGAGACCGCCATAAGTATGGGTTTGGTACCGTACGAAAATTGGAAGACTATTGGTTGGCGAGTGGTATAGATTTGTCAAAGGACGGGGACGAGGGTATAGAAGACTGGTGTAATGATATGGATACGTTATCTGACAAGTTTAAGGGGTGGAATTTTAAAAAGCATGGATTCCTTAAGGTTCGCGCACTACGCTAGCCACCGAAGGTGGTAGGACGCTTTGTCGGAATTAATGACTATATAGGGGAGCGGGCACGGCGGCAAGGCGCTGTTCGCCCATGTAAAAAGTAAGTTGTGTTTGCAAAAAAGTATAGCGTCTTCTTGATTTTCTGCGAGTGCAAATGGTGTTTTCACCAGATTCAGATCATTGTCTAGGTTTTCAAAAAAAACGATAACGCTTTGCGTGGCTTCGCCACTTTGCGTCATCAAAGATTTAATTAAATCAAAGATTTAAATAAATGGTGGCGAATCAAGCGGAGAGATCCTGGGACAACGAGGCCCTCATTGGAAATGAAAGATTCCTAGTATATGGTGCATGTGGATGGATAGGGGGGCAATTGGTTGAAATGCTGAAGGATCGTGGGTGTGAATTTAAGATATCGCATAACCGTATGGAGAATCGTGAATCGGTAAGTGACGAACTGGACGAATACTGCCCAACGCATGTTCTTAATGCAGCGGGTATAACAGGAAGGCCAAGTGTAGATTGGTGCGAAAGTCATAAAATCGAAACAATCCGCGCAAATGTCTTAGGTACACTTAATTTGGCGGACTTGTGCCACCAACGTAAAATACACTGTACTATATATGCAACTGGGTGTATATATGAATATGCTATGGACAAGAGGGTATTCACGGAGGAGGATGTTCCTAATTTTAAGGACTCATTTTATTCGTGGACAAAGGGATTTGTGGATGAGATGTTGGCAAATTTCGACGTCTTGGTCCTGCGAATAAGGATGCCCATTAGTGGTGATTTCCACCCAAGGAATTTCCTAACAAAGATAAGTAACTATCCCAAGGTGCAAAGTGTTCCAAACTCCATGACGGTGTTATTCGATCTCTTGCCGGTATCCTTGGTAATGGCTGTGCGGGGGATTGTTGGGAAATACAATTTCGTGAATCCTGGGGTAATTACGCACATGGAATGTTTGGAACTCCACAAGAGGTATATTGACCCGCACCACAGTTGCGAATACATTAAAGAGTTGGACGGGTTGATAGTGTGTGGGCGTTCTAACAATGAACTGAGTATGGATAAGTTGGCAAATGCGTTACCGGACATAAATATACCCCATATATATGATTCTGTAAATGAAGCGACCAAGCGGAGATTTTTTGAAAAAAATAAAAATATTTTAATAGATTAAACATGTCTGTGCTTCTTCCGTCTGGACATTTCCCGAATTCATCACCACCTATATCATCTATTGAGGTATGGCCCTCGGCCCAATTTTCAAGTATCCAGGTAAATAATTATCTAAAGTTAAATGAGATAATAGTGACTGGCGAGGTCGTGTTTGAAAATATAACGGTGAGTGGTTTTGCAAATTTTGAAGGCGGGGTTCATATAACAGGCGGAGGTGATTCCACAAACCCCTCAAATGGTTCATTGGTGATAGATGGTGGTATTGGTATTTCCGGGAGTGTAAACGTGGGTGGTAACGTGAGTGCGACCGTCATAAATTCCTTGTCAGACGAGAGGCAAAAGAAGGAAATAACCATAATAGAGGATGCCCTAGGGATAGTAAAGGGAGTGCAGGCGGTCAAGTACAAATTTCGACACTTTAATAAAAAGGTTACGCCAGACAAGCGATATCACTATGGTGTTCTTGCCCAGGACCTGAAGGAAAATGGACTAGCCGATCTAGTAACGGAGAACAAGAGTGGGCAGCTTACGGTAAACTATAACGACATCGTAGGTATACTACTCAAATCCGTGCAGGAACTGGACCAAAAACTGGATAAAGTCCTAGAAAAGCTGGAATCTTTGTCTACGTGTTAATTGCCGCTAGCGTTTAGATTAAAAACACCATTTAAATAAAGAACTTGTCAACGTTAATGTTGACTTCTATTGTGGTTGATTTGTGTGCGGCAAAAATTTCGTATTTGAGTGCGTAGTCGTAAATGATGTTGATATCGTCCTTAAGTAATTGTATATCTATCCCAACTGGGGCTTTTTTTGTCTTCAGGAATGCGTTATTTTTGTTGTAAAGCATGTAACCGTTTTTTATGGAGTTTAATCTGTTCCGTAGTAATACCGAGTCGAACTTGGTGACAAATGTGTCATTGTTATTGATATAATCAAGTTTATTTAATAAATTTTGCAAGGTTTCTTCAAGGGATGGGGCCATGTTTTATGTGAATTATCTTTATTAAATTTAATCGTAGATTAAATTTAATCGAAGATTAAATTTAATCGAAGATTAAATTTAATCGAAGATTTAATTTAATCTACGATTGGCTTCGCGTAATCTTCTATGCTAGCCAACGGCTATTAACTGTTTGATAATTCTGGTACGAGGAGTGGGGATACATATTTGTATGAATCTAGGCAAATGCATAGGTAGTTCTCTAGGCCATTAAAATTGTACAACGTACCATATCTTTTATTGTAAAAAGCTATGGTGACTGTATAAAACATTTTGTGTGGGTTAACATACCTAATAATTTGGTTATTATGTTCTACGGTTTGGAGAGTATAATTTTCGGTGAACAAAATAGAATCTAGGACGTTGTTACTGGGTCCAAGTTCTTCTAATTGAATTTCAACTTCCTGCGAACCGAAAAGATCGAGGCGATTGGGGGACTGAATGTAATTTAGCCAAATGACGATATCGTTATTAAATCCCATTTCGATGTAGGGGCTATTGGGTACGGAGAAGTCAAATGTGATATTCACGGGATCGATACAATTATATTCCATTTTCGACAGTAATCCATTAAAGGTTAGAACAATGTTTAGGGGGGCAAGTAGGGTATTAAGTAGTAGAACAAAACTGGTAATATCATAATCCCCGATTGTTAAAATAAAAACATAGGTAATGCTTGATTTCTTAACAACTAGGTTATTATTGTACTCATTAATAGCGTACTCGCCCTTTGGTATGTTACCTCTTATTAACCTTGCTGAGCATACGTTCCTAATGGGTATGGGTAGAGTAATTCTATAGTAATTAGGGTTGGGGAAAAGTTTGCGGTCCCTTTCACTCGAGTAAACGATCACATAGTTGGGAAAAGTGTCCAACTTCCACGATTTATCCAGATCGGTACCTTCTAAGTCAGCGCTATAAAACTCTGCCAATTTCCCACTAAGCAAAGCATTGGCATAATTAGTTCTATTGGGCGTCCCGCCTACCTTTTCCAAGGTACTGCCTACGTTAAGGGTCCGACCGGACCGAAGGTTGCTACTACCTGCGGTACCATTTCCGATATTAAGATCCGCAATGGGGGTAAACATGTTACTTACAATATATACATAAGAAATTTAATTTAATTGCGCGCAAATTAAAATCTTGTCCTATAGTATAGATAAAGATGTCTATAACATATTACACCCAAACGCTGACTTCCGATGGTTCGCTCCTTGCCCTCACAGATTCTGTGAAAGCCAACGCCCCTTACATTACATACAAATGCAAGGCACCCGTTAACCTCAACTTCCTCTTCCGCGAAGTTCTCTTCTGCGACCCCGAAGCCTTCTCGGCCGACGTTGACGATCCCACGACGGGCAAGGACAAGGTACGGCTTGTCAAGACGTACGCAGACAGCGCTACTGCGGAAGCCGCCACTGACGCTGACCGTATTGTCGATGTTTCGGACACCCACGGAAGTTCGTATGCGATGCGCCTGGTGAACGCCATCATGCGTAATGAGATTAAGGTATCGGATGCCAACCTGGCATCAAAGGCGATCCACTTTGCTGGATATGACGGTGGCCTCGTAAGTGGCACATCGGTGAACACCGACTCGGCGAACACGGCGACCATGGATTTCGCGGAGTTCTTCCAGGTCGCCCTCTCGGCGGTTCGCAACAAGGCTACTGACGCGGTGGTCAGTGGCACAAAGGGCCTGACGGACAGAGAAAACATTAACAACGCTGCGGTTGTAGATGACCTCAAGGCGAGAAAAACCACGAGTGTCCTTGATTCGGACCTCCTTGCTACGCTCCTCCGTAGCTCGACCAAGCAGAACACCTTTGCGAACGGCGTAATTGACAACTCATCCAATGTCAACTGGCTCAAGCAGATCCTCTACTCTATCATTATCCAGTCGACCGGAGGCGACGGGTCGGTTGCGGATGCTGAGGGTACGGAGCGTTACATGCCGATTCGCCGCACGGCCATCAAGGCTGATGGTGGCAACCAGCAGGAGCGTTTCATGCAGCTCTCCCTCCAGGACGGCGACTCAATTGTCGTTGTCTTCAAGTTCTCGCTAAGCAAGACGGACGGCTCCGTGGTCAATGCGAACTGCCCTGACGCGTCGGGTGTGCCGATGACGATTGGCTTCAAGATTGAGCATGCCAACTTTGCCGGAGACTACGTAATCTCGTCCACGGGGAGTGGCAGCACTCTCCCGCTAGGCTGGGACTACACGGCCGAAATCCTTAACAAGACCTCTGCGGTAGCGGTCTCCGACGCCCTGGCAACAACCATTTCGTCGGATGGCAAGTTGCCCGTAGTGCACGTAAATGGCGGGTGGGCGTACGCCAACCCCATTTCGGATGCTATCCGCAAGATCAACTGGTACTTCTTCTCAGATGCCAACAAGTTCACGTTTGCTAGCGTGGACTGCTTTTACGTGCGTATGGTAGTTGCGACGGGATCCAAGGTTCCCTACTTAACGGCCTACTCGGCGAAGAAGAACGACGGGTTGGATGCTGGTTCGTGGTACCGCAGTCGCTGGACTATGGATGGCCACTACGAAGAGGCTGGCGTCAACGTTCCCAAGGACCAGGAGATCATCATGTTCTTCGGGTCCAAGGCGCCGTCGGCGGTATTCAGCAGAATTAGCTCGAGCACTCCGGCACTTGATGTACTCAGCTACGGAATCCAGCCTTTCAACAAGGGCCCCCGCGCGTCAAGTGAGACACTGTTGTCTATTTCCCTAAGCACGGATAGCGGAGCGGCTGCGGGCAGCTACAACCTGCGCATAATCGAGGCGGGTTACAGAATCAAGGGCAACGCGCCGGTTTGCTACGTGTTAAACTAATCGGTGCCGTAGGCTGATCGAAGACCAAAAAAAATAAAAAATAAAAAATAAAAAATAAAAAATTAATTAATCAAAGATTAATTAATCAAAGATTAATTAATTTTTTTTTCATTTTTGTATTTGCTGTGCGGCAAGGTTCAATGGTATTTTATAATGTTTATTATGTAAATGAGTCTTTTTCACATCATAGGTGGAAAATGCCACGTGCCGCCAAGCGTCGTGCAGGATGTTCCGGCCGAAATAGGTACGGTGACAAATTTAATCTTAGAGGTGGAATCGCTAACCAGGAGGATTGCAAACCTTGAAACCCAGTTGGCATCCATCTCGGCCAAATGTATCCTAGGTACGCAGGGTGCGCAGGGTGCGCAGGGTGAGCCGGGGGCGCCGGGTGAGAAGGG
>Ga0194041_10001401_pt1 | contig 10171 bp, 7 predicted proteins | sample JunL449m_MetaG_FD_160082 | JGI IMG/M metagenome (GOLD analysis project Ga0194041, IMG submission 160082) | Anoxic zone freshwater microbial communities from boreal shield lake in IISD Experimental Lakes Area, Ontario, Canada - Jun2016-L442-9m | ecosystem: Environmental > Aquatic > Freshwater >...
GGTAACTGCTTCGTGCCAGTGCAAATGACGGCGCACGTAACAAGTATTCTGCCATCTCATGAGTGCTCAGTTCATCTTCACCATGCATCGCGTTACCAAATTCATCCCGCCCGATCGCGAGGTGCTGAAAGACATCACACTCAGCTTCTACCCCGGCGCCAAGATCGGAGTAATCGGTTCGAATGGATCCGGCAAGTCCACTTTGCTCAAGATCATGGCCGGCATCGATGACCAGTTCAACGGTGAAGCTCGGCTCACTCCAGGGTTTACTGTTGGCATGCTGGAGCAGGAGCCACAGCTTGACTCAACCAAAGATGTGATCGGCAACATCATGGACGGCGTGGCCGAGGTGTCTGCGCTGCTGACTGACTACGACGCACTGATGGCGAAGTGGAGTGACCCCGAAGCCGACTACGAGAAGCTCGGAGGGCAACAGGCAGAACTCGAGGCCAAGATCGAAGCGGCCGGCGCTTGGGATTTGCAGCGAACTATTGATATTGCGATGGACGCATTGCGCACACCACCGCAAGATGCTGATGTGACCACCCTCTCGGGTGGCGAACGTCGACGCGTTGCGCTGTGTCGCCTGCTGCTCGCCCAACCCGACCTTCTACTCCTCGATGAGCCCACCAACCATCTCGACGCTGAATCTGTTGCCTGGCTTGAGCGGTATCTGCAGGACTACCAGGGCACCGTGGTTGCAATCACCCACGATCGCTACTTCCTCGACAATGTGGCGCAGTGGATCCTCGAACTCGAACACGGCCGCGGTCACCCGTTTGAGGGCAACTACTCGGGTTGGTTGGCACAGAAACAAGAGCGCCTTGCCCTCGAAGACAAGCAGAACGATGGAAGACGCAAGAATCTTGAGCGCGAGCTCGAGTGGGTCCGTATGGCGCCCAAAGCTCGACAGGCAAAGTCAAAGGCACGGCTTCAAGCATACGAAGAACTCCGCGCCGAGGCCGAGACTGCGCGTAGCAGGGACGGCAGCATGGAGATCACGATCCCTCCCGGGCCACGTCTTGGAGATCAAGTGGTTGAGGCTGAGTCGATCAGCAAGGGCTATGGAGACCGTCTCCTGATTGAAGACCTCACTTTCACACTCCCCCGCTCAGGAATCGTCGGGGTGATCGGGCCAAATGGGGCTGGCAAGACCACACTTTTCCGAATGATTGTGCAAGCCCTTGAGGGCGGGCACTCAGAGGACGTTCCAGACAGCGGGGCGCTCACCGTTGGATCCACGGTTGACCTGTCTTATGTGGATCAGTCGCGGGACTCACTTACTGATGACAACACCCTGTATGAGGAGATCACGGATGGTCTGGACTTCATCAAGTTGGGTAATCGCGAGGTGAACTCTCGGGTGTATTGCGCAAGCTTCATGTTCAAGGGCCCCGACCAGCAAAAGAAGGTCGGCCAACTTTCTGGAGGAGAACGCAACCGAGTGCACCTTGCAAAGTTGCTTCGCACTGCAGGAAACGTCTTGTTGCTCGACGAGCCTACGAACGACCTCGATATCGATACGCTGCGCGCCCTCGAAGATGGCCTCGCTGCATTCCCAGGTTGCGCAGTCGTGATCTCACATGATCGGTGGTTCTTGGACCGGATCGCCACCCACATGCTTGCCTTTGAGGGCGACTCGCAGGTTCGTTGGTTTGAGGGCAACTTCACCGAGTACGAGGCGCAGCGCAAGAAGGAACTTGGCGCAGACGCCGCACAGCCGCATCGAATTAAGTACAAGCCGCTAACCCGCTAAAGCCCCGCTCTGTTATGCGCCTGACCCCTTATAGGGGGTCAGGCGCAAGACAGAAGCCTGGTGCGGTGGGAACTCATTGTGGAACAATTCACAGGCCAAAAATTCAGGTCGTAGCCTTCAGGCGCCGATACATACGGGCATGAGCACGACCACCGCAGCCACTCCCACCCCCACCCAATGCTCTACTCGCAGTCGTGCCGTGCAGCGCGACATCGAGCCAGGAAGCATTGTTGAATGCAGCCTCTGCGAGGAGCGCATCAAATTTCAGGCCAAGATCCGACCGAAGCAGATCATCTGCAACGTGTACGAAGGCTCAAGCTGGAATCGCGTTGAGCACTACCACACCGCCTGCTACTGCGAAGCTGGTGAACCGCACGGCCCTGCGGACACCACCCCAGTGGTGAAGGCCAGACGGGTAGCTGCAAAGAATAACCCGCTCATGCAGAGCGCCTAACGCGGCCGAGGGTCGGCGCTGCTGACCATCATTTCCGGGATCTGGGAGACTGGCCCGATGGCAAGCCAGACAACTCGCGAAGCATGGGACGTGGGCGCACAAGCTTTAGCGAAAAGCCACCCAGTTCCCGCACGCCTATTGGACCAACATGGACCGCCAAGATTGGGTGCAAAGCCACCGGCTGCTGACCGATTTGAGACACTTGGTTCAGCAATCGCTCATCAACAGCTTGCTGGCAAGGCTGCAGCCGCAATCTGGGGTCGGGTACAAGTTGCGGTCGGCCCCGCATTTACTCCTGCTGCCGTTCTTGAGATCGGTCCACAAAGGCTTCGAGCCTGCGGCTTATCCAGTGCAAAGGTGGCAGCGATCCTTGACCTCGCCCTGACCACCGCCGAGGGCGGGATTCAATTCGACCGAATCGCCCGACTCAAAGACCAAGCCGTGATCAATCAACTCACCGCTGTCAAAGGGATCGGCCCGTGGACCGCTCAGATGTTCCTCATGTTCGATCTACGACGGATCGATATCTGGCCATCGGCCGACTACGGAGTGAGGGCCGGATTCACCAGGGCATTTAAACTGGCCGAGATGCCCACCATTCGCGAACTTGACTGCCTCGGCGAGCCCTTTGCCCCGTATCGCTCAATTCTTGCTTGGTGGTGCTGGCGAGAAACCGATACGAAATCGTAAGCAACTCGCCACCACCTGACTTCGCCATCTCAAAGCTGAGCAGCGCCGGCCTCGGGGCCATGAGCAAGCAGTTAGAGCGCAGCAAGCACAAGGGCAGCTTGCCTCGTAGCGTCGCCATCACTAGGCAACAGTGCGAGCTCGGGTGAATCCGGTGGCTCATAGGGATCATCTACCCCAGTAAGACCCTTCAGAGTTCCGGCTCGAGCTTTCGCGTAGAGGCCCTTCGGGTCTCGCTGCTCACAATCCGCTAGCGAGGTGGCCATATGAACCTCAATGAATCGAAGTCCCGCCGAATTCACGCGTTCCCGCACAGAGTCTCTCGCTGCTCGATACGGCGAGACCAGCGGAACGAGCGCAACCAGGCCAGCGTCTGCGAAGAGCGCTGCAACCTCTCCGACTCGTCGAACATTCTCGTCACGGTCCGCAGCACTAAACCCTAAGTCTGCATTCAGTCCCTGCCGAAGGTTGTCGCCGTCGAGCAAGTAGGCCGCACGCCCCGCTCCCACGAGGAGTCGCTCAAGTTCAACTGCAACGGTTGATTTTCCAGATCCCGAGAACCCGGTGAACCACACCACCAACCCTGACCCACCGGTGATCTCTGATCTTGCGGGACGCTCAACTGCGCCAGGCTGCCATACCACTATGCGCTCAGCATCCTCGGCTGCAGTCATGTCTCACCAAGAATCATCCCGGCGCCCACCGTGGCGTTGGTCGCTTCATCAATCAAAATAAATGATCCAGTCTCTCGACTTCGCCGATACTCGTCGAAGAACAACGGCAGGGTGGTTCGAAGAGAGACACGCCCCATCTCGTTCAGTTGCAGCGTCGCAGCAGATTCGTCACGGTGCAGGGTGTTGATATCTAACCGATACTTCACGTCTTTCACAATCGCCCGAGCAGTTCGGGTGGTGTGCTTGATGGCGAGCTTGGATCCAGGTGACAGCACCGTGGCGTCAGCTAGCCAGCACACCATTGCATCAATGTCTTGTGCCGAGGTGGGCTGGTTCTGCGGGCGACAGATCATGTCGCCGCGAGAGATGTCAATCTCATCTTCCAACAGCATGGTGACCGACATTGGGGCGAAGGCGCCGTCTACTTCCCCATCAAAGGTCTCGATTTGTTTGATCTTGGTGGTAAACCCGGATGGCAAAACCATGACTTCGTCACCCGAGCGAAACACGCCCGAGGCAACCCTTCCCGCGTAGCCCCGATAATCGTGGAACTCGTCAGTTTGCGGACGCAGCACGCACTGCACGGGGAATCGCGCGTCAATCAAGTTGCGATCAGATGCAATGTGAACCCTCTCAAGATGATGTAGCAGCGAGGTTCCTTCAAACCAGGGCATGTGACTTGAACGGGCAACCACGTTGTCGCCGTTGAGGGCAGACATCGGGATAAAGGTCAGGTCCAAGATTTCAAGCTTGGCGGCAAATGATCCAAACTCGTCGACGATCTCGTTGAACCGACTCTCGGAATAGTCCACAAGATCCATCTTGTTCACCGCAATCACTAAGTGAGGAATGCGGAGCAAGGAGGCAATAAAGGCGTGCCGACGCGATTGCTCGAGGACACCTTTACGAGCGTCAATGAGCACGATTGCAAGGTCTGCGGTTGAGGCACCCGTCACCATATTGCGCGTGTATTGAACATGCCCGGGGGTATCAGCGATGATGAACTTTCGCTTTGGAGTTGCGAAGTAGCGGTACGCAACGTCGATGGTGATGCCCTGTTCGCGCTCAGCCCTCAAGCCATCAGTGAGGAGGGCCAGATTTGGTCCTTCAAAGCCCATTCGCTCGCTGGCATCAGCGACCGATGCCATCTGGTCTTCGAAGATTGACTTCGAATCAAAGAGCAGGCGACCGATCAGGGTCGACTTCCCGTCGTCCACTGAACCAGCTGTTGCAAAGCGCAGTAACTCACTCATCAGAAATACCCCTGCCGCTTGCGATCTTCCATTGCGGCTTCAGACGCACGGTCATCGGCTCGGGTTGCGCCTCGCTCCGTCACTCTCGTGGCTGAAACTTCATCAATCACTTGCTGCGTGGTGCGGGCCTCCGACTCAACAGCGCCCGTACACGAGGCATCACCCACTGTGCGAAAGCGCACCGTTCGAGTCTCGGGATGCTCACCATCCATCACGGTTACAAACTCAGTCACGGCCAGCAGCATGCCGTCACGCTCGAACACCTCACGCTCATGGGCGTAATAGATATTTGGAACCTCGATTCCGTCCTCGGCGATGTATTGCCAGATATCGAGTTCGGTCCAGTTGCTGAGCGGAAAGATGCGAATGTGTTCACCTCGAAGATGCCGGCCGTTGTAGAGACTCCACAGCTCTGGCCGCTGATTCTTGGGATCCCACTGCCCAAATTCATCTCGGAAGGAGTAGACCCGCTCCTTTGATCGGGCCTTCTCCTCGTCCCGCCGAGCACCACCGAAGGCTGCGTCGAATCCGTGCTCCTCGAGGGCATCGAGCAGCGTCATCGTCTGCAACTGGTTCCGGCTTGCTCGGGGCCCCTTCTGTTCGACCTGTTTGCCACTATCAATTGAGTCCTGCACCGAAGCGAGGACGAGTTTTACTCCCAGTTCCGCGACTCGCCTATCTCGATACTCGTAGACCTCTTCAAAGTTATGGCCAGTATCAACATGCATGACCGGAAACGGAATCTTGGAAGGCCAGAACGCTTTCTCGGCGAGTCGCAGCATCACAATGGAATCCTTGCCACCCGAAAACAACAAGACAGGCCGCTCAAACTCTGCTGCGACCTCCCTGATGATGTGAATCGACTCCGATTCAAGCGTCTTGAGATGTGAGAGTTCGTAATTCACTACACAACCGTTCCAAAAAAGTGGGATAAATGCGAGGTTGGCTCCACATGCCTTGGCAAGCTCTGCGACGACCACCCCACAACACTGCATGTGAAATATAGCGATTGATTCGTCGCAACCCACTCTCGACGGCTCATTCCACTCTGGTTCATTCAAATTTCTAGGGGCGATTGCCGTAGATTCAGGGCATGGCCAACCTTGATGATCACCTACTCGCAGCCGAACTTGCTCAATCGGCTGGGGAACTTCTGCTGCAGGTCCGTCAGGAACTTCAGCAGCAACAGGCTGCCCAATCCGAGATAAAGGATCGGGGTGATCAGCGTGCGCACGAGTTTCTGATGCAGCAGTTGAGCAGTAGAAGGCCAGCGGACTCGGTGCTGTCTGAGGAGTCATCCGAGGCGGACCGACTCGACCCCGCTCGCCTGACCGCCGACCGCGTCTGGGTGATCGACCCGCTCGACGGAACCCGAGAATTTGGCGAGGGTCGCTCGGACTGGGCAGTTCATGTGGCACTTGTTGAAGGTGGTGTACCTACTGCCGGGGCCGTTTCATTGCCCGGCTTGGGCATCGTGTTCTCCACAGATAACCCTCCGGCACTTCCTGCACCCGGGAATCCTCTGCGAGTCATTGTGAGTCGGTCACGGCCGCCGGAAGAGGCGCTGAAAATTGCCGAGGCCCTCAATGCGGATCTTGTCGAGATGGGATCTGCCGGAGCTAAAGCTATGGCGATTTTGCGGGGCGAGGCCGATATTTACCCTCATTCTGGTGGGCAGTTTGAGTGGGATTCCTGTGCGCCCGTCGCGGTTGCCACTGCAGCGGGGTTGTCATGCACCCGCCTAGATGGGTCGCCCCTTATCTACAACTGTGCAGACCCGTACCTTCCTGATCTACTCATTTGTCGACCCGCGAATACAGAACATGTGCTTGCCGTGGTGAACTAGGAGAATGGTAAGCCTTTCTCTTCCTGATCAACCCGAACGAACACCCGAGTCCGACAACGCGATCTCTCCCGATGTAGCAAAGTACTCGTTCTCAGACAACGGCCCTTGGGTCATTGACCGTACTGAACTCACTTGGACTGCTGGGATTGTGCTGCTCAGGGCAAATACTCGTCGTCTCGTGCCGCAACTCACGGCAAGGCGTCGCCTACCGCCTCCGGGCCGCCTGGCAGTAGTTTCAGCACATCTTGGCGCTGCAGTCATTGGGTGGGCCGTGATCGACCGCCGTCGCGGAGGTTCGGACTCGCGTCTGGGTCTATCCAAGCGATTGCGCTACGCGGCAGAGAAGCTCGGTCCCACCTACATCAAATTGGGTCAGGTCATCTCGAGCGGTGAAGGGTTGTTCCCCTCCGAACTTGTTGAAGAGTTCAAAGCCTGCCGCGACCAAGTGCCATCGGAGCCCTTTGATGCGGTCCGTCAGGTAGTCGAGGCTGATTTCGGTCGCCCGCTCGAGACTGTGTTCTCTCGGTTTGAGCGCACTCCAATCGCTGCTGCTTCAATTGCGCAGGTTCACTCGGCCCAACTCATTACTGGTGAGGAGGTTGTTGTGAAAGTGCAACGACCCACCATTCGCAAGCAAGTGCAATCCGACCTGAAAGTCATGTCTTGGCTTGCGCCATTCTTAGTGGGACGAATCCCGATCGCTGCACTGGCGAACCCACCGGCGCTGGTCGAACTCTTTGCGGAAACCATTACCGAGGAACTTGATTTTCGCCTTGAGGCAGAAAACATGCTGGATGTTGCTTCTTCTTTCGCTGAGCTCAGCCAGCGTGGCATGGTCATTGCGCGCCCTCATCCCGAACTAGTAACACGCCGGGTTCTGGTCATGGAGCGCCTCTCGGGGTTTGCCTTTGACGATCTGGAGTCAATGCAGGCCGCGGGTATCGATACTCATGAAGTGATTCGCATCGGCATGACAGGCTTTACCGAAAGCTGCATGGTGAACGGAATCTTCCACGGGGATCTACACGGCGGAAACCTGTTTGTGATGACCGACGGCAGAATTGCCTTGCTGGATTTTGGCATTACTGCTCGCATGACTGACCTAGAACGCACAGCATTTCTGCGGCTCATGCTGACCGGAGCCACGGGCGATATCAAGGGTCAACTCGCAGCCGTTAGAGATCTCGGTGCCCTTCCGCCAGACACCGATCTTGATGATGTCATTGCAGAATTACATCTTGACGAGCAACCAGTTGACCCAACCACGCTGTCGCAGGAACAACTCGTCAGCGACTTGCAGAGAGTCATCAAGGCATTACTTGGAATGGGTGCACGCCTACCCAAGATTTTGATGCTGTATGTCAAGAATTTGGTCTTTCTGGATGGCGCGATGGCCGCCCTAGCACCAGACCTCGACCTGATCGCAGAGATTGCAACCCTCTCTACTTACCTCGCCGTTACTCATGGCGAACGATTTGCGGCCGAGGTCGGCGGCAATGCCATGGACTTTCAGATCGACGCAGAGGCCATCTCTCGAAACACTGGTATCGACCTTTCAGATGGCGCTGGCCTGACCTATAGCGACCTTCGTGAACGACGAGACATCATTCGCCAGCGACTCGACCGCCGCAACAACTAGGGCTCAAGTTCCACGATCGCTCAGGTGCGAAACCGTTTCGCTACCTGAGTAATTACTGGGCTAAACGCTATGAATGCCGGGTGTCACAGCAATGAGTTCGGGGTAGCGGTCCCAGATCGGGCAGACTGGTATGTCCCCCTTCTAGCGCTGCGCGCACCCACGACCGGATTGTTCTATGACTTCACCTTCTGTTTCTGCTGATCCAGCCATTGCCCGCGTGTCAGTAGATGGCATCCGCAATGTTGCCATCATCGCTCACGTTGACCACGGAAAGACCACGCTCGTTGATGCCATGTTGCGGCAGTCGGGTGCATTCCGAGAAGGTGCTGCCGAAATCGACCGCATCATGGACAACACCGACCTTGAGCGAGAGAAGGGAATCACCATCCTCGCGAAGAACACTGCGGTGCGTTGGACTGGTGAAGGTCGTGATGAGGTCAAGATCAACATCGTCGACACTCCTGGCCACGCTGATTTTGGCGGCGAGGTGGAGCGCGCACTCACCATGGTCGATGGAGTGGTGCTGCTCGTTGACGCATCAGAGGGGCCACTTCCCCAGACACGGTTCGTGCTGCGTAAGGCGCTCGCACTCAACCTGCCGGTGATTTTGGCAGTCAACAAGGTTGACCGCCCTGATGCCCGCATCGACGAGGTGGTTTCCGAAGTTGAGGACCTGTTCATGGACCTTGATGCAGACATTGACCAGATCGACTTCCCCGTCATCTACTGCAACGGCCGAGCCGGTCGAGCCAGCATGACTCGCCCTCAAGACCCAGACGACCTCGAAGCCGATCTCACTCCGCTGTTTGAGCTACTCGTCACGCATTTGCCTGCTCCGACCTATGAGCCCGATCACCCGCTTCAGGCTTGGGTCACCAACTTGGACTCGAGTCAGTTCGTTGGCCGCTTGGCCATGTGTCGTGTGCTGCACGGAACTATCCGAAAAGGCCAGCAGGTTTCTTGGTGCCGAACCGACGGCACCGTTGAACGAGCCAAGGTTGCAGTTCTCTATGTAACCGAGACGCACGAGCGCATAGAGGTGGACGAGGCCGGACCTGGTGAGATCATCGCTGTTGCTGGGATCGAAGAGGTGACCATTGGCGAGACGCTGAGCGACCCTGAGGATCCTCGCCCCATGCCTGTGATCACCGTGGATGAGCCCAGCTTGTCGATGACCATTGGAGTCAACACATCTCCGCTCAATGGCCGTGAGGGCGACAAGGTCACTGCTCGGCAGATCAAGGCTCGCCTCGATACCGAACTAGTCGGCAATGTGAGCCTGCGCGTGAACCCAACCGAGCGTCCAGATGCTTGGGAGGTTCACGCTCGCGGCGAATTGCAGTTGGCTGTGCTCGTCGAGACCATGCGACGCGAAGGTTTCGAGATGAACGTAGGCAAACCACAAGTCGTCACGCGCGAAATCGACGGCAAGATCCACGAGCCTGTTGAATCTGTCTCGGTGGATGTACCCGAGGAGTACTTGGGCGCAGTCAGCCAATTACTCGCAACCCGCAAGGGCCAACTCGTCGACATGGTCAATCACGGAACTGGCTGGGTGCGCATTGAGCAGCGGGTTCCCGCTCGCGGCCTACTGGGGTTTCGCACCGAGTTCTTGACCGAGACTCGCGGCACGGGAATGTTGCATCAGATCTTTGACGGCTGGGCACCCTGGTTTGGCGAGATTCGATCACGCGATCGTGGATCCATCGTGGCCGACCGCTCTGGCCCCGTCACGGCCTATGCCGTGGTTCAAGTGCAAGAGCGAGCCTCGCTCTTCGTTGGCCCCGGAGAAGTGGTCTACGAGGGCATGGTGATTGGCGAGAACTCACGCTCCGAAGACATGGATGTGAACATCTGCCGAG
>Ga0194041_10001403_pt1 | contig 10166 bp, 13 predicted proteins | sample JunL449m_MetaG_FD_160082 | JGI IMG/M metagenome (GOLD analysis project Ga0194041, IMG submission 160082) | Anoxic zone freshwater microbial communities from boreal shield lake in IISD Experimental Lakes Area, Ontario, Canada - Jun2016-L442-9m | ecosystem: Environmental > Aquatic > Freshwater >...
CATACACCACATTTGAAATTGGTCAGCCCGATTGCGATGACAATGAAATTTCATCAAGCCAAAAAGTCAAGATCCGAATTCCCGTGACCAACACAGGGGCTCGATCTGGAAGTGAAGTTGTTCAGGTGTATGTTGCACCGCGCAATTCATCAGTTCAGCGTCCGAAGAAAGAACTGAAGAATTTCACCAAGGTGAATTTGAATCCTGGTGAAAGCACTGTTGTCACAATTGAGCTGTCGTCCCGTGACTTTGCTTTTTGGAATCCTGGTGATATCTATCGCTCAGCATTGCGGCCGCAAGTGACTGGCGAATCTGCCAACATTACGCTCAATCACCAAGGTTCTTGGCAAGTGGATCCTGGTTTATATGACATCCACATCGGAACTTCATCGGCGCAAATTGCACATCAAGTTGTTATTGCGATCTCCAATAAAGACGAGTTTGGTCAATAACAATGATGTTGCTTCGCAGACTTGATGATTACCAGAGTTGGCAAATCTCTTATGCGGGCACGTCAATCCTTGTCGACCCTTGGTTGACACCCGAGCCAATTCGAGGTGCATTCGATCGTCAACATCCAGCAGGCTTCACATCACTTCGCGACCTGCAATTAGAGAGCGGTTCAATCGGTGCGATTGTTCTATGTACATCGGTCAATGATCATTTGCGAGCCGAAACTCTGAGACTTATGAGCGATGTTCCGGTCCACGGGAATCTCAAAGCGGCCAAGGCTGCTCGTGCCGTTGGCTGCACCTCAACTCATACCCATCAAGTTGGCGAGACCTTTACGGTGGCGTGTTCCGAAGGTGGAGAGATTCGCGTCACCGTTACTCAAACTGGTCTTCCGCTTGGGCTGATTGCCGTCGGCTATCTCTTTGAAGCATTTAATGATGAGCAAAATTCGGCAGGACGAGTATGGATTGAGCCTCATCAACCCACGAGAGCAACTGCCCAAAGTTTGGGCACTATCGATGTCGCGGTGTTACCAACGCAATCAGTTGTTGCTGTTGTGCTACCAGTAACAGCAGGTCCTAAGAAATCTGCACATGCAGCAAAACTTGCGAACGCTCGAGCCTTGGTGGCAACAGCGACCCAGCCGCAGCGAGATATGAAGCTGTGGCAAAAGGCCCTGTATTACGTGAACGGCGGTAACGCTCACGCACACAATCAATTGGTTGGCACCAATACTCAGTTCATTGAACTGCGAACTGGTGACTGGCTCGACGTGAAGTCGGGTCGCTAATTCGTTACTGAATGCGCAACGTGTACACGGGAGTGTCGTCGGGGCGATTGGGCAAAGTGACCGTGTTGCCCTCGCGCTTGAGTAGCGCCTGGTGACCAAGCAATTTCACATCGCCCTTTGGCAAACCATCAATCGTGAGCTTGGCGGTTGATGGACGACCAATGACCATGGCGTAAGTAGCACCATCGGCACCCTTGGTCAAACGCACCACGAGTTCTTCATCGGTCGACAACGTTGAAATCTCATGGGGTCGACTGCCGTAGATTGCGTCACCGTTGATCGATAGCCACTGACCCATAGCGAGCAAGCGCAATTGCTGAGCCCATGGAATTTCCCCACCAGGCATCGCTCCGTAATTCAGTAACAAGTTTCCACCATCAGCCACAATGTTGACGAACATTGTGATCAAGGCAGGAATTGACAAGTACGTCGAGTCATCTTCATCTTGGGTGTAACCAAAACTTGTTCCGATACCACGAGTGACTTCGTACATCTTTTTCGGTCCGACCGATTCGGTTGAGTATTCAGGCGTTCCAAAGTCAGCGTGACTCGTTCCTTGCATCACACCAATGAAGTCAAAGCGATCATTGACAACACCTTCTGAGTTGCCGTTATAGAAATCGGCCATGAGTTGGGCAGCGCCTTCGCCAAATCGTGGATATCCAATGTCGTTCCACAAAACGTCGGGCTGGTACCGACGAATCAATTCATGCCAGTGGGCTTCGGCGTAGGCGTGATAGGTGTCGTCTTGCGGAATTGCGCCGTACAAAGTTGCCCAGCTCTTAATACCGAGTCCTTGGAAGGTCCAATCGATGCCGCCGGAGTAATACACACCGAAACGAAGACCGGCGTTGCGGGCAGCATCAGCACACTCTTGAACAAGATCGCGTTGTGATGACCACTTCTCGCCATGAGTTGGGTTGGGTGTTTCTGATGGCCACATCAAAACACCGTCGTGATGCTTGGTGACCATCACGCAATACTTTGCGCCCGATGCTGCGAGTAATTGTTCCCAACGCTTGGCGTCCCAGCCCTTGGCCGCTTCAAGAAAGATGTTGACGAAAGTTGAATAGTCGCAATTGCCCCACACTTTTTCGTGATGCAACGCTGCAGGCGAGCCCGGAAGATTGATTGAGTTCTGATACCACTCGGCGTAGGGCGTGTGGCTAAATGCCATCTCTTCGCCTTCTTCTCGAGCGAGGGTGAATGGGTCTTTCCCTAATGGTGCGAATGCTGGGACCGACCCCACGGTCCAGTGCGAGAAAATGCCGAACTTGGCATCTTGAAACCACTCCGGAACTTCATGTTGCGATAGCGACGCGAACGTTGGCTCATACTTCGTCATATTGCCCCCAATATCTATTGTCCAAGAAACGGACAAAAAAGACACTAGTCCGATTGAGGTCGTTTGTTAAGAGTCCTGCGCGGAAAGTCGCTCTTCGGTGCGTCGCACCAAAGTTTCGCGCTCACCGGCGGTCAACGGGCGCGCCGTTCGAATATTCAATTCGATCTGATCAACTCCGCCGATTGGGGTGGCAGTCGTAATCTCATCGACAAGCAGCACTGCGGTCAGGTGTTCAGACCCTGCAAGTTCACGAATTGTTTCGGCGGCTTTCAAGGCCGCCTCACCTCGCTCGGCATCAATCGGAAGTTTGATGGAAATTTTTGTTGCAACGGGTTCTTGACTGATATTTCGTACCGCAATCAACGCGATATGGGGAAGGTGCACCGTGCTGTAACCATCGCGGATTCGCGTCGATACAAGACCAATATGTTCAACGACTCCGCGCACGCCATTAGGAAAAGCCGTACTGATTTCAACTTCATCACCAACGCCGTAGCGATCTTCGATTAACACCGAAAGACCAGTGAGATAATCATTCACTTTTTGTGATGCTCCGTAGGCAATGCCCGCACCCAAGAAACCGGCACTAGATAGAACGAGAGGACCGTTGAGTTTCAGAATATGGAAGATCGCAATCAGAACGCCAACCCAAATCACCACCGCAAGCAAGTGGTGCAACATGCGCGAGACGGCATCCACACGTTGCCGACGGCGATTCTCACCTACTTCGCCTTGTTCAAGTTCTTGATAACGAGCACGGGTTCGCCACCACTGCGACGGTCGAGAAATACTGCGTTGGGCGATGTACCGCACCACTCGTCGAATCACGATATGCGAAAGACGCGTAAAGATAAACGCACCAACGACAACAATCACGACGAGTAACGGACGTGAAATCGCCTCACGAGCCGTCGTCGGCTGATCGGGCGTTGGGTTGAGAGTCGAGATGAATTGAAGCAACATGACCTCCTCAGTGTGCCGTGTTTTATGTCATTCCATGTTCATCACGATAAATGATGTATCCACGCAGGTAATTCATTGATATTTTTGAGCTCACCGAAGCGCGAATTTATTGGTGGATGTTCGGCGCGTTCAAGTTCCCACAAGAACTGATACGGAATGTGAACAGCGTGACCACCTAATTCAAGGATTGGCAGAATGTCACTCTTGACCGAGTTGCCAACCATGCACACCCGCTCAGGGTCTACAGACATATCACGAAATACTTTGGCGTACGTCGCAACGTCTTTCTCTAAGACGATCTCAACATGATCAAACAAATGATCAAGACCACTCGTTGTCACCTTGCGAGTTTGATGGACGAGATCGCCCTTAGTAATCAAGATCAAGCGGTACGACTCTGCAAGCTCTTCTAAAACCTCGGGAACACCTTCAAGTAAACGCACCGGCGCCAACAACAATTCTCGGACCACTTGCAATAGATGAGTGAGTACTGCGGTCGGAACTTGACCTTGGCTAATAGTGATCGCCGCCTCGACCATTGACAGGCCAAATGCCTTCACACCATATCCATAGGTATGTAAGTTGGCTCGCTCAGTCGCCGTCAGCGCAGCCTTGATATCAATCCCGGCTGGCGCAAAGGGCGCAAGAAGTTCATAGAAAGCGACTTCTGCGGCATGAAAGCCGTCTTCGCTGTGCCACAAGGTGTCATCAGCGTCAAAAGCTAAGCAATCAAAAGTAGTCATATGAAACTATTCTTCTAGAGTGCAGGACGTGAAGCGGGACAATTTTGCAGGGACCACACAAATTTTTGCCAATCGTGGCTCTTTCCTTTTAGTTTTCGGCAGTCTTGCGTTATTGGTCGCCGCTTGTTCAAGCGACCCACGCGCCAGTGACACAACAACTGTTCCGACGACACTGCCAACGACCACTTCTGCTCCTGCCACAACTTCAACGACGACGAGTACAACAACGAGTACAACAACTACGACACTTCCTCCCGGTTTCCCAACGTCATCAATCGCCCCGATTGTTCCTGTCAACGGCATGGCCCCGAAGATCACTCATGTTGAGACCACCGATCGAGTGGTTTTTCTGACGATCGACGACGGCATCGTGAAAGATCCAGCTGCCATGCAATTTTTGCTGGACAACAAAATGCCAGCGACCCTTTTCTTAGTCTCTGGCGAATTTCGCAAGGACCCGGCATACTTTGCGCAAATTTTGTCTGTTGGTGGAACCATTAGTTCACACACCATGCATCATCCAGCCCTCAAGGGACTCAGTCTTCAACGACAGACGTCGGAGATTTGCAATATGAAAAATGCAATCGCCGAAGAACTTGGTTATGCCGGTCACCTCATGCGTCCTCCGTATGGTTCGTCGGATGAGAACACTCGTCGTGCATCGGCCAGTTGCGGAATCAATGCCGTCGTGAATTGGAACTCTGAATTATGGGAAGGCCACGTGGATATTTTGCAACGACCTGGCCTTCAACCAGGGGATATCTTCTTAACGCATTTCCGTACTGATTTACTCGACAACTTAATTGCCTTTAAAGCTGCTCTTGATCAACAAGGTTTTGTAGTCGGTCGCCTCGAGGATTACTTACCAAATTAGTAAGTACTAGCGGTGAATCGCGTTGAGATAGTTGTACACGGTGATGCGCGACACGCCCATTGCATCGGCCACATCTTCAACTGCGCGGCGCAAAGTAAAGGCGCCTCGATCATCTAGTAGACGAATAGCCAACTGCTTTTGTTCACGATTCATATTGGGAAGTTGCTGGCCCATTTCTCGTTCAACCGAATCAATGAGACGAGCTAATGCTCCATGGAGATCGGGTAATCGAACCGCAGCGATTAATTCGCCGTCATACACCAACGGAATATCGGCTGCTTCAATCTGTGCAGCATCAATCACAGAACAGCCCAGCGCATCGACGAGCGGCTGCAATGTTGCAAGTATCGGGTGCGAAAGATCGATCGGTGACGAGGTCATGCGTCAATCTTCTCCATGTGCACAGTGACGTGTGTTGCGCCGTTCGCATAAGCCTCACGCACGAGGTCGCTGACGGCACCGGAAACAGTTACTTCATCGGCCTCAAACTCGGTCGCGAACGGCCCAAACTCGACGGTGATTCCGTGTGCTTCGACAGCCGCCACGGCAGCGCGCACATGGGGTCCTGGCTGTCCTTCGACAAAGGGCTCAACAGTAAACTCAACATGTAGCACCCTCTTATCGTATTGGGTCAGGGCATGCCCATCACACGCCGAAGTTCATCGGCCCGCATTAAACAATCTCGTCCAGCTAGTTCGAAAGCCTCACCCAAACGAGATAGGGCAGTTCGAAACGAAGTTTGCCAATCTTGCTCAAAGGACTGGCGGGCTGGACCGTTCCAATTGGTCGACGACAGGGCTGAATTGACAACGCTAACAAGAGCCTCAATATCGCCCCGTTGGCGACTCAGAGTGTGACCAAGTGAAATCAGTTGATCGGGGTCGGCACCAATCATGCCTCCGGTGGTGAACTGCGTCATATGACATCCCTTCTCGAAAGCCGTGTTGATCACGGTCATACAAGGTGGGAGTGAGCCAAGCCGGCGCGGTGATTAGAAATCAATCAGGGATAAAAGCAGAGCCAAGCTGTCGGGCAGAAATCTTTCGCGTCGTAGCAAATCGTCCAGCCCATCTCGATGAACCCACCAAGCTTCGACCACTTCACCATCATCAAAAGTGAATGGTCCCTGTGAAGTCACCAGGTAGCAACGCGCCATCAGACTCACTTGGTCGTCGTCATATGCTCGCGACTCGCCAAGGTCTATTTCTTTGATCGTCGCAGCGCTCACCCCAACTTCTTCGGCAAGTTCACGATGCGCTGCTTCCAGATATGACTCGCCAGCCCCAACAACTCCACCCACGGCGATATCACACCAACTGGGCCAAACATCTTTGTGGGGCGAACGGCGATGTACCAAGAGTCGGCCCGCTCCATCAAGGATTGCAATAAAGACTGCTCGGTGGCGCAAGCGATCGGCGCGCATGACCCGCCTCGGAACAACCTGAATGACTTTGTCAAACTCATCAACCACATCGACGAGTTCATCTCCGGCTTTGAGTCCCACACGTATTACCTACCACACAAATACCGGGTCGCACTCGGGTCTACGATACGCATATGGCCGATCCCACCGACATCTCGACTTTGACCGAAGAATCGCTTGATCTACTTGATGGGACGATTGCGCTTCGCCGTCGTCTTCACGAACGGCCAGAGTTGGGTAACCACCTTCCGAAAACTCGTGACGAAGTTTTAGCAGCGCTTGAAGGCTTACCGCTTGGTATCAAACTTCATGAAACAACCTCTGGCATCGTTGCCTCACTCGAAGGCACGCGTCCCGGACCAACCATGTTGTTGCGCGGCGACATGGATGCCCTGCCAATGCCCGAAGACACCGGCGTTGAATTCAGTTCACACGTCGAAAATGTGATGCACGCATGCGGTCATGACACGCACACCGCAATGTTGGTTGGCGCAGCACGCTTGTTGTCCAATCATCGTGATCAAATACAGGGTCGTGTTGTGTTTATGTTCCAGCCCGGCGAAGAGGGACATGCCGGAGCACGCTTCATGCTTGATGAAGGATTACTCGATGTTGGTCCGCTCTCGGACGGTTCGTCTTCAGAAGTCACAGGCGCGTTCGCCATTCACACCACCTCATCACTACCGACAGGTTTCATCAGTACTCGTGGTGGCCCCATCATGGCATCGAGCGATACCTTGGTGATTCGTGTCATCGGACGCGGTGGACACGGAAGCGAACCGTTCCGCACGCTCGATCCGATTCCAGCAGCCTGTGAAATCGTTGGCGCATTGCAATCAATGATTACTCGACGCATCAATGTCTTTAATCCAGGTGTCTTAACAGTGACGCAAGTTCATGCTGGAACCGCGTTTAACGTCATTCCAGAATTTGCCGAAGTGTTTGGAACAATTCGTGCGATCAGTGAAGTCACCCGTCGCATGATTCATGATGGTGTACGTCGCGTGGCCGAAGGTATTGCTGCTGCCCACGGACTCGAAGTCACCGTTGAATTAACTGATGGATATGACGTGACTGTCAACAGTCCAACCTACGCAAACACAGCGGGAAATATCATTAAAGAAGTCATTGGCAATGATCGCTTTATTGAGCTTCCTAACCCAGTGATGGGTGCCGAAGATTTTGGTTATGTGCTGAATCATGTTCCGGGTGCAATGGTTTTCTTGGGCGCTACACCACACGAACGAAATCTGGCAACGGCAGCGCCCAACCACTCAAACCGCGTCTTCTACGACGAGGACTGCATGAGTACTGGCATCTCGATTTACAGCGCAGTCGCGCTGCGACACTTATCGGGAGTTTGAGCTGGGACCCGCCGGATAGCGGGCATCACCAAGAACCATTTCCATTGCGGGTTCAATATTTGGTCCACGACGTAAGTGGTGTCCACCGTCGGCACTAATACACGTGCCAGTAATCCACGAACTCTCATCACCTAACAAGAAACGCACAAGTTTGCCAATGTCTTCGGTGCTGCCAACGCGACCTAAGGGCATCTGCTCGAGGTAATCATTCAAGATCACATCGAGTGTCATGATGCCTTCGGTTGCGTCAGTCGGTACGAGTCCTGGTCGCACGGCATTCGCGCGAATGTTTCGACAACCCAGTTCATCAGCGGTTTGACGAATCAACATTTCAAGTCCGGCCTTTGACACGTCATATGGAGTCATGAAGCGGTGCGTGACCGGGCCAGCGATGGATGAAATCGCCACGATCGAACCACCACCGTGTGCGGCCAAGTGACTCACCGAATGTTTGATAGTGAGAAAGGCCCCGGTGAGATTGGTCCCGAGGATTCCATTCCAGTCATCGAGTGATGTCAAGTGAATTGGTCCGCCGCCGCCGTACCCCGCGTTGGCGACCACCATCGTGAATTTGCCGGCACTGTTCGCCGCCGTGCAGGCGTTAGCGACACTCTCTTCATTAGTGACATCGCAAGCAACCGTGAGTACCTGCGCTCCGCCTTCGGCGATCGAGCGCAATTCAGTCGCCGAGGCTTCAAGGCGCTCAACGTTGCGAGCGGCCAACATGACTGTCGCGCCATCTTTTACCAATTCGCGTGCGCAACCGAGGCCGATACCCGATCCACCTCCGGTAATCAGTGCAACTTGGCCGGACAAGGGATGAGGGTGACGGGTTGAAGACATGAAGAGATCGTGCCACATTCACCCCAAATGTCGGCAAGCGACCCACATTTCCATGTGGGAAAACATAAAAGGCGAAAACGACGGTATTTCAGGTCTCCAATTTTTGTATTACAATATTCCCAACTTCTGATTCACCCTTCTGCTCTCAAACACGGGCGTTCAGCCAACGAGATAAAACATGCACTGCACTTCGCCAACCACCACTTTCACATTGACGACTCCGATGGATCAGGCCGGATTTTGATCATCGGACCAAACATCGAGGGAAATTTTCTTGAACTTATTGGAGTCATTACCGACCACGATGAATTGCTCATCATTCATTCCATGTCCCTGCGCCCGCAATTTCATCCACTCTTAGAAAGGTAACCATTCATGAAGAAGGCAAATCCTCACTACGTGTTAAAAAGCGGCAGAGTTATCAGCGATCGCGAACTTGAAATCATGTCGGAAAAAATTACGCATGAACAGTTCGATCTTTCTCAGATCAAACGACTCAGGGGTCGGCCTCGGCTTGGGAAAGACCCTTCGGTCATCGTCCCGGTCAGACTGAACGCCGATTTAGTTGACGAGTTGGATCTTCGAGTACACGATTCAGGTCAAACTCGTAGTGAAGTCATTCGACTCGCGTTGAAGAACTACCTTGCGTCCTAAACAAAGCCTTGAATATTCGCTACATGCGTGTTCAACAAGGCATCATAGATAGATGAATCAGCAGACATCGCCGCTCTCAGGAATTCGAGTTCTTGACCTGACACGGGTGCTCGCAGGTCCGCATTGCGGCCGTATGTTGTGCGACTACGGCGCCGAAGTGATCAAGGTTGAACCACCTGACGGAGATCTCACTCGATTCTCCAGTCCACGAGTTGGTTCACTAGCGACATATTTCATTCAGCAAAATGCCGGCAAGAAGTGCATCAGTCTCGATTTGTCAACGCTCGAAGGCGCCGACATTTTTCGCCGTCTCGCAGCTGAAAGCGATGTTGTTCTTGAGAACTATCGCGCTGGTGTCATGGATCGACTCGGGCTTGGCTACGAAACTCTGGCAAAGATCAATCCGCGACTCGTTTACGCGTCCATCAGTGGTTACGGAGCCGATGGTCCGTGGGTTCATCGCCGTGCATATGCAACAGTGATTGGTGCCGAAAGTGGAATGACGCGCATGCAGGGTGACGCTCGCGGTGGCGATTACTCAAACGACCCGTGGTCACATGCCGACACGTACACCGCTCTTGAAATGACCACGGCGATCCTTGCCGCACTGTTTAATCGCGAACGATCAGGTCAAGGTGAGCGCATCGATGTCTCGATGGCCGAGACCATGTTGTATGTCAACGAACACGTACACGACGAGTTATATGACGGAGT
>Ga0194041_10001405_pt1 | contig 10163 bp, 7 predicted proteins | sample JunL449m_MetaG_FD_160082 | JGI IMG/M metagenome (GOLD analysis project Ga0194041, IMG submission 160082) | Anoxic zone freshwater microbial communities from boreal shield lake in IISD Experimental Lakes Area, Ontario, Canada - Jun2016-L442-9m | ecosystem: Environmental > Aquatic > Freshwater >...
AGGAGCGCATCTACGACGCCGTCAACAACGGCGTCTACCGGACGGGCTTCGCCGGAACGCAGGAGGCCTACGATGAGGCCGTCGCGGAGCTGTTCGCGATGCTCGACGAGCTCGACGAGCGCCTCGCCACCCGCCGCTACCTGATGGGGTCCTCGATCACCGAGGTCGACTGGCGGCTCTTCACGACGCTCGCGCGCTTCGACCCCGTCTACGTCGGGCACTTCAAGACCAACATCCGCCGCATCGGCGACTACCCGCATCTCGGGCCGTACTTCCGCGACCTGTACCAGCAGCCCGACATCGCCGAGACCGTGCGCCTCGACCACATCAAGATCCACTACTGCACGACGCATCTGCAGTTGAATCCGACCGGGATCATCCCAGCCGGCCCGGCGCTCGACTGGGATGCGCCGCACGGGCGCGAGCGGCTGTCCTGAAGACGACGAAAGCCCCGCCGGAGCGGGGCTTTCACGAGAGCGGATGATGGGGCTCGAACCCACGACCTTCGCCATGGCAAGGCGACGCTCTAGCCAACTGAGCTACATCCGCGTGGAACGGGAGTATAGCCAGAGGCGGCGCGACGGCGCGACGATCTGCCGGATGCGCAGATCGATGGAAATCGATCGTTCGCGGAGGTACAGTTACAGCACACCAAGGAGGTGCGCCGTGTCCCCCAAGCTCATGGTTGTCGTCCTCGCAGTCGTCACCGCGGTGATGGCAGCGCTCTTCGCCCCCGCGGCGCAGGCCGACTGGCCCGCGACGACGTGCGTCGACTCGAGCACCCCGATCGGCAACAGTTCCTTCGCGGGTGGTGGTACCGCCCACGTGACGCTGAGCGTCGGCGGCGTGGTGCAGGACAACGTCACGCAGACGTACATCGCCGAGGTGTGTCGCGACGCCAACTCGGGGCTCTACAACTTCATGGTCGGGCCGAAGAACGGCGCGACGATCGACGAGTCGGGCAACACCGGCCCGTCGTCGTATAAGAACGGCGCCGACGCGATCGTCCTGTCCTTCACGCTCAACTCGGGCGACGTCCCGAAGTCGGTCGAGGCCTACGGCAACATCTCGGCCTTCGCGATCAGCGGGCAGACGGTCACCATCACGGGCACACCCGGCGCGCTCACGCAGATCAACTACGGCGGCCCCAGTCCGTACGGCGCCTGCATGGGCAACCCCTACAGCGGCACGTACGGCGCGGGATCCTCGTGCGCCGCGATCCCCTGTTACGACGCCGTGGCGCACACCGCCGACTCGAGCTGCGTCGACGATCTGGCGACGTTCCACGGCGCCGTGCGCGGCCCCAACGGCGGTGTCGACAAGACCGGCATGTGGATCACCTCCGCGGCCAACCTGTACTCGGTGGGACTAAACAACTGCGCTTCCAGCCGGCGACACGGGAACCTCGGATCGCGGAGGCGGGTAACGGCGCGGCAGGACAACGGCGCGAACCGGCCTGCGGCGAATATCTCGGTCCAGATGGTGGGGCCCCACTACAAGACCGACGGCACGCTGAACTACGGGAACATCCACGCCTTCATCCCCTTCGCCGTGATCCAGTCGTGCTTCGGCACCGACAGCGCATCGTTCGCGCAGGCCGCGGGAGTGACGCGGCAGGAGGGGGGAACCGACACGTCGCTCGTCTCCGGCACGCAGTTCACCCTCGCCCCGACGACCGGCGGACTCCTGCTGACCGTGCCGACGATCGGCTTCTCGAGCCCCACCTACACGTTGACCGGGCCGCGTGCGTCGTCGTCGGCTTCGACGGCAACCGGCTCCACGAGCGCCAGGGGCACGATCACCGGTGTCAAGTGGATGTCGTCCAAGGGGAAGGTCACGAGCACGTTCACGCAGGGGTCGACCGTCAAGGCCTACAAGATCAGCGCGAAGCTGGCGGGCAAGACCAAGACCGGTAGTTGCGCCGCCAAGGGCACCAAGGTCACGTGCGCCGTCAAGGGGCTGACGAAGGGCAAGTGGGCGGCCACGATCACCTCGACCCTCAAGACCGGCGGCGCCGGGCCGTCGGCGACGAAGACGGTCTCGGTCAAGTAGCTCGAGCGGTGCGCGCCGGGGAACGACCTCGGCGCGCACCGCTGCACACCCCCACCCGGTAGGCTGCGGGCATACGGGCAGAGGACTGTCCCGTCTAGCGCCTGAAGGAGTCGGCATGTCGGAAGCACCCCCGGTCGTACGCGCACCGCGCGGCACGGAGCTCACCTGTAAGGGATGGCTCCAGGAAGCCGCGCTCCGCATGCTGATGAACAACCTCGATCCGGACGTCGCCGAGGCACCCGAGAAGCTGGTTGTCTACGGCGGCACGGGCAAGGCGGCTCGTTCCTGGCCCGACTTCCATCAGATCGTGGCCACGCTCAAGCGCCTCGAGAACGACGAGACCATGCTCGTGCAGTCGGGTCGTGCCGTCGGCGTCTTTCGCACACACGAGCTCGCGCCGCGCGTGCTGCTCGCCAACTCATTGCTCGTACCCGAGTGGGGCACGTGGGAGGAGTTCCGGCGCCTCGAGGCGATGGGGCTGACGATGTACGGCCAGATGACGGCCGGCTCGTGGATCTACATCGGCTCGCAGGGCATCGTCCAGGGCACGTACGAGACGTTCGCGGCGATCGCCGAGCAGCGCTTCGGCGGGACGCTCAAGGGTCGCATCGTATTGACCGCGGGGCTCGGTGGCATGGGCGGTGCGCAGCCGCTCGCCGTCACGCTCAACGGTGGCGTAGCACTGTGCATCGAGATCGACTCCGACCACATCGATCGACGGATCCGCGAGCGCTACTGCGATGAGCGGTACGACGATATCGACGAGGCGATCGCCCGCGCCGAGGAGGCCCGCAGAAGTGGCGAGGCCGTCTCGATCGGTCTGCTCGGCAACGCCGCCGAGGTGCTGCCCGCCCTGCTCGAGCGCAACTTCCTGCCCGACATCGTCACCGACCAGACGTCGGCACACGATCCGCTGGTCGGCTACATCCCCGTGGGCTTCAGCGTCGAGGGCGCCGAGGATCTCCGCGAGGTGCACCCCGACAAGTACATCGACCTGGCCCGGCTGTCGATCGTCCGCCACGTGCAGGCGATGATCGAATTCAAGGCCCGTGGCGCTGAGGTGTTCGACTATGGCAATGCGTTGCGCACCGAGGCGCGTACCGGCGGCCTGACGAACGCCTTCGACTATCCGGGCTTCGTCGAGGCCTACGTGCGGCCGCTCTTCTGTCGCGGCATCGGTCCGTTCCGCTGGGCTGCCCTGTCCGGCGACCCGAACGACATCGCGGTCACCGACAACGCGATGCGCGAGCTGTTCCCCGACAACGAGCGCCTGCAGCGCTGGCTCGACGGCGCGCAGGAGAAGATCGCCTTCCAGGGTCTGCCGGCGCGCATCTGCTGGATCGGTCATGGCGATCGGCATCGCGCCGGCTTGCGTTTCAACGAGCTCGTCGCTTCGGGCGAGGTGTCCGCTCCGCTCGTGATCGGCCGCGACCACCTCGACTCCGGTTCCGTCGCCTCGCCGTATCGCGAGACCGAGGGCATGATGGACGGCTCCGACGCGATCGCCGACTGGCCCGTGCTCAACGCCATGCTCAACGTCGCCTCGGGCGCCGCCTGGGTGGCGCTGCATCACGGCGGCGGCGTCGGCATCGGCCGCTCGATCCATTCGGGCGCGCAGGTCGTCGCCGACGGCACGGAGGAGGGAGCGTTCCGCGTCGAGCGCGTCCTCTGGAACGATCCCGGTACGGGCGTCATGCGCCATGCCCACGCCGGCTACGACATCGCCAAGCAGGCCGCCAAGAGTGGTGGCCTCGACCTCCCGGGGATCACGACATGAGCTGGCTTCTCCCCGACCTTATCCTCGACGCCGATGGTGTCCGTCGCGATCAAGCGGTCCAGGTCGAGGGTGGCCTGATCACGGCGGTAGTACCCGCCAGCGAGGCCCCTGTCGATGCGCTGCGCCTGACCAACACCGCGCTCGCGCCCGGCTTTGTCAACGCTCATTCGCACGCCTTTCAGCGCGATCTGCGCGGCGTGGTCGAACGCATTGACCCTGCCAATCCTGACGACGATTTTTGGACCTGGCGCGAGGAGATGTATGCGCAGGCGGGCAGCATGGATCCCGTCAAGATCAACGATGTGGCGCGTCGCTGCTATCGCCAGATGCGCGCCAGCGGCGCCACCTGTGTGGGCGAATTCCACTACGTCCATCACCAGCCCGATGGCACGCCGTACGACCGCCCCAACGCGCTCGCTGAGGCCGTCTGTGAGGCCGCAGAGGCCGAGGGTCTGCGCATCGTGATGCTGCTTGTCGCGTATGAGCGCGGCGGCAAGGACATCCCGCCGACGCCAGGGCAACGACGCTTCTGTGATCCCACGGTTGAGGCCTATCTCGCGCGGCTCGAGGCGATGCGTGTCTGGGCAGAGGATCGTCCGCTCGTTACCGTCGGCTCGGCACCGCACTCGATGCGCGCTGTTTCGCCGGAATGGCTGACGGCGATCAGTACGTACACGCGTGCGCACGGCATGCCATTGCATATCCATGCCGACGAGCAGCCTCGCGAGATTCGCGAGTCGCTCGAGTGGTACGGCCTACGGCCCGTGCAGGTGATCGATGCCGCTGGCGCGCTCGACCATCGCACCGTGATCGTGCATGGCACGCATTGCGATGATGCCGAACTCGACCTGCTCGCCGAGCGTCAGGCCGGCGTCTGCGTCTGCCCGACGACAGAGGCCAACCTTGGTGACGGCTACGCGCCGGTCAAGCGCATGTTCGAGCGCGGCATCTCGATCTCACTCGGGTCGGACTCGAACACGATTCTCGATCCGATTGTCGAGGCGCGCGAGCTGGAGGCGATGGCGCGGCGGACGGCCGGCCAGCGCAATGTCCTGGTTCGCGCTGGCGACTCGGGTCCGGCTGGTGCTCTGCTGGAGGCGTCGTGGGATGCCGGTGCGCGCGCCCTTGGCTTGCCGCTCCCCCGTATTGCAGAGGGCGCTCCCGCCGATCTGATTGCGCTCGATCTATCGAACGACGAGATCGCTGGCGTGGCGGACGAGCATCTCGCCGCCGCGATCATGCTCGCGGGCTCCTGCCAACTCGTCACGCGAACGTGGGTGGCTGGCGTCTAGCGGGGTTCAACTTTGCTTTGGCGTCTGACCCCAAAGCAAAGTTGATCGTCAGCGGCCGAGGATCAGTGCCCGGTCAGCCAGTCGACGATCGAGCCGGCGCGCGAGGTCTTGGTACCCGTCTCTTCGTTCTGCTCCGCAATCCGCAGCAACTTGAGCGAGCTGTTGGCGGCGATGTAGCGCAGTGGTTCTGGTTCCCACTTACGGGACTGATGATTGACCCAGGGCAGTGACACCAGATCCGTCTTGCGCTGGGTAATCAGGTCGGCGAGGGTGCGTCCGGCGAGGTTTGTGATCGCGACACCGTCGCCGACGTAGCCACCAGCCCAACCCATGCCTGTCTTGGGATCAAGTCCAACCGAGGCGTTGAAGTCGCGAGGGATGCCGAGCACGCCGCCCCAGGTGTGGGTGATCTTGGCGTCGGCAGCAGCCGGAAACAGCTTGGCAATCACGCCTTGCAGACGCTGGTGGACCGGGAGGTCGTGGAACTCGCGCTCGAGCTTGCTGCCGAAGATATAGGGGTGGCCACGGCCGCCGAGCGCGATGCGGTCGTCGGCGGTGCGCTGCGCGTAGATAAAGAGGCGGCGCCCGTCGGAGAGCGTCTCGCGCTCGTTCCAGCCGATCTCGTCCCAGATCGCCTGCGAGAGTGGTTCAGTGGCGACCATGCACGAGGCAAACGGCATCAGGCGCCGCTTCTCGCCCTCAAGCTCGGGCGTAAACCCCTCGGTCGCGCGGATCACGTAGGTGGCGTGGATCGTGCCGCGGTCAGTGATCACTCGACCTGGCTCGATGCGACGCGCATTCGTGCCCTCGTAGATACCAACGCCACGGCGCTCGACGACGTCGGCGAGTCCGCGAGCTAGCCGTGCCGGGTGGACGCGAGCCGCGTGTGGACTGAAGACGGTGCCGAGTGCGCCGGGCACGTTGGTGCGGGCCAACGTGTCTTCGCGCGACAGCAGACGATAGTCGTCGTCGGTATGGCCGAAGGCATGGTGCGCTTCGATTGCCTCGCGCGAATGCATCAGGCCGACCTGGGTCATCGCCAGCGTCGACCAGCCACCCTTGTGGAAATGCGCGTCGATGCCTTCCTTCGCGAGCGTCGCACCGATCACGTCGACGGTGTCGAAGCAGGCGCGCTCGTAGCGCATCACCTCGTCGTGCCCGTGGGTCTTGACGAAGCGTTGACGACTACCGGGTAGGCCACCGAAGCACCAGCCACCGTTGCGTCCAGAGGCCCCAAAGCCAGCGATGTCGCGCTCGACGATCACAATCCGCAGCGACGGGTCGATCTCCGTCAGAGAGTAGGCGGTCCAGAGGCCCGTAAAGCCCGCGCCGACGATGGCAACGTCGGCTTCGAGATCGCCTGGCAGTGGCGGCCGCTTGGAGAGCGTGCCGGGCACGCTGTCGTGCCAGAAACTCGTGGTTCGGTAGTGCGCGTCTTCTGCCTGAGCACTCCCGGACAGGGAGTCGGTCGTTGCGGTCGTAGCCATAGAGCGAGTGTACCCGGGGTGACCGCGCCGCTGCCACTCAGCAGGGCCCCGATCGCTATGACGTAGGGGTAGCTGGGCCGCGCTTTGGCGGCTTGATGTCGAGCTCGATGGAGCCATCGGCGCAGGCGCGGGCATTCCAATCACGCCAGCGAGGTGCAAGCTCGGCAAGCGAGTCCCCGCGCTCGTCGAGGCGGACGGCTGGAATGCCGCCGGGCTCTACGAGGTAGCGATACCACGACAAATCCCAAACGATCGTGATGGCGGCTCCAGGTCGGCGCCCCCCGAAGGCAACAACACTGACCTTGGCCTGTCCCAAACTCTTGGCAATACCCGAAACGGTGCCGCGGTAGGGGCTGGCATTGAAGGTCTCGACGCCAATCAACATGGTGGTGGCGCGGGCGAGGTCATCGGAAGTACCAAGACCATGAGGGGCGCGAATTGGGTCGGCTAGATCGAGCTCGGGAGGGGTCTGCGAGCGCGTCAGCATGCGCGAGAGGCGGCTTGGCTCTCGCTGCGGTCGCGTGGGGGGAGGCGAGGAGCGACCATCCTCGACCCAGCCGTCTTGGCGAGCGCTTGCTGCACAGAGACGACAGACGGTGCGCGATTGACCACGTTCGGTAAACCGCAGTGGCTCCTCGCCGAGCAGGATCGTGCGCTCGCAGATCGCGCACGCGAGCAGCCGATCGGTCGAAGTGAGTCGTTCGTGCGCGGTCGCCATTGTGGCCAGATCATACGATCGGTCGGGTGGCATCGCGACGCTCCTAGCCTTCGCCGCGTGGATGGGCCTGCGCGTGCGCCTGGCGGAGGTGGGGCAAACCGAGGTGCGTGTAGATCTCCGTCGTTGCGAGCGAGGCGTGGCCGAGGAGTTCTTGGATCGCACGAAGATCACCGCCACCTTCCAGCATGTGCGTCGCGTAGGCATGACGCAAGGCGTGTGGGCCGTGTTGCTCGAGTCCAACGGCCTGGAGGCGTCGGTTGAGTACGCGTCGAACGCCAGACGTGTCGAGTCGTTTGCCTCGGGTCGACAGCAGGAGCGCCTCAGAGTCGGGGGTAGTAGCGAGTTCGGGTCGACCGCGTGCGAGCCAGGCGGTGACTGCGTCGGCGGCGGGATCACCAATGGGCACGAGCCGTGTTTTGCCGCCCTTGCCGGTCACGCGTAGCGTACGACCCTCGAGACTCGCGACATCGAGCGCGCAGGCTTCGGCGGCACGTAGCCCGGCGCCATAGAGCAACTCGAGTAGTGCACAGTCGCGAAGTCCGAGTGGGGTAGCGGGCCAGGCAACGTCGAGCATGCGTGCTGCATCCCGAGCAGCGGGGACCGTTGGCAGGCGTCGCGGACGCTTTGGGCCGGGAATTTCGGCGGCTGGGTCGGGTTCGCCTTCGCCCGCCAAGCGTCGATGAAAGCCGCGAACCGACGACAGGCGACGTGCGCGCGTCGAGGGTGCGAGTCCACTGCTGGCGAGGTGGGCGGCATACGATCGTACGTCGCTGCGTGTCGCCTGCGTCGTCGAGGACCCACGCGCCTCGAGCCAGCCGGCATAGTCGGTGAGGTCTGACCGGTAGGCGCGGAGTGTCTGCGGGCTCGCGCCGCGCGCACGCAACGCGGTTAGGTGCTGCTCAATCGGGTCCGCCACCAAGGCCATCTTTGGACATTCGCCGCGAGGCGCCCGAGTCTTGCCGTGCTCGACGCCTTCGACCTAGCGGCGCAGCAGGCCATTGAGCGCCATCCAACCCATCCAACCAGCGAGCACGACGGCGCCAATTGTGACGATTAGGAGTCCGCCATGCCACGCCGACCAGGCGATCACGAGCAGGCCAGCCGCGAGAATACCGAAGAGGATACGAACGCCCATACGTGCACGGTGCCATGTGGGCGGGCAGACGTCCACTCGGCACCGGGCCGTAAACGGTCATAGTGTGAGGACGGTATGCGTCGGATCTCTCTTGGAATTCTCATTCTCGCTATGGCCATGATCATCTCGGTGGTTCCGGCGCAGGCTTCGGCGCGGCATCTTCGCGTGGTCGGTGGATCACCTGTCGCTATTGCCGAGATGCCCTGGATTGTCTATCTCGAGGCGACCGTCTCGAACAGCAATGCATGGTCGTGTGGCGGCACGATCGTCGGGACGCGGTACATCCTGACGGCCGCGCATTGTGTCGTCGACAAGGGAACCGTGATTCCGGCCGCCACGATGACAGGCGTTGCTGGGCGCGTGGATTTGAATGGCACCGACGGAACACCGTTCGCGGCTGCTCGAATTGCCGTCAACCCTCGCTACGCGCGCCAGTCGGGCAACGAAGGTGGTCCCTACGATTCCGCGTTGATCGAGACGACGACGGACCTGCCAGGTCCTGCGCTGGCACTCGCGTCAACGGCAGATGCGCGGTATTACGCAGCTGGAGCGATTGCTCGGATTGCCGGCTGGGGGTTGACGACTGCCGGTGGCTCCAGCTCCGATGTATTGATGCAGGCGGCGCTACCGATTGTGAGTGATCAGGACTGCGCAAGTGGTGATCAAGTCTCGCTCGCAGAGGCCACAAAGATGGTCTGTGCCGGCCTTCCCGAAGGTGGTGTCGATACCTGCCAAGGCGATAGTGGTGGTCCGCTGACCGTGGTCGCCGGCGCAGACACACCGGACCCTGCCGACGACCGCGTCTTGCTCGCGGGCGTCGTATCGTGGGGATACGAATGTGGTGCAGCCAATCGGCCGGGGCTCTACACCCGTGTCGCGACACTGACCGCCTGGATCACGCCGCTCTTGGCGGGCGATGTGGTGGCTTGGGCGAAGTCGACGGATCAGTCACCACCAGTGGTACGCGTACGCAACGCTCGTCAGGTGCCCGACCACAAGGCAAACCTGCGTTACCGCATTTCGGGCGAGACCGGTGAGACGCGCGAGAACATCACCATTCGGCGCAGCAAGGGCAGCACCGTTTTGCGTCGACTGACGACGGTCGCCGCGGTCAACAAAGCCGGCACGGATACGATCGTGCGATGGCTTGTGCCGCGTGACTTTGCCTACGGCAAATACGTCTGGTGTGTTACCTCGAAAGACAGTGTTGGCAATGTCTCTGCCCTGACGTGTGCGACGCTCACTGTCGGGTAGTTTCGCACCTCACTCGCTTCAGTTGCTGGTAGTTTTCTCACATGAGCACCCCGACGATTGACAAGAAGGTCCTTGCCGCAGCCCGCGTGGAGGTCGCTGCTCTGTTGCGCATCTCTGCCGTCCATGGTTACAACGAGGGCATTGATAACCACTACTCGCTGGCGATTGACGGCCACGACGACGTCTTCTTGCTCAACCGCTACGGTCCGCACTGGTCGGAGATGAAGTCGAGCGACATTCTGCTCGTCGACCTTGAAGGCAACGTTCTTGATGGCTCGGGTGGTGGCCAGGTGACCGCGATCCAGATCCATCGTCAGATCCATGCCGCGCGCCCGAATGCCCGTTGCGTGATGCACACGCATATGCCGTACGCCACCGCGATCGCCTGCACAGAAGACGGGTTTCTGACGCGTCTTACCCAGAACTCGATGTCGTTCCATGGCGCCGT
>Ga0194041_10001406_pt1 | contig 10152 bp, 7 predicted proteins | sample JunL449m_MetaG_FD_160082 | JGI IMG/M metagenome (GOLD analysis project Ga0194041, IMG submission 160082) | Anoxic zone freshwater microbial communities from boreal shield lake in IISD Experimental Lakes Area, Ontario, Canada - Jun2016-L442-9m | ecosystem: Environmental > Aquatic > Freshwater >...
ATGCCATCGTCATTGGAGGCGGCCACAACGGGTTGGTGTCGGCCGCCTATCTCGCCCGCTCCGGAGCCAAGACCCTGGTGCTCGAATCGCGCGGAACCCTCGGCGGATCGGCGACCACCGAGGCGCCGTGGGAGGACGCTCCGCACCTGCGGGTGACCCGGCTGTCATACGTGATGAGCCTGATGCCGCCGACCATTACGCGGGAACTGCACCTGGAACGACATGGCTACAAGGTGCACCCGATGGGCCCGTACTACCAGGCCTTCCCCGAAGGCGGATCACTGACGATCTACGAGGACCCGGCCCGCACGCATGCCGAGCTTGCCAAGTGGTCGAAGAAGGACGCCGACGCCTATCCGCAGTGGAATGCCTGGCTCGAAGGACTCGGCGATTTCCTCGGACCGCTGCTGACGCAGGTGCCACCCAAGGTCGGCTCGCGGCGTCCGTCGGATCTTGCTGAACTCGCCAAGCTCGCCTGGAGCAAGCGGGATATCACGGTCCGCAGTACCGCGGACGTCACCCGACTGCTCACGATGAGTGTCGCCGATCTGCTCGACGACTGGTTTGAGTCACCTCAGATAAAGGGCTCGCTCGCGGTCAACGGCGTGATCGGCACCTGGGCCGGTCCGTATGAACCCGGCACCGCCTATGTCATGGCGCACCACTCGATCGGTGACGTCGGCGACGGCCAGATGGGTAGTTGGGGTTATCCCGAGGGCGGTATGGGTGCGGTGTCTGACGCCATCGCACGCTCGGCCCGCAGCTTCGGCACAGAGATCCGCACCAAGGCTCGCGTATCGAAAGTCTTGGTGCGCAACGGCCGCGTCCAGGGCGTCGCACTCGACAACGGCGATGAGATCCACGCCCCGCTGGTGGTGACCACACTGCATCCCCGGACCGCATTCCTGGATCAGATTCCGCGCCACGAACTCCCAGACGACTTCGTCAAAGACATCGAGCACTGGAAAACCCGCAGCGGGGTGGTGAAGATCAACCTGGCTCTGGCCGAGTTGCCCAACTTCACGGCGAACCCGAGTCGCGGGCAGGCTGAGCACCACACCGGTTCGGTCGAGATGGCCCCCACCATGGAGTTCATCGAGGCGGCCTTCCAGGACGCCCGAGGCGGGCGACCCGCGCTGGCGCCGTTCAGCGACAGTGTCATCCCCACCACGCTGGACAAAACGCTGAATCCCGATGGCACGCACATCATGTCGCTGTTCACCCAGTGGGTGCCGTCCGAGTGGGCGAGCGAACCGCACACCGAGGAACTCGAGGCATACGCCGACCGGCTGATCGACCTCTACGACGAGGTGGCGCCCGGCTTCAAGGGATCGATCACCCACCGCGATATCGTCGGCCCGCACGAGATGGAAGTGGAGTACGGGCTGATCGGCGGGAATATTTTCCACGGCGAACTGTCCCTGGAGCAGTTGTTCCACATGCGGCCCGCGCCGGGATACGCCGACTATCGCACCCCGATCGCCGGGCTGTACAACGGAAGTTCGGCCACCCATGCCGGCGGCGGCGTCTGCGGTATCCCCGGCTGGCAGGCCGCCAAGGCGGCATTGGCCGATAAGAAGCGCGGCAACCGGAAGGTGCTCTCGGCACTGGGCAGGCGCTCCTGACCCCGAGGCCGCCCGAGGGCAGACTCCGCAGCACCGCGGTGGACGCGATGCTCGGCGCGCGGTCGGTGGCACTCGTCGGCGCCAGTGCACGGCCCGACAGCTTCGGGGCCCGGATGGTCGTCGAGGGCGTGCGCAGTTCCGCGCGGATGCATCTGGTGAATCCGCGCTACGAACACATCAACGGGGTCGCCTGCGTGCCATCGCTGGCCGCCCTCGACGAGCCGGTTGATCTGGTGCTCCTGGGCGTGCCTGACGCGGCGTTGCGCGACGAACTCGAGGCCGCGGCCGCCGCCGGAGCGCGCGGGGCGGTCGTGTTCGGCTCCGCACATGCCCCGGGCCTGCGGGCGGAGATCTCCGCGGTGGCGACAGCGGCCGGAATGGCGCTCTGCGGCGCGGGGTGCATGGGGTTCGTCAACAATGTGACCGGACTGCGGGCGCTGGGATACCTGGAACCCAATCCCCTTGCCGCCGGCGGGGTTTCACTGATCACCCACTCGGGATCGGCGTTCTCCACCCTGTTGCGGGCGAATCGCGGATTCGGCTTCCGATTGGCGGTCTCCTCCGGCCAGGAACTGGTCACCGGCGCCGCCGACTACGTCGACTATGCGCTCGACGACCCCGGCACCACCCTGATCGCACTGCTACTGGAAACACCCCGCGCGGTGAGCAGACTGCGCGCCGCCCTGCATCGTGCCGCCGAACAGGACGTGCCCGTCGTGATCCTCTCGGTCGGCCACTCCCCGCGCGGACGGGAGATGGTGGCGGCGCACTCCGGTGCGCTGGCCGGCGAGGACATCGGATGGCAGGCCTTCTGTGCGCAGACCGGAGCGGTCCGGGTGAGCGATATGACCGAATTGTGTGACACCATCGAGCTTTTCGAGTCCGGCCGACGACGCCGGCCGGGTTCGGTCGGGATCGCCACCGTCCACGACTCCGGGGCCGAACGGGCGCTGTGTGCTGATCTCGCACACGATCTAGGGGTCGCGTTCGCCGAACTGGGCGACACCACGCTGACCACCATCACCGATCTGCTCGACGAGGGCCTGCTCGCCACCAATCCGCTGGACCTGTGGGGCACCGGTGCTGACACCCGGACCCTGTTCAGCAGCAGTCTGAAGGCGATCGTCGACGATCCCGCGGTCGCGGTGACCGCACTTGCCGTCGATCTGGTCAGCGAATTCGACGGTGACACCGCCTACCCCGATGCCGTCATCGAGGTTGCGGCTACCACCGATTCACCGATCGCGGTGCTGGCGTCGGTGCCATCCGCCGTCGACAGGCCCACCGCGGAACGCTTGCGCAGCAACGGTATTGCAGTGTTGGAGAATGCGCGAAGCGGGATTGCCGCGCTGGGCCATCTGGCCGCCTGGCCGCTGACCGCTGGTACTACCGCCGCGCTCATCGACCCCGATCGGCAGCGCCGCTGGGTATCGCGGCTGGCCGCGCCCGACTGGGATGCCCATGCGGCGTTCGCACTGCTGGCCGACTACGGCATTGCGATCGCTGCAACCGGCGTTGCCGACGATCTCGACGACGTGCTGGCGGTCGCCGATACCGTCGGCTATCCGGTGGCACTGAAAACCTCAGCCGCCGACCACAAAAGCGACGTGGGTGGTGTGGTCCTCGGTATCGCCGATGCGACCGCGCTGAGCCAGTCCTACCGGTCGATGGCCGATCGTCTGGGTCCGGCCGTGAGCGTGCACGCCATGGCCCAGGCCGGCGTCGAGGTCTCCGTCGGCGTGGTCCGCGATGCCAACTTCGGCTCGCTCATCGTGGTCGCGGCCGGCGGGACCATGGTCGAGTTACTCGCCGACCGCGCCGTCGCCTGCCCTCCGGTCACGTCAGCCGATGCCGTGCGGATGCTGCGCTCGCTGCGCATTGCTCCGTTACTGGCCGGCTGGCGTGGCGAGCCACCGGTCGATACCGACGCACTGGCCGCCGTCATCGCCGGATTCTCGCAACTGGCGCTCGAACTCGGCGACGTCATCGACGCCGTCGAAGCCAATCCGGTGATCGCCTCACCCATCGGTGCGATCGCGGTGGACGCGTTGGTGATCGCGCGGGATCAGAAGATCGAGTAGACCTTGCGGACGGTCTCGTGGATCTCCCAGGTTCCCGACCAACCCAGCGGGAAGACCGCAATATCGCCCACGCCGATTTCCTTGGACTCCCCGCCGTCCGGGGTGACCGTCATCCGGCCGGCCACCAGGTAGATCACCTCATTGGTGTCCAGCACCCAGTGCGACGGGCCGGGCGCACACTGCCAGATCCCGGCCGACGCCGTGCCCTGGGCCCAGAGTTCGACACCGTGGGTCGCCATCGAATGGCCGGTGGCCTCATCCAGTGGGCCCCAGTCCTCCAACTCGGCGTTGACGGCATCGGCCAGTACGGGGGTGGTGACAGCTTCACTCATCGGGTGATCCTTGCTTTCTCTTGTTGGGCAACGCTTTCCGGGAACGGCAGGGAGATCGGATCGGGTGCCAGGCGACTGTTGCCGTGCGCGTCGAACCGGTCCAGGCCAAGGTCGGTGATATCCAGCCAGGAACACTTTTCGGTGATGACAAGATCGGCAGCCACCTCCGCGACCGCGGGCCCCCACATCATGCCGTGTCCGGCCGCACTTGCCACCACCGTGCCCGAAACCGGGCCATCCTCGGTGAGCAGTGGGCCCAGTATCGGGGTGTGATCGCTGGTGTAGTCGATGGTGGCCGCCCAGGTACGCCGCAGGCCCAGACCGGCCACCGCGGGGAAGATCTCCTCGATGCGTTCGCGGGCCTGCGCGTAGTAGACCGGGTCGAAACCCACAGCCTCACCGGGTTGCTCGTCGGGATTGCTCATGCCCCACAGCAATCCCCCGGCCGCACCGGGACGCCAGTAGATCCCAGAGGTCACGTCGAACACCATCGGCAGTTGGTGGACATCCACGGACGGCACCGGTTCAGTCACCACCACCTGGTGACGAGCGCCGCCGGCCGGGATTCGGCCGCCGGCCAGCGCACCCACCTCGCCGAGGGTCGGACCGCCGGTCAGCACCACCCGGTCGGCATCGATGGGTCCGGACGAGGTGTCCACGCCGACCACCCGCCCGCCGGCGGTGCGCAGACCGGTGAACGCGCACCGTTCCCGGATGTCGACGCGGTGGGCGATCAGTGCGGCGGTGTAGGCCAACACGTTGCGTGACGCTTCGATGTAGCCGTCTCCGCGCGCGTAGGAGGCGCCCATCGTCACCCCGGGCGCCAAGCCCGTTTCCCGGCTGTCGATCTGAGCACTCGATACCCACTCGACATCCAGGCCGAGACGCTGCTGCAGCGCGATCCGCTCATGCGCCTGAGACACCTCATCCTCGGTGAAGCACGGCATCAGGTACCCCTGGGCGATGAAACCGCAGTCCAGTGGAAAGCGGTCGCCGGTGGATCGATAGAAGTCCTGGGTCCGCATGCCGAGCCGAATAGCGGTTTCGGTGCCGCCCTGGGCACGCACCATTCCGGCAGCCCGACTGCTGGCGCCGGCACCGAGGGTTTTGGCCTCAAGCAGCACCACACGCCCGACACCTCGCTCGGCGAGTTGGACCGCGGTCCATGCCCCGACCGTGCCACCGCCGACCACCACCACATCGGCGCTCGCGGAAATGGTCATATCAGCAGACCGTGGCATAGACTGAACGCTCAGTCAAGAGGAGCGGAGAGCGCGGGCGATGTATGGGTTGACGGCCGAGGACATCAGGATCCAGGACACCGCGCGGGCCTTCGTCGACAGTCTGATCCCCTACGAGGTCGAGGCAGAACTGGCCGGCGGATACCTTCCCGAGGAGCTCGCCGCCCAGCACCACCATCGCGCGATCGAACTGGGACTGTATGCCACCAATATGCCCACATCGGTGGGAGGCCCGGGATTCACTGCACTGCAACAGGTTCTGGTACAGGAACAGACCGGCCGGGCCACCAACGCGCTGGCCTGGGTGATGCACACCCCACCGCAATGGTGGGCCGATGTCGCTACCGACTATCAACTCCAACGCTGGCTTCTTCCCGGTGTGCGGGGTGAGAAGCATGAGGCCTACGCGATCACCGAGGAGTTCGCCGGCTCAGATGTCTCGGCGCTGGAGACCACGGCCCGGCGCGACGGGGACGACTACATCATCAACGGGGTCAAGTGGCACGTCACCTCCTACAACCTCGCCGATTACGTCTTCGTCCAGGCCCGCCTGGACGGCGGCGACCACCACGGTGACCACGTCCTGCTGGTGGTGGATCTGCCATCCCCCGGCGTGGAGGTGGTGCGCAGCCCGAAGTACACCCACCACATTCCCGACGAGCATCCGATCGTGTCGTTCACCAACGTGCGAGTTCCGGCAACGCATCTGGTCGGCGCCGAAGGCGAGGGCATGACGTTCACTCAGGACTGGTTCCGCTTCGAACGCATCATGGTGTCGTCACGGTGCGTGGGCGCGGCACAGCGCCTGGTCGACGAGACCACCGCGTTCGCCAAGGATCGGATCGTCGACGGCAAGCCACTCGGCGAGCACCAGTTGGTTGCCGGGATGTTAGCCGACAGCGCGACCGAGTTGTTCGCCGCTCGAAGCCTGCTCTACGAGGTGGCTCGCGGTATCGACGCCGGCCTGGACCGCAAGACGTTGCACGGTCAGGCGTCGATGGCCAAGCTGTACTGCTCGGAGATGGCCGGCCGGGTCGCCGACCGGGCGGTACAGATCTTTGGTGGCCGCGGATACATGCGGGAGAACGTCGCCGAGCGGATGTACCGGGAACTGCGGGTGGAGCGAATCTGGGAGGGCGCCAGCGAAATTCAGCGCATCATCATCGGACGGCAGTTGATGCTGCGCGGCCCGCAGGCCTTACTCGAGCCGCACTAACGCGTTTCCTCGAAGAACTAGAACAGGTTCCCACCTCACCTACACTGGCGTCGATCGCCACCACGGAAGGGGTCGTTATGCCGAACAAGGTGTTCGTCGTCGGAGTCGGAATGACCAAGTTCGAAAAGCCCGGCGGCCGCGAGGGTTGGGATTATCCCGATATGGCCCGCGAGTCGGGAACCAAGGCACTCACCGATGCGGGCGTGGACTACACCGAAATCCAGCAGGGGTACGTCGGCTACGTCGCAGGTGACTCCACCTGCGGCCAGCGCGCCCTCTACGAACTCGGCATGACCGGGATCCCCATCGTCAACGTCAACAACAACTGCTCGACCGGCTCCACCGCGCTGTTCCTCGCGGCCCAGGCAGTCCGCGGCGGACTGGTGGACTGCGCGTTAGCGTTAGGTTTTGAGAAGATGCAACCCGGTTCGCTGGGCGGCGGGGCGCAGGATCGCGAGTCACCACTGGGCAATCACATCAAGGCACTCGTGACGTTGGACGAACTCACTTTTCCGGTCGCCCCGTGGATGTTCGGTGCCGCCGGCCGGGAGTACATGCGGGAATACGGCGCCACCGCAGAGCATTTCGCCAAGATCGGCTACAAGAATCACAAACATTCGGTGAACAATCCCTACGCGCAGTTCCAGCAGGAGTACAGCCTCGACGACATTCTGGGCGCCAAGATGATCTCCGATCCGCTGACTAAGCTGCAATGCTCGCCGACATCGGACGGATCCGCTGCGGCGGTGCTGGCCTCGGAGGCCTTCGTCGACTCTCACGGTCTGGCCGACCAGGCCGTGGAGATCGTCGGGCAGTCGATGACCACCGACTTCGCCTCAACGTTTGACGGCTCGGCCCGCAATATCATCGGCCACGATATGAATGTCCAAGCGGCGCAACAGGTTTATGACCAGAGCGGCCTGGGCCCAGAAGACTTCCAGGTCATCGAGTTGCATGACTGCTTCTCGGCCAACGAGTTGCTGCTCTACGAGGCGCTCGGCCTGTGTGGGCCCGGTGAGGCGCCGAAGCTGATCGACTCGGGCGACACCACCTACGGCGGTCGCTGGGTGGTCAACCCGTCCGGCGGCCTGATCTCGAAGGGTCACCCACTGGGAGCAACCGGTCTCGCCCAGTGCACGGAGTTGACCTGGCAGCTCCGCGGTACCGCCGATGCCCGGCAGGTGGACAACGTCACCGCCGCACTGCAACACAACATCGGCCTGGGTGGGGCTGCCGTCGTCACCGCCTATCAGCGCGCAGAACGCTAGATCGTGATGACCTCGTAGGCCCCGTCGGCGTAGCGGGCTCTGATGGTCTTCTTGTCGTACTTGCCGACGCTGGTGCGCGGAATCTCATCGATGAACGTCCAGCGCTCCGGCAGCCACCACCGAGCGACCTTGTCGGACAGAAAGTCTCGTAGCTCACCCGGCGTGAGTTCGGTGCCGTCCTGCAGCACCACTGCGGCTAGTGGACGTTCCTGCCAGCGCTCGTCGGGAACGCCGACCACCGCCGCCTCCCGCACTGACGGATGGGCGATGAGGGTGTTCTCCAATTCCACCGAGGAGATCCACTCGCCGCCGGACTTGATGACGTCCTTGGCACGGTCGGTCAGGGTGATGTAACCCTGCGGATCAATCCGACCGACATCGCCGGTGCGCAACCAACCGGAAACGAACTTCGACGGGTCGGTATTGCGGTAGTAGGAACCGGTGATCCAGGGCCCGCGAACCTCGAGTTCTCCGACGGCCTCCCCGTCATTCGGCAACACCGCCCCGTGGTCGTCGACGATCCGGGCCTCGACCCCGCACATCGGCCGGCCCTGAGTGGCCCGGATCTCCCACCCCTTGTCTTCCAGCGTGCCGGGCGGCGGCCAGGCCAACGTCGCCATCGGCGAGGTCTCGGTCATGCCCCACAGTTGCCGGATCTGCACACCGTAGCGGTCCCCGAAGGTCTTCATCAACGACACCGGAACTGCCGATCCCCCGCACGCCACCAGTCGCAGCGACGAGATGTCATGACCGGGTTCACGTTCCAGATAGTTCATTACGTCGTTCCAGATCGTGGGTACCGCACCGGTCACCGTCGGTCGCTGAGTCTCGATGAGATTCACCAGCGATTTGGCATCCATGAACCGGTCCGGCAGCACGATGTCGGCGCCGGCCATCAGGGCGGCGTACGGCAGCCCCCATGCATTCGCATGGAACATCGGCACGATCGCAAAAGCCTTGTCCGAGAAGCTCAAGCCCATCCCGTTGCCGCTGCAGACAGCCATCGAGTGCAGATAACTTGAGCGGTGGCCGTACACCACGCCCTTCGGGTTACCGGTGGTTCCACTGGTGTAACACATTGCCGCAGCAGAGTTCTCGTCGATATCGGGCCAGTCGAATTGATCGGATTCGGCGGCGGTGATCTCGTGATAGCCCAGAACCTGCTTGCCGGAGCCCTCGAATGGTGACATGTCACCGGAACCCACCACGATCACGGTGTGGACGGTCTCCATATTCCGCAGCACCGGGCCCAGAATCGGTGCCAGCGATACGTCCGCGATGATGACGCGGTCGTCGGCCTCGCAGGCGACGAACTCGACCTGCTCGGGAAACAACCGGATATTCAGGGTGTGCAGCACCGCTCCCATGGAGGGGACCGCGACGTAAGCCTCCAGGTGTTCCTGGTTGTTCCACATGAAGGTGGCTACCCGTTGGTCGCCATCAATCCCCAGGCGACGCAGCGCGTTGGCCAGGCGCGCGGCCTGCTGGCCGACCTCGCGATAAGTCGCGTGCCGGAAGCCGTCACCGGTTGCGGTGGTCACGGTCCGGTCGCCGTGGACGCTCACCGCATATCGCAGGATCGCCGCGACGGTGAGCGGGGAGTTCTGCATGGTGCTATCCATGGGGGTCCTTCGATCGCGTTTACCTGCTGGTGGGCGCATACTATCGCCGCAGCAGACAGCCGCCGTCCCTTACTCCCTCAGAGAAACCCATCGGTCCGTGCAACGCTGGGGCTATCTGCGGCGATACATGTAGCGGATCATTGGTACGAACACACCTCAGGAGGCGGCCATGCGTAGGTACGCGATACTCGCCGTGGCAGCGGCGGCCTGCGGGGTGCTGGCCGGGCCTGCCGGACCGGCCTGGGCTGAGGAGTCAGCCCAAGACACAATCAACCGACTCCAGAAAGAGGGCTATACCGTGACCCTCGACAAGATCGGCACCGGCCCGATATCGAGTTGCGTGGTCACCAGCGTGCGCAACCCGCAGACCGTCACCCAGTGGGTTCCCTATGTCGGGCCGGGTCTAGGCAGGTTCGACTCCAGTTTTCTGGTGCCGGTGGTAACGAGTCAGTCCATCTCGGTGTCGTTGAACTGTCCGCAGCGGTAGCGATTAGGACGCTGCGCGCAGCTCCAACCCGGTCTTGACAACCCCAAGTGCGGTGACGGAGCCGTCGTAATCGGCCACGAACAAGCGGGTGCCGTCCCGGCTGACCGCGATACATGACACCGGGCCACCGGCATCGATTCGGTCGACGATCCGTGCGGTGGCGCTGTCGATGATCACGACTTCGTGGCCCAGGGCCAGGTAGGCAGCAGCGCCACGGACGGCCACCTGGACGGGCAGGCCGTCCACGGCGATCGTGTCGGACACCCGACCGGCCACCGCG
>Ga0194041_10001407_pt1 | contig 10152 bp, 10 predicted proteins | sample JunL449m_MetaG_FD_160082 | JGI IMG/M metagenome (GOLD analysis project Ga0194041, IMG submission 160082) | Anoxic zone freshwater microbial communities from boreal shield lake in IISD Experimental Lakes Area, Ontario, Canada - Jun2016-L442-9m | ecosystem: Environmental > Aquatic > Freshwater >...
ATTCACCTGGTGACCAAACGAGAAATCTCCGATGTCTGCCTTTGTTTCGCCAGCAAGAATTCGAAGCAAACTTGTTTTACCTGCACCGTTCAAACCAAGCACCAACAAACGTTCGCCACGACCCAAATCAAAAGTGACATCTTCGAACACTGGAGGTCCGCCGTAACCCTTGCACAGGTGCTTAGTTTCGATCACCGTGACACCACATGGCGGCGGGTCAGGAAATTTCACTTGCAAGACTCGCCCACCGGTTGGGGCAACAACTTTTTCACCTTGCAAACGATCAATTCGCTTCTCAATGCTGTGAGCCATCGCAGCCTTCGTTGCCTTTGCTCCGAAGCGATCAACAACAGTTTGCAGTCGATTGATCTCTTTGGACTGCAGCGCTGCCTTCTTAATCATGCGCTCTTCATCTTCGGCACGCGAACGTCGGTACTGGCTATATGTGCCTTTGTACTCAATGACATGACCGGTGGCGTCTTCGGCATCACGATCTAGGTGCAATACACGGGTGATTGCCTCATCGAGCAAGTCAAGGTCGTGGCTGATCACTAAAAGTGCGCCACGATACTGACGCAAGAAACCAAGTAACCAAGTCTTTGCATCAATATCTAAGTGGTTAGTCGGTTCGTCAAGCAACAACGCATCACTTCCAGCAAACAGAATTCGTGACAGTTCAACTCGACGTCGCTCTCCACCTGATAAAACACCGACAGGAAGATCGAGCCGCTCACCACTCATGCCCAGACCGGCGGCGATACTTCGTGCTTCACTCTCGGCGGCATAACCGCCCTTCAGCGAAAACTCTTCTTCAGCCTTGCTATAACGCGAGACATTTCTTTCACTCGCATCTTCTTCCATAGCAATGCGCAACTTTTCAAGCCGCATCAAATCGTCGTCAACGTTGCGACCCGACAAGATGTGAGAAATTGCAGTCCGGCCGTCGTAGATTCCGGCGATGCGCGGATCTTGGGGAAGGTATCCAAACCCACCTTTACGCATAATCTTTCCGGCTATTGGTTCAGCCTCGCCGCCGAGAACTTTAAACAGGGTTGTCTTACCCGCTCCGTTGCGACCTACGAGTCCGACCTTGTCTTTGGGCATAACGGTGAAGGTGGCATTCTCGACAACGAGACGACCACCAATCTCGACCGAAAGCGATTGGACCTGAAGCACCCCTCAAGTGTGTTGGTTCAAAACCCCATGCGCAACCACCGTGACAGGTATCCGAGGTTTATCTTGCCGCTTAGGGAGAAGATGTCGTCGGAATAGTCAATGTAGTAGTCGATGCGGGCACTGTTGAACCAGCAGGCGCAGTAGTGCTCGTTGCAACAACGGAAGTTGACGATGAGTCAACAAGTGTCGTCTCAACAGCCGTCACCACTGGTGGAGCATTAGTCAGCGGAGCATCATCTTTGAATTCAACCTTGAGACAATCGCCAGGCTCTCCACCAGGAGCGTTGCCTAAGACTTTGATAATTGAATCCATTAATAGAACGTTTCCGGCATCAACTGGGTGTATCCCGTCTTTCCATAATATTCCTGGAGCTTTTGAAATCTCGCGCCAATCAACAAGCCACAAATTGTCGCGCGTCTTCACTTCTTCTTCAATGACTGCGTTGACTTCTTGAATAAATGGCTTGTATTCCGTCGCCGTAAGAATGATCACCGGGCGCGGAGCCAACTCATCAAGAATCTTGTCGAGATATTCCTTATAAACATCTTGTTTCTTGCCATAGTTGGTTCCGAGGAAAAGCACTGCCGCATCAAAGCCCTGTGGCAACTTCTTCTTCACAACGCGCAAGCCCAAGTCGATGAAACGTCCTCGTTCGGCCTCAACTGCTACTTGCCAGCCCAGCGGAACTAAGCGATCGCAAGCCATATTGCTATAGCGACGTGACACCGCAGCAAAAATGGAATCGCCGATCATCAGTAGTCGCGGTCCACTTGAAAGTTCACCGACAGTGAGCGGGCGACTTCCTATAGGAGCCGAAGTTAGCGAAGCCGGATCAACTGGGGTTGTCGAAACTTGGTCGGGCAGATTGCCAACACCAGCGACAGTTCCGTTCACCGCTGTAGTCGTCGCTCCATCAGAACCCGAAGACCCGCATGCGACCGCTACCAGTAGCAAAACTGCAAGCACTGTGATTCGGCACGAACTGTGTCGAAGAAAATTCATTGAGCAGTGCCCTGTTCACGAATCGTTTTTAGTTCATCACGAATAGACGTGAGCAAAACCACGTCGGCTGTCGGCGGCGCCACAGCCTCGGTTCCCGTGGCCTTGTTGTATGCCTTCAACATCAAGAAGAGTACAAATGAGATCGAAATGAAGGTGACAGCAACAGTCAAAAAAGCACCGAAACGAATCTCAGCATCATTGACATGGAGAATGAGTGCATCATCAAAATTTGGAGTTCCGAAAGGTATCGCCACAATCGGCATGACAACTTCTTCGACCATTGCTTTGACTAAGCCCGAAAATGCACCGCCAATGACGAAACCAACCGCGATGGCCAGCAGGTTCCCCTTATTAATGAAGTCGCGAAACTCTTTGAAAAGTTTGGTCAATCGAGGGCTTTTCATAATGGGTCAAGAATACCCGTGTAGAACTCAAAGGACCCGAATAGGTATGGTGACAACTGATGTCAGATAACTCCCCCTCCTCGCCCGAACTTCTGCTTGACCAGATAGATGCCCTTCGTGTGCTTCGGGCCAACAATGACGAAGAAAAAGGCCTATTGCTCGAACAAATTGGTGGCAAGGGCATTGTTGAGCAAGAGATGGTGTCACAGATGTCAGCCATCAAACCTCTTCATCATCCTGATCGCTTTGAAGAAGCTCATCGGATGATGATGCGTGGCATCGAGGTGCTTGATCGCAACGGTTCACGACCAGCAAAAGTTCCCAACCTTGGACCCCTTCGGCCAATCGCCCAATGGTTGGTACAACAGGTCACCCGTTGGATTGTGAAAAGTCATCTGAATCGCCTGACTGGACGAATCTGCGGACTGTACGAAAAGCGTGAAGCAAACAGTGATTGGGGAAGTCGTGAACACGCCATGTTGCGACGGGCTCGCCTTGACGCGCGTCGGGTTCAAGCCAACTCCACTGGAAATGCTCTAGGCCTTCCCACTTTCCTTTTAGGTGGTGCAGCTCTTACGTCAGTCGGGAGCGGATTGCAAAGTTTGGCACGCACTGCCATGGACTCGACGATTGGTATTTCAATTCTAGGTTTCATCACCGTATTTGTTTTGGGTGCTTTGTCATGGGTCGCTCTCTTTAGTGCCGGTGTTGCACGACGACGGATACGACTGTCAACCGACCAACCAATGAGAGCACTTTGGGAAACCATCGGCGCGGCCGGCAAACCGCCTCGAGACGAAAGTTATAACTTCGCGGTGTATGCCATTATTTTGTTGGTGCTTGCTTGGATTGTTATTCCATTAGCAATTTGGTTAGCGATTACTGCGTAACTTCATCGCCATGACCCTCAAGGTCTTCAAAGCGATTCACACGACGAAGTGTCGGGAAGAAAACTGAATAGAGCGCTACGACACCAAGTGTTGCCACTCCACCACCGACTACTGCTGCCTTTGTTCCAAATACCTGAGCCGCTACTCCACTTTCAAAAGCACCCAACTCATTGCTTGCACCAATGAAGACATTCTCAACCGCCATCACACGACCACGCTTGTCATCAGGAGTCACTAACGGCACCAAGGTTCCACGGATATACACGCTGATCATGTCTGAACCTGACAACAAGATAAGTGCAGCAAAAGCAACAACATATGACGTTGTCAGTCCGAGTGCGACTGTCGCGGCTCCGAAGAGACCAACGACAATCAACAAAGTTCGTCCGACTTTACGTGTCACCGGTCGCGAGGCCAAGAATACCGCCATGACCGCTGCGCCAATTCCGGGGGCAGCGCGTAACCATCCGTAGGCGATATCACCAACATGAAGTTGATCTTCAGCAATTGCTGGCAAGAGCGCGACTGCACCACCAAAGAGAACAGCGAATAGGTCTAACGAAATGGCGGCCAACAAAATCGGCGTACGACGAATGAAACGCAAACCTTCAAGTGCAGTGTGTAGCGATACTTTCTCAGCCTTATCCTTCACAGCCCGTGGCGTAGGTGGTCGCACAAACTTCACAGATAGCAAGAACGAGACACCGCAACCAATCAAAATTGCCGAAACGAGATACGCAACACTTGGATCAACGGCGTATAAAAATCCGCCAGTTGCCGGTCCGATAATTGCTGCTGTCGTCCAAGTTGCTGAATACATCGCGATTGTTCGGGGAAGTGCGCCATCTGGTGCGACCATCGGTGGAATTGAACGGATTGACGGCGCAGCAAATGCACGAGCACAACCGAAAACAAATGCAATCACAAACAGCGGCCATACCGCAGTTGGCTGAGAAAGTGCATACGCAGCTAAAGCTGCAGAACACAGCAGCTCAAACGCGACTGCAATTCCACCAACAATTTTGCGGTTGTATCGATCGGCTACCGAACCGGTCACCAACACCAATAGAGCAGCGGGAAGAAACTCAGCAAGACCAAGTAGTCCGATATCAAGTTCACGCCCTGTGATGTCATAGATCTGTTTGCCAAGCACTGTTGCCTGCAACATCACACCTGAAGACGTAAAAATGCTAGAGCCCAGCAAGTTGCGGACCGGGCCGACTCTTAGTAAATCTCGAGTACTTTCAGCTGGATTTCTTTGTTTTGGGACAGACACAGGCTAATTACCTTAGCGAAGTCTTCTATCATTTCGAGTATGACTTCACTTGCAGATGACACTCGCTGGCTTGATGCCACCGCCCAAGCAGATCTCATCTCTACTGGTGATGTTTCTCCCATTGAGTTAGTTGAGGCCGCAATTGAGCGGGCAGAACGATACGACAACAAACTGAACGCTCTGACATATCGCTGGTTTGATGCAGCACGTCAACTCGCGACGAGTAGCGATCTTCCCGAAGGCCCGTTTCGTGGTGTGCCATATCTCTTAAAAGATCTCTATGCCGCTGAAGCAGGTAAGCCCCTGAGCAATGGCAGCAAGGCATACAAAGAAGCGAACTACATCTCGACCGAAGACTCCACTCTTGTCGCGCGTTACAAAGCATCAGGTTTGATCTCAATTGGTCGTGGCAACAGTCCCGAGTTCGGCAGTGTTCCCGTCACCGAACCCGACGCATGGGGACCGACTCGCAATCCTTGGGACCTCTCGCGAACTTCTGGAGGATCAAGCGGCGGCTCAGCGGCTGCTGTTGCTGCTGGCATTGTTCCCATCGGCCATGCCAGCGATGGTGGCGGTTCAATTCGTATTCCCGCATCGTGTTGCGGTCTCGTTGGACTGAAAGTTTCGCAAGGTCGCATTTCAATGGGACCACTTCGCGATGAAAGTAATCTTGGTGTTGAGCACTGTGTCAGTCGAAGCGTGCGCGACTCGGCTCGCCTCCTTGATGCGACCCATGGTCCCGGAATCGGTGACGTCATTATTGCTCCCACACCTCGTCGCCCATTCGTTGAAGAAGTTGGCGCCGATCCTGGTCGACTACGAATCGGTTTACTCGACTTCAATCCGCGCGGTGGCGAAGTACACGCCGATTGTGTTGACGGCGTTCACAAAACCGCAAAACTTCTTGAATCACTTGGTCACCATGTTGAGCCTGGCTTTCCTGAAATTCTCTCCGACAATGAAATCGGCCGGGCGTTCAGCATGTTGTGGAGCACCAACATGGGCACTGCTATTCGCCGTTTCAACGAAGCACTTGGTCGCGAAATGACTACTGATGATATTGAAGCGATGAACTGGGCACAAGCAGAGTTCGCCAAAGGTGTGAATGCTGTTGATTACTCTCTGGCACAAGCAAGTTCAGTGAAGTTTCGTCGCGCCATCCAGTCGTGGTGGTCGCAAGGTTGGGATTTGTTGTTGACCCCAACATTGTCGGCTCCTCCACTACTCATCGGATCATTGCCGAACAACCCTGAACATCCCATGACGCCCCTCACGACTGGTGGCGCGTGGGTCTCGTTTACTTCACAATTCAATATCAGTGGTCAGCCAGCCATCAGTCTTCCGCTTCATCGCGATGCCAATGGTCTTCCAATTGGCATGCAGCTTGTCGCCGCTTACGGTCGCGAAGATGTGTTGATTCGAGTTGCTTCACAACTCGAACAAGCTGCGCCTTGGGCACATCTCACACCTAATCTTTAATTCAGCGATCTTTCATTAGCCACAGCGGCAATATCAATACAGCCGTAAATATGCGGGAATGCTTGAGGTGCCGAATCGAGTTGTTCTACAACAACTTCACTCGTCAATTTTGCTTCATCAATTTCAAGAAGCACTAATTCTTGATCGGTGAGATCGCTATAGAACCGATCGCGAACACCCTTCCACTGCGATTCAAAACTGCAATGGGCGTACCCCTCGTCGGCCACAGTAATTCCCCGCGTTGACCACGGATAGTGACCACTTGATTTTGCTTGTTCCCAATCGGTACGAATTGCAAGGTGCAAGATCATCGAGCAGTCCAGCCACCATCAACAACAACATGCTGACCAATCATGAACGAAGCCGCATCGCTGGCGAGTAAGAGAAGTGCTCCGTCAAGTTCGTGCAGTTCGCCCATACGAGGCAACGGAGAATTTGAGCGTAAGAAACTCATACTTGATTCGTCCTCCATACCTTCGGTCATTTCAGATGGGAACCAACCTGGACACAACGCATTGACACGAATACCTCGACGCGCCCATTGCATGCCGAGTTCACGAGTGAGGTTAATGACCGCACCTTTTGATGCGCAGTAATGCGCCTGCTTAATTGGTGCCGAACCGACAAGACCCAAGACCGAAGCAATATTGACGATGTTTCCGCTACCAGCTTCTTTCATATATGGAGCGCACAACTTTGAGAGATGCCAAATTGCCGTGACATTGATTTCCATCGCGGTACGAAACGTGTCAAGGTCCTCATCTTCAACTGCCACCTTGTGACCGACTCCGGCGTTGTTCACCAAAATTCGTGGAGGTCCAACGCGACGAACTGTTTCGGCGATCAATCGTTCACGATCTTCTGCAAGGCTGAGGTCGGTTGCAATCGCGATTGACCCCGGCAACTCTTCAACTAACGCCTCAAGACGATCAAGGCGGCGAGCTGCTAAGACGACGGTGGCTCCCACGGCGTGAAGTGTGCGGGCGAATTGCACGCCAAGACCCGATGAGGCTCCGGTCACGATTGCGACACGGCCATCGAGACGAAAGGCGTTCAAAGGATTGGCTGGGGCTGATGATTCTGCGGTCGACATGCCTGCAAGGTTACGGGCACGTTGAGCATCATTCCCATCTCAGGTAGCGCTTGTGGCACGATGGACACATGAGTCCTGTTCGACACGTCGTCCTGGTGCACGGTGCCTGGCATGGGGCTTGGTGTTTTAGTGCTCTACAAGCAGAACTTGATCGGCGCGGAGTGCCGAGCCTGGCAATTGATTTGCCCGGCCACGGAGCATCAACACTTCCTCTCACCGATTTTTACGGCGATGCACAATGTGTCGCCGACGTGCTCTCGTCGCTGAGCGCTCGCGGAATTGAAAATGTCGTCTTGGTTGGACACAGCTATGGCGGAGGCGTGATTACCCAAGCCGCAACGATCAATCCCAACGTTTCGAACTTGGTATATCTCGCAGCCTTTGCACCCGAGGTTGGACAAAGTGTGATGTCCCAACTCATTGCATTACCGCGCCACGACACTGCACTTGGTGGCGCGATGGTTGTCATCGACGAAGCCAACACAACGATCAACCCAGAACTTGCGCAAGAAGCGTTCTACGGTCGTTGCAGCCAAGCGGTGATAAATGCATCAATTGCGCGATTATCTCCCCAACCAATGGCAACCATGACCCAAGAGGTCACTGGTTCACCGCGCGACACCATTTCATCCACGTACGTTTTGTGCTTACAAGACCAAGCGGTTCATCCCGAACACCAAAAGATCATGTCGCAACTATGCAACAACGTGATCACCCTTGACACTGACCATTCTCCCTTCGTATCAATGGTCAGCGAAACTGCCGACATTCTTGAAAGGATTGCCAAATCATGAAAATTCGAGTCGGCTACGGGCTTGGTGTTCGAACCAACTTAAATGACGACGGCTTCACACAAGTTGTTGATGCTCTTGAAGCTTTGAATTTCGACAGCTTGTGGTTGAGCGAGCGCATCGGCGGCGAAGCACCCGATCCGCTCGTTGCGATGTCTTTCGCGGCTGGCCGCACAACGAAGTTGAAATTTGGCATGAGTGTGATGGTGTTGCCCGGCCGCAACCCTGTCATTCTCGCCAAAGAACTTGCAACTCTCGATCGATTGTCAAATGGTCGATTGCTTCCGGCATTCGGATTAGGTGTTGCCGACCCGCATGAACAACAGGCTTTCGGCGTAGTGCGCGAAGAACGCGCTAAAAGATTTAACGAAGCACTTGAAGTCATCAGAGCCTGCTGGACACAACCGAGCGTCACGCACCACGGCACATATTTCAACTACGACGACCTTCGCGTTCAGCCCAAGCCCCTCAATGGTTCACCCGATGTCTGGCTCGGCGGAATTGCCCCAAGTGAGTTGAAGCGCGTCGGGCGACTGGCCGATGGTTGGCTTCCAAGTTTCGTGACGCCCGCTGATGCCGAACGTGGACGTATTGAAATTCAACGTGTGGCTTCTGAACATGAACGTGAAATAGATCCAGAGCATTTCGGGGTGCTCATTCCATACGCTCATGCTCCTCTCCCCGACTCTGTTGCCAAAGCATTGATGACTCGGCGCCCCGATCTTGACGACATCAACCAACTCGTCCCACAGGGTTGGCCCGCGCTCCAAGAGTTTATTAAGCAATTTATTGATGCCGGAATTTCTAAGTTTGTGGTTCTACCCATCGTTGAACCGAAGTCGGCCAACGAATGGTGCGACCATCTCGCTGTCGCCGCTGAGCAATTATTACCTTTGCAAAATTGATTAGGCGAAAGGTGAAATCCAGGCATGGACGTTGCGGCCGATCGCCTCAATGTCGTAGCCACCTTCTTGCAGAATCAAAGTGGGTAATCCAAGTTGCTTCACCACTTCGCCACAACGGCGATAGCCGTCGGTTGTTAAGGCCAAGTCGCTAATTGGGTCATTCCAATATGTGTCAACACCCAATGACACGATCACCATTGATGGAGCGAACGAAGCAATCTGCTCACAGACTCCAGCGAGTCTTGATACATATTCGTCGTCTTCAGCCTCGGGTCCGAATGCCACGTTGATGTTGTAGCCCCGACCTTTACCCGCACCCAACTCATCTTCATGTCCAATGAACCACGGATAGGCACGGACCGGGTCGCCGTGCAACGAAACAAACTGAACATCGTCACGTTCGTAAAAAATCTGCTGCGTTCCATTGCCGTGGTGATAATCAACATCAAGAACAGTCACCTTGGTTCCGGTCGTTGTCGCAACATGATGCGCAACAATGGCCGCATTATTGAAATAACAAAACCCACCAAACACATTGGCCGCCGCATGGTGACCTGGTGGACGACACAAGCCATATGCCGAAGGTGCTCCAGCAAGAATCTTTTCTGCGGCAGTAAGCGCTACATCGACCGACGCCCGCGATGCAATGTACGTGCCTTCAACCATTGGGGTTGCGGTTTCGTAGCACCAGTAACCAAAGGCTGCTGCTGCGCCTAATGGCGGGCGCCCAGCACTCATTCCTTCACGTAAACCAACATGCAACATTGCTTCAGGGGCAAATTCAGATCGACCAGTCGCAGCATGAATTTCTGGCCACGCCTTTTCTAGATAGTCAATGAGGCCGAGTGCATGCACTGCTTCAATCGGGGTACGACCATGTTCTTTGAGCCCAATGAAATTGAAGCGCGCATCAGTTTCAAGTTGTTGGCGAATCGTCTCGGCACGATCGGGACGTTCATAGGTCGGAATAGGTTGCCCGAGATTGATTTCCATCTTCGGATTTTGATGACGGTGCAGATCGGTCCAAACGACATCCATGTGGAAACTCTAAACGCTGCGAGTTACCCAAGCCACACTGCTGAGTTGCCGGCAATGAAGGATGATTCGTCAACTCGTGAGAAGGCCTCTGGCAGAG
>Ga0194041_10001417_pt1 | contig 10129 bp, 8 predicted proteins | sample JunL449m_MetaG_FD_160082 | JGI IMG/M metagenome (GOLD analysis project Ga0194041, IMG submission 160082) | Anoxic zone freshwater microbial communities from boreal shield lake in IISD Experimental Lakes Area, Ontario, Canada - Jun2016-L442-9m | ecosystem: Environmental > Aquatic > Freshwater >...
AGCGGTTCCGCTGACTGAGGCTCTTGCCCCCTGGATCCGGTCCGGAAAGGTGGTTATGGCTGGTGCCTTGTCTAGTTCTCAACTGGCTAGTCAGGTTTACGCCAACCACCATGTGCTCTTGATCACCTCAAGCTGGGAAACAGGGCCGATCGTGGCTTGGGAGGCGATGGCGGCCGGCTTAGTGGTGGTGAGCAGCTCCTATGTGGGTTGTGGCAGAGAGGCGGCTCTGGTTGAGGGGCGCACCGCCCTACTTTTCCCTGTTGGAGACGCTTCAGCTGCTGCCGTTGCTCTTGAGAGAGCGACGAATCCTGCACTCGCCGCCTCGCTCTGGATCGCCGGCCATGAGTTGGTGTGCTCCAGGTATTCCGCGCAAGCCTCGCTGCAATCCTGGGTTGCGGCGTTTGAGCAGGTGTTAGCCCTGCCTGATCTTCCTGTGCCTGCCCCCGAGGCAGCCCTGCCTCCTTCGGGCCGGCTTGAGCGCCTGCTTGGCGTTGGCCCAGCCGAATCCCTTCGCCGTCGGCTCGGGTTGCGGTTCAGGCACTCCTCCCCTGGTGGGGAATGGCCCCATACAGCCCATGGTGGCACCGATGAGCAGTCTTTAATGAGGCTTGCGTCTCAGCTGGATACTTTGGATCCTTTTACGCAAAGATCTGGACAAACCTATCTATAAATGCCCTTCAAACTTCTCTGACTTCAATGTCATCAATAGTCGTTAGTGATACTAAATGTGCATCCCTAAGAACTTCCGCTCTCTAAATCCAAAGCAGACACTTCTGTTGCGTCCTTCGCCCGTGGTCCGGCCGAGTGCCCTGTAGAAGGCGCTTGGAGGCTGCCGTAAGCACTAGATCCCCCTCCGATCAAAGTTGACAGGTCATTTCGTCCACCTTCCTTTCCAGGCCGCATGTCGAGATGAACATGAGCAGTTGGTTGAGGTCAAGGCGTTGCTTTAGCAACACCCTCCTCATGAAGTCCACTTCATGCCGATTTCCTTTACTCTTAGCTAAAGTCAACTATGTCAGTGCCTGTAATTATTCATTTAAGGAGGCGGCTTTATTGGCATTTCTATCAGATTATCGAAACAGCGAAAGTTAATCTTCGTCTTTCTTTCTTAAAAGTTCTTCTGCTTTCGACACGTCCAAAACCAAGATTTTTGCTAAGTGGCTGGTATGGCCGCACTGGTAATAATCTTCAGCAGTTGCTCGTTGCCCTCCTGCACGCCAAATGTTATTCAGCTGTATTTAGTGTTACTTCTGAGCAGTTGGCGGCTGCGGGTCTTGATGACCTCCTGCATCCTTTTTGTGTCGACTTTTCGCCTGCTCGAGATTCCAAAATAGATTTTATTTCTAATTTCTTTCACTATACTGAAAACCTATTCTTTCATTCTTCCTTGAAGCGTATGTGGTTCCTAGAGGGAACCCCGCCTAGGCGGGAATGCCTCATTGGCAAAGCTTACATTGAAAAACATATCTTCTGTTTGGCTCAAAAGCACCTCGCTCCTTGTCTTGTTTCTCGGCCTGCAAGTTTTTCTCTTCAGTTAGTCCTCTGTCTGCGTGCCGGCGAACTACGCAATCTAGCCTTCGATTTCTATATTACAAATCCACTTTATTTTTACAAAGTTCTTTCTGGCATGTATGATTCGGTTCTGATTGTGACCGAGCCTGGAGAGCAGCACTTTCTTCTCTCGTCGATTTGCCAATTATTTGCTAATCACAAAATTATTTATGTCGACTATGGTAGCAGGCACCATGCATTCGAAATTCTTACGAGTGCCGCCAGCCTGGCTACCTCTGGTGTAAGCACCTTCCCCTTGTCTGCAGCCCTCCTGTCGCGAAATTTGCGTCACCTTGTTTGCAGTAGTTGCTTTATGGACGAACATCTAAATCCTAATATGTTGTCCAGTTCGAATGTCAAGGTCGACATCGTTGATCTTCCAGGTTATGAGAATCTTTGGAGAAAATCTTCCCCAACGGATCGCGCTGATCTTTTATTTGACTATCATCCAGACTTTCTGTACTTGCCATCTTAAGGCCTCGGGACGCTCATAATTCTTACGTTTGTTGCTAATCCCATTGTGAATCCCATCGGATTGAGTTTTCGTCATCGGCTTGGCGTTTGGATCAAAGACAGACCGCGTTATGAATGGGCACTCCGCAGGCCAGTGCCAACCTATCTTGCCCTTTGCAACCGCCAAGAAGTACTTGATCCTGCACCTCAGGCTCTGGGCTACGCCTGCCGCTGGGCCTTCACCTCCCAGCTGCACGCCCCCAAAGTTCAGCCCCGGCTGGGTCAGCGCCTGCTGCAACGTTGCCTTGAACACGCCCCCATTGGCCGCTCGACCACCCCTCCACTGTTCCAGCAGGATCCCCAGATCAGCGTTCTGATCGGTCACCGTGGTTTGGAGCGGTTGCCTTTGCTCTTGAATACCCTTGAATCATTGGCGGCACAACTCCATGTTCGTTTCGAGTGCCTGGTGATTGAACACGACACCTGTGTCACTATTGCTGATCACTTGCCGCCTTGGGTACGCCATGTGCATGATGTCACGGAATCGGATACGCCCTACAACCGATCTCAAGCCTTCAACGTTGGTGCGAAGCATGCCAAGGCTCCTGTGCTCCTCTTGCATGACAACGATATGTTGGTTCCAGCGGAGTACCTCTACCGTATCCTTCACAGACTCTCACTGGGCTATGCCGTAGTCAATCCAAAGCGTTATGTTTTTTACTTAAGCCAATCTCATACTCAGGCCTTACTAAGCGACGAAACTAACCTCTCGCTGTACCCACCGGAGTCGATTGTGCAGAACCTGGAAGCCGGTGGCAGCATGGCCATCACCCGTGTCGCCTATGACGCTATCGGGGGGATGGATGAGAGCTTCGTGGGATGGGGCGGTGAAGACAACGAGTTCTGGGATCGCTGTCGCACATTGCCGACCTGGATCTGGGGCTATGAGCCGATTGTTCATCTATGGCACGCCAGTCAGCCTGAAAAATTGCTCGTTCATAATCCTAATCTTGACAGACTTACTGATCATCTTCAGTTGCCGGTTACACAGAGGATTGATCGGTTAAAGAGGCACCCTTGATTTTAATGGTTGTCGGCTCTGGGCTTCTGCGTCGTGCTAAAGCCGCGCTTTGCTTTTCCAGCAGCCAGACGCGTGTCCTTGAGGCCGCGGCTCAGAATGGGGAGCTCACCCTTCATAATTTTCATGTAAGCGATCGATCTTTCAGCCTTGTCCAAATACCTGGAGGTTCATTCCGTACCTGGCATCTCAATGGGCCTGTGGGCTCTCAGACTCGTGATGCTTATCAGCTTTTTTCAGGCTCGGGTAAGCTGCTTCCTGTTAGTGGCAGTGATCATGCTGCTAAGGGTGGAATTGGCTCCAGTTTCGCTGTTGCAGATCCTCCCTCAAGCAAATCATCCATCCAGATGGGTTTTTGCTTGGAGCCCTGGTATGGAAACTTTTATCATTGGTTGATCTGGTGCGCACCCAGGCTTTTGCTGCTCCACCACACTCTGGGAGTTACCAACTTCTACTTTCCTCTTGGTGCTTCTCGTTATCCTTTCATTGTTCAGACCATGACCCTTCTTGGTCTGAATTCCGATGCCATTGTCGAAGTCCCTGTTGGTTTCCACGAAGCGCATACCGTCGCGGCTGTTCAGGATTTTGTACCACACTACTCGGTTTATTCCTTGATTGCAAAGTGCGCCGTCGATGCATCTCCGTTTGGCTTAGAGCACAATACTGTCAGAGGCTACTATCTGACCCGGGGTGATGATGTCAGTAATCCTCGTGAACTTGCCAACGAGGATCAGATCGTTGAGATTTGCCGGCTGCAAGGATTAATCGCTTTAAATCCCGCCTCCTTGGCTCTTGCTGAACAGATCCGCCTGTTTTCTTCTGTGTCTTTGTTGGTTGGCATCCATGGTGCGGCATTAAGCAATATGGTCTGGTTGCCGAAAGGCAGTCACGTTTTGGAGATCATTGTAGATGATGCCCAGCACTTCAAAACCTTGGCTGCTCAGCTGGGGCACAGCTGGATTGGGATCCCCTCTGAAGTTAGTTCAGTGGCGCATCACCAACCTAGGCTATCTGTCAATCCTGAGTTTTTCAAGTTGGGTGTCGAGATGGCCCTCAGCCAACTCTGAATATCGCCAAGATGCACTTTGCTATCCTCTGCCGCAGCCTGGATCCTCCCAACTCTGTGGCGAATGTGGCCTTGCACCATGCCAAGGAGTTGGCTGCGCAGGGGATCCAGGTCAGCCTTCTCTCCGACAGCTTCCCTGACAGTTTGGCTGCAGGCGTGGCGGGAGAATCGTTTCATCCTTTCCGCTTTGATGCTCTGCATCGCTTCGGTCACCTCCCCACTGTTTTTGTCTTCTCGCTCCATGCTCTTATTGCCTTACGCCGCCTTGATCGCCGGCAACCGATTGATGCCCTGATTGTTCACAGCCATCCCGATGCTGCTGTGGTAGGCCGATGGTGGAATTGGCGACGTCGGCGGCCTTATGCCCTGGTATCCCACGGAGTGATCTTTGATCGCCCCCCCGGCACCTACGATCCACTGCTGAGCTGGCTCTACCGCATCACCACTCGCCCTGCCTTCGCTAGGGCCGATCTGGTTGTGGCCCTTTCCCCTGCCATGGCTGCGCTGGCAAAAGACTATGGGGCGAGAGCCTCGAGTATTCGGCTGATCCCCAATGGCATCGAAGCCTCGGAAATCGGCCTTGACCAGAGTTCCTGTTCAGCCCAGGCGCCCACTGAAGATGTCTTCCGCCTCCTGTTCATCGGCACTCTGGCGCCGGTCAAAGGTCTCGATGTGCTGTTACACGCCTGCGCTTGGCTGCATCAACACGATTTTGCTTTCTCCCTCTCTCTCATCGGCTCAGGATCTCCTGCTGCTCTTGCCAGCTACCGCAGTTTGGCTCTAGAGCTTGGCCTTGGCGACCGGGTCGATTTCCTAGGCCCGATCCCACGTCAGCGGCTTGGCTCCCACTACCAACAGCACCATCTGATGGTGATCCCCTCCCGTAGCGATCCACTTCCCACCGTGGTGCTGGAGGCGATGCTTGCCGGCTGCCCAGTCCTGGGAGCTGCTGTTGGGGGTATCCCCTTTCTTCTTGAGAACGGTGATGCCGGAACTTTGGTGCAACCGGAATCCGCTTCGGCCCTTGCGCAGGCCATCACACGTCTTGCCGCTGATCCCCATCGGCGCCTCCAACTTGCTGCTCGTGCGCTCTCAGTTGCCCAGCAAAAGTTCTCCTGGCACCACAGCGGCCGTCTGCTGGCGGCAGGGCTGAATGAGCTTTGCGATGATGGCTGCGATACACATGGCTTTAGAGGAACGTGAGGCTGATCCGCCCGCATGGTGGGTATGGGCTTGGCAATGAGCTCATCCCCTGGGCAAAGGCCTGGATCCTGGCCCAAGAACTCGGCGCCCACTGCCTTTCACCTTCCTGGGGGACAAACCCCAGGGGTTATGGAAGGCTATTTCGTTCCCCTCCTTGGGATGGTCTTCTCCATCGCGGTATCACCAATGTCTTGCCCAACGTTTTTTTTTGGAGAGGACCAGTTTCATTCGATTGGCCATCATGACTTCCGATTAGCAGCTCGTATCTTTTCTGAGCAGAAAGGTCTCAATCAGCGTAAACATTACGTTGTCAACATCACCGGTCTTTGGGGGGCATTTTCTGGCCTTGAACATGCCCGCCACTTCTTACTCTCCCGTTTGCTGAACACGCGCTATACAGTTGAAAATCTTGCCACCATATCTTCGTGGCTTTCACCCCACAGACTGCGCGTGGGTGTTCACATCCGTAGGGGAGACTTCTCCCCCCCATTCTCCTGGGACTACGCTGGCGCGGTGAATATGGCATGGCCTGATCAGTGGTATCTAAGTATCATGCGTCAGATCTGTGCCGAGTTCGGCGCTGACCAAGTCGATTTTGTTATTTGCTCGAATGGCAGCAAATCTGAGCTGGAGCCTTTTAAGATTAGCGATAACGTTCATCTATCCAGTCAGCTCCCCTACTCCGATATCAGCGACCTTCTCTCCCTGTCTGAGTGCGACCTAATTCTCCCTTCCATGAGTACGTTCAGCTTTTGGGCTTGCTTCTTTTCCTCTGCTCTCAATTTGTGGATGAAGGAAAACCTTGTGGTTGCAGGTCATCACAGTTTCCGCTGTCCTTTCCTGGATTCCCTTCTTCCCGTTATCACGCCTGAGCTCTGCGTGGCCTCCTTGACCCATACTTCCCATCAGCGAAGTTTTGCCATTGGCATCGATCAGCCCCTCCCTGGTGGCTTTTTGAATCGGCTTACGGATATCTTTGATCTTCGAAACTCCACATCCAATCTGGTTTCCAACCGTCAAGTTTTTGCCCTCTTATGACAGCTTTATTCAGCTATTTCTCTGTTTGGCATGGAATGCTTGACTTTCATCGCACCCCTTCTTCCAAGCGCGATTGGCACGGACCGCTCAATGGTCAAATGGCTCGGCAAAAGCTAGCCCTTTCGATCCTACATTGCGTTGATCTGGGTGCCGTAGTTGAAACGGGCTCCTTCCGGGGTTGTACGACGGAATTTCTCTCCTCCCTCACGCTTTTACCCGTTCATTCTGTTGAATCAAATCCCCGTAACCATGGTTTCGCCAAGGCCCGCATGCGGCGTCGCCAGAATGGCTTCCTGCACCTCGGCAGTAGCGAAGCCTTGCTCCCGAGAATTCTCGCCCAGTACTCCAAAAGTTTAAAGCCCCTCTTTTTCTACCTTGATGCCCACTGGGATGACTATCTACCCTTACGTGATGAAATTATCTTGATTGCCCAGGCTTGTTCCAATTTTATTATTCTGATTGACGATTTTGAAGTGCCTGGTGATTCAGGCTATCACTGGGATAACTACGGGGCCAGTGGACAGTTGACTTTCGGGTATATCTCAGACCTGGTGTCTCAGTTTGGTCTTCATTGCTGGTACCCCCAAATGTCATCATTCCAAGAGACGGGTGCCAAGCGCGGTTCTATCCAGATCTCATCTGGCTCCATGGCAGAGACTGTTCAGTCCTTGCCCGGTTTGCGTGCTCATGTTTAAATTGCTGCAGTGGTTGAAATTTTGACCGTCCCATCTCCAGACCTGGTCAGCACCCTGATCCCTGTCCGCAACCGCCCTGCTTTGCTGGCCGAGGCGGTGGAGTCGGTTCTGGCGCAGGATCATCCTTCCACAGAAATCATCATCGTCGATGATGGCTCCAGCGATGACACTGCGGAGCTTGCGCAGGACCTTGTGAATCGCCACATGGGCAGCATTCAGCTGATTCGTCACCAACGACCAGGTGGCCCAGGCTTCGCCCGACAGCAGGCCCTTCGCTTGGCTCGCGGCGCCTTCATTCAGTACCTCGACAGCGACGACCTTCTTCTTCCCGGTAAGTTTTCGGCCCAGGTGGCAGCTTTGGGTCGCCATCCCGAGGCCGACATCTGCTTCGGCCGCAGCCTCCAGGAGAACCACCGCATGCAGCCTCCCAGCTGTAGTGGTCCCATCCGTGGCACCGGTCAGGCGCGCACCGCCCTGTTCCCCCTGCTGCTGCGGGAGCGCTGGTGGACCACCAGCACCCCTCTCTATCGCCGCAGTCTGGTGGATCGGATCGGCCCCTGGCTGCCCTTGATCAATGAGGAAGATTGGGAATATGACGCCCGGGCCGGTGCCCTCGGCGCTCGTCTGGTTTGGATCGATCAGGAGGTTTCGCTGCGGCGCATCGGCATCGATGCCGACCACCTCAGCGATGCCGGCGACCGCGATCCCCGCAAGCTCCGGGATCGTTGCCAAGCCCGGTTGGCGATCCATGCCAGTGCTCTGCAGGCTGGCGTGGCGGCCGATGCTCCAGAGATGGAGCATTTCATCAGCTCCGTCTTCCTGCTCTGCCGCCAGTGCGGCGTTGCCGGGCTGGAAGAAGAAGCCCGTTTGCTGTTCGACCTGGTGGATCGTGGTGCCAGCCCCGCCCTGCGCCGCCGTTCACCCATCCGAGCCTATGCTGTTCTGGCTAGCCGTCTCGGCTGGGCCCGCACCGCCAGGCTCGGCACGGCTCTCTACAGCCTGCTGCACCCTTTCGGTGGCGGTGAGCCCAGGTCTTTATGAGCACTGAGTTGTCCGCACAGGAGCCGCTGGTGTCGGTGGTGATGGCCGTGCACAACGGCGCCTCCACCCTGGCCTCCTCGCTGAGCTCCATTCTTAATGAGCAAGAGGGCGTTCCCCTCGAACTGTTGGTGCTCAACGACGGTTCCATAGATGGCACCGAGCTCCTTCTCGATCAGTTCGCCGCCGCTGACTCCCGCCTGCGGGTCTGGCACCGTCCCCAGCGAGGTCTTACCGCATCTTTAATCGAGCTTTGCGAGCAGGCTCGCGCACCCTTCATTGCCCGACAGGATGCCGGAGATCGTTCCTTACCGGGACGATTGCAACGCCAGCTCAGTCATCTGCAACGCCATTCGGCTGCCAGCCTCTGCTCCTGCCACGCCCGCTTTGTCCTCAGCGCAGCGGAGAGTGATGGCGCTGGACTTGTGCTCCATCAGGCCACACCCAGCGCCGAGCAGCTGCGCGATGGCCTCACCGGTCCAGCCCATCACGGCGCCGTGATGATGCGTACTGCCGCCTACCGCCAGGTCGGTGGTTATCGCTCGATGTTCCGCTTTGCCCAGGACATCGACCTCTGGAGCCGTCTCGTCGAGACCGGCAGCCATGACGTGATTCCCGAGATTCTCTACGAGGCCGAGGTCAACGCTGGTTCGATCAGCGGCGTCCAGGGGCCGGAGCAGCGCCGCTTCCATCACGTCATCCGCTGTGCTGCGCGAGCCCGTCGCGCCGGGCGATCCGAGCAACCCTGGTTGCAGCGCGCCGAGCGGCTCTCCCAACGTTGCCGCCGCCGGCCTGCCGGTTTGCGGCGGCGTGCGCGCGGCACCTACTTCATCGCCTGCTGCCTCCTGCCGCACCATCCCGATCTGGCCCGCACCCATCTGCAGTCAGCACTGGCCCTCGATCCCACCCACCTACGCGCCAGGGTGCGGCTGGCGCTGTTGGAGAGTCACTGACATGGCAGTGACTCTCTCTGTGGCGATCGTCAGCTACAAGCGCGAACAGGTGCTGCTGGACACCCTCGGCTCCCTGCTCGCCCTCGATCCGCCACCCGAGGAGCTGCTGCTCGTCGATCAGACGGCGCAGCACGAGCCTGCCACTGAGCAGCAGCTGCAGCAATGGCAGCAGCAGGGGCGTCTGCGCTGGATCCGACTCAGTCAGCCCAGCATCACCGCGGCCATGAACCGGGCCTTGCAGGAGGCCCAGGCTGAGCGGGTCTTGTTCGTTGACGACGATGTGCTCCCCAGCCCCCAGCTGTTGTCGGCCCATCGGCAAGCCGACCGGGACGAACCCGCTGCCTTGATTGCCGGCCGTGTCCTGCAGCCCTGGCACCGGGGTGAAGTCGACCCCGAAGCGTTTCTGCCCTTTCGTTGGAACACGCTCACGCCACGGCTCTGCCCCGAGTTCATCGGCTGCAATTTCTCGGTCCCTCGCAGGCTGGCGCTGGATCTAGGCGGTTTTGATCAGAACTTTGTCCGGGTTGCCTATCGCTTTGAAGCCGAGTTTGCCCATCGTTGGTGCGCCGCCGGGCACCCGCTGCGCTATGAGCCCACAGCGCTCCTGCATCACCTGCACACCGCCAGAGGTGGCACCCGCAGCTACGGCGACCACCTCACCACGATCCGGCCCGACCATGCGGTGGGTCGTTACTACTACTTTTTACGCACCTCCGGCTTCCTCCAGGCGCTGGCGTTGAGCTTCAAGGCGGTGGCGGCTTCCGTCGCCAGCCGTCACCATCGGCGTCACCCCTGGTGGATTCCCCTCACCCTGCTGGCCGAGTTGAGGGGCCTGCTCTGGGCCCTGCGCCTCCACGCCCTCGGTCCTCGGCTGCTGGCGGATCGCCGTCGTGATCTTCTGGTCGTCACCACCCACCCGATCCAGTACCAGGCACCGTTGTTTCGGTCCTTGGCCGCTGACCCACAGTTGCGCAGTGAGGTGCTCTTCCTCTGCCTGCCCGATGAGCGCCAGCAGGGTGCCGGTTTCGGGTTGCCCTTCCGCTGGGATGTGCCC
>Ga0194041_10001418_pt1 | contig 10123 bp, 7 predicted proteins | sample JunL449m_MetaG_FD_160082 | JGI IMG/M metagenome (GOLD analysis project Ga0194041, IMG submission 160082) | Anoxic zone freshwater microbial communities from boreal shield lake in IISD Experimental Lakes Area, Ontario, Canada - Jun2016-L442-9m | ecosystem: Environmental > Aquatic > Freshwater >...
CCCTCGTAAACCTCGACCTGCGTCAGGCGCATCAGCGGCTCGGACGACTCGCCCGTACCGATCTGTCCAAAGGCGTTGGGGTCCGACATGGTGTCGGTCACGACACCGCGTGGGCGATTCATCAACACGCTCGAGCCGAGCACGCGGACACGATTCGCCAGCAGAGCCGAGGCAACCGTGTCACCCGGGTGCGCGCTCATCGCCCGCCCATCCCAGGTGAAGGTGATCGTGCGATCGTCGTTGATGCGGCCGCGACCGGCGAGGCGCTTCATCGAGCGTCCTCTGGCTGCTCACCCGAGCGGTACGAGCCAACCATTTCGTGGGTGCCATTGTCGCGAATCACGTTGAACCAGCGGCGACAACCCGCTGCATGGTTCCAACGCTCGGCGTAGCGACCGCGTGAGTTGTCACGGACGAAGAGAAAACGCGTCCACTCCTCATCAGAGAGCTGCTCGGGGTCGGCCGGATAGGCGACGTGCGCCTGGCCGCCGTACTTAAACTCGGGCTCGTCGCGTGGGCCGCAGTAGGGGCAACGGATCTGGAACATCAGTGGGCGACTGCTGCCGCACCGTGCTCGTCGATCAGCTCGCCGGTCTCGAAGCGCTCGAGCGAGAACGGGCGGTTGAGGGCGTGCGGCTCACCCGTCGCGATCGTGTGCGCCATCACCCAGCCAGAGCCAGGCGTGGCCTTAAAGCCCCCGGTTCCCCAGCCGCAGTTGACGTAGAGGTTCTCGACAGGCGTCAAGCCCACGATCGGCGAGGCATCGGGACAGACATCGACGATGCCGCCCCAGGTGCGCAGCAAACGCGCGCGCGAGAACTGCGGAAACAGCTGCATGCCAGCACTCATCTGCTCTTCAATCACGTGCAGTCCACCGCGCTGTGCATACGAGTTGAAGGCGTCGATCCCGGCGCCCATCACGAGCTCACCCTTGTGCGCCTGCGAGACGTAGACGTGGACCGCGTTGCTCATCACGACGCAGTTGAGAACCTGCTCGTAAACCTCGCTGACGAGCGCCTGCAAGGGGTGGGATTGGATCGGTACCGCGAAGCCGGCCATCGCCGTCAAGAGGCTGGTGCGACCAGCAGCGACGAGCCCGACTTTGCCCGCAGCGATCGGTCCGCGCGAGGTCTGGAGTCCGGTCACGCGACCGTTGACGACATCGATGTCCGTCACCTCACAGCCCTGGATGATGTCCACTCCAAGCGCATCGCAGGCTCGACCGAGCGCGAAGATGACAGCGTCGTGACGCGCGATGCCGCCGCGTCGCTGGAGCGTCGCACCCATCACCGGGTAGCGCGCCTCGGGGGAAATATCCACGATCGGACAGAACTCTTTGACGGCGTCGGCATCGAGCCACTCAGCGTCAACACCGTTGAGGCGGTTGGCGTTGACGCGACGAATACTCTCGCGCTCGTCGTGCAGGTTGTGGGCCAGGTTGAGCACGCCACGCTGCGAAAAGAGAATGTCGTAATCGAGCTCTTCTGCCCAGCCTTCCCAGAGCTGGAGCGCGTGCTCGTACATGGCGGCGCTCTCGTCCCAGAGATAGTTCGAGCGAATGATCGTCGTATTGCGCACGGCGTTGCCGTTGCCAATCCAGCCGCGCTCGACAACCGCGATGTTCGTCAGGCCATGGTTTTTGGCGAGGTAGTACGCAGTCGAGAGGCCGTGCAGACCGCCACCGACGATGACTGCGTCATACGACGACTTCGGCTCAGGGTTCCGCCAGAGAAACGGAGCATTGTGGAGTGCGTGTTCGTTCGGATCCAAGGTCGCTCCGTTGGGCTAGACGTTCGGCGTGACATTTCAGAGAATACGATTGCTTGGCACTCCTTGTCAAGCAGCGCCATGAACGCCAGACTGCACAAATGACAACCATGCGCGCGGCCATTCTCCACGAATACAACTCCCCCCTCGTCGTGCACGACAACGTGCTGGTCGCAGACCCGAAGGCGGGCGAGGTACTCGTCAAGCTTGGCGCCAGCGGTGTCTGCCGCTCTGACGTGCACTCCAGCGAATGGGTTGGCGTCCAACCAATCCCCTCGCTCCTCGGACATGAAGGCGCTGGCACCGTTGTCGCCGTCGGACCTGGCGTGACTGAACTCGCAATTGGTGATCGTGTCGTCCTGATGTGGGTCGCTCCCTGCGGCTCCTGCAAGATGTGCGACCGCGAACGCCCCTCGCTCTGTGAAGGGCAGGGTTCGTACGAACTTGGGTTCGCCGTTGACGGCACGAGCCGCTACTCACTCAATGGCGAGCTCATCCACCACTACTCGTGCTCGACCTTCGGTGAGTACAGCGTGGTCCCTGTGGAGGGGGCCATCAAGGTCGACACCGATCTCCCGTGGGAATACCTCGCGTTGGTTGGTTGCGCCGTGACGACTGGCGTGGGTGCCGCGATCAACACCACCAACGTGCGACCAGGAGACTCCGTGGCCGTCATCGGCTGCGGCGGTGTCGGTCTCAGCGTTATTCAGGGAGCCCGCATTGCCGGCGCGTCGACCATCATCGCTGTCGATACGAACCCGGGCAAACTAGAACTCGCTCGCGAACTAGGCGCGACGGATACGGTCAACAGCTCTGACGTTGACGCCATCGGGGCCGTCAAGAAAATCTGCCCGAACGGCGTCGACCATGCGCTTGAAGCGCTCGGGCGAGACAACACGATCCAGCAGGCGATTGATATGACCACTCGCGGCGGGCAAACAACGCTGATCGGTATGGCCAAGGCAGAGGTTCGGCCAAGCATCCCCGCGCTGGATATGGTCGTTGAGGAGCGCACCGTTGCGGGATCGTGGTACGGCTCATTCATTCCCGCCCGCGATATTCCCAAGATTGTTGGCTGGCTCGAAACAGGCGACCTCAAACTCGACGCCATCATCGAGCGCATCACACTCGACGACGTCAACACAGCCTTCGATCGCATCCGCTCCGGGGAGGCGAACCGTCAGGTGATCATCTTCTAGGTGCCATTCTTGCCACGAATGTCCGTAACGGGTCAGGCCCGATCTGGACATTCGTGGCATCAGTAGCCATCCGCCCTCACCAGCGGCATACTTTCGGCATGCCTGCGCACCCGCTTGATCCTCTTAGCCCCGACGAGCTTGCCGCTGCGATCGAGATCGTTCGCCGCGAGCAGAACCTCAACCAGAACCACCTGTTCGTCTTTACACTGCTTGACGAGCCCGCCAAGGATGTGCTCGCCGCGTGGAAACAGGGCGACCCGATCGATCGCGCCGCTCGCATCACCGTCTGGGACCGCGCCGAGGGACTGCTGATCGAGAGCGTCGTCGGGCTTGACGGAACGATCCGCCGCTGGGAACCACAGCCAGGCCAGAAGGCCGCGCTGCTCGGACCCGAGGCGACCGCCTGCATCGCTGCCGCCAAGAGCGACCCGCGTGTCCTCGAAGGGCTGCGGAAGCGCGGCATCGACGACGTATCGCAGATCCACATGGAGACCTGGCCCTTCGGCATCGACGTGCCGGAACACCTCGACGATGGGCGCCGACTGTTTTGGACCCCGATGTGGCACCGCCCCACGCCCGACGCCAACCAGTACGCGCATCCGATCGGCGGGCTCCACGCAATCGTCGCGATCGACACGGCCGAGGTTGTCGACGTCGAAGACGCCGACGGGATCCCGACGCCCCAGACGCCTGGCCCCTACCGCATCAGCCAGACCGGTGGCGACGTCACACTGAAGCCGCTCGAGATCGTCCAGCCCGAGGGCGCCTCGTTTACCGTCGATGGCTGGGAGATCAACTGGGAGCGCTGGCGCTTTCGCCTCGGCCACTGCCAACGTGAGGGCCTCGTCATCAACGACGTGCGTTTTGACGATGACGGGACCGAGCGCAAGATTGCTCACCGTATGTCGATCGCCGAACTCGTCATCCCCTACGGCGACATCGGCATCAACGGTGCGGCACGCAAGGCCGCCTTCGACACAGGCGAGTTTGGCCTCGGTAACTACACGAATTCGCTCACGCTCGGCTGTGATTGTCTCGGCGAGATTGTCTACCTCGATACGGTGGTTGCCGACGCGGCGGGCGAGATCCACGTGACGAAGAACGGCATCTGCCTCCACGAAGAAGACTTCGGAATTCTGTGGAAGCACACCGATACAGACGGGCACGTTGAGGTGCGGCGCAGCCGTCGTTTCGTTGCCTCCTCGATCGCGACAATCGACAACTACGAGTACGGCTACTTCTGGTACTTCTACCAGGACGGCACGATCGAGTTCGAAGCCAAATTGACGGGCATTGTGCTAACCCGCGCTGGCATTCCCGGCGAGCAAAACCCGTCCGCATCCGAGCTCGAGCCGGGCCTGCTCGCGCCATACCACCAGCACCTCTTCTGCGCGCGCCTCGACCTCGACGTCGACGGCGCCAGCAACACCGTCTACGAGGTCGACGCGGTCGCACACCCGATGGGGCCAGACAACCCGGCTGGCAACGCGTACTTCACGCGCGAGACACCGCTCGCCTCGGAGAGCGTGGCACAACGAGTCATTGACCCGTTTGCGAGCCGCTTCTGGAAAGTCGTCAACCCGACGCGCACCAATCACATGGGCAAACCCGTCGGCTACAAGTTAATGCCCGGCGGCGCCTCCTGGCCAATGGCCGATCCAGAGTCCGTGATCGGCAAGCGAGCGCGCTTTATGTACCACCACCTCTGGGTCACTCAGCAGAGGCCAGACGAGCTCTATCCGGCCGGCGACCACCCGTACCAGCACGAGGGCCTCGACGGTCTACCGCGCTGGACAAAAGCTAACCGTCCGCTCGAAGAGGAAGACGTCGTACTCTGGTACACGTTCGGTACGAACCACATCCCGCGCACCGAAGACTGGCCCGTGATGCCTGTCGAGCACACCGGGTTCCACCTCAAGCCGAGTGGGTTCTTTCGTCGCAGCCCCGGCATCGACGTGGCTGCGAGCGAGCCGAAGCACTGCTGTAGCACGGACCCGCAGGACGCCAAGGATTGAGTGGATCAGCTTTGCTTTGGGGTCTGACCCCAAAGCAAAGCTGATCCGCACCTACTTGAGCAGCGGCGCGATTTCTTGAAGCTGCGTGATGCCCGTCGGGTCGGACTCGTCGCCGAGCGCCTGGATCGCGACCTGGTCTGCACCGGCGTCGAGATGCTCACGGAGCTTGGTCACGACCGTCTCGGCATCGCCGTGCGCGACGAGGGCGTCGATCAGACGATCCGAGCCACCGTTAGCAATGTCGTCCTCGGTGAAGCCCATCCACATCAGGTTGCGCTTGTAGTTCTCGATCTGGAGATACCAGCCAATTGCGCCGCGGGCACGCTCGCGCGCCTTGCCGGCATCGGTCTCGATGATGATCTTGTGCTCGGGGATCAGCAGCGGGTCGGGCCCGAGGATCTCGCGGGCGCGAGCGGTGTGCTCGACGGGGACGAGATACGGGTGCGCACCAAGTGACAGGTCGCGTGCGACCTCAAGCATTGGCTTACGCAGCGCCGCAATGATCGTCTGCACGGGAGCGACGGGATCCGCCGATGCATCTGGCGTGCTGAAGTCGGTCTCGTTGAGCTGCGTCAGGTACTCACGCATCTTCGCGACCGGCTTGAGGTATGTCGCGCCACGTGGATCGACCTGTGGCGGGTGGCTGACGCCGAGCCCCAACAGGAAGCGGTCGTCGAACGAGTCGTTGAGCGTGCGGGAGGCACTCGCCGAGGCAAGCGCGTCACGGGCCCAGACGTTGGCGATACCGCTCGCAACCATGATCTTTTTCGTGGCTCCAAGAATGACTGCACCGTTCGAGTACGACTCGCGCACGCCCATGCCCTCGGGGTACCAGAGGCACGTGTAGCCCGCAGCCTCGACCGCGGCCGCGGTCGGTCGACCAAGCGCAGCTGGCACAGCAGTTAGTGCACCCACCCAGGCGCCCCACGTACCGAGTTTGCTGCGCATTGCTGCGCGATCTTCGCTGAGTCCCATCGTGTCCCCTTGGTCGAACTGGTCTGGCGACATGATGCCGCCAATTGCTCTTTGCGTCCGCACATACTCCAAGCCTTCACGCACACCGGCCACCTACAAGCGCGTGGTGCAGTCACGTCACGACGCATTAAAACGTGACAACAAAGCGAAAAGAGTTTTCGTAGGCGGACATTTTGGGCCCGGGCCCAAAATGTCCGCCTACCACCAAGTACCCTTCAGCCCATGCTCGACGCAGCCACGACCAAGACCCTTCGCCGCGTACTCGCGGAACGACCCGACAAGCCGCTCGGCATCGTCCTCGACGTGGGCTTTACAAACGGACTCGCGTCCGCCCGCGCGCTGCGCGACGCCGGTGCACCCGTGATCGTCGTCGACCACCGCAAAGGCGCGCTTGGTTTTCGGTCGCGCGGCGTTGCCCCCGTGCTGGCACCCGACCCAGCCGTTGACGAAGAGGGTTTCATCGACGTGCTCGCCGAGATTGCAGCCCTGACCGGACGTACCGGCTTCCTCTTCCCCACGCACGATGCCCACCTCGTCGCCGTCTCCAAGCACGCCGACCGCATCAAGCCGCTCGTGCTGCCCGGCTCGCACTGGGACATCATCGAGCCGCTGATGGCGAAGATCCCTCAGATCGAATTAGCCGAGCGCGCCGGCGTGCCCGTGCCCCGCTCGTTTATGCCGACGACGCGCGAAGAGGCCGAGGCCGCTGCCGCGCAGATCCCGTACCCGGCGATCGCGAAGCCCAGCATCGGCATCGACTTTAAGCACGCCGAGAAGGTCCAAGTGATCGTTGCCAACACGCCGGAAGAACTCGTCGACGGCTACGAGCGCATTGCCGCAACGGGTGACCGCGCGATCTTCCAAGAGGTGATTCCCGGGGGTGACGACGCGCTCTGGACCGTCGGCTCGTTCAGTACCAACGGCGGCGAGGCAGTCGGTACGTTCTGTGGTCGCAAGCTCGTCCAGCGCCCACCGATCTTCGGTACCTGCCGGGTAGGCGAGGCGCGCTGGGCCGACGAGCCCGTTGCCTACGCCGACGCCCTGCTGCGCACGAGCGGTTTCGATGGCATTACCCAGATCGAATTCAAGCGCGATCCGCGCGACGGCTCGTACCGCCTGATTGAGATCAACCTCCGTAGTTGGCAGTGGCACTCGCTGGCACGACGCTGCGGTGTTGATCTCGTTGGCCTCTGCTACCACAGCGCCTGCGGCGAACCGGTCGGCCGCCTGATCTCGGGGCCGCGACACGACGGTCGCCGCTGGGTTGCGGCCGTGCCTCATCTGAAAGCCGGCTTCGGCGGGCGAGAGAGTTTCAGCAGTATTTTCAAGCCCCTAGCGGGCATCATCGAAGAGCCTGTATTCAGCATCCGCGACCCCAAGCCAGGCGCAGTGCAGATCGCCGGCCTCGTCGTCGGCCCGGTCAAGCGCCGCCTGCGCCGCAGCTGACCGAGGCCTCCGCAGTAGTATCCCCCGGTGCAGAACGAGCCAACCCGCAGCCCGTGGTGGTCCCTGCTCCCGCTGTGTGCAGCCGTAGCGTTGTACAAGCTCGACTCGACGATCGTCAACGTCGCGCTACCGACGATCCAGAAGGACCTTCACACGACTCCGGCATCACTTCTCTGGACCGTCGACTCGTACCTGCTGGCGCTCGCCGCCGCGATCCCGCTCGCGGGGGTGCTGGGCGACCGTCTCGGACGGCGCCGCGTCTTCATGATCGGCATCGCTGTCTTTACCCTCGCCTCGGCCGCGTGTGCTCTCGCACCGTCAGACGAGGTGCTGATCGCATGCCGCACGGTACAGGGGCTCGCGGCAGGCGTCCTCGTGCCGCTCTCGATGGGCATCATCGGCGCGACCTTCCGCGATGAGCACTTGCCGACCGCGTACGGGTACTGGTCGGGGTTTTCGAGCATCGGCATCGTGATTGGACCGATCGCCGGCGGTGTCCTTGTCCAGCATTTCGGCTGGTCGAGCATCTTCTGGGTCAACGTCCCGCTCGGTCTGCTGCTGCTGCCACTCGTGCACCTGCTCGTCCCAGAGACGCGCGACACGTCTCCCCGCCGCCTCGACGTGGGTGGCGCGATCCTCTCGACGCTCGGCATCCTCCTCATCTCCTGGGGACTGATCGGCTCGACAACCGGGATCTCTGCGACCGAATGCGTGATCACGGCCCTCGGTGTGATCTCCCTGGGCGGCTTCGTGCTCTGGGAGCGGCGTACACCCGAGCCAATGTTGCCACTCTCGTTCTTTCGCGAACCGGGGTTTGCCCTCGGTGCGGTGATCGGGATGATCGTCTACGCCTACCCCGCGATCATGGTGTTTATCACGCTGTACCTCCAAGGGATCCTCGGCAAGCCTCCGCAGACTGCGGGCCTGCTCTTCGTTCCCCTTGCGGCGACACTGACCGTGGTAGCTGTGTTCGCCGGTCCGATCACGAAGCGGTTCGGCGCTCTGCCGTCGATGGCTACTGGGATGGTGTTGATGTCCCTCGGTGCCGTCGTGTTCGCCGCACTGCCCGTCGGTGGCTCCCTCACTCGCCTGATTGCCGGTGAGGTAATTCTGGCCGCCGGGATCATGCTTGCTATCCCAGCTGCGGGTGCGGTGATGATGAGCTCCGTGCCACGCGAACGTGCGGGAGTCGGCGCCGCCGCGATGCAGGCGTTTCGCCAGATCGGTGCGGTGTTTGGCGTCGCGATGTTCGGCGCGATCGCGGCTGCCCAGACCAAGGCTACCTATCGCGCGCCGTCGTCAGCTGCCGACTCGCCGCGGATACTTCAGGACGTGGTCGGTGGCGAGATCAACCGCATCGCGGACACGGCTGGAGCGCAGGCGGCCGACCTCGGTGCCGCTGCCTGGCTCGACGGCATGCATCTCGCCATGCTGGTCGTCGCGGCGTTCGCGCTGCTCGGAGCGGCACTCTGCCTCGTCGCGCTACGGCGCCGTCAGCGGGCCGATCACACGCACCCAGCTATGCATCACTAGGTTCGCGCGGCAGTAGTGCGGATCAGATCCGCGAGAGTTTCGGCCTGTGTTTGCCGCGAGATCCGCGTGCGGATGTCATCGGCCAGCGCTGTGGTCGGTAGCGTGCCCGACCGCCACTGATCGACGTAGGCCTCGACCGCCGCGCGGGCAGCAGCGACGTCGTCGGGACCAACGATCACCGCATCAACTGCCTGCAGTTCGCGCGCAGCGGCACCCTCGACCGGCAACATCGCCAGGACGGGGCGCCCGCAGGCGAGCAGCTCCCAGACCTTGCCCGGCAAGAACTTCTCGCCCTGCCCACCGCCGTCCTGCATAAAGATCAACGCGACGTCGGCGTCGGCCTGCGCCTGCAATGCAGCAGCGTGTGGCGCGGGTGGCTCGATCGCAACCAGTTCGCTGATGCCAAGCTCGGCGACGCGACGCCGGTCGGCCTCGGGGAAGCCACCGACGAAACGCAGGCGGATCACCTCGCGCAACTCGGGACGGTCGTCCACGAGGTGGGCGACCGCGCTCAACAGATAGCGCGGCGAACGGTCACCAAAGAACCAGCCGGTAAAGGTAAAGGTGCAGTGGTCGGTATCTGGCCGCCGCTCGATCGCGGCGAGTTCCTCAAGGTCGATCCCATTGGGGATGACGGCGAGTGGCAGCTCTCGTCGCAGGCTACGAACCTCTTCCTCCGCGTGATCAACGACTGACGCCGCGTCCATGCCGCCCACGCACCACCGTGCGAGTCGCGCGATTGCGGCCTGCTTGGCACGGACATCTGGGCGTGAGAGATCGAGATCGGCGTGCGTCAGCCACGGGTCGCGCCAATCGGCGATCCACGGTACGTCGGTCCGACTGCGGATCAGACGACCGGCAACAGCGACCGTGTGTGGCGGCGTGGTCGTGATGAAGGCATCGAAGCGGCCGGTCTTGAGCAGCTTGAGGGCAGCCGGTACGACGTCGGCGAGCCATGGCGCATTGGCGTCGGGAAGAAACAGTCGCTGGGGAGCGAGTGCGGCGCGGACGGCGAGCTTGCGTGCCGCCGTTGGCGCGTTGCGAATCCGATCGGCGGGGAGTTGCTTCAGCGACGGTCCTCGGTAGCGCACGCGGTGGACGGCGACGTTGCCGGGGATGCGGCTGACAGAGGCCGGGTCCTCGGCCAGCCACTTTGCGTCCGTCGGCACCAGCATCTCGACGTCGATC
>Ga0194041_10001422_pt1 | contig 10102 bp, 7 predicted proteins | sample JunL449m_MetaG_FD_160082 | JGI IMG/M metagenome (GOLD analysis project Ga0194041, IMG submission 160082) | Anoxic zone freshwater microbial communities from boreal shield lake in IISD Experimental Lakes Area, Ontario, Canada - Jun2016-L442-9m | ecosystem: Environmental > Aquatic > Freshwater >...
CTCATACCTGGATTGGAAAATACTTCTTTTCTGTACCTCCTGTGGTGTGGGGATGGGTGGAAATAAACTCAAGTGCAATGCCTTTTCTGCATTGCTTTTGGGTATCCATGTGGCCGGTGCTGGTGGTTTTTTCCCAATCGATTGGTGCGGACGTAGTGTGTTGAAGTGAATTCGCCACTGCTCAATCAAAACCCTTGCTTCGCCCAGACACTATGCCCTGCTGCTTTTAACATCAGAATAGAACAACAGCTACTCCATAACGATGTTCAACGGTGCAATGATGCGACCCCAGCGTTGAAATTCTTGCTGCAGCTCATCCATGTAAGCTTTGGAACTGCTTGACGACACAGCAGTCTCGCCAATAGAAGCAAGTGCAGCAACAAACTCGGGTTGCGCCACTGCATCAACGATGGCGCGTCGCAATTTTTCTAAGATGGGTTCAGGCGTGCCCACTGGCGCTCCAACACCAAAGGTGGTGTAGGCCATGAGATCGGGATAACCCAATTCTTTGAAAGTGGGTATATCAGGCGCAATAGTTGATCGTTGATCAGCCATGATTGCCAAGATACGAATCTTGCCTGCTTTGTGCATGGGTAATGAGCCGGAGATACTGCCAACCTGAAGGTCTACTCGCCCACCGACCAAATCTACATTCACTTGTGCGGCACCTTTGTATGGGATTTGCAGCATTTTGATGCCGAGTGTTCTACCGATCCACTCGCCGACAATATTGGTGAGTGTGCCAGGCCCAGCAGAGCCATAGGTAACGCCGTCGGCTGTAGACTTCGCTCGAGCAATCAACTCCGCTATGGATTTAACTCCACTGGCACCAGAAGCAACCAACACAATTGGTTGCCTAGAGATGAGTGAGATCGGCGCAAAATCCTGTAACTTATACGATAGTGACTTATACACGTGCGGATTCACTGTCATGTTACTGCTACCAGATAAGAGCAAGGTATAACCATCCTTTGGAGCCTTTGCAACAAACGTTGCACCAATGTTGGTTCCTGCTCCAACTTTATTTTCAACAACGATGTTGGCGCCAAGTGAAGCCGATAACAATATACCTAAACGCCTAGCTGTGTTATCTGTAGGTCCACCAACAGCATAAGGTACCACCAATGTGATGGGTTTAGTGGGGTAGGTCTGCGCACAGACACATAATGAAGAAACCAAAGTGCAGCATGCAATCAAAATATATTTGAATGCATTGATGTGTTTAGGTTGAATCAAAAAATACAAAAACATCTCAAACTGCTATCACCATTGAATTTCAAAAAATATGTAGCATGTCGTCATTTACTTCTATTTCCACCTGCGTACCTTTTGCAAAAACAGGATGTCCGACAGGTTGAGTCACCAAAATCTCAATGCCCTGAGATTCAATTCGATAGTCGTGATGTGAACCCAAATAAACCACTGAACTAAGGGAGGCCGAGGAATGGTCAACCGCAACTATACGCGCTGCATGCGGAGCAAACGATACGGTAACGTTGGGCTCGAGGCCTACTCGATGAGTTTTGAAGATGCCAAATGGTGTTTGAATCCTTGAGCCCGTATCCGATCCAGTGAGGGTTACGCCTTCAATCACATTGGCACCAAAAAATTGAGCCACATAGGCGTGCGATGGCGATTGATAAATTTGAGCTGGTGAACCCATCTGTAAAATTTTTCCATCTTGCATAACGGCAATATTAGTTCCCAATGCCAATGCTTCAGATTGATCGTGAGTAACATAAATACCCGTAAACCCAAATTCTTGATGTAATTTACTTAACTCATCTCGTAAACTTCTGCGCAAGCCCGCATCTAAGTTACTTAACGGCTCATCAAATAGCAACAACTGCGGCCTACCCACAATGGCCCGCGCTAAAGCAATACGCTGCTGCTGCCCACCACTTAGCTCACCTGGAAACCGATGTGCCAAATGGTCACAGCGAACCATCATTAAAGCGGCCATGGATTGTTCAACGGCTGTAAGTGAATCACCTTTTCGCCTAATCGGATAAGCGACATTGTCAACAATGGACAGGTGAGGCCACAGCGCATAAGACTGAAACACCATGCCCAAACCGCGCTCATTAGGCGCCAAATGAATCTTGGGTCGACCTTGACCGCAAGAAAATAAAACTTGAGAACCAATTCGAATCGATCCTTGTTCAGGCGTACTCAATCCAGCAATGGCATTGAGCGCTGTAGATTTTCCACAACCACTCTCTCCTAATAACACGGTGAGCGACCCTTCTGCCAGCGACAATGAAAGATCTTTTAATGCGTAAATATCTCCCGATTGACTGGGATATGTGACGGTTAAAGACTCAATTTCAAGATAACTCAACGGATTGTCTCCTGCTAAAAAATTTGGCGATAGATCCTTTTCGACGATAACCGATTCGATCCCCATCAAAAACCGCAATCACTGCCAATCCGACCAAGGCAATAGCAACCATGATCAATGCCAATGCAGCCACTTGAGGATAAGTTCCCGTATCCCATTGACCATACAAAACAGTTGACATCACCTGTGTTTCAGGACCAATCAGTAACACGGAAGCGGCAAATTCATGACTACACAAAATAAACATCAACATGGCTGAACCCACCAGATTTCTACGCAATAGCGGCACCAAAATTCGAATCACACTACCCGTTTGAGAAGATCCAAAAACCATGGCAGCTGTTTCCAGTTTAGGATCGATTTGCGTCATGCCACTCATCACCAATCGAGTGCCGTGGGGCAACACCAAAATCACATAGCTCAATATGATGATGATGCCTGAACCATAAAGTGGATAACCTGTGACAGATTTAAACCATAACGTGATCGGACCCAATGCATAAGTTGCAAAAACACCCATGCCAAATAAAATGGCTGGAATGGCAATAGGCAAGTTAATAACAAAGTCCAAAATCACTTTAACTCGCCCAGTTGTTCGCAAGGTTACCAACGCCGTGCACAAACAAATCACAATGCAAATGCATGTAGCGATCAAAGAGTATTGAAGCGAATTGAAAATAGCTTGCTTCATCAATTGACTTGAAAAAACTTCAGTAAAGGCTGTCCACTCCCAACTCGTTCCTATGGGTGCACCCCAAAAAGGCGTTCCCGCGACGAGCAACAAACCAATCAATGGAGGAATCACCAATAAAAAACAATATAGGGCAATAGGCAATAGCAACCAACGGTTTTGTGATCGACCACGACCAATACCTTTGGACGCCATTGAAAACCGATTTTGATTGCCTAATAATTTTCGCTGAACTACAACACCCACCAAGGCCAAAAGCAAAACGGGTAAGGCAATCAACTCAGCAAGAGGAAAATTAGTAGGCGTGGTACCTGTGAGTCGATACAACTGAGTCGTGATGACATCAATACCTTTTGATCGACCCAACAACAAAGGTGCTGTGAATTGACCCAACGCCAATAAAGCCACCACGCTGCCACCGTAAATCAAAGAAGGACGAAGCAATGGCAACACAATTCGACACTGCACACCCCACCAACTAGAACCGGACGTTCTCGCGGCATCTTCTAACCGCGGATCGATATTTGCTAAACCTGCTTGAATAAAAACAAATGCATATGGAATTAAATAAATGGCCGTGATTCCAATGATCCAAGGTAAGGTATAGACATCAAATGGCCCCTCCATTATGTCTGTAAAAAAAGGTAACTCTCTTAAAGCCACATTGAGATAGCCCACATTGGGCGAAAAAAGAAATGCCCAACCCGTCACTCCAGCCAAAGGCGGGATAACCAATGGAACCATGGCAACAATTTGAGCCGTGGCACCCCAACGTCCAAACAAATTGCTTCTACACCATGCCAGCACCAAAGCAATCAATGTTGCCAAGGTCATTGAGCCACATGCCAACCACGTGGTACGCCACAAAATGGCACCCAGTCGTGGCATTTCAATCGCCTCTTGCAACAACTCCCAAAAGTTTGAAATCGGTGGTCTAATCAACTCGACGATGGGATAAATCACCAGAAAAGAAATGAACAAAGCAAACAACGGGGCCCAACTCAATTGGGCCCATTGGCTCTTTGCACGTTGAATCAAACTCATTAACGTCGGTAGAGTTGATCCACTTTTGCTTGCCACGTCTTGGTGTCTTTATCGCTGTATTTGTTGTAATCGGTGTTTGCAATTTTGCTCATGTCAACATCAATGCCACCTACAATTTTGACCCCTGGTGCAACGGTGTAACCCGATCGATCGGTGTTGAGCACTTGCTGGCCTTCTTGACTCATTAAAAAATCAAGAAAAACCAAGGCGGCATTGGGATGGGGCACATCTTTTAAAATCATGGCGCTGCGTTCAATGGCCCAAGTACCACTGGAGGGGAAAGCATAGTCAATGGGTGCACCTTTGGCTTTCAATGGTTCAATGGTGCTCGCCAATGAGTAAGGGGCCCAAGCGATTTCACCTGAAGTTAATCCAGCAGTTAAAGGCGCCGAATTGGGGTAAATTTTAGGACTCAATTTAGCCATCGTCTCAAAGTAACCAGGCTTCTTTTTATCAAGGAACTCGAACCAAATACCGACCGTTAGGCCGGTGACTTCATTGAGACCCACTCGACCTTTGAACTCTAGGTTGTTGAGCAAACTATCCCAATCGGTGGGTTTAGTCTTAACTAATTTGGTGTTGTAGCCAATCACCCATGGCTCCGCAGTGACTTGGACCCTGCCACCTGCATAATATTTTTCAGCGCCTTTCCATAGCGCAAGAGCTGGGCCAATAGGTTTGACCAAGCGACCCTCTTTTTCTTTGGCATAAGCCCAGTGGTGCTCAGCGTGCATGATCACATCGGCCGCTATTGCATTGGCCTTGATTTCTTGATCGACCTTGCTCACCATAGCGCCACCGACCAAGCGCAATGCACGCGCCTTAATTTGTGGATAGGTTTTCATAAAGGCTTCAAGAATTCGATTGTTGTCAGCATCTGCTTTGGTTGAATAAAACAACAACTGACCTTCTGTGTTTGCAGCCTTCACGACATCCGACCATGACTGAGAAAATGCCACACTGCAACTCAAAAGGGTGATGATCAACGCTAACGATTTTTGTATAGAGAAAAACATAGGGTTCCTTTTTTTGTAAATCAATTTGTCAACTTCAATAATCAACTCAAACGATAAAAATCTTTTGCCGTGTCATGAAATAACTGCTTCTTTTCTGTTTCAGAATAGTTGGACACCATTTTTTTAAAGGCGTTCCATAAAGTCACATAACTGCAAACACCTTTATCGGGTGGAAAATTGCTGGCAAACATACAACGATTAGTACCAAATAACTCAATGCATGTCTCCATATAGGGTTGCCAAAGCGCCGCCAATTCGGTCGACGTTGCGGGTTTCTCACGCTCATTGAGCTTGAAGCCAGGTAACAACATACCGAATCCACTCAATTTGACGTACACACGATCAAGGCCAGCCAATGCCTTCATGCCGCTTTTCCATTGTTCAAAAACTTCATTGCGCTGATTGGCGAAAGAACCAATCCCAATTGGACCCCCCACGTGATCAATAACAATTGGTGTATTCGAGCATGTCTGAGCCAAATCGAGTAACTCAGACAACTGGGTATGGAATACAAAAGCATCAAAACTCAAGTTGAGTTTTGCAAGTTGTTGAAAACCTTGCCGAAACTGAGGATTCATCAACAAAGCGGGCGGGCGCGTGGCGATGGGTTTCGATACCAAGGGATCATTCACCCAAGCCGCCACTTGTCGAATGCCTTTATAACGATGGCCTGCAACAGCAATGGATCGCTCAAGTAAATCGAGGGCAAGCGCGCCCCCCCTCAGATCACAGTGACCCACAATACCTTCACACAATTGCGCGTCACCCCAAAGACCACTAGCAGAAATGGCTGCGATACCATTGGCAAATTCCACTTCCCCAAGCGGTTTGAGGTGTTCAGGACCCGATTGACGATACATCGAGCGACAGTCAATATAAACCGTTTGTGCAATGTGATGCCCTGAGCGCATATCACTTAGCACTTCATCTGTCATGTAATGCGCGTCTGCCCTGCTCCACAAATGATGATGTGGGTCAATAATAGGCATAGCTGGATCAATTGCATCTTCCTTCAATTGCGACAACCATTCCTGTCGTGGCTCGGCATACATACCGCTCACGAGAACCGTTGCAACTTGGGACTTCATGATTGATTGGCTTGCAAATGAGGACTGCATTGCATGTAGACATCAAGTGAATTGAGCACATCGGACATGGATCGATCCACTGCAATAATTTTTTTCAAATAATGTCCTACGATGTATTCATCCGTGATGGCAATGGCGCCATTGAGTTGAACTGCGGCCTCACAAACTTGACGACCAAATTCACCCAAATATGCTTTTGCACCGTAAACCAGTAAGTCACGCTCTTGTGGCGTTGATGATTCAAATTGATGAGCTGCCAAGCGAACCAATGCTTTGGCTTCTTCTTTTAACACATACATATCTGCCACTTCGTGCCGCAATGCTTGAAAACTCGAAAGCTTTCTGTCAAATTGTTCACGATCGTTGAGGTACTGCGCCGTCGTGTTAACCGCCCCTTCAATGGCGCCCACACCTTGCGCCATTAACGCGATCATGGCCAGTGACTGCACCAAATGGAAAACATCCAAGCCATGGCGATCACGCATCAATAAATCAGTCTCACGCAATTTCACCTGATTCAAAAAAACCTCAGCGGCATATCCCCCATCAATTGTCGGATAAGGCCTCATCGTTATGCCATCTGATTGACTCTCCAACATGAAAAAACCAATCGGTGCATCTGCGGCTTCACCCATTTTGGCGCTCGTAATAAAATAGTGAGCACGGTCCGCACCTAACACCACCGACTTATGGCCTTGCAAAACATAGCCACCTATACCCGGTTTAGCAATGCATTCAATAGCCGTTGTTTGGTAGGCACTACCTGATTCGGAGCAAGCGATCGACACATTCAATTTGCCCTTGGCAAGTGTTGGCAAGATGAGATCGGACCAATGCTGATTTCCAGAGTTTGCAATGAGCGATCCTGCAAACAACACCTGCGACACATAAGGCTCAACAACCAAAGCTTGACCAAACTTCTCCATCAACAACGCAACATCAAACAAATTGAAACCATCTTCATGCCCATTGAAAGTGCTGTCGATTGACATTTCGAGCCAACCCAATTCCGCAAATTGCTCCCATATGAAGGTACTAAATCCTTTGTGTTTTTCAATGATTTGATGACGTTTAAGAAAATCATATTCGGACTGTAAAAATTTATCAGCCGAATCTTGAATCATTCGTTGTTGGTCAGAGATGGTAATTGGATTCATGATTAGCTCAACAATTTCTGCGCAATCAAATTGCGCATGACTTCGCTAGACCCACCTGAAATAGTGGCTTTGCGCCAAAAGAAATAAGCTGGCGTTGATGTGGCGGCAAAATCTGGACCAATTGGCGTTTGCTCACCCCAACCCTTAGAGATAGACGTCTGATGAAATGGCAAAGCATATTCACCCGCGGCCTCGCTGATCATTCGCAATAACTCTTGCTGTGTTTGTGTACCACGTAATTTAAGATGCGAAGCTTCAATATCCGTTGCACGCGAAGGATCATTGATAATACCAAGCAAAATAATTTCAAGCGCACGCATGCGAATTTCTATCATTGCCAACTTTGCTTTAAAAACAGGATGCTCCAGCAAAGGTCGACTGCCCCGCATCTGATGTCTTGCAATGTGACACAAGCGATCAAAGTGAGCGCGACATCGCCAAATCCCCGCTGCAGAAATCCGCTCATGCCCTAAAAACACTTTCATCAACCCCCATCCTTTGCCTTCTTCACCCACTCGCTGATGGACGGGAATTTTTACGTTGTCCAAAAACAATTGATTGAGTGAATGGATACCATCAATGCCAATGATGGGTCTTATGGTGATACCGGGTGTTTTCATATCCAGCAACAAAAGTGTGAGTCCCTCTTGCTTTTTACCAGAGCTATCTGTACGCGCTAATAACAAACACCAACTTGACCAGTGCGCAGCTGTGGTCCATGTTTTGGTTCCATTGATCACGTAATGATCACCCTCAAGTTGCGCTTGACACTTCATGCTTGCCAAATCCGAGCCTGCTTGCGGCTCAGAAAAGCCCTGGCACCAAATATCGGATCCATCTTGTATGCCAGAAAGGTGTTGCTTTTTTTGTGCAGGTGTTCCGTAAGCCATCAACAAAGCAGCAACCTGATTCAATCCAATAGTGATTAAGATAGGAGCACCCGCTTTGGCGCTTTCTTCTTCAAAAATATAACGCTGCATGGGTGACCAACCTGGCCCACCATATTCGCGTGGCCAATTAAAGCCAGTCCAACCTTGCTTGGACAATGCCAAATTCCAATTGGCCAATTCTTCTTTGGACAAATAGTAACCAGCCCGCACGCGCGCACTCAACTCTGCAGATAAATGGCTTTTCAAAAACTGTTGAATTTCTTGACGAAAAACAGCTAACTCGTCTTGGCTATGAACAACATCATTGGTCACAAATAAACCTCATGAAAAAATAGAATCGATCAATCCAATACCATCATCGCATCAATGATGGTACAGCCCTGCCCCACAGGATGCACCATGACCGGATTGACTTCACACTCCAACACTTGTTCTTGAGTCGCATGCGCAAACAAAGAAAAGTCTGCAATGAGTTGACATAATGCATTCACATCACTCTTGGCAGAACCTCTAAAGCCATCAAGTAACGCAAAAGATTTGAGTTGACGCAACATGCTGAGCGCTTCTTGCGTAGAGACAGGAGCCGTGCGGCGAACCACATCTTGATGAATTTCGGCCATGGTGCCACCAGCACCAACACTGATGATGGCGCCAAACGTTTCATCACGAATAGATCCTAGAATAAGCTCCACACCTTTTGCTGCCATTGGTTCAAGCAAAATGCCGTCGATTTGGCTTTGCTTAACAAACTTGTTTGCATTGCTTTTCAACTGCACACAGCGCTTGATCAAATCAGCTTGATCCACAATTTGTAAAGCAACACCACCCACCTCTGTTTTATGAACAATAGCGGATGACTGCATTTTTGCAACCAATGGAAAAGGTAAACTCACTTTCAGTTGATTCAGATCAGCCTGCGCCTCAACCCATTGCATTGGCGCTATATTGAAACCATACTGTTTCAAAATCTGTTTTGATTCGTATTCTGTTAGATTGCCTTTTTTATTGGGTAATACTTGTTTAGATTCAAATCGCTTAACTTGAGCATCATCAAACACAGGTAATTTGAATTGTGAATACTTGACATACTCACGCAAAGCCTCGGACAAAGAAGTCAAGCCCATAAAAGTAACGGTAGAGGCGCTAGCCAATGCACGCAAACCAAAATCAGATGCGAGCGTGTAACTGTAAAACAGCACTGGTTTTTTTTGTCTTTGAATGACGGCGCTGAGTTCTATCGGATCAACAGGTGGTCGCGTGGTGTTGGCCATGGTAGAGACCATCATCACCAAATCCACCTCGTCCCCAGACTCCAACAATTGAATGGTCTTGAGCGGCGCACCTGTTCGGGTTGCTTGACCTGTGACGTCAACTGGATTTTGAGTTGATCCGTAAGATGGAATGATGGCACGAATTTGTTTTTGTGTTTCTTCAGCAAGCGTTGGGCACTCAAACCCAGCATGACTCAATGCATCAGCAACCAAGGCCCCGCCGCCGCCAGACACAGTAACAATGGCTGCTCGATGACCATGTAGCAAAGGCGATGTGGTTGAAATGGCAACAAAAGCCAAGGCATGATCAATGTCTGAAAAACTAACAACACCCACTTTTTCAAATGCAGCCTCATAGGCTGCATTCCAACCTGCCATAGCGCCAGTGTGTGAGACTGTTGCCAAACTTCCAGCGGTGGATTGTCCAACTTTTACCACCACGATGGGTTTTTTCTTGGAAACAGCCCTCGCTGCAGCCGATAAAAACAATGGCGCATTGCGAATGGTTTCTAAAAACAAAACAATGGCAGACGTATCGTCATCGTCAACCAAATAATTTAAAAAATCTGCCGCAGTTAAATCAACCTCATTACCTGTGGTGATG
>Ga0194041_10001424_pt1 | contig 10098 bp, 12 predicted proteins | sample JunL449m_MetaG_FD_160082 | JGI IMG/M metagenome (GOLD analysis project Ga0194041, IMG submission 160082) | Anoxic zone freshwater microbial communities from boreal shield lake in IISD Experimental Lakes Area, Ontario, Canada - Jun2016-L442-9m | ecosystem: Environmental > Aquatic > Freshwater >...
GCTAATGGTGATAGTTGGTATGAGCGAAAAATGTTTAAATCTACATTCTTTACTAATGCCGAAGTATACCGTAGAGCAACGCTTCTTTTTAACAAACGCCCACGACATGATTTTGAAAGGGAAATAGGGATTAGTTGCTACGCTCTAACCCCATCAAACATGAGCCAAATAAGCCTGCTAGAGGATATAAACAAAGACGTTTGGCTAACTCAAGCACTCGATCAAGTAAACAATCAATACGGTGAGTTCACCATAACCTCAGCTACAAGCTACAAGTCAAAGAATGTAGTCAAGCAGAAGATTCCATTTGGCAGCACACAGTACTTTGAGTTACTGCTTAAGAGTGCTTAAGTTCGAACGTCTATGAATCGATTAGTTCAATAAATCTATGAAATTAACATTGAGGCAAATTATTCACATTGATTTTAACTTGTTGCGAACCGTCATTGAGTACAGCATAAAAATTGTGCACTTGCCAAATAGAGAAATTCATCACAAAGTTATCGCTATTGTAGTAATCTCTACCATTTCGACCAAGGGGATGCCAAAGAGTACCATTTTGCCTTGGTGTATTATCAGGAATAACTGCATATGGTCCTCTATAAGTTCCTTGGTAATAACTATTATAGTAGAATGGGCCAGACATGAAATGAGCATGAACCTGATTTACTCCTCCATATGCGTTAATATATTGTCTACATGCCCACAATGTAGCATTAATTCTACCAGTATAACCACCATCTCCACCAGGACAATTTGTACTATCCCAACTTGCACAAACCTGACTATTCACTTGATAGGAAGCCCAGCTCCCTGCATGCGCCTTAGTCGTCTTCTTATTATGATTCTGATAGACAAAGAAACCTACGCCCGCTATGACTACTACGGCTACGACTAGGAGTAGCATTTCTAAGTGACCAAAGCCTGATGTGTTTGTTTTTAGTTTGTTAGTTTTGTTTATTTTCATACTTTTTCCTTTTAATAGTACTTATGTTACTACTTTAAAATTACTATACAGATATATATATATTGCAAAGGTTTTATTAAATCGACTCTAAAGAATACAAAAAAAATTAATACCCTCAATAAAGCGGGTATTAATTTTATGAATTGTTTTATTTAGATCAAATATATTTAGCAACGAACCCAATTTGCTCTTATGTATTGAACCGAAGCTACACCTAAAGGCAGAGCATTGATTTGGCCTACACCATATATAACGTTTACATTATTATTAATATTAAAGGCTACTTTTTGAACAGCTATAGTTCCAGCCCAATAAGCATTTGCCTGTCCTGCATCATTATATGAATGCCCTAGAGAAACATTAAATGTTTTAGTATGATACCAAAGATTGGCAGCATTTGCGCTTGCTTGCTTCACGTATGCAATTTTAGCTTCAGAGTAGTTACCCCATTGGCCATTCCAGCAACCATAAATGGCTACGCCATTTATTACGGTCACTGGTGTCCAGCCGCCAGCGTGAGCCTTTTTCTTATTATTGTTGTTATAGACGAAGAAACCTACCCCTGCTATGACTACTACTGCTACTACTATAAGTAGCATTTCTATGTGACCAAAGCCTTTACTATTTGTTCTTAGCTTCATAAATACTCCTTGTATTATTTTTATGCTTAGTTAAATCATACCACGTTGTCTTATTAAAGTGATCATAACTCAAAGAAGTCTAAAAATAAAAGACATAAATAGTTGTATTGCTTTTGTGCTAATTATATGATACAATATTAATATATTATGAGTTTTAAAGCTGAAATTAATAAGATTCATTATAGTTACAAAAACTGGAATCGATATAATCAAACAACAAAGCATATTTTTGCAGGAAGCATGGTATTGGCTTCATTCTTTGGGATGATCGCTCTCTATAATTATGAGCAAGAAGCAGGTCCTAGAACCCAGATAAATGACATCTACGGCTTGAGCAATGGCAGCTTAAATCAATCACAAGCGGTACTAGTTTCTGAAGCAACTTTAAGCTTAAACTATCAAGAAGGTAATGTAGACCGAGGTCTAGAACTCGGTGGTATAGCTTTGGCAGTAGGACTAACAACAGCTGCTGTTGGTGAATTCAAAAGAAACTCTAGATAATTGAATAGAATAAATGCTACCCTATAGAGGTTAGGCTTTTATTTATGTTTAAAATATCGACTCAAGAATTCGAACAATTAGTCCACAATGCTGTTGATAATCTACCGAAGGTTCATAAGGATAAGATAATGAATGTTGGCTTTTTTGTTATGGACATGCCCACTTTAGAACAAGCTAGAGCAGCTAAATTAAAACCAGGCAATATGTTACTTGGCTTATATGAAGGTGTGCCTTTATCTGAAAGAGGCGGCAATTTAAAACTATTGCCCGATACTATAACATTATTTCAAATACCTATTGAGATGACTTCCAATTCAAAGGAGCAATTAATTGGCCAAATAAAGAATACTGTTTGGCACGAGGTGGCTCATTATTTTGGTCTTGATCATGAAAAAATATATTCAATTCAAAATAGGCAATAACTACTTTGGTCAATAAATTCATGAAACATTATAAAAAGGTGGTAGCTTTAACAATAATAGCTTTGACAATTGTTGGGTTTATATATTATTTCGTAGCCCATCCAAATACACTTGATTCACTCAAAAATCTATCCGTCATCAACATTGCTCTAATACTATTTCTATATTTCCTAGTGCTTCTAATACTAGTTTTAATACTCAAAGTTTCATTAGCTCTTTACGAAAAGCATATAGATAACCTAGAGAATCTACAGCTTAACATATGGTCAAATATCGTTAATTTCTTTGGGCCCCTTCAGAGTGGACCCGGCGTTAGAGCGCTTTATCTGAAGAAGAAGCATGGACTAAACTTAAGAAAATTCTTATACGTATCATTAATATATTATGCCTTTATTGCAGTCGTTAGTTGCATCTTAATTGGCATCGGAAGCTTTGCTTGGTATATCGCACTTAGTTTCATAATACTATGCCTAGGATCTCTTTACTTGGGTTTTAGAATTATGACTAAAAAAATAAATACCGAGGATAAACCTAAGCTGAAATTTAAGTTAATTGGTCTACTTTTTCTTATTACTCTAGCCCAGCTTTTAATCACATCATTGATATATCTAATTGAGCTAAAAATAGTCAATAAGTCCATAAGCTATAATCAAGTAATGACTTATACTGGAGTAGCTAATTTAGCGTTGTTTGTTTCAATTACTCCTGGAGCTATTGGATTCAGAGAAAGTTTTTTGCTGTTTACACAAAGACTCCATCACATAAGAGCTTCAAATATCATCTCTGCCAGCTTAATAGATAGATCAGTTTATTTGGTATTTTTATTTATTCTAATATTAGTCGCCGCGTCCATGCATATCGGAAACAAAATAAAGAGCACTAAAGAATAGCTACTTCCTTGATTTAGTTTTCTTAGACTGCATAAGGGCTATTAATATTGTTCCACTAAAGGCCATGGATATTCCAATAATTAATGTTGGCCAAAGATTATTTCTAGGTCTATCGGCAAGAAATACAATACCTGCCAGAATAGGGGATAGAGTTTCAAATGCAATCATTATGGCGCTTACTAGTGTTGCTGAAGCTCTTTGTAATGCAATCGTAAAGAATAAGATACCAGTTAGTCCGTAACCAATTATCGACCAGCTAAGTGGGTTGGTAAAAATGCCTGAAATATTATTAGTTTGAAGCGATCGACCCGCCACCGATATGCCGCCAAAAGCTAGCCCGCTTATTGCCGCCAAAACTAAAGTAGAGTTATTGTGATTTATTTTAGCGAAAAATGAGCCCAACATAAAAAGAGCAATTGGCGTTAAAACAAATAACAATTTTGTTGGCTCGCCGATTGCCTTAGCTGTATCCGAATTGGCAGATAGTGCTATAAATACTAATCCAAATAGGATTATAACTGCCGCTATAATAAATTTATTAGTTATTCTACGCTTGAATAAAAAGTGCTCTATTAAGCCCGTTACAATTATGCTGCAAGCTATTATTGGTTGAACCATAAATATCGGCAAATAATGAACAGCATATAAGGTTAGAGCAAAAGCCACAAAATCAAAAACAACTCCTAAAATAAAGGCTCCACTACTTTTCAATCTCCAAAGTAAACTAAAATTAGATGACTTAGCCCTTTCTTCTTTATCTGCACCTATTTTCTCTAGGACGGCAGCACTACCATTAAATATTGCACAGCCAAAAGCTGCTAAGTAAGCTAATAACAAAATCATTCTTAAAAGACTAGCTTAATAAGACGCCGCCATCAACAACAATTTGTTCTCCTGTCATATAACTAGACATATCACTTGCCATAAATAGAGCAACCTTAGCAATTTCGTCAGAATCTCCCATTCGATGCATCGGTATCTTACTCATGAATACTTTAGTCTGTTCTGCCATCAAATCACCATTAACACCCTTACTTGACAGTTCAACACCTGGGGTTAATATTCCTCCTGGGGCAATGGCATTAACCCAGATCTTATGCTCAGCAAGCTCAAGTGCAGAATTTTTAGTGAATCCCCACATGCCATGTTTAGAGGAATCATAATGGGCTAGTCCTGCCATTGAAGGATGGATCGCATCAACAGAAGAGATGTTAATTATTTTGCCTCCTCCTTGGGTCTTCATTATCTCGCTAGCATATTTAGTAGTCAGAAAAACACTTCTTAGATTTACGTGGATGACTTCTTCAAAATCTTCTAATGACATATCTTCTATTTTTTTTGATGGATAGATTCCAGCGTTGTTTACTAGGATATCAATTCCGCCATACTTTTCTTTGCAAACATCTATCATTTTTATTACATCGTCCTGAATTGAAACATCAACCGCTATACTATCTGCACTCCAATTATGGCCCCTAAGTTCATATGCAGTTTTTGTGGCTTCTTCAAGATCAACGTCTGCGACTAAGACATCTGCTCCAGCTTCACACAACCTATAACATATAGCTTTACCGATGCCTTTAGCTCCACCGGTAACAATGGCTGTTTTACCTGACAAATTTAATAATTCTTTTATAGCTTGCATATTAATACTCCTTATTCTTATCATTATATACTTAACTGTTTAAAATTGTTTGGACTATACAGAGGAGAGTATAATTAGAGTATGGATAAAAAGATTATTGATCGGGTAAGTGAGGAGTTAAAAAAAGCTGGAGTTAAGTCACCAGCACTCATAAAACTAGAAAGTAAATCTCTAGCAAACATTCTTTATCCAGATGAATTTATTGGCGGGGCTGTGCACGGAGCATATAGCGGGGGACTAGCTTGGCTAATAGCTACAAATAAAAGAATTATATTCATGGACAAAAAACCTTTCTTTAATACGATTGATGAAATCTCATATGATGTTGTGTCGGGCGCAAAAACAACCAAAACGGCATTCTCGGGAACCGTTACTTTGCATACCCGCATGGGCGACTACAATATTAGTTTTGCAAAGAACAATACTGCTAAAAAATTCATAGAATTCATCGAAGAAATGAGACTTGGCAAAAGTAGTCCTGGATATATGAGCTCGAATATCAGCTCAACTCCAATCGTAAAAACAAAAAATGTTTTCGACAAGCAAGCAATATATTTTTTAAGGCTCCACAACCTAGCAGTTTTTTCTACGCTGAACAGACTGGGTAGGATAGATAGTGCTACGGTCTACTATCTAATAGATGAAGATAACTCTTTATATGTACTTACCAAATCGGAAACTACAAAAGGCAGAAACATACTCTCAAATCCCAATGTTGCCGTAAATGTTTATGATGAACCCAAATTACAAACAGCTCAATTAACAGGACAAGCATTCGTAGAAACAAATCAAGAAATAAAAGCCGAAGTCTACAGAAAACTTTCTAGATCAATCCGAATTGGCAGTAATTTAAAGAATCCACCAGTAACCAAACTTCATGATGGCTCATTCTTAATAATTAAGATTGTGCCTAATGAAATAAAATTTAGTGACTATAGTTAGTCAAAACTAGCTATAGAAGATTTAGTAACTGGTTGCTATAATATTTCTAATGATCAGTTACATACAATCGATAATCTTAGGTTTACTTCAGGGAGTTACTGAACTGTTTCCAGTATCTTCTCTCGGTCATTCAGTTTTATTTGCTTGGCTATTCGGTTGGACAGGCATTTTAAAAGGCCAATCTAGCCAAGGATCTTTTTTCCTAGCATTTTTGGTTCTGCTCCACGTTGCAACAGCTACAGCGCTACTTATTTTCTACAGAGAACAGTGGATTAAGATCATCAAGGGATTCTTTAGCTCAGTCAAGAAACGAAAAGCTGATTCAAGTAATGAAAAACTGGCTTGGTTAATAATAGTGGCGACAATTCCAGCCGGCCTAATCGGTTTAATTTTTGAACACACACTTAGAACTCAATTTGCTAAACCATTATCTGCAGCCATATTTATTATTATTAACGGCGGCATCCTGCTTATTGGAGACAGGTTTATGAGAGACCATCACATGAGAGCACCTAAAAGAGATTTTCTACTTGAAACTAGCGCTAAGCACACCGCATCAAAGATGTCTTTTAAGAATGCGCTAGCCATTGGTACGGTGCAAGTATTTGCTCTATTTGCTGGAATAAGTCGGTCTGGAGTCACAATAATTGGAGGCCTTTTTAGCGGCCTAGATTATGAAGACGCAGCTCGTTTCTCATTCCTATTGGCAACTCCTATAATCCTGGCGGCTGGGCTTCTAAAACTACCGGATTTCTTCGGCCCTCTCGCTAATGGCTATAGGCCTCAGATGATAGTTGGAGCTATCGCGGCTGGAGTATCAGCCTACCTAACAGTTAGGTTCTTGGACAAGTACTTTAGAAACAAAACCCTAAGACCATTTGCAATCTATTGTTTAGCATTTGGAACTATATCGCTAATTATAGGTCTTAGCGGTATTCGCAACTTCTAAATAATCACGGAGGTTAAATTGGATTTAGCAGATTTAGTCATAATACTTATTGTAATTTTCATGGCTATTCGTGGAGCAAAAATTGGTTTTACTAGAGAAATATTCGCAACCGTAGGGTTTATAGTAAGTATTTTCCTAGGAGCCGTTTTCATTCCTCCCATAATCAATAAATTACCTAAGTCTTACGACAAGTCGGTTTGGGCAGTTATTTTTATGCTAGCCCTGATCTTCGGTTTTCTTTATATCGGGGAGAGCGTAGGTGGATACGTAAAAACTAAATTCATAACCAAAAAACTAGCAAAAGCAGATAGGCTTCTTGGCGGGGGACTTAGAGTGGTTGGCTGTTTTATTGTATTATGGCTCGCCTCGTCAACTATTTCTAGGCTACCTTATCCGTCAGTGGCCTCTCAAGTTCAACAGTCATATATCGTTGGCCAAATCAACAAGTCGCTTCCTAACACGCCTAAGTTTATGACAACAATCGGTAACACAATAGCTCCTAATGGATTTCCGATGGTGTTCCTGGGTACTGAGCCGTTGGCTAGTAAACATATATCACTTGATTCAACTCCTGCCCTAAATGCGGTAGTTAATGCCGAGGAAGCTTCAGTAGTGAAAATTGAAGGAATAGGTTGCGGAGGAATAGTTGAGGGAAGTGGTTTTGTGGCAGCCAAAGATTTAATAATCACTAACGCCCATGTTGTGTCCGGTATATATGCTCCTTACATTTATGATCAATCCGGCCAACACGAAGCTAGTGTAATTTTATTTGATCCAAATCTTGACTTAGCAATACTTAGAACGTCTAATCTAGCTGGATCTCCACTTAAAATAAATAATAATCCAATAACTATCGGAACACTCGGAGCAATTATGGGCTATCCAAATAATCAGAGCTTGCAAGCTAAAACTGCTGCTATAACTAATCGAATATTGGCTGATGGTAAAAACATATACAGCCAAAGTAATACTTTAAGAGATATTTACGTTCTAGAAGGTGATGTTCAAAAAGGAAATTCTGGCGGGCCATTTATAGATAGCAGTGGTATGGTTGATGGTTTAATATTTGCGAAGTCTTCCGTATATTCTGAGCAGGGTTATGCACTATCGATGTCGCCAATCAGCAAGGCTTTATCATCAGTCAAAAATAGTGTTGTTAAAGTTAGCACTGGAAGATGTACTGAATAATAATTCTCGTGTATAATTTGTGAAGATGGTGAAGAAAGATACTAGAAAGTTCAAAATAGAGAAGATAATTCCATGGGTATTAATAATTACTGGAGTTGTTGGCCTAATGATGTCAGCAGTTCTTATTTATGATGAAACTCAAATTTCACATAACCCAAACTATAAGCCTAGCTGTAATCTTAACCCAGTAGTTTCTTGTGGTTCAGTAATTGCTAGCAAACAGGCTCAAGCTTTTCATTTTTCAAACCCCTACCTCGGTCTAGTTGGTTTTGCAGTTATAGTGACCACAGGAGTAACTTTAATTGCAGGGGCAAAACTCAAAAGATGGTACTGGCTTGGGTTAGAAGCTGGTTCGGTTTTTGGTGTAGCTTTTTGTATGTGGCTTTTCTTCCAAAGCGTATATAGAATAAATGATCTATGCCCATTCTGTATGGTTACTTGGGTCGCTGTTATTACACTATTCTGGTATACAACTTACTATAATTTCTGGATCGGAAATCTAAAACTTCCACCTAAACTAAAAGCCGCAGGCAAGTTTATATCTCGTCATCATGTAGACATTTTAATCTTCTGGTTTTTAGTTATCGGAGCACTAATATTGAATCATTTTTGGTACTACTACGGGAAACATTTCTTTTAGAACTATTCGTACCTAAGCGCTTTTATTGGATCTTTTCTAGCAGCTTTGAATGCCGGCAGTGATCCGAAGATTATTCCTACAGCCAATGAAATAAGAAACGCTACACCTAATGTTGGCAGGTCTATAACCGGTGCTAATGACGTAGTTATACTTAATACGTAATCAACCGCGAACGATAATACAACGCCCATTAGACCGCCGAATAAACTTAGAACACTTGATTCAATTAAGAACTGAGACAAAATTTGAGAATTAGTAGCACCAATAGCTTTCCTAATGCCAATCTCCTTAGTTCGTTCCGATACAGACACTAGACTTATGTTCATTATGCCGACACCACCAACAACTAGGGCAATAGCCGCAACTATTCCAACTAAATATGTTAAAGAGTCAAGAACGCTTGTTGTGAGCGCTAGACTCTGACTTTGCTTTAAAACCGTAAAATCTTGTTGTCCACCGTGTAATTTAAGTAGATTCTTGTTAATCGAATCAGTAATTTGATCAACGTTATTTATACTATTCGCTTTTGCCAAAATCTCAAATATTGGAGCTGAATTATTGGTTAGACCCTCAGCAGTAGTGTACGGGATAAAAATTGTGTTGTTTATGTCTGAGCTAATGGTTAATGGTGCCGATTTAAATTGCTTGAATATGCCTCTTACAATGAAGGTTTGGCCATGAAAATCAAACGAGAGTCCAAGTGGAACTTTTTCTCCAAATAATTTTTGAGCCAGATTCTGTCCTATAACTGCCTGATAGATATTATCTGAATAAGGATCGAAATATTCGCCGTCTGAGAGCTGTTGATTGATAACGCTAGGGAACTGATAGCCAGTGCCCATAACAACTTCAGAGAATTTACCGTTTTGTGTAGTAACCTGGCCGTTAACCATATTCACAGCTGATGACGATTCAACGCCACTAGTAGCTTGGACGCTTTTTATATCCGATGGAGTTAAGCTTGATATGGAATTGAAGCTAGATAATGAACTGAGGTTATTAATAATGCTATTAGAGCTAGTTTTAGTTATTACTCCAGGCTTCACGATTATTAAGCCCTTGCCAGTAGCATTTATCTGGCCTTTAACTTGCGACTCAATACCTTTCGAAATTGAAACAATACTAACCACGGAAACAATTCCTATTATAATTCCAAGAACCGTTAATAGGCTTCTAGTTTTGGCGAATCTAATAGTTCTAATTGCTAAATAAATATCATCCCGGTAAGAAATACTCATTATATTTTTTTCCTCTTAACAGTTGTTTTACGTTTTTTGGGAGCTTTTTTCTTTTTTCCATTGACTCGTTTCTTA
>Ga0194041_10001433_pt1 | contig 10076 bp, 12 predicted proteins | sample JunL449m_MetaG_FD_160082 | JGI IMG/M metagenome (GOLD analysis project Ga0194041, IMG submission 160082) | Anoxic zone freshwater microbial communities from boreal shield lake in IISD Experimental Lakes Area, Ontario, Canada - Jun2016-L442-9m | ecosystem: Environmental > Aquatic > Freshwater >...
GTCTTGGGAGAGATCAAGAGTAAATGATCCATTCTCACAGAACACCACAAGCTCGCCTTGACCTCGTACATTGATATTGAGGGATGGCATTACCCTCATGCCTGTAATCAACCCAAGGTTGGCAGGAGGTGTAAATGATCCACCTTCTTGCCAATAAGTTTGCTCGGTAAAGTTTTGGGTGTTGGATGTCGTTGTAAATCCGTTTCCAAAAATGATATCAGAAACATAGATGTTGTTGCTGGCAGTGCTTACCGCAACACGCCCATAAGCATAAGCCATGATTGTTCCAATCGGCATCTGTTGCTTGACAGGATTGAGTCTAAAGCAAGTGTTTGGCTGTGCTGTTGTAATGGTTGTATTTGAAGCAGTAGTTGTTGCAATGTTTGACCAAGGAGTAGATGACCCATCTGGAAATACGCTACGAATTTGGAATGCGTATTGGATAGATGAAGATTGAGCAGTAAAGGTATAGGATTTTTGGGAATAAGGAACTAAAGCAATCGTTCCAAATATTCCTTGGTTATACTGAACTTGAATTTCATTCTGAATCGCTCCTGGAGCATTATCCGTCCAAGTTAAAGATATGCTAGTTGAACCATTTCCCTTTGCTTGAAGATTGGTTGGAACTCCAGATATATCTCCAGACCATGCAATAGGATCTTGGTATCCGTTTTGGATATACATCCAATCTTCAGCTTGAACAAACCATGTGTGCATCATGGTTGGATCATTTCCATCAATGAGTTTGTAAAGAGTTCCTACATTATTGACGATAGATAGGAAATAGATTGTTCCCGCAACTGATACCACAAACCCATCTAGTGATCCCGTCTTGATTGCCTTATAAGGCCAAGCACCTTGGAAGTTTCCAGTTTGGAAAGCGGTAAGGATAGATGGATCTTGTCCGTATGCTGGTGTAATTGGAATCTCCGTAAAAGGAGGACGAGTAGCATTTACTCCTTGTCTAAAGGATCGGTTTACACACGATGAAACAAATTCCGCTGGAAGGACTGAAGGATGCGTTTCCGCATCCATTCCAATCGTTAGCGTAGATCCATCGTAAACTCTTCCATCCTGTGCCATTTTAGAGGAAGCTCAATTCGTAACCAGAGATTTGAAGGGTAAATGAATCACCAGTTCCAAGAACAGCGGTAGTATAGATATTAAAGTAACTAATTAAGTTATTAGGAACAACACAAGTTGTTGTGGAATATGCAATATTTGTTCCTGCTGTTGTGTATGGAGCAACAATAAACGCTCCATAAATTTCATTTGTAGTTAATACGTTCTGATATGTTGCTCCTGTTGATCCAGCGGCAATATTTGAAATAACTACATTTGCTGTTTGAGTAGCAGCAGCACCAACTAGGCTAAATCGGAAGAATGCTTTATCAACATACTGATATGGGGCGTATGAAATAGATCCAGACCAGTATTTGTTTGTGGCTTGTGTTGATTGTGTTGAGACAACAACATTTGCTGTCTGCCCAAGGTTTACTGCCCTGCCATTCTGGTTGTAGAGAGGATCAATCTGGGAAGATGAATTTGTACGGAATAAACCAATCAAACGGAAATGTGTGTATCCAGTGGGAAGGGTTGGAGCAGTTGGGCTTAAAGAAGAAAGCGTGGCAACTGTAAGTGATGTGGAATTATAAATTGCAAATACATAATAGTAAGTGCTTGCAACTAAAGAACCTGTATCAAGAGAATTTGGAAGACTATTGTTAGAAAGGTTGAGTGTATAAGCAGAAGAATTATTAATAGCAATACTGCTTGTGTTACTATTAACAACTAAATTTCCAAAATTAACACTCAATGAAGTAACGCTTGCATATGAGATATTTACGGAACGAGCATCGACAAATCCATTTGTAGCTGGAGTAGCAAAAGCTGGAACTCCACCAACCATTGTAAGAACTTGACCAGCGGTTCCAAGTGCGGCCTGTGCAACTACATTAGAAGAGTTCTTATAAACTACGCCTTGATTAGGAATGATATTTTCAATCGTTCCCCAATTAACTGTGCTTCCTCCAATTGGAACAATCGGGAAAGTTGCTTCTGTTGTAGATGCAGGGAAAAGCTCTACAAGTTGTCCAGAGTTTCCAGACAAAACAGATGTTGCAAGAAGATTTCCAGATGTTTGCGTTTGTGTATTGGGAGAAATATAAATTGGATGTGCCGCAGTTCCATCATTCCAATTAACCAAACCAGTAGAAGCTGTATATGTCAGCAAACTATTGGAAGGAAGGTAAGGAACTGTATATTTGCAAGCGGCAGAATTTTCACCAACGATGCGAGTAATTACTCCATCTCCAAGAGCCGTACAAGTTGTGGGAAAATTAGGGTTACAGGCTGAAGGTGCGTATTGGACTGTGTTATCACATCCACATCCACCCCATCCATTATTGTTGCATCCACAAGACATAGTTTTTAGTTTTAGTTGGTTTTTAAGAAAAGATCAAGTGCTGGTTAATTAAGCTGACTTACAGAAACATTTACACTTGGAGATGCTGGCCTTGTTGGGTTTGTTCCAGCAGCAAGATAAGTCAATGCAATGTTGGCAGCAGGATTTACATCACTCCACCAATAAAATTGTATGTAATCTCCAGCATTAATATTTATTATGTCTTCAACATTTGCAAGAACTCGAAAGTTATTACTGGTTGGCAAGAAAAAAGTAAATGAAGCAACATTTGGTTGATTCCCATTTAGCGTGTACCAAACAGTAATATTTCCACCAGTACCACCTCCAGTAAATTTAAACTGACCAAGCAAATTAATTAAATACGCTCCAGCATTAGAGAAAATAAGTTTTCCATTTGTTCCTAATGAAATTCCATTAGAAATATCAGTAGTATTAATGCTAATAAGATTTGCAATAGTCGTTCCAGCACTTACTTGTGTAGTCGTGTCGTAAAAGTTTCCATAATTAGAGCTAGGGCATTTTGAAAGCTGACCATTAGAATTTAAACCAACTCTATAAGCAATAACACTAGAATTTACTTGTTGGAGGTTAGGCAAAGGAATAGGAGTTTGTGCTGACCCATCACCAAAACGAGTTACAGAGCCATCATAAATAACCAATGATGGGTTATATGGAGAATTAAGCCTATTGATTTGGCTGCCATTCTGCCAAACAAGAGGGCCAATTCCTTGGCTAGTAGGAGGAATAATGCTAATTGGGACTGTATTGTAACAAGGCATATTAAGCTAATTGGTATTTATCAACAATTTTCCATTGTGAATCTGATGCTGAAATTGTCCATAAAGTATTTTGATCACGATTGGCAAAATATACTTGGCTTCCCGTTGGAATAATTCCTCCCGGCAAAGTGCTGAAATCAGTGGGAGAACTAGGAGGGGCAATTGAACCCGCAGCAGATAAACTTATTGGTATTAAAGTTAATTGTTGTTTTGAATTTACCCCCAAAATATATTGACTTGATGCTGAAATTTGCAAATATGGCAAAGAAATCGGATTAATGAAAGACCCATCAGCAACTACAAACCTTTGCCCATTCCATGTTTGTAGACTAGGATTAGATCCTGGCACAACAGGATATTGCTGCCCACAACCACAATAGTTGTTTGAGTTGCAATTCTGATTATTTGTGTAATTCATTAGGCGAAAGTTTGGATCATTTGCTGGTCACGAAACAACCAGCCTCGGAGATTATTCCTTAAATCAGGTCGTCTGTCAGCTATATTTTTATAATACTCATCATTGTATTGACCAATCATCAAACACAATTGATGTGCGTCCTCTTGGAATGCTGCTTCTTCAGTTTGAGAGCCTATCTTGCCATCTATAGCAATGTGGACTCCAAGGGCATTTATAGACTGCTGGAGTATCTTGAATGCAGTTGCATAACCCTCATTCACAGCAATGTTGGCTACCTCCTCGCCTACCCCTTGAGGAAGAAGATCAGCTCTTGATTCTGACCAGTAATAATCGTGATAGGTATCAGCTATCCATTTAGGGGTAGGATTATTAGGTAAGTGATCATACTTTTGGGTGAGGCCACAGAATGTAATCCCGGCTCCATCATGATCATCTTCCTTGAGGATGTTTCCTTGTCGATCAACAGTTGCCTCAACATTGCAGATGAATTTCAACCATTTCGTAAACCTTTGGGTGTATTTCCCAGAGGCGTAATCAACGATGTCTTGAATCGTCATGATTAAAATTTAACACCACCATTAAGATTGATTGTAATATATGGACGAGATTTTCCTTTTTTATCTACATAGGTTCCATAATCAGGCTGGAATCTTAAACTATGAATTACATCAATCCAAAAAGATACAAAAGTAAAAAGGAAAACCCAACACCATATTGGATTTTTCATCTCAATTATTTTTTAATCAAAGTTGAAGCAGCAATTGCTGTTTTTGAAAGAACAACTCCATCCACTTTCAAATCAGCTCCAGCTTCATTTAAAGTCTCCTGTATGCTTTTCCCATATTCTTTAATTATAGAAGATGGCAATGAATTAACAGCCGAATCAATAATACACCAGATTGCCCCTACAAGAATTGGTTGTGTAATGTAGTGGTCAATGTTGGGGATAAAGATGGCTAATTTTGCAACTCCTAAAGAAGCAATAGCGGTAATTGCTTTTACCAAATATGGCCCACTTCTGCTTAACGCAACCTGGACAATAAAATGTTGAAAAGAAAAGTTCATTTAGAAACTTTATTTGCTGACAAGTTGGCAACTGCAAGCTCAATAGCAAGGTTAATTGCAGAACTTCCAGCGGAGATTCCAGCATTTTTGGCCGCTGTTTCAATTTGAGAAAACGCTGTTTGTTTTTTAATCGAAGCAGAAAGACCGCTTGTCGCAAGGGACTCTACAGCCGTCAATGCAATAGGCAAAATCTTTTGTAGCAGTAATGAGGCATCACCTTCTAAAATTGGAAGCAATGCTTGAGCGTAGGCTTTAGCAAAACCAAAAAGTTCTGCAAGTTTTTCTAAAAACCAAGATTTGATTGTGTTTGACATGGTTGTTTTTGTTGAGGTTATTTGTAAAAGTTTTTTGATATTGCCAAAATTGAAGCAATTGCAGAAAGAATTAAACAAATCCATTGAGCAATTGGAGGAACTTCTGGAACTAAAGAAAACGAAAAAAACAAAACGCCCGTTGCGGCTCCAAATAATGAAGAAGAATCATTTGAGTGCATTGTTTTAATTTCTATTAATTACTATCCAGTTGTATGAACCATTATCAGTAGTCAATCCATAAATTGCAGCAGATCCATTGCTAACCACAACTTGAGGATAGCTGTTTGCTCCATTTACTGTTGCAAAACTTAAAACAATAACAGATGAAGTTGTTATTGCAGATGATGTAATTGTGGCATTTCCATTAACTAGTGTAACCCTTCCACCAAATTGGTTTGATCCAGCAGTTAATGTTAACCCTCCAACAATAACGGCAGGCCCATTAAATGTAATAACATTTGTTCCAAAAGTTACAGGAGATTGATGGATTGTTGCAATTCTTAATGGTTGGGAGGTTGCTGGATCAATGTATAAAGTGCTTCCATAATTATCTATAGTAGCCCCATTTGCGGGCAAAGAACTTGCAGAGCCAATATTAATTGAATTTGCAGAACTTCCAAATTGAATTATTGAACTTGATCCATTTGTATTAATGCTAACAACATTGGTAATATTGCTTACATTAATCCCAGTTGAATCTATTGATCCTGATGGAAAAGAAATAGGCCCGTTGAATGTTGTTAAATTAGTTCCGAATGTAACTGTTGTTTGATGTAGTGTTGCAAATCTCAATGCTCCAGAAATTGCTGGATCAATATATAAGGTATTTCCAAAATTGTCTATTGTTGCTCCATTTGTAGAAATAGTATTAGTAGATCCAATATTAATGGAATTAGATAAATTTCCAAATTGCACCATAGAATTGCTTCCTGTTGTATTTATTGAAACAAGATTTGTAATGCTGCTTACATTTATTCCTGATTGAAAAGTAGCAGCCCCCCAATTTGTTAAAGTCCCGGATATTGTATAATTTTGATTATATGGAGCAGGAGAAGTTACATTAAACCCACCAGAAGACAAACAGCTATTAAGGCTTTTTGCTAAAGAAATTTGTCCATATTGAGTTGGATGCAAATTGTCAAAAAACACATTAGTATCTGTGGGATCACTTAAAGACGAGTTTGCATCCCAAATATAATCCGCACCAAATGTGTTTGTTGTATTTGTAGAAGTATTAAATGTATTTGCACGAATATCACTATTAAGCTGTTGGTGAATTGTTGCTTGAATTGGATTTGCGGTGCTGTATAAAGGAGCAGTTGTATCCAAAATGGTATTTAATATTACCTTAAAACCATCTGCATGAGCTTGAGTAATAAATGATTGAATGTTATTTTCAATATTTATTAATGAATTAGTATAAAAAATATCATTAATTCCAATCATTAAATTTAAGTAAACATTTGTCCCTCCAGATCCACCAAATGTGCTTGGCCTCAAATTACGAATAGAATTTGTATAATCAAAAAGAATGTTATTACTGTAAGTATTTGTTACGCCAGTAATTGATCCAGAAGTTCTTCCATTGTATGCCACAATTGTGCTTGTGCATCCTTTTGCAAAACTTAAATTAGTCAACACCGTTCCATAAGCTCCATAAGGAGTCCATGGAACACTTCCATTTGTTTGTGAAAATCCATAAGTAATAGAATCACCTTCAAATACAAAAGAACTATTTGTAGGGGCAACATTTTGCTGAACACCTTGAATGTAATTCCACGCAATTGAAGAAACAACACTTGAAGTTATATTTGTAGAATTTACATAAACAAACCCATTTCCATTCCACGCTTTTCCAATTGCAATTCCATTGCTATTGATTTGACTATATTTGATGTCACCAACATTTGTCTGGCTAAAAAGAGAAAAAGTTGAAGAGGCAATTAATATTAATGCCAGAGACAGAGATCGTGTTTTTTTCATAATGATTTTAGTTAAGGTGTGGTGATTTAATCAAGAAAGAGAATACTTATCAACAATTTTCCAATTTGCATCGGAAGATGAAATTATCCACATGGTATTTGCATTTCGATTTGCCATGTAAATTTGCGAACCAGAAGGAATAGTATTATTTGGTAAAGAACTATAATCAGTAGATGATGAAGGAGCATCAACTCCTTGCAAAATTGGTTGGATCGTTGACCAACTTGTTCCGTTATAATAACGAAGCAATTCAATGCCTGTTTTAGAATAAACCACTGAACCTAAAGAAACTGTTCCGCTTCCAATAATTACCTCATAAGCCTGTCCTGCTGTTGGTGACGGGCTAGTTGGGTCAGAAATAGAAATAGTGCCAGTAGTTAAATATCGTGAACCAACAGAAGCTGCAACATTTGAAGATGTAAAATTTAATGTTGAACCAGATCCTGGGGATCCTGTGTTTCCTTTTGGCCCAACTGATGAAAAAGGAGGGATTGGCATAAATTATGAGCCGATATAGGAAATATTTCCAGACGATGCTGTTCCAATAATATAAACGGAAGAAAGATTTGCGACTGCTAATCCTACGCTTGCTCCAACAGCCAGCGCATATCCAGTAGAGCTAGTTACACTAGATCCTCCAATATACATAATTGCCGTTCCTCCGTTAGTAAGGACTACCCCATTTACCAAAACCGATGATGGTAATGAAGCAGCAGTTGTGGTTATAGTTTGTTGACCAAATGCAAAATTTGTTGGTGGAGTTACACCTTGAATGGCACTTAAAATCTGCCAAAGCTGTTCACTTGAAGTTGTGTCAACAAATGCGGGAAATGTAAGAGCAGTAACAGACATGGCTATAAAATTGGTAAGACACCTTGAGGGGATAGAACCCCCAAGGCATCAAGAGTTTAATTACTGAAGGAAACCAACAACGTACACATCGCCCGTAATCGAACCAATGCGTCCAGCGGTATCAGGCGTAGAAGCTTCGGTAGTGAGGGAGGGGTTGTAATACGAGAACGTCGTGCTGGTCTTGGAAAGAACAGTGACAAGGCCATTATATGCCGCAGTCGTTATTCCCAATACGTTTACTTGAACTCCAGCAACCAGCCAAGAAGGAACGCTCGACACCGTGATGGTGCTGATGTTGTTGGCGGTAACACGATTGCTTGATTGCAATGCAGGGATTGCAGCAGTCGTGACGTTGACACGAACCGATTGCGCAGAAGCAGCTCCACCAGCGGCAGAACCACTAGCAGGGTTAGGGTTAGCAACAGGGATGTTGCCTAGCACATAACCATTTCCACTTGCCGCTTGTGCAGTAAGAGCCTGTTGTGACAGATTTCCGGTAGCATTTGGGCTTGTGGAGACAGGGGTAGCAATCAGAGTTCCAGTAGCAATATTCTCACCAGTGGTTCCGTTATCAATTGCAACAACAGCTGGAGTGCCGTTAGTTCCAAGTGCGTTGGTATAAACAATGAACGAAGATGTAGGAATAAAAGTATTCTCATCGTAGTTAATTGCTCCAAGGGTGTAAGTTCCCGTCTTGGTGAAATCGACCGATAGTGGGCCGAAACGAACCAAGGTCAGGTTATTAGGAGTGGGTTTAGGGACGGACATATAATTAGTTTTGTTTGATTAGTTAAGATTAATAATAGCTAGGAGTGTTGTAAATGACGTTATTAAGCGTATAAGCAACATTGACCGTTTCAGATGAAGGAGCAATAGTAATAGCACTCTGAAGTGGGCCACTACCATTAAGGTTAAATGCACCAGTAATCGTAACACCGCCAACTACAGCAGTGCCAGTACCGCTAGTCGAGATCGACCAGGTAAGGGCACTTGTAGGGATGGTGAACGATGTTCCAGTTGTTACCGCAACAAAGTAGGGTGTCAACGGTTGCCCGTACCCTGCGTATAGCAGGGCAGGGGCGTTGAGGACACTCGACGGGCCGTAATTTGCGTTATTAAGTGACATCGTGTGTTTACCTTATTGATTAGATAGGCTGGCTAACAGTGCTGTTGCAAGCGTAGCAATCAGGGGTGTATTGAGGGGCATAGTTCGGCGAGAGTGTGCAAGCCGCAGGGATCACCAACTGTGCATTGTTCAACCTGTGAAGGATTGAGTGCATCAGAGTAGGATCTTGGAACTGCATACCCATACGGAACTGGTTCCAGAAGAAACCTTGGTCACGCTTGATGTTGCACTCCCAATCTGGGTTCTTCCACTCCCAATCACCAGCATAGTTTTGGGTCATGCCTTGGGCTTCTCCAATACCACTCTGTGATGGGCTGATCCACTTAATCATTGCCTTGTTGACCCAAGGATTCGTGATACCGAAATCAGCATACTGGAAGGCTGGATTCTGGATGTATTTGCAACCTAATTCCGTCGTGACGGGGTAGTAAGGAAGCACACGCACCAGACGAGGCCATGTCGTAGGATCATTCACGTTGAACGTAGAAAGGGAAGCGTTGTACGTCCAATCCACGTTTAAGCGAACACCATTGATGTCGTTACAGAAAGCGTAGTTACCGATGACACGATCAATACCCAAAGAGTACTGAAGCTGCTTGTCATCAAAGTCACTAACGCTCTCCCACCATCCACCAGACTGCTTGGCATACTGCCAGAGCTGACGAAGGACACGGGCATCAGGAACAATGATCTCAAGGAGAGGACGACCAGCGGCCTCACTCACATCAAGACGATAAGCATCATCTTCACGCTGAAGGTTTATGAGAATGTCATCAAGAACATCAAGTGAGAGAAGACCGATGTTGTTAAGGCTGGAAGCTGCCATCTTAACATAGACATAGCCCATGTTGAAGCTGCCTTCATTCGTTCCCTCAAAGGGCTGAACGATAAACATCTGATCATCAGGAGTGGCACAAGAAACAAGGCTCTGACCATTGGAGATAGGAACCCACTTGTGACCAGCACCACCGATCCAGTTAGAACGAGCAAACTCTTCATGCACGTTTTTCGTGATGTTGACGTTTGTTGCCATGATATGATCCATCTCCTCTTGAGGGAAGAGACGATACATGAAATCGGTAAGCTGATACCAATCGGTTCGCATTGCCTTGGT
>Ga0194041_10001440_pt1 | contig 10063 bp, 7 predicted proteins | sample JunL449m_MetaG_FD_160082 | JGI IMG/M metagenome (GOLD analysis project Ga0194041, IMG submission 160082) | Anoxic zone freshwater microbial communities from boreal shield lake in IISD Experimental Lakes Area, Ontario, Canada - Jun2016-L442-9m | ecosystem: Environmental > Aquatic > Freshwater >...
CGGGCGGCCAAGGCGCTCCCAGATCTCGCTGGCGAGCTGGGCGATGGCGGCGCCGAGGATGGGGTGCAGCTCTGGCGCGGTCATGAAGTCGCCGCTGCGACCGGCCCGCCGTTGCGCCGTTGCGTAGTAACCGAGCCCAGGCTCCAGGAGGGCGCGCTCCATAAACCGCGCAAAGCTAATCGAGCCCTCGCGTTGGACCTCTTCGCGAATACGACGCTCTACCTCTTCCATGCAGTAGATCCTACGCGGCGCTACCGTCGGGCACATGCGTGAACTCGTTCTGCACCTAGGGATCGGGGCCAACCTCGACGACCCTGTCGCCACACTTGCCGAAGCGGTCGTCGCACTCGCGCACATTCCTGGCTGGAGCCTGGAGCAAGTCTCGCCGCTCTATCGCACCACCCCGGTCGGCCTCGTTGATCAACCAGAGTTCTTTAACGCCGCACTGCGAATTCGCGCGATGCTCCCTGAGGAGCCGGCTGCGGCTGCAGTTGAAGTGCTCATGCGCGTGAAAGAACTTGAACGACTCTTCGGTCGCGTGCCGTCCGTGCGATTCGGCCCGCGCCGTCTCGACATTGACATCATCGCCATGGAGAACATCGCAGTGGTGCATCCGCGACCACACGGCACGGAGTCCGATGGTGCTGATGCCGATCGACCGCTTGTGGTTCCACATCCATCGGCAACCGAACGCCTCTTCGTCTTAGCGCCACTCGCCGACATTGCGCCGACGCTGAAAGCGCCCGGGTGGCCGGGCACTGCGCGAGAGCTCCGTGATATTCAATGGCGCGTTGAGGGCGAGAGTGCAGCGATCTGTGTCGGAGCGTGGGACCAGTCTGCTCAGCGTTGGGTATAGCGCACTAACGGCGGTAGTGTCGCCGTCCCGTAAAGACCATCGCCAGTCCGTAGCGATCAGCAATCTCAATTGCCGCCGCATCACGGCGTGAGCCGCCCGGCTGAACGATTGCGGTGATCCCCGCGGCTGCAGCGGCAGCGATGCCTTCAGCAAATGGGAAGTACGCATCGCTTGCCATCACGGCGCCGCGTGCGCGCTCTCCGGCCTGACTCAGTGCAATGTCGACCGCCACTCGGCGATTTACCTGTGCTGCACCGATGCCGAGTGTTGCAGCACCGCGGGCGACCACGATAGCGTTTGAACGAATGTGTCGAACAACGCGCCAAGAGAAGAGAAGGTCGGTTAGCTCGTCGAGAGTTGGCCGGCGTTCGGTAACTACGCGCAACTGTGCGCGCTCAATGTTCCCAGTGTCCGCTGTTTGCAAGAGCACGGCGCCACCAACTCCAATAATGTCAAACTCTGTTGCGCTATGTGACGCATCGAGAACGACACTGAGATCAGGTCTCGTGCGAAGTACCTCCGCAGCGCCATCATCAGCCACGGATGGGGCTAGTACTGATTCAAATGTTCCCGCTGCAATGAGCGCAGCAACCGAACGATCAATCGGAACATTCAGAACAATTGTCGAACCAGAACTAGCCGCTGCGTCAGTGGCAATTGCACGCGTGAGAGCGCCGAGTGCGGTCTCTGCGGTGGCCACGCCGATTGGATCTGTGTGGCGAATCAGTGCAGCACTTGGAGTTGGCAGGTCAGCAACAAGTTGTGCGCCTGCGTCAAGGTCTAGAAGATCGTTAAGGCTTGGCTCGTGGCCCTGTACGATTCTCGCGCTTGTGACCCCTGATTCGTTGGTATGTACGCGCCGGTACGCGGCGGCCGACTGGTGTTGGTTTTCTCCGTGACCGAAGGTGCGAATTCGCTCGAGCACAATGACGTCACGGGCTGGCATAGCACTTGCGGTATCGCGCACCATCGGTGCGATGTGCGCAGCGATCGCCAGCGCAGCCGTTCGTCGTAGCTCGTTTCGTTGTGCCTCTAGGTTTCCCGCGGTCCCCATGTCGGCAAGGAGGTCGCCGATCGCGGTCGGGTCAACAACGATGAGTGGTCCGCGTTCGGCGGCAAGGAGCGCTCGGGTGATCGCGACGATCGTGTCTGGTAACGCGCCAACCCCTGCGGAGGCGATAAGCAGGTCGTCACTGCCAAGACTCACCGCCGCTCGGTCGAGCGCCGCCAAATCGGCATGCATCGTTACTTCGACCTGTTCGGCTCTGAGGTGGGCGGCGGCTGGCCCGGCTTCGATTGTGGCGCCACGGGCGCTTAGGGTGGCGAGGATTGGCGTCAGCCCCACGAGGGCGGGGCTCTCGGGTGAGATCAATAACAGGACGCGCATGCTGCTGATGGTGGCATACTCGCTCACACAAACCTGCACGCTGTTGTGCTGGGTAGACCGCAACCTAGTAAGTGAGGACAAGATGTTTCGTTGGCCCTGGGAGTACCTCTTCACCGTCTTAAATGCCGATCTTGGAACGTTTTACACGCCGTTCTGGATCGCCAACCTCGTCCTCTTCCTCGCCACGATCGTGGTCTATTCGTACGCAACCCGTGGTGACCGTGCGCGTGGCGTGCTGGGCGATGAGTGGGAGTACATCCTGTGGATCAGTCTCGGCACCTTCGGCATGAACCTGGTCTACGCCGCATTCCAGTGGTATGGCTTGTTCCCAATTGCAACAACCTTGGTCGGGCTGCTGGCCCTAAGGGACACAGTTTCGAAGCGCTTCCCGCCACTTCTTGCCGCCGAGGCTGAACATGCCGCACTGCTGCGCACGCGTCGACAGGTTGCCGATGGTGTTGAGGCGACCATTCGTCCAGCAAAGCGTCGGGGATAGCCCCTGCGTGCGCATAGCTGCGCACTGCGAAGCTGAATGAACATTCGCCGCTTTGGTCCTGGACACCGACGCGCCGACAACGCGGCAGGCTCACACGGTGTTCTGAGTAGCCCCATCTTCTCGAGTGATGTTGCGCAGATCACAGAATTTACCGTTAATCCAGGCGGCGCCTACGGTCCACTTCGCAGCGCTGGCGATGTGATTCTCGTTGTCATCGAAGGTGGTGGCTGGGTCACCACAGGTGAATCAGTGGCGCAACTTGCAGCTGGTGAATCGCTTCATCTCAAACGACTCGCGCCGTACAGCATCGCCGCACGCGAGTTGCCGTTACGAGCGATCCTTGTTGAACTTAGTGCGAGCGGTTCGGCTGAACCAGCTCGCACCATAAGCGCCGACGGCAACCACGACGAGAAGTAGCGCGCCAACGAGAACCGTCACGCCACTTACAATCGCCGTGTCGGCAGGTTTTTCAAGGGTGACCCCGAACTGGAATGGCCATGTCCACGCTGGCAGCACACCTTGGTACCAGTTATGAATACCAGTCGGGAGCGGTAGCGCAGACCAGTTCGGATACCACACAAGCGCAACGGCGGCGATGCTGCCCACGGTGATTGCAAAGATGCGTCGCAGATCACGTGCGCCAAGAATTGACCATGCCGCCACGGTTGCAGGCACAAGCGCGATTGCGCCAACGAGTGGCCCCGGTGTCCCAAAGCCACCCGAGAGGCAGACTTGGCTTTCGGGGTACACGCTCTGGACTCCTGCGAGTGCGCAGAGTGCACCTGTTCCCATCCAGAGCACTGGCGCGGCGAGCACGGCGCATGCGCCTCCAATGCGCAAGATCTGCGCGGCGCGCTGCGAGCCAGCACGAAGGTCTGCAAGGAGAAGGGCGAGTCCGATCAGCGCAATCTGTGAAGTTGGGTAGTAGTGATATTGGAATGCGGCGCGATCAATTCGAGCCCATGGCAACCAGAGTGCGAGGCCGAACACTAAGACAGATGCAAGGCCCCAGCTTCTTCGACGCCACGCCTCTGCTGCTAGCCAGAGCGCGCCGCCGATGCTGAGAAGTCGCGAGAGCACATTGCCGCCGTCGTACACCGCCGCCGTCCAGGAGCTGCCGCCTGCGGTGAAGCTTGATTGGAAGAACCAGACGGGCTTTAGGTCAAGTGGCCACGCCCACCACGGCGAGCTCGCGGCATGTGCGACTCGAAGAGTGTCGTGATAGCGATACATCGACGCCGTAAGGTCAATGAGCGTCTGCCCCGTGTTGCCGATTGGCCACCCTGCTACGAGTTGGTTGCCGAGTGCAGCCCACGGTAGGTAGCTCGCGACGTACACGCCGAGCGGGAGTGCGGCGAGCGTGAAGAAGACGAGCGTGGCTTCGCCTGGCAGCGAGAGGAGGCTCATCAGTGAGTGTGGGGTCACGTCGCGGCGGGCAATACCACCGGCGCGATAGATAGCAGCGCCGGTTGCGGCCATGAGTAGCACCAGCACGACGGCGAACGGCAGGTTGGGGATGCGCGTCGAGCCGTCAGCAACCGCGAGCGCTGGCGGCAGAAGGACAGCGCCGAGTAGCGCGAGTCCGCCAGCGACAACGAGGCGCCCCGGAGCAGTCCGCGCCAGCCAGATGATGCCAAGCCCAAAGATCCCGTAGAGGGCAACCCATTTGCTCGCCAGGGCGCCGCCGAGAAGGAGGCCCGCGAGGATGAGCAGGAGCCCACCCGAAAGTACGCCGCGCACACGCCCCTGTAGCCATGCGATGAAGGCGGCTGCTCCGCCAAGCAGGAGGGCAAGGAGATAGACGTCATTCATGCCGATTCGGCTCTGGACGAAGCCGGCCCCGTCGAGCAGGGCGAGGATCCCAACCAGGGCGGCAACGTCGCGTCGCTCCGTCAAGAGCCGCGCCAGGAGCACCAAAAACGCCGCCGCGAGCGCGCCTGCAAGAACCCCTGGCCAGCGCCATCCGGCGGCTAAGTCGCCGACGCTCACCTGGGCCATCGCCCCTGTTGGCGCAGCGAGCAGTAGTTCGCCGTTTCCGCCATCGGCTCGTTCGGCAGAGGCGTCAAGGGCCACGCCACTCGTTCCGAGCTTCAGTGCGTCAATGCCGACCGCGACGTCCGCAAACCGCGCGTTGCCGTTCGGCTCAACCGTCCAGAGGGAGGAGCCGGCGCCACTCGGCCCAGGTGCCACGACGTGCACCATTCGGCTCGCATCGTTGGGCACGATTGCTGTCGCTCCCGGGATAGAGATCTGCGATACAAGTGTCGTGAGTTCGCTTGTCAAACTGTAAACGCGTACGCCGTCACGTCCCGCGACGTAGAGTCGCGGTGAATCAAACCAGTCAACCGTTGCCACTGCGAAAGCGCCACCGTCAACTGGTGAGTGCAGCGCCTTTGAAAGATCGGACGCTTTGTAACTGGTTAATCCGTTCGCACTCGTTACCGCAACCCGCTCCTCACCGCTGACCATCACAGCGATTACTGCTGTTCCGCCAACAGTTGGCGTGCTCGCTGAAACTACGCCGTCACGGATAATGGCTATCTGATCGCGCTGCACGACCGCTGCTGCACCATCGGAGAGCGGCGCAACTCCAAGAATCGCGCCATCTGTTGTCGCCCACTGGCGTAAACCGCTCGAGCCGCCGTAGTCAGCGGTGGCCCTGTCGGCCGTAAATATGATGCCGCCTGCAGTTGCCCCCCAGAGCGACCCGTCGCGTGCGACAACAAGCTGAGAGACGTTGTGGACTGCGAGTTTTCCGACAATTGAGCGTGTGGTTGTACTGAGAATGCTGACCTCATCTGGTCCAGCAATCCAGATTCGTCCGGGGCCCAACGCGTCCTCTGGCCGAGCGGTGATTGCACTAATCGCCGTTGGGTAGGTTGTTTGGGCGTCGACACGTGGCGCGCCAAAGGTCTCTAGTCCTAGCGCGATGAGATATTTTGCAAGATGGGGGTGTGTGTACTCGTAGATTGCATGCGGCTCACCGTACTTCCAGTCCTGCATGAACTCTGTTGCTGTTCTCACGTGATACACCTCGTCAAATTGGAAGTGTGTCGGTTCGCCAACTCGCCAGCCACGCAGTGATACGGCGCTCACCGTCACCAGGATCAGGAGCCAGAGATCGATACGGGTGAGCGCACGGCGTGGCTCTGGTTTAGCCACGGCGACGCGCCGTGGCGCAGCATCGACATGTTTGCGTTGCGGTGTAGTTGGCCGCAGCTGAGACCCCTTTTGTTCGGCGCGCCATGCTACCCAGATCGCCACCACTAGCGCGGTTGCCGATGCGGTGGCCACAAGCACGACTGCCGCTGATGTGTGTAGTGCGTCAGTCAGTGCGCCAAGGTTTGGCAGTCCGGGGTTTTGGAAATACGAAATTGTGAGAACGCCCCAACAGTTCGCCAGGAAGGCAAGAGCAATAGTGACTGCGACTCCTCGCCATGCAGGTCGCGCGGCGGCTAGGGCGATCGTTAGCGGAATTGCTGGGAATAAGTAGCGCTCATGCACGCGCGTTGGGAGGACAAAAAAGGCGATGGCCAGAATGGTGACCGCGGTAACGGTGCGGAGCGCGTTGTCACGTCGCGCATATCGCATTGCGCCGAGCACAGCGGTTGCAATCGCCGCGCCTCCGATTGCAACACCTGGAATTCCAATCAGTGGCAGTGCGTCTACGTCGGAGGCCCACCCGCTTGCATCGACCACAGCGCGTCCGCCGACCGTGATGAGCGCCCAAGGGTTCCATGCATTCACTGAGAGGTACGGGTAGCCGCCAGCAGCTTCGACGATCTTGGCGAGAACGTCCGGGAGCGTCAGCCCGAACGGCAAGGCGACGAGGGCGATAGTTGCCGCACCAGCAAGGCCGGCAACGACGAACGACCATGGGTCGCGCGTCGAGCGCGCCCGAACGAACGCTAGTACCCCGACGATAGGGATCAGGATGCCGAACTGCGGCTTAAGGGTTGCGGCGAGGGCGGCAAGGATGGCGCCGCGGACCGTCTTCCCGCGGATAAGCGCAGAGATCCCATACAGCAGGGTGGCGGTTCCGATGGAATCAACCTGCCCCCACACTGCCGAGTCGATCCAGACCATCGGCCCGATTGCGATCGCGGCGGCGGCGGCGAGTTGTCCGCGGCGCGACGCGCCAAGGTCGGCGGCGAGCCGCACCGTCGCGAACACGAGTAATCCGTCGGCAAGAATTGCGGGGAGCTTCACGAGCGCCCCCGGATCAGTACTGCCTGTGATGAGTGCGCCCACTGCTCCGAGCGCCCAAAGGATCCACAGGTATCCAGGGAGGTAGTCGACAAAGATTCCACGCGTGTAGAAGCCCCACGGTCCACGGGCCCCCAGTTCAGATGCCCACGAACGGAACGAGTGCAGGTCGGCCGCAAAGCCCGCGTCTGGGGGGAGTGCCACGTATGTAATGATCAGCCGCAGCAGAATCCCGAACAGGGCGATTGCTGCGATTGCGCGAAGGCTGGTTTGTTCGATTGGTCGCCGGGACGCCAAGGAAGTCATGCGCCGAGTGTAGCCGTGAAGGGGGCTTAGGTAGATGCCACTGCGAGAGCTCTCACTCTTCTTCCCTTGTCACAATGAGGCCGAGAACCTTGAAGCGCTCGTTGCAGATGCGCTAGCGGCACTCCCTGCTCTCGCGACGACCTATGAGGTCATTCTTGTCGACGACGGTTCCCGCGACGCCACCGCGCTCGTAGCCGAACGTCTCGTGCAGAGGCATGGCGGGCTGGTTCGTCTCGTGCGGCATGAAATAAATCGCGGATATGGCGGGGCTCTTCGCTCCGGGTTCGCAGCTGCTCGTTTCGAGTATCTCGCATACACCGATGGTGACCGCCAGTTTCGTGTCGCCGATCTTGCGCGGCTCACTGCACTCGCTGACGCCGAAAATAACCCTGTTGTTATTGGATATCGCTTGCGTCGTGCGGATCCACCGGTTCGATTGATCTATGCCGCGGTGTACCGCTTAGCGAATCGGGTCTGGTTCGGCCTGAATGTGCGCGATGTTGATTGCGCAGCAAAAGTGTTTCACCGTGAAGCGTTGCGCAACATTCGGGTGCTCTCTGACGGTGCGTTCTTTTCAGCGGAGTTGCTCATTCGTTTACATTTCAAGGGTGTACCGATTTCTGAAGTGGGGGTGCCGCATTATCAGCGAACTGCTGGTTCGCCAACAGGGGCGCGCATCTCCGTGATCTCTCGTGCCGTTCGTGACTTCTGGTCACTGCGGGTTAGGCTTTGGGGGAATCGGGCCGCCGCGCTCTCGCGCGGCCGTGCTCTCCTGGGGGAGTAGGGCTAGCGCGCTACTGGTGGCTCCTCGCCATCGAGCGAATTCACAAAGTCGCGGAATAGCGAGAGTCGCTCCTCTTCAGCCGCCTCCGGAACAATTCCCTCGGCTGACAGTAGGTCCGTTGAAATGAAGATCGGGGCTTCGGCGCGGAGTGCCAGCGCGACCGCGTCGCTTGGCCGCGCATCGAGCTCCGCCTCCTCGCCGCTCGGCGCAACGACCAACATTCGTGCGCGGAACGCCTCTTCGCGAACCTCAGTAATTCGCACTTCGCGCAACGTGGCTCCGAGGGCGTGAATCAAACGTAGCGCGGTGTCGTGAGTGAGTGGTCGTTCCGGCGTGACGCCTTGAAGGTAATACGAGATCGCACTTGCCTCGTTGGGACCGATTGGGATCGGTAGGTAGCGCGCCTCCTCAGCGTCACGAAGGAGCAGCACGTGTGTCCCAGAGATCATCTGGATACGCACCCCTTCCACCACAACGCGTCGTAGTTCCATCGCCTTATGATCGCATGCTTACGGGGTAGGAATTGGTGTTTCAATAATCGGGTCGGGCGTAGGGTCGCTGCTCGCTCCAGGTTCTGGAGAGAGTGTTGTTCCGAGCACCGCGCTACGCACGCGTCCCGCCTCTGCCCATACAAAAGTCGGAGCACCACCGTCGAGTGCTGGGAGGATGTAGCCGTCGAGGATGTCGCCAATAGGGTCAGCGGCGTCACCGATAACGTACTGTGCCAACACTGCGCCAGATGTCGCCTTGCTGTAGGCAATGACACGGTGTGAACTGCTGTCCCAAACATAGAGGACTCCAGTGCGATTCGCCCCGGCCGACATAATAAGCGTCGGTTTTATGGTGGGGCGCAGTAGCTCATCGCCAATCTCTGCTGGGGTCCAGTCGTCTGGTGCGCCTCCGGAGTAGCGGCGCACCACGCCGTTGTTGGCCAAATACACATCTCCGTCGATCGCAATGCTTGTCATCGCACCGAGTGACATGGGGTTAATAAGGTATGACGTCGGCATTGCTGGGTACCCAGTGCCGTCTGGGGCTGGCTGGTATCGCAATATCTGCCTCGCGGAGGGGTCTACAACGTAGAGGCGATAGAGCCCTGTTCCAGAATCAGCAGCGAACCCAACAATCGCCTTTACGTCACTCCCCCATAACTCGCCGTCGCGCACGCGGAGCTTGACGAGTGTCCCTTTGCCAGTGTCGTCGGCGGGTCGCCAGCGCCAGAGGTTTGACGAGGCGTCAAACACGACAAGGTCGGGGCCGGCGGAGGTGAGCAGAAGTGCGCGCCCTGTTCGTGTTCCGTAGAGATCAAACCCCGGCTGATACACCACCGTCGCTCGCCCGCGCGCTGGGTCAATGCGGTAGACCGCGCCGGTCGTTTTGTCGATGACATACGGGAGCCCGTCTGGGCCCCTCACTAGTGCCTGGATCTCAACTGATGCGCCCGCGGCTGCGAAGTCGAACAGGGTAATTGGGCTCGTGTTGTTAACGAGGAAGATCTTGTTCAGCGTCCCTGTCGCTTGTTCACGCAGTGACGCTATTTGCACGAGCGAGACCCCGCCAGCCTCTGCGGTATTGAGGTTCGCGACTGCTGTGAGCAGCAGGGTCTTTACGCGCTCAGGGTCGTTCACGAGAAGATTTGTTTGTGGGTCGAGCGCCTCGGTGATGCTGACCTCCGCGTTTCGTAGCGCCTCACGCGCCTTCGCCGCGTCGTTGAGCTCTGGGGCTGATCCGCTCAACACGAGCGCGGTAGCGCCGCCCACGCCGGCAATCAGTACGGCTGCCAGAAGGATCGTTGCCGACCTGCGGCGTCGCGCTCTCTGCTCTTCGTGTTCCGCCCGCTCGTCATCTCGCGCCCCTGCATGGAGTGTCGGCTCGGTCGGCCTAATTGTCAGCCACGGCGCCCGGCGCTCAATTTCGTTTGCAATTCGCGCCGCCGCCCGCTGCATAAACGACGTTGATAGCGCGGCGCGTTCGCGCCATGACCGCTCCACCAACGGCTCAGCGGCGATGCGATGCTCTGCACGTAGC
>Ga0194041_10001444_pt1 | contig 10053 bp, 7 predicted proteins | sample JunL449m_MetaG_FD_160082 | JGI IMG/M metagenome (GOLD analysis project Ga0194041, IMG submission 160082) | Anoxic zone freshwater microbial communities from boreal shield lake in IISD Experimental Lakes Area, Ontario, Canada - Jun2016-L442-9m | ecosystem: Environmental > Aquatic > Freshwater >...
GCGGAGGCACCATCACCCGCGGGTGCGGACTGCTGGGCATCCTTGTAGACCTGCTCAGCCAGGGCGTACGACGCCTCTTGCAGCGCGTCAGCCTTCTGTCGAATCGCCACAGGATCCGAGCCTTCGAGCGCGGTGCGGAGCTCGGCCGCGGCCGCCTCGATCTTGCCCTTGACCTCGTCGTCGACCTTGTCGCCATGCTCGGAGACGGTCTTCTCGGTCTGGTAGAGCAACTGCTCAGCCGTGTTCTTGGCCTCGACAAGATCACGTGCGCTCTTGTCTTCGTCGGCATGTGCCTCGGCGTCCTTGACCATCTGCTGAATCTCGGACTCGTCGAGCCCCGAGCCGCCTTCAATGCGAACCTGCTGCATCTGGCCGGTGCCCTTGTCGGTTGCGGAGACGTTGAGGATGCCGTTGGCATCGATGTCGAACGTCACCTCGACCTGAGGCATACCGCGCGGTGCGGCCGGAATGCCAACGAGCTGGAACTTGCCGAGTGTCTTGTTGTAGCCGGCGATCTCGCGCTCACCCTGGAGCACGTGGATCTCGACGGACGTCTGTCCGTCTTCCGCGGTCGAGAAGACCTCAGACTTGCGGGTTGGGATCGTCGTGTTGCGCTCGATCAGCTTCGTCATCACGCCACCCTTGGTCTCGATACCGAGCGAGAGCGGTGTGACGTCGAGCAGAAGAACATCCTTGACGTCGCCGCGCAGCACGCCAGCCTGGATTGCGGCGCCGATCGCAACGACCTCGTCCGGGTTGACACCGCGATGCGGATCTTTGTTGGTGATCTCTTTGACCTTGTCCTGGATCGCGGGCATACGACTCATGCCACCGACGAGGATCACGTCATCAATATCGGCTGCGGTCAGACCTGCATCCGCAAGTGCCTGCTTGGTCGGGCCAACGGTGCGCTCAACGAGATCGCCAACGAGTTCCGTCAACTTCGAGCGCGACAGTGCCATGTCGAGGTGCTTCGGACCCGAGGCGTCGGCCGTGACGAAGGGCAGGTTGATCTGCGTCGACTGAGTCGACGACAGCTCGATCTTGGCCTTCTCGGCTGCCTCGTAGAGGCGCTGCAGCGCAAGACGGTCGGCCGCGAGGTCGATGCCCTGGTCCTTCTTAAACTCGGCAACCATCCAGTCCACGATGGCCTTGTCGAAGTTGTCGCCCCCGAGGTGGTTGTCGCCTGCGGTTGCCTTGACTTCGAAGACGCCGTCGGCAAGCTCGAGGACGGACACGTCGAAGGTGCCGCCACCGAGGTCGAAGACGAGCACTTTCTGCTCGCCCTCCTTGTCGACGCCGTAGGCGAGGGCAGCAGCCGTCGGCTCGTTGATGATGCGCAGGACGTTGAGGCCCGCAATGCGGCCGGCATCCTTCGTGGCCTGGCGCTGAGCGTCGTTGAAGTAGGCCGGCACGGTGATAACGGCATCCGTGACCTGTTCACCGAGCTTGGCCTCGGCATCGGCCTTCAGCTTCTGGAGAATCATCGCCGAGATTTCCTCGGGCGAGAACTCGCTGTCGTCGGCCGAGACCTTGGCGTCGCCATTGGGGCCAGAGATGACCTTGTACGGGATCATCGTCATCTCTTCAGACACCTCGGACGACTTGCGTCCCATAAAGCGCTTGATCGAGAAGATGGTGTTTTCTGGGTTGGTGACAGCCTGCCGCTTGGCGGGACTGCCGACGAGGCGCTGGCCATCCTTGGCAAACGCGACGACAGACGGCGTGGTTCGGCCGCCTTCAGCGTTCTCAATGACAGACGGTTCGCCGCCTTCAAGAACGGACATACACGAGTTGGTGGTACCGAGATCGATTCCGATTACGCGACCCATAAGGGATATGCCTCCGTGGAGATGGGATGAGGGGATGGAAGTGCAGGCGCCGAGGAGTGGCGCGTGAGCACAGTCTATTACCTGAGTGCCTCATTATCAAGTTTTCTTTTTGTAAAGATTCACATTTAGACGAATCGGAAAACCCCACTCCGCCGCTCCAACGGGTAGGATCACGGTATGCGTCGTCTCGTTCCAGCCCTCACGCTTGTCCTAGCGTTGACGATCTTCGCGGCCTCTGCGCAGGCCGCCGCCCGCCTCAGTGCCGCCCAGGTCGCAACGGCGATGACCGCTCGTCACGCCTTTGTGCAGCCGGGTGTCTCCCCAAAGCCTGATATCGCAGCCCTAACGGCTGTTGCCGCAGCGAACCCCTCGTTCTATCTCGTCGTACTGGCCAAGCCTATTGCTGGCGCAACCAACGCCAGGAGTTCTGCCCGGCTGCTTGCTCAGGCACTCCAGCGCAAGGACCCGAAAGCCACGGTCGGACTGATCACCAAGGGCAAACTCGGCGGAGCATCGCTCAGCTATCCCCAAGATCGCATCGACAAGGCGGTTGCCGACACTGGTGCAGTTGCTGCGACAGACCCGGTTGGCTCTCTGACGAGTTATGCAGCAGCCGTCACCAAACCAAATCTCAATCCCAACGGCTCGGACGATGGCGGGAGCGGCGGACGTCCGTGGTGGCAATGGGTCGTCGTGCTCCTCTTGCTCGGAGGGATCGTGCTCGTCGTGCTCCGGATTCGTGCTCGCTCCAATGAACAGCGCCGCCGCCGCCGCGGTGGCTCGATTTGGACAGCCCGCGAATTTCATCTCGACCGCCTCGAAAGCCTTGCCGCACGTCACACCGCACTGACAGGCGAAACGGCCACGAGCGATGGTCCCAAATCTGACGACCCCGAAGCCGCTGACCATCTCCAGACTGCTGGCGCTCGCCTCCTGGCCCTGCGCCGGACCCTTCCGGCATTAACGTCGCCCCGCGAACTTCGCACCGTGGCGGGCGAACTTGACGCCGTCGAGTGGGAGATTCTCTGGGTCGAATACCGCATGGCCGACCACGCACCACCCGGGCCGATTGCGCGTGGCTTCCCCGGTCTCTGTTTCTTCTCCCACGAACACGGACTTGGCACCGAGGCGATCGAGCTACGCAAGCCCGACGGCACGATCAACACGGTCTACGTGAGCCCGGAGAACCGGCTCGCCCTTGAGCGTGGCGACGCTCCGGAAGTCTCGCTCGTCCACGTCGGTTCGCGCATGATCCCCTGGCCCGCCGCACCGTCGTGGTACGGCGCCTACGGCTGGACTTCTGACGACCTGCCAGGCCTCGAATACAACGGTGAGCAAATCTGGGGCATCGATGGTCCCGAGCGCGACGAAGAGCCGCCGGCCGACGAAGCCAGTAGCGACCTCACCACACCACCAGCAACGGCCTCCGGCATCGTCGCCACACAGGACGGCGAACTCGGACTACCCGAGGAAGAGGCGACGCGCGCGTGGGACCCCGATGCCGACGCCGCCTTCGAAGACGTTGCCGACGTTGCCGTACCTACAGAGGTAGCGCCCCCGATCATGGCTCCCCCCGCGGTGCCTGTCGCCGACCCGAGCCCTGGCCAGGCCTTCGAGGAGCTCGATCTCCCCTCTCCGACTGGCCTGATCGACGAGCCAGTGAGCGAACCCGAGGCCTCGGAAGAACTATTTCCCACGCCCCCCACACCGCCCGTCATCGATGACAACGAGGACACAATGGACGGCACGCGCCTTCCCCCAGCAGGCGGCGACGCAACGCTCGATTGGGATCCGTTCACCGAGCAGGAGCCGCCGGAAGACGGTTCGCAGCACTAACGGTGGCTCACCACCGCTGGTACTGGGGAGTTGTGATTCGCGTCGACTCGGCGCGCGAGTTGTTGTCGTCGATCGCAGACGATGTGGATGGCGACGATATCCGGGTCCAAGATCCGCGCACTGGACATATCACGCTGTTTTACGCCCCGCTTCGCGGTCGCCGCGATGCGCCTGCACTCGCCGAACGTATCCGCGAAGCCGCCTCGGGGATCGAACCCTTCTCTGTCACCTGCGCAGGTTTCGACGAGTTTCCGTCGCCGACCCGCCCAGTGGCCTGGCTCGGTATCCAGCAAGGACATGAAGAGTTGCAGTCACTGCGCACCAGCCTCTGCTCCTGTGACCAGGATTGTCATCGCCATGAGTTTGTGCCGCACCTGACTCTGGCCTACGGCGAAGAGGCTGCAACCTACGCCACCGTCCACGAAAAAATTCGGACACACGCAGGATCAGCCGTCTGCGCGACGCGTGTCGATGCCGTGTGGATTGCAGGATTTCCGCAGAATGGCCACCCGGCCCGCGACCTGCGTTACGTCGAACGCGTGCCCTTCGCTGGGCAGTAGGCTCTCGCGCCACTACACTAACGGGATGCGCCCGCCGCTGACCGATTCGTTTGACCGCCACATCGAAAGCGTTCGCGTTTCGATCACGGATCGTTGCAACTTTCGCTGCAAGTACTGCATGCCAGCCGAGGGACTACCGTGGCTCCAACGCACCGAGGTATTGTCGTTTGAGGAGATCGAGCGACTCGCCACAATTCTTGCCTCGATGGGTGTCAGTCACGTTCGCCTAACGGGTGGGGAACCACTTGTCCGCCGCGACGTCCCCGATCTAGTCGAGCGACTCGTCAAGGTGCCTGGCCTCAAGGATCTCGCACTCACCACCAACGGCGTCGCGTTGCGCACACTCGCCGGACCGCTCGTCGATGCTGGCTTGCGCCGCATTAACGTCTCGCTCGACAGCCTCGACCACTCGCGCTTTGCCGAGATCACGCGCCGCGACATGCTCGACCGCGTCCTCGAAGGACTCGAAGAGGCCGAGCGCTACCCCGAGCTGCGCCCAATTAAGGTCAACTGCGTGGCGATGCGTGGCTTTACCGAGCCCGAGGTCATCGCCTTCGCCGAACTTGCGCGCCGCAAGCCGTACACCGTGCGGTTCATCGAGTTTATGCCGCTCGACGCCGACCGCACGTGGCGCAAGGAAGATGTTCTGACCGGTGCCGAAATTCGCGCGATGATCGAAACCGTCTATCCGCTCGTTCGCGTCCCTGCAGCCGCATCCTCAACCGCTGAGCGCTGGGCCTTTGCTGATGGAACGGGAGAGATGGGCTTTATCAATCCTGTCTCCGAACCGTTTTGTTCGTCGTGCGATCGCATTCGCATCACAGCCGAAGGAGCTCTCCGTACGTGCCTGTTCGCGATGGAGGAGACCGATCTCCGCACGCCGCTACGATCGGGCGCGACAGATCTCGAAATCGAAATGCTCGTCCGCGAAGCCGTGCAGGCCAAGCGTATGAAGCACCAGATCGGTGAGGCTGGCTTCGTCCGCAGCGCTCGGTCGATGAGTCAAATCGGCGGGTAAGCCCACTCGGTCGACCGCGCGCGAGCGGCTCACGACCAGTACCATTGCCCTGTGAGCACGCCCGCTGCCAGCCCAATTCGCCGCGTAGTAAACCGTGTTGGGCGCTTCATGCCCCGCGGCTGGCGCGACTTCTGGCTTCAGTTCGCGATCTTCTGGTCGTTCTACGTGGCCTACGAAGGCTCGCGCACACTGGCGCAGAGTGATCGTTATGTCGCCATTCGTAATGCCCTCGACGTCGTCCGAGCCCAACAAGACCTCGGTATCGACTGGGAGCGCGGTGTGCAGATCTGGGCCATCAACGCGCCCAGCATCGTCATGACGATCGCCAACTGGACGTACTTCAACTGCCAGTTCACGATCACCTACGCACTGCTCTTATTCATTTACTTCCGTCGCAACCACGCCTTCTACTTCATTCGCAATGCACTCCTGGCAACGAGTTTTGCGGCGCTGCTTGGCTACATCCTCTTGCCGACAGCACCGCCGCGCATGCTTGGTGGCCTCGGCTACGTCGACACACTCCGACAGACAGCGGTCAATCACAACACGAGCGTCGTGCAGTGGTTTGCGAATCCGTACGCAGCAATGCCTTCCCTGCACACGGCCTATGCGGTGATTATCGGCTGCGCCGGCGTACTCGTCTTCGCCCACCCGATCCTTCGGGCAATCTGGGCGCTGTACCCCGGCTTGGTTGTGTTCTCGATTATTGCCACCGCGAACCACTGGTTTCTCGATGCGACCGTCGGTGCGATGGTCGCGCTCTTCGCTCTGCTCTTTGCCTTCGCTGTCAGCCGTGGGCGCATCCCAACGCTGATGCACTCGCGTACGCGACCGGCGACAGTGCCGCCGCCAACATTTGGCAACGAACCGGTGCCTCAACGCACCTAGACAACCGCTCGTCGGTCGTGGCCGACCGTTCGTCGGCCGCGGCGGATTCGGCGATCCCGTCCGACGTATCGTTCTCGCATGGGCGTAGAACGACTCCAGCAGGAATACACAGACGGCACGCGCCGGGTCATCGCCAGCATCATGGCGCGCATCACGCGCATTCCCGTGACCGCAAACCAGGTCACGATCGCCGGCTTTGTCCTCAATGCCATTGCCGCCGTGCTCGTCTACCGCGAGGCCTACATCGCTGGTGGCGTGTTGTTCCTAATCGGCTCGATCCTGGACATCTTCGACGGCGCTGTCGCTCGTGCCCGCGGCGAAGCCGGCCCGCGTGGCGCCATGTTCGACTCGATTCTCGATCGCTTCTCTGAAGCGATCATGCTCGGCGCCATTGCGCTCGTGTTTGCGCGCGACGGAAACGAAATCGCGCTGATCGCGGTCATCGCTGCACTCACCAGCTCGTTTATGACGTCGTATCTCCGTGCTCGCGCCGAGGCGCTTGGACTCGACGGCACGCATGGCGTGATGGCACGCGCCGAGCGCGTCGTGTTGATCGCCGCCGCACTCTTGTTCGCCCCACTCGGCGCTCTGCCGTGGGGCATCATCCTGCTCGCCATTCTCTCGACAGTCACTGTCGTGCAGCGTGCTCGTCACGTTCTGCGCCAGCTGTAAATCAACGCCTAAATCACCACCTAGATCCACACCACTCGGAGGAGTCACCACGTGTCTACACCCCAGAATCGCGTCCGCCGTCGCTCGGACGGCAAGGTCCGCGTCGCTATCGTCGGCGTCGGTAACTGCGCATCGTCGCTCGTTCAGGGCGTTGAGTACTACAAGAATGCAGATCCGAAAGAGACCGTCCCTGGGCTGATGCACGTCAATCTGGGCGGGTATCACATTCGCGACATCGAGTTTGTCGCGGCATTTGATGTCGACAAGGAGAAGGTCGGCAAAGATATCGCCGACGCGATCTTCTCGGGCCAGAACAACACGATCAAGTTCTCGAAGGTTCCCAAGACTGGTGTCAAGGTCCACCGTGGCATGACGCACGACGGCATTGGCAAGTACCTGTCTGAGGTCATCACGAAGGCGCCGGGCGAGACTGCTGACGTTGTCCAGATCCTCAAGGACACGAAGGCTGACGTCGTCGTTTCGTACCTCCCGGTCGGTTCGGAGGAGGCAACGAAGTGGTACGTCGAGCAGGCGCTGGCCGCCGGCGTTGCCTTCGTCAACAACATTCCCGTCTTCATTGCCCGCGAGTCGTATTGGGCGAAGCGCTTTAAGCAGGCCGGCCTGCCGATCATTGGCGACGACATTAAGAGCCAGGTCGGCGCGACGATTACGCACCGCATGCTCGCCACGCTGTTCGAGGATCGTGGTGTTCACCTCGAGCGCACGTACCAGCTGAACGTCGGTGGCAACACGGACTTCTTGAACATGCTCGAGCGTGAGCGTCTCGAGTCGAAGAAGATCTCGAAGACGAATGCTGTCACGTCGCAGATTGATCACGACATGGGTGCCGAGAATGTTCATATCGGCCCGTCCGATCACATTCCGTGGCTGACCGACCGCAAGTGGGCCTATATTCGCCTTGAGGGTCGCGCCTTTGGTGACGTGCCGTTGAACGCCGAGCTCAAGCTCGAGGTCTGGGACTCGCCGAACTCTGCCGGCATCGTGATCGACGCCGTTCGTCTGATCAAGCTCGCCCTCGACAATGGTATTTCGGGTCCGCTCGAGTGGCCTTCTGCCTACCTGATGAAGTCGCCTCCGGTCCAGCATCGAGATGAGCTCGCGCGCGAAGAGGTCGAGGCCTTTATCCGCAAGTACGGCAAGAAGCGCCCAGCCGCCACGGCCGCCAGGCGTGCACCGGCAAAGGTTGCTGCCAAGCGGGCGCCCGCGAAGAAGGCTCCCGTCAAGGCTGTCGCCAAAAAGGCTCCGGCCAAAACTGTCGCCAAGAAGGCGCCGGCGAAGACTGCTGCAAAGCCAGCCGCCAAGCGGACGGCAACGAAGGCCAAGCCCGCAGCACGCAAGCGCTAAGTCCGACTGCACTTCCCCCTGCTCGTTGACGGCGGGTGGCTCGAACTTCGGTTCGGGTCACCCGCCGTTGTCGTTTTCTCGTCAGAAGCGACATTTTGGGCCCGGGCCCAAAATGTCGCTTCCAATACTGTCGCCAAGAAGGCTCCCGTCAAGACTGGGGCCAAAAAGACCCCGGTAAAGGCCGCTGCAAAGCCACCCGCTGTTGTCGTTTTCTCGTCAGAGGCGACATTTTGGGCCCGGGCCCAAAATGTCGCTTTCGCGTATCGTGCGGGTATGCGCATTGCTGTTTTTGCCACGACACCGCTCGATCGACCGGGCCCCGAGAGCACGGCAGCGCTTGCTGTCGCGGAAGCGATTGCCGCCAAGGGCGTCGAGGTCGTGCTGGTGGGAACGGCCCGCAGCGCTGCTCAACAGGTTGCTGGTCGACTCGCAATCCGCGCACTGGAGCAGAGCGGGTCGGCAGCGCTCGCTCATACCGATCTTGGACCGCGCACCATCGTCGTTGGTGGTCCGACGATGACGTGGGCTACCGACGCAGCGGTCCGACGCGTAATTGGTGCCGGCGCGATCGATCTTGTCGTCATCGTTGGCGACGCTCACACGCCGATTACCGCAGTGGTTGAAGACGCTGCTCCCAGTGCGGAGCGCATTGGATTGACAGGTGCCAAGCGGGCCGCCACGGCACTGATCAAGCTCGCTGGCGACCCCGTTCGAGCACCATCCGCGCACGCCCCGGCCGAGCCGATCCTTGGTGACTTTCATCTCCACACGTGCTTCTCTCCCGACTGTGGCACTGGCATTGAAGAGCTCGTCGAACGAGCACTCGCCCTTGGTCTTGGCTCGCTGTGCGTGACCGATCACGACTCAGTTGCTGGCGGCTTCGCAGCCAAGGCTCACGTCGAAGCCAACGGAATTCCTCTGCACATCGCGGTCTCCAGCGAAGTCAAGACTCAGACCGGCGAGGTCATTGGCATGTACCTCAAGGAAGACATTCCCCCCGGCCTGTCCTTCACCGATACGGTCGAGGCGATGCGTGCCCAGGGTGCCTTTATCTACGTACCGCACCCGTTCGACAGCATGCACGCGATCCCGTCAGAGCCACTGCTGGAGCGCATGGCGCCGCTGATCGATGCGCTCGAGGTTGTCAATGGTCGTCTGGCACGCGAACGCTTCAACCACGAGGCTCTCGCCTTTGCCACGCGCCTCGGCTTGCCGGCCGGCGCAGGCTCCGACGCGCACGTGCTCGATGGGCTCTTCACCGCTGGTCTCGAGCTGCCCGCCTTCCATGATCCCGCCTCGCTTGCCCTCGCGCTCGGCGATGCTCGCGTCGTGCGTCATCCGAAAAACATCCTCGCGCTGCAGGCGCGTAAGTGGTTCCGCAAGAGGAGGAAACCACTGCACGCCGAATGATCGGGGACGCGCCGTGGCTGAACCTGACCAGATCTATGAGCGGTACCTCGCCCGGGCGATTCGGGCCATGAATGCGCTGGGCGACGACATCGCCGAGCGTGATGACGACCTCGAGCCAACCGCTGCTCCCGTCCTTGGCTCGGGCCACCCGCTCGCCGACATCATGCTGCTCAAGACTCGCGCCCAGCCCGCAGAGGTGCAGGAGGGCGTCGCCTTCTTTGGACGCGCCGGTGGTGCGATCCTCAAGAGCGTGACTCGCGTCGGTATCGACCCCCTGTTGATCTATGGCACCAACTGCGCCAAGCGGGCCGACGACGACCTCACAGATGCGAGCGGTGCGCCCGCGATGTTCCTTCTGCGTGAGATCCAGATCACCGAGCCAAAGATCATCGTCTGCATGGGGCCCGAGACCGCCGCGTTCATCAACCTGATCAAGGTCCCGCTCGCTGAGCTGATCGATCCAGAGTTGATT
>Ga0194041_10001445_pt1 | contig 10049 bp, 8 predicted proteins | sample JunL449m_MetaG_FD_160082 | JGI IMG/M metagenome (GOLD analysis project Ga0194041, IMG submission 160082) | Anoxic zone freshwater microbial communities from boreal shield lake in IISD Experimental Lakes Area, Ontario, Canada - Jun2016-L442-9m | ecosystem: Environmental > Aquatic > Freshwater >...
TCCCCCGTCTGGTTCAACGTCGGAACGGCTGCGCCGCACCAAGTGAGCGCCTGCTTCATCCTGAGCGTTGATGACACGATGGATTCCATCCTCAACTGGTACCGCGAAGAGGGCATGATCTTCAAGGGCGGCTCGGGCGCCGGTCTTAATCTCTCCCGCATTCGTTCCAGCAAGGAATTACTCAAGTCTGGAGGCACTGCATCAGGCCCAGTTTCTTTCATGCGCGGCGCCGATGCCTCTGCCGGAACCATTAAGTCAGGCGGCGCCACTCGTCGCGCAGCGAAGATGGTTGTACTCGACATTGACCATCCAGATATCGAAGAATTTATCGAAACAAAAGCGAATGAAGAGAATAAGATCCGTGCCCTGCGCGACGCTGGCTTTGATATGGACCTCGGCGGCAAAGACATCGTTTCAGTCCAATATCAAAACGCTAATAACTCGGTTCGCGTGAGCGATGAGTTTATGCGCGCAGTCGAAGAGGGTAAGACATTCGGTCTCCGCGCTCGCGCCACCGGTGAAGTGATTGAAACGGTGGATGCCCGCGAACTCTTCCGTAAAGTCTCTGTCGCCGCTTGGGGTTGTGCTGATCCTGGCATTCAATACGACGACACCATTAACGATTGGCACACCAGTCCAGAAGCTGGTCGAATCAATGCTTCGAACCCATGTTCTGAGTACATGTCTCTCGACAATTCTTCTTGTAATCTTGCCAGCATCAACCTGCTCAAGTTCCTTAAAGAAGATGGCTCATTTGATGCGAAGAACTTCGCCAAGCTGGTCGAGGTTGTTATCACCGCGATGGACATCTCTATTTGCTTCGCCGATTTCCCCACTGAGGCAATTGGTGACACCACACGCAAGTACCGTCAACTAGGGATTGGCTATGCCAACCTCGGTGCGCTCCTGATGGCAAGTGGTCTTCCTTACGACAGTGAGGGCGGTCGGGCACTTGCTGGCGCCATCACTTCGCTCATGACAGGAACTGCTTACAAGCGTTCGGCTGAATTGGCGGGTGTAGTGGGTCAATACGAAGGCTATGCACGTAACGCAGATGCCCATACCCGTGTCATGCGCAAGCACGCTGCAGCAAATGATGCATCTCGCGCAGTCACTACTCTCGATAAAGACGTTCATCGCGAGGCCACCAAGGCTTGGGCTGATTGCCTCAAGATTGGTGAGAAGAATGGCTGGCGTAACGCGCAAGCGTCCGTCCTTGCACCCACCGGAACCATTGGGCTCATGATGGATTGCGATACCACGGGTATCGAGCCAGACCTCGCTCTCGTCAAGTTCAAGAAGTTGGTCGGCGGCGGTTCCATGCAGATTGTTAACCAAGCGATTCCACGTTCACTTCGCAAACTTGGCTACACCGAAGAGACTGTCGAAGCGATTGTGGAGCACATTGGTACCACCGGAAACGTGATGGAGGCCCCGGGTCTCAAGCCTGAGCATTACAGCGTCTTCGATTGCGCGATGGGTGCTCGTCCCATTGCGGCCATGGGCCATGTGCACATGATGGCGGCATGTCAACCATTCCTTTCGGGAGCTATCTCGAAGACAGTGAACCTTCCATCCGAAGCCACTGTTGAAGAAGTTGAAGAGGTCTACTTCCAAGGTTGGAAGTACGGTCTCAAGGCACTTGCCATCTATCGCGACAACTGCAAGGTGGGTCAGCCGCTTTCAGATGCCCGCGGTGTTCAAGAGGAAGAGCCGGTTGAAGTTTTAGCCGCAGCTACTCGTCGTCGCTTGCCAAAGTCACGCCCATCACTCACCACTTCTTTCACGGTCGGCGGCGCTGAGGGTTACATGACGGCTGGCTCGTATGAAGACGGTTCACTGGGTGAGGTATTCCTCAAGCTCGGCAAGCAAGGCTCCACTCTTGCCGGTGTGATGGATGCTTTTTCAATCGCGGTCTCTATTGGCCTTCAATACGGCGTTCCTCTTGAGACCTATGTACAAAAGTTCGCCAACCTGCGCTTTGAGCCAGCTGGTATGACAGATGATGCTGACGTACGGATGGCGCAATCCATCATGGATTACATCTTCCGTCGTCTCTCTCTTGATTACTTGGATTACGAGACGCGCTCGGCGCTTGGTATCTACACCGCTGACGAGCGTGCCCGTGAACTCGAAACAGGTTCATACACTGCTGCTGAAGAAATCAGTGCGTTAGAGAGCGAAGATTTGGTCACCAAGCCAATAGCCGCAGCTTCTGCTGCCCCTGCTAGGCAGGTGGGCTCTTCTACTGAGCTCCTCGAAGCCATGATGGGCCGCAATCAAGATGCGCCGATGTGTATCACTTGTGGAACAAAGATGCGCCCAGCAGGCTCTTGCTACGTCTGCGAAGGTTGCGGATCGACCAGCGGTTGCAGCTAATCATCAACGAGTAATGCGGGGGTTCTCGAGAGAGAGCCCCCGCATTTTTTTCTAGATCCCTAAACTTTGTAAAATTTTCTGCAGCGCCGGCCACGACTTGGCAAACGAGGGATGCAGGTTTTCTGCTTCGACACCGTTGGTGGCAATCCAGGCCACCGCAACTGATTCGTGATTGGCAACCGATGCCTCAGCGTGATCTGATGCGAGTGCAATAACTGTCTCGTAACTCCATGTTGAATGGTCGTCCATGTATGAGTGCAGTGGCGTCAGGTGGGTGGCGTCGATCCCCACTTCCTCGAGCGCCTCTCGAAAGGCGCCTGCGATGGCATCCTCGTCTCGATTGAGCGCTCCTCCGGGGAGCCCCCAAGTGTCACCGTTATGACTCCATGGAGCGCGATGCTGGAGAAGCACGAAGAGTTCCTCGCCCCTTCGGCGCACTGCTAGGAGTCCAGCAGCGCCGTAGATGCCCCAATGCTTATGGCCGCAGTGGCATTCATGCCAACCATCGCCACTCTCGGGACGGTGATTCTCTCCGTGGCTCTCCTCGCGACTACTCACAGTAAGAGTCTAGGAGCTTGGAGTCCCATTTTCAGGGCGAGAATGTCGAGTTGGGGGAGCCGGGTCTCCTCGGCGCCTTTACCTCTTTAGCGTGCCGCCATGAAATATCTCGCGCTCCTGCTTCTCTTGATGCCACTTGGGTGTAACACGACCAGGGCGGCGCTCAAACCAGAGCCGAATCCGCAGTTAATGCAAGTGAGCACTTCGGTGGCTGCGTTCTCCCACCATCCCCAACGGTTGATACCCGAAAATATTCCTACAGAGGTGCTCGATCTGCTCTTTGCGCGGATCTTTGGTGAAGCCACATGTCATTCTGGCAGCGATCGTCTTGACCTGTGGGGACTTGAAGTGAAGGCACTTCAGAGCACACAGCTCTCGCTGCAGATTTGCTCGCGACATTGCGCGATGGAATCGATTGATCTCCTCAATTTTTCAGAAACTAACGGCAGATGGATGATGACGTCCGCTAAATCTCAGGTGGTCACTCCATGAAGCGCGTCTCTTTTGTTGTACTTCTGGCATCTGTACTTGTGGCGAGTTCATGGGGAAGTGCGACAGCACAGTGCACCACGAGCTCTTGTCTCACCGTTTCAACTGACATTGACAACAGCGATGTGGTGGCCACGGTCGTTAAACGCGCACTTGCCGGAATGACTCGCACAACATCTCCAGTGATTCAAATCGAGAATTCACCTGGGCGCTGCCAACCGCCGATCGATTTTCCGGGGATATGCACTCCGCCCGTGGTGGTGCGAAAGCCATCTCCAGTTGTTCGCGAAAGTGTCCGCAAACATATTCCTGATTTGACGATCACTGTGGAGCCACGGGAGGCGGTCGTGGCGATTCCAGTTAATGCATATTTAAGGCCGTTGCCGAGACCCTTCACCCTCTCCGTGAGTGGGTTTGACTTACGGATCACAGTGAAACCATCAGTGCATTGGAGTTTTGGAGATGGGGCAACCAGGGAGGCCGGCCTAGGAGACCCTTATCCGGCTGGGGTGGTGATGCATTCGTATCGCAAGGTAAATCTCTACTTGTTGAGTGCGCAGGTAATATGGAATGTCTTTGCGGAGACCAGCGAGGGGGAAACGGTAGAGGTCATAGGAGATCCGATAGTGATTACCTACGCTTCGCATTTACGGGTGCGGTCTGCACGTGGACACTTGATATCCACAAGTAGTCGATCTCGCTCCTGACAACGTGTGTAGAAGTCGGCAGGCTCCGCACATGACACCATATAACTCTTCACCCCTCATCCTTGATACCCCGCAGGATCTTCTCCTCACGATTCCATTTCTCTTAGGATTTCATCCGCAAAATTCCCTCGTCGTGCTCTCACTCAACTCAGAACGCCGACTCGCTCGAGTCATGCGCGCCGAGATCATTGTTCCCAACGAACGTGATTCTGCGCGAGAGTTAATCGGGGCACTTGCTTGGCAAAATATTGAAGGTGTCATGCTTGTTGCTTATACGAGTGGTGACGGGCTTTCATTCCTCGAGATTTGTGAGAACGAAATTAAGTCCGCTGGATTTTCTCTCATCGAATCCATTGTTGTTAACGAAACGCATTGGAACTCGAGATTGTGCGAAAGTGAATGTGGTTCCTGCCCAGATGAAGGTAACCCACTTCCTGCGTTCGAAAGTTCACGTATCGCTGTCGAGCATGTAATTCGCGGACACGTGATGCCGTGCGTCTCCGAGCATGATTTGGCTGCCACTCTTGCCCAGGTGGGTGCGCCCATTTCATCTATGGGTCAAGTCTTGCCTCTTCCAGAAGCGGCCGCACTTCTGCGAAGAGTCTGGGCACGGTGGCAGGCAAGTCGCACGCTTTTGCCGGTTGAGATCGGGCCCACACTGCTCGCCCTGGAAAATGTCGCGCTGCGCGATTTCGCGATCACTATGCACGAAAGTACGCAATTGCTCGGCGCCGTGGAACTGTGGCGCACCCTCCTTGCCCAAGCGTCTCTCGGCTACCGCGCTCCGGTTGCCTGTCTACTCTCGGCGACAAGTTATGAGGCAGGGGAGGGTGGGCTCGCGCGGCTAGCCCTCGATGAAGCTATGAAGGATGACCCGGAGTATTCACTCGCGCGCCTCTTGAAGCGCGTGATGGAAAGTGGTTGGCCGCCGGAGGCTTTTACCCGAATGCGCCATGAACTGGCCGAGAAATTAGAGGAGCTCGTACGCGATGCTGCCTGATTAGACAATTTTGCCTCTTGCTCGCTAATCTTTCGCACAGGTCATGAGTTCCAGCGTTTAGCCCCGGCTTGCTGGACGGCAACCCTCCACCGCGGTGGGGTGCTCCGGGTGAGGACCAGGTCGACACCGGTCGACAAGCGCGGGTCTCTCAACGGAGGCCCCTCAGGAGGGGTTATGTTTCGTTACCTATTTTTAGGTTCACGATCCGTACTCTCGCCGTGCTTTCACACTAACGACGAGAAAGTTGAAAACTATGTCTGATTCCGCAAAGGGTGGATGGTCTTTCGAAACACGCCAGATCCACGCAGGTCAAGTTCCTGATCCCACCACAGGTGCGCGCGCGCTGCCGCTCTATCAAACGACGGCATACCAATTCCGTGACACCAAGCATGCTGCCGATCTCTTCAGTCTTGCTGAGTTGGGAAATATCTACACGCGCATCATGAATCCCACGCAAGATGCCGTAGAGCAACGCATCGCGTCTCTTGAGGGTGGCGTGGCATCGTTGCTCGTCGCTTCTGGTTCGGCAGCAACAACTTTTTCAATCCTGGCAGTCGCTGAAGCCGGCGATCACATCGTTTCGAGCCCCAGCCTTTACGGCGGAACGTACAACCTCTTCCATTACACGCTTCCCAAGCTCGGCATTGAAGTCTCCTTTGTGGAAGATCCAGATGACCTCGAGTCATGGCGTAAAGAGATTCGTCCGAACACAAAGGCGTTTTTCGGTGAGACAATTTCAAATCCTAAGAACGATATCCTCGACATCGAAGGCGTGGCCAACGTGGCGCACGCATTTGGTGTTCCACTGATCGTAGATAACACAGTGGCAACTCCGTACCTTCTTCGTCCGATCGAGCATGGTGCCGACGTCGTAGTTCACTCGGCAACTAAGTTCCTCTCAGGTCACGGCAACGCTGTTGTTGGTGCGATCGTGGATTCAGGCAACTTCGATTACGCCCGCTACCCAGAGCGTTTCAAGAGCTTCAATGAGCCAGATCCCAGTTACCACGGCCTTGTATACGCACAAGCGCTGGGCGTCGGATCAGCCTTTGGCGCAAACCTTGCATATATCTTCAAGATTCGTCTCACGTTACTTCGTGATATCGGTGCTGCAGTGAGCCCATTCAATGCCTGGCTCCTTGCTCAAGGTCTAGAAACTTTGAGCCTTCGTATCGAGCGCCATGTGGAAAACGCTAAGAGCATTGCATCTTGGCTCGAGACTCGTGAAGAAGTGGAGAAAGTCAATTACGCCTCACTTCCTTCTTCCCCGTGGCATCGCTTGGCAAAGAAGTATGTACCCCAGGGTTCAGGCGCCGTGCTCTCCTTTGAACTTAAGGGCGGTGTGGATGCTGGTCGAAAGTTTGTAGAGTCTCTTGAACTCTTCAGCCACGTAGCCAATATTGGCGATGTGCGCTCGTTGGTCATTCATCCCGCGACGACTACACACTCTCAATTAAGTACCTCCGAGCAACTAGCTGCTGGCGTTACTCCGGGCCTGGTTCGGTTGAGTCTTGGTCTAGAGAATGTGGAAGACCTTAAAGCAGATATCGAGATCGGGTTCCGCGCCGCTAAAGGCGCGTAATTATGTGTCCGCGCACTTCGCATCAAGCTGCGGGGGCGACAGTAGTCGCCTCCGCGGCTGAAGTGCGTCTGCGCGCGGATCGCACCTCGATTACGGGCGCATGGTTGGAGGGAGATGACCCGGGAGATCGGCTCTTCCTTGAGATCGGTGATCTCACTTTGGAATCGGGTGAAGTACTTCCGAACGTCACAATTGCTTATCAATCATGGGGCACTCTCAATGCTGATCGCTCCAATGCCATTCTGGTCAATCACGCACTCACCGGATGGTCGGATGTTCCCGGTTGGTGGCCCGAAATGGTAGGCCCAGGGAAACCCTTCGACACTGATAAGTACTTTGTGGTCTGCCCGAATGTCATCGGAGGATGTCAGGGATCATCCGGTCCGGCATCGATTCACCCAGACGGTCATTTCTATGGATCTCGTTTTCCGGCCGTCACTATTCGCGACATGGTGCAAGCAGAGATTGCTTTTTCTGATGCCTTAAGGATTGAGCGATACGTCATTGCCGTCGGACCATCGATGGGTGGAATGCGCGCGTTGGAGTGGGCCATTGCCTATCCAGATCGGGTCGCTGGGATTTGTACGATCGGATCTTCGTCGGTGGCAACCGGAGATCAGATCGGCACGTGGTCGGTAGAGATTCAGGCTATTAAGAAAGACCCATATTTCTATGGTGGAGATTTTTACGACAAAGATTTCAGTCCTACCGCGGGTATGGGAATTGCCCGCCGTATCGCACACCTCACCTATCGATGTGAAAGTGAAATGGATGTGCGCTTCGGGCGAGATTTACAAGACGATAATTCGGGGCGGTGGGCTGTTGAGTCTTATCTCGATCATCAGGCCGATAAGTTGCAGCACCGTTTCGATGCCAATACGTATATTCGGCTTACCAATGCGATGAGTTCCCACGACATTGGGCGCGGTCGTGGTGGTGTGGAGCGGGCACTGGCTACTGCGGAGGTCCCCATCGTGGTGGTCACCATTGATACCGACCGCCTCTTTCCCCCTCGCCTTCAGCAAGAGATTGCTGATCTTGCACCTTCCGCTGAAGCAGCTTTGGTAGTCGCCTCACCCTTTGGCCACGACGGCTTCTTGATCGAGGTGGAGGCGGTAGGAGAGATTATTCGCCATACTCTGCATAAGGCTGAGGCTCGCCTGGAACGCCTCTCGCACACCCATTCTTAGGCGTTTGAGCGCCAATCGGAGCCGGAACCCCCTGCTCTCCCTGATTTGACCATCATTTCCAGGCCAGATGGCGGTAATTCGGTAATCAGAGGGGTGCCAGACGAATTACAATGTGCCCACCCGCATCACCCCGAATGCTTTACAGAAGGAACCTCAGTGCCCACATCTGCTGGAAAGAGCGGCCAGACCGCCGCGAAGAAGTCGCCAGCTCAGGCATCTGCTAAAGCCCCGGCTAAGAAAGCGACACCGGCAAAGAGTGTTCCCGCGAAGAAGGCTGCGCCTGTGAAGAAGGCTGCGCCTGTGAAGAAGGCTGCGCCTGTGAAGAAGGCTGCGCCTGTGAAGAAGGCTGCGCCTGTGAAGAAGGCAGCGCCTGTGAAGAAGGCTGCGCCTGTGAAGAAGGCTGCGCCCGTCAAGGCTGCGCCCGTCAAGAAAGCGCTCACAACTCCCGTGAAGGCCGAAGCCAAACCTGCGAAGAGTGCATCAGTTCTTGAAGAGAGTATCGAAGTAAAGATTGAGGTGGAGCTCGAGGAAGAGATTGATCTCGAAGAAATTGAATTAGAAGATCTTGAAGCAGTTGTTGCTGAAGCAATCGCCATCGTCGAAGGGGAGTCTCTTACTGACGAAGCAGAAACTCCAGAAACACCAGAGACTCCAGAGAAGCCAGGCGAGGATACTGAAGAGTTCACTCTTTCAGCTTCCGATGAAGAGGATGCCCCTGTTCAGCAAGTCGTTTCTGCTGGAGCCACCGCTGATCCAGTGAAGGATTACCTCAAGCAAATCGGTAAAGTCGCACTCCTTAATGCTGAGCAAGAAGTAGAGCTTGCCAAGCGGATCGAAGCGGGTCTCTTCGCGGAAGAAATCCTCAACTCTGGCAAGAAGTTTGGTGATCGTGAAAAGCGTGAGATGGACTGGATCGCGGAAGATGGTCGTCGTGCCAAGAATCATCTCCTTGAAGCAAACCTTCGCCTCGTGGTCTCTCTTGCCAAGCGCTACACCGGACGCGGCATGCTCTTCCTTGATCTCATTCAAGAAGGAAATTTAGGTCTGATCCGTGCGGTGGAGAAATTCGATTACACCAAGGGCTACAAATTCTCCACGTATGCGACCTGGTGGATCCGCCAAGCCATCACTCGCGCGATGGCAGATCAGGCGCGCACTATTCGTATCCCAGTTCATATGGTCGAAGTCATCAACAAATTGGCGCGCGTGCAACGTCAGATGTTGCAAGATCTCGGTCGCGAACCCACGCCTGAAGAATTGGCGCGTGAATTAGATATGACCCCTGAAAAGGTTGTTGAAGTTCAGAAGTATGGTCGCGAACCCATTTCGCTCCACACGCCACTTGGCGAAGAGGGCGATAGTGAATTTGGTGATCTCATCGAAGACTCCGAGGCCGTCGTACCAGCCGACGCAGTGAGCTTCACCCTGCTCCAAGAGCAACTTCACTCGGTACTCAATACCCTCAGCGATCGTGAGGCTGGCGTTGTTCAGATGCGCTTTGGTCTCACTGATGGTCAACCAAAGACCCTTGATGAAATCGGCAAGGTTTACGGTGTGACTCGTGAGCGTATTCGACAGATCGAATCAAAGACAATGTCGAAGCTGCGCCACCCATCGCGCTCGCAAGTGCTGCGCGATTACCTCGATTAAATAAACTCTGGCTGATCGACGCTAAGAGTGTTGGCGGAAGTTAGTGAGCTTCCGAATCGACAAGACGGTTCGTCTCATCGTGAATCTCGGCCGCAACCTTATTGAGACTGCCGCTGTACTCCTTGGCGTGGTGACCGCAGAAGAGCAGTTCACCGCCGGAAGGAAGAATTGCCCGGACATAGGCCTGCGCTCCGCAACGATCGCAACGATCGCTAGCGAGCAAACTACTTACTTCATTCACTGTAGGCCTCCCGCCGTCATAAATTTCTTACTTAGTAACACTATGTGAACATCAAAGCAGGTATTTTTCATTCCCGCAGGGAGAAATACCCTTTGGCGTGTCAGTAATCACAATTCACTGGCTCTTCTCAGGATTCCTCGCGAAAACTCTCTCCGCGGAAGGCGAATATCCCCGGCGCGGGCTTCTTCTCCCGGTAACCTGCCCTTCGTGCCTCCCGCCTCCAAAAAATCCGCTCCAGCGCCCGCCGGTAAGT
>Ga0194041_10001450_pt1 | contig 10032 bp, 10 predicted proteins | sample JunL449m_MetaG_FD_160082 | JGI IMG/M metagenome (GOLD analysis project Ga0194041, IMG submission 160082) | Anoxic zone freshwater microbial communities from boreal shield lake in IISD Experimental Lakes Area, Ontario, Canada - Jun2016-L442-9m | ecosystem: Environmental > Aquatic > Freshwater >...
AGTATTGAGCCACAGTTTTATGCACTGCTGCTTGAAAAGACTGGGCTCACCGATGATCCTGCATTTGCAAAACAGATGGATGCATCGCAGTGGCCTACTCTCAAGGCCAAGCTTGCCGATGTGATGCGCACAAAGACAATGACGCAGTGGTGCGAGATCATGGAAGGTACTGATGTGTGCTTTGCTCCCGTGCTGACGATGAGTGAAGCAGCAAAGCATCCGCACAACGTTGCTCGCCAAACATTTATTGAAGTTGGAGGCGTTACACAACCAGCACCAGCGCCGCGCTTTTCGCGCACTGCGGCTGCAATTCCGAGTGCGCCTGCTCATGCAGGTCAACATTCGCGTGCAGTATTGACCGACTGGGGTTTTGAAGCAGAGCGCATTTCCGCGTTGCTTTCAAGTGGAGCTGTACTGGACGGATCATCAAAGGAAGTGAACAAATAATGGGCACAGTCGTCGCGTTTCACGCCCATCCAGATGATGAGAGTTTGATTATGGGCGGCTCGCTCGCCCGAGCATCTCGAGAAGGACATCGTGTCGTCTTGGTAGTCGCCACAAACGGTGATCATGGTCAAATTCCGGACGATCTTGCTCCAGGAGAGACACTGATGGATCGCCGTAAACGTGAAACCCAAGCTTCATGTGAGGTACTCGGAGTACACCGACTGGTGTGGCTCGGATATTGCGACTCTGGCATGACTGGCTGGGAGCAAAATACTTTGCCAGGAGCATTCGTTGCAGCCGATGTCGAAGAAGCTGCACAGCGGCTTGCCGATGTGTTGATCGAAGAACACGCAGATGTTGTGACGGTGTATGACTGGCACGGCAACTATGGACACCCAGATCACATTCAAGTGCACAAAGTTGGGCATCGCGCAGCTGCGATTGCTGGAACTAAAAATGTATTTGAAACGACAATGAATAGAGATCATTTTCGAATGGTCTATGAGATGGCAAAAGAACATGCTGCGCAATTGCCAGACGGTGCTGCGCCAGACGACTTCAATCCGGATGGGCCTGCGGATGACGGCAACCCGATGGGCGAGCCAGCAAGCGCGATTTCGCATCGTGTTGATGTGAGAGAGTATTCAGACCTCAAGCGCAAAGCAATTTCTTGTCATGCAAGCCAAATAACTGACACAAATTTTCTTGGCAATATGAGCCCAGAAATCTTTCAGATGACGTTTGGTCACGAATGGTTTACGAAGATCGGCGAGAGTGGTCCTCCGCGAGACGCCTGGCTCTTTGACTAGCGAATAGCTGATAAATATTTGTGACTCGTTTAAGCCGTATATATATGGTTCGCCATGGTCGAGCATCGGCGGGCTGGGACACAGCACTCGATCCAGGTTTGGATGAACTTGGACACGCACAAGCGCGGGAAGCAGCAGTTGAGATGCAGTCGCTGCAACTCGGCAACATAATCACGAGTCCGCTACTGCGTTGTCAACAAACCGCAGCACCATTGGCGCAGATGTGGAAGGTTGCGCCAAAGGTGTGTGCCGAGGTTTCGGAAATACCTTCACCCAAAGGTGTCGAAATGAGTGACCGGATTGTTTGGTTACGCCAGGCGATGCAGGGAACATGGAGCGAGCTCGGGTCTGACTACGTTGCATATCGAGATCGCATCACCGAATTTGTGCGAGCGATCCAAAACGATGCCGTAATTTTCAGTCACTTCATTGCGATCAATGCAGTGATCGGAGGAGTGCTGGGTGATGATCGGCTCGTGATTCGCAGTCTTGATAATTGTTCGATCACGATTTTTGAACGCGATACGACCGGCAAACTTTCTCTCATGCAGGGCGGCCACGAAGCCGACACGCTGATCCGCTAGATTCAAAGAGTCATGGACGCAACAACACTGCTCAATCTGCACACGAGTTGGGCATGGGTCGTGATTATCGGAAATGCGCTTGCAGGTATTTGGGCTTTGAGTGCACACAAAGTTGTTGCACTGCGCAGTCGTGCTCTGTGGTGGTTTACCGCTTTCACTCAGATCAGCGTTTTTATTCAAGTAATTCTTGGCGTGATTATGGTCAATCGAGACAAGCGTGAGTTTCCGCAGTTTCATGCGTTCTATGGATTTGTTGCGATTATCGCGATCGCAATTATCTACTCGTATCGCGCACAACTGAAGAGCCGCGTGTATTTGTTGTACGGATTCGGTGGCCTATTTCTGATGGGCTTGGCAATCCGCGCAATGCTTGTCGGCCAAGCCGCCTAAATTCTCTAGTTAGGCGAGGGCGGCTTCGAGCGAGTCGAGCGACGCGCCAAGTTGCTCTGGCAATCGATCGCCAAATGCTGCATAGTGCTCGCGAATTTGAGGCACTGCATCGCGCCATCCGTCATTGTCGACGCTGAGCAACACTTGCATGTCTGCTTCACTCACATTGAGACCGTCGATATCGAGTGTGCCAGGGGCTGGCAAGAATCCGATTGCGGTTCTATCTGCTCCAACCTGACCGTCCGTGCGCTCGAAGACCCACTTGAGCACGCGACTGTTTTCGCCGTAGCCCGGCCACATGAAACGACCATCTTCATCGCGACGGAACCAATTAACAAAAAAGATTTGCGGCAATTTGCTTGCTTCGGTTTTTGTACCGATTGAGAGCCAATGCTTGAAGTAGTCGGCCATGTTGTAGCCACAGAATGGAAGCATCGCCATTGGGTCAAAGCGCAATTTTCCAACTGCTCCACCAGCAGCCGCTGTTGTTTCGGAAGCCATGATTGAACCTAAGAACACACCGTGGTTCCAGTCGAATGCCTGAGTAACAAGTGGAACCGTTGTACGTCGGCGACCGCCAAACAGAATTGCGGAAATTGGCACACCCGCAGGGTCTTGCCACTCTGGTGCAATAGAAGGGCACTGCGCAGCAGGCGCAGTGAATCGCGCGTTTGGATGTGCGGCAGGTGTTTCTGATTCTGGTGTCCAAGGTTGGTTACGCCAGTCTGTTGCGCGCGCAGGCTTGGTGTCTGTCATTCCTTCCCACCACACGTCGCCGTCTGGGGTGAGAGCGGTGTTTGTGTAAATGCTGTTGCCCCACAATGTGTGCATCGCGTTGGCATTCGTGTCGTAACCAGTTCCTGGTGCAACGCCAAAGAATCCAGCTTCCGGATTAATCGCATACAACTGGCCATCGGGTCCAAACTTCATCCAACAAATGTCATCACCAATGGTTTCGGCTTTCCAGCCCGGAATGGTTGGAACAAGCATTGCAAGATTGGTTTTGCCACATGCCGAAGGAAACGCTGCGGCAATGTATTTATGCGCACCTTCTGGATTGGTGAGTTTGAGAATGAGCATGTGCTCGGCCAGCCAGCCGTCATCACGAGCCATCACACTTGCGATACGCAGAGCGAAGCACTTCTTGCCCAACAATGCATTGCCGCCGTATCCCGAGCCATAGCTCCAGATCTCACGAGTGTCGGGGAAGTGAGCGATGTATTTGTTATCTGGATTGCATGGCCATGCAGAATCTTTTTGACCTGCTTCAAGAGGGGCGCCAACAGAATGCAAGCAAGGAACCCACTGGTCGTTTCCGAGCGCATCAAGTGCACCTTGGCCCATGCGCGTCATGATGCGCATGCTTACTGCGACGTATGCGCTGTCAGTAAGTTGTACGCCAATGTGTGCAATGGGTGAACCGAGTGGACCCATAGAGAATGGAACGACATACATCATGCGTCCGCGCATAGCGCCGGCATATAAAGCTTTCAACTCTGCGCGCATCTCTGATGGTTTGCGCCAGTTGTTGTTTGGCCCTGCATCATCTTTGTTTGTTGAACAAATGAATGTGCGGTCTTCTACTCGCGCTACGTCAGCAGGGTCTGAGTGCGCCCAATAGGAATTTGGTCGCTTGCCTTCATCGAGCTTGGTAAATGTGCCAGCGAGAACAAGGTCTTCACACAAGTCGTCGTATTCTTTTTGGCTACCGTCGCACCAATACACATCGTCGGGTTGCAAGATCTCGGCCCACTCGGCAACCCATTTCTTGAGGGCAACGTTGTTTGATTTACCGCTCAATGTCCTGGCGTCTCCATGTCGCGCTCTGAACCGAGGCGCAACTTCGTAGCACGACCACCACCATCAACTTCGAACAACACGCGCTGACCTTGTCGAAGCATTCGAAAAATTGAGCCATCAAGCGCGCCTGGAGCAAGTTCGTAATCTGCCAAGTCGCTGTCGCACATAATGACGCCATCGCCACTTGCAGGGTCGTATGCCTTGATCACACCTTGCATCTTGAGCCTCCAGATTTTGCTACACGAACCCGCCAAATTTACCAGCCGTTTGCCCAGTGGCTTTAATCCGCTCGGGAAGTATTGCCCGATGTGATGAAGGTCATCAGAGGGCGAGATATTCCCGTATCTGTGGGTGCACGAGTGGATGTTTCGGGCTTTTGAGCCCTCAATCTGTACGATTTATCAATGCCCGTTCTGGAGGTCTTTGGGGCCGAGGCCCTGCGCGACACAGTGATCACCTTCCGTGACACCATGAAGCGTCACGCCGCGGGAATCAACTTGCTCAATGTGTACCCAGTGCCCGACGGTGACACGGGGACCAACATGTCGCGCACACTCGATGCTGTCGTCACAGAACTCGAGGGTGCAGATCATGCGCTCGAACCAACTTGCGAAGCCATCAGCCACGGATCACTCATGGGCGCGCGAGGTAATAGCGGAGTGATCCTCAGCCAAATTTTGCGAGGTCTTGTTACAACGTTGCGCACTGCGACACCTGGTAGCGCCACAAAGGTTGCGGCAGCACTGAAGGCCGCAAGCGTTGCATCGTACGAAGCAGTGCTGAAACCAATTGAAGGAACAATTCTTACTGTTGTGCGCGAAACCGCAGATGCTGCACAACGCGCGGCTTCTGATGGAGCAACGCTTGCAGCGATGTTGCATGTCGCTCGCGCTGCAGGACGTACGGCACTTGCCAATACACCAGAACAACTTCCGGTCTTGAAAGATGCTGGTGTGGTCGACGCAGGTGGTGCCGGCTTTATGTTGTTGATGGATGCAGCACTGCACGTTGTGGACGGCGAGCCGTTGCCAGAACCAAGCGCGGCAAGCGGACCGAGCCAAGAGCAACTTGAAGCAGTTTCGCATCGCGCCTCAACAAGTGGCGAAGTAGATGTCAGTGAGTTGCGTTATGAAGTGATGTTCTTGCTCAATATTGATGATGCGAAATCAAAAGAGTTCATGCAAGCGTGGGGCAAAATTGGCGATTCGATAGTTGTTGTCGGTGGCGATGGTCTCTACAACTGCCATGTTCACACCAACGACATCGGTGCAGCAATAGAAGCGCCACTAGAGCTGGGCGGCAAGCCATTTAAAATTCGTGTCACCGACCTCTTCGAAGAAATGGAAGAGGAACATGCGCAGCGCGAGGCGCAGATGGGCCAAGCTGCAAAGCGGCCAAGTGCTGTGTCGGCGTTGCCGGCTGTTGAGTGTGCGGTTGTCGCTGTTTGCAGTGGTGATGGACTTGCCGAGTTGTTTGGCCAGATGGGCGTGCAAGGCGTTGTCACTGGAGGACAGACACTTAACCCATCAACAGCCGAGTTACTCGATGCAGTAGAGCACATGAATTCGCAGCAAGTGATTATTTTGCCAAACAACAAAAACATTATTCCTGTTGCTAACCAAGTGAATGCGCTGACCAAAAAAGAAGTCCGTGTTGTTCCAACATGTTCAATGCCAGAAGCACTTGCTGCGCTGGTGTCGTACGACCCTGAAGCAGATGTTGATTCAAACTGTGAAGCGATGTCGGATGCGGCTAAGTCTGTGGCGACAGGCGAAGTGACGCAGGCCGTGCGAGATACCAACACTGATGCAGGTGAAGTAAAGAATGGCGACTGGATTGGTCTCGTGCGCGGCGATGGTGTTGTAGCAATTGGAAGCACCATGGTTTTGGCCGCGACACAGCTGCTTGATCAACTTTTGAGTGGGAAAGGCGAATTGCTCACCGTGATCACTGGCAACTTGGCGACAGCCCGAGCGACAGAAGAGATCATTGCGTACATGGCTGAAAAACACCCAGATGTGGAAGTTGAAGTCCATCCTGGTGGGCAGCCTTTGTATCCATTTTTGTTTGGTGTCGAGTAGCACGAGTCCCGCATGACGGGCGAAATCACACTGCGTGAACTAGCAGGGCTCGATGTAGAGATATTGAAAGGCGTTGGCGAGAAGCGCAAAGCGTCGCTGCACGAATATGGAATCGACAATGTGCTCGAGTTGCTCACCACGTATCCGCGTCGATGGGTGGATCGCACTGCTGAAGCTCGCGTGAGCGATTTGGTTCCAGGCCAAGAAGCACTGGTGCTTGTGGAAGTGCGCAAGGTTGCGAAGATTCCGATGAAGGGCGGACGTTCGATGGTTACGGTCAACGTTGGCGATGGGTCCGGTCGTGTGACCGCCGTATTTTTTAATCAGCCATGGCGTGCTCGGCAACTGAGTGAAGGTCTGCAAATTGCCATGTTCGGAAAAGCGGATATGTATCGAGGCGTGTTGCAGATGACCAACCCAATCATCGATCTCATCGGTGATCGCACGGGTCGCATTGTTCCGATCTATCCACAAAGCGAAAAGGCAGGTCTTTCAACTTGGGAGATCGCAGGTTGGATTGAAAATGCCCTAGAGCGTTGTAAGACTCGCGGACTTCTCGATCCGGTGAATCTTTCGGTGCGAGAAAAATATGAACTCGTAGATCGCACTACCGCACTGTGGAATATCCACATGCCCGAAAGCATTGCATTAAAAAATGAAGCGCGCCGTCGGTTGGCGTTTGACGAGTTACTTCGCGTGCAACTCGTGCTCGTTGCCCGAAAGCGCGCGTTTGAGCGTGACTCGCGCGGAATTAAACACACTGTTGATAACAAACTTGTGGATCGATTCATTACTGCTTTGCCCTTTGGACTTACTGGCGCGCAGCGACGAGTAATCAATGACATCATTACGGATCTTGCAGGGCCTCACCCAATGCATCGACTCCTGCAGGGTGATGTGGGTAGCGGTAAAACTGTTGTTGCGGTTGCTGCGATGCTCACCGCCGTTCAAGGGCGGCATCAGGGAGCAATCATGGCGCCGACCGAAGTGTTGGCTGAACAACATTTTGCTGGGATTCAGCAACTTGTAAAGGATTTACAAGTACCTGATTCTCAAAATCTTTTTGGTGACCGACCATTGCGTGTTGAGCTGTTGACGGGTCGCATCACGGGTGAAAAACGCAAGCAGGTGTTGAGCGACTTGGCGAGTGGCGGTGTCGACATCGTTGTTGGCACGCACGCACTGATTCAGGACGGAGTGGTGTTTAACAGTCTTGGTGTAGTGGTCATTGATGAGCAACATCGTTTTGGTGTTGAGCAGCGCGCTGCTCTTTCGCAAAAGGGCAGTTCGACGAGCACACCAGATGTGTTGGTGATGACTGCAACACCGATACCACGCACAGCAGCAATGACGGTGTACGGCGATTTGGATGTGAGTGTGCTTGATGAATTACCACCGGGTCGCACGCCAATTGTTACGAAGTGGGCCGCAGGTCCGCTGTTAGAGGCGCTGATGTGGTCGAACATTCGCGACGCTGTTGCTCAAAAACAGCAAGCCTTCGTTGTCTGCCCGCTTGTTTTAGAAAGCGACAAAATTGAAGTTGCTTCTGCAGAAAAAATCTTTGCCGATTTGCAGGTGGGCGAGTTGCAGGGGCTCCGGTTGGGTTTGTTGCACGGACGCATGAGTTCTGCAGATAAAGAAGAAACGATGAATAAGTTTCGGGATCGAAAATTGGATGTGCTCGTTGCAACGACCGTTATTGAGGTAGGGGTTGATGTGCCAAATGCGACGGTGATGGCGGTGCTCGACGCTGATCGTTTTGGTATCGCGCAATTGCACCAGTTACGAGGTCGTGTTGGGCGAGGAAGTATTGCATCGCAGTGCTGGTTGCAAACAAAAGACCCCGAAATATCGTCACCCCGCGTAGATGCGTTGGTCGAATCGACAGATGGCTTTTACTTGGCCGAAGTCGATCTGGAGTTGCGGGGCGAGGGCACGCTGATGAACTCGATGCAGAAGGGCGCTAGCGACCTAAAACTGGCTTCGTTGCGACGTGACCGAGACTTAATTGATCTGGCGCGCGAAGCCGCCTTTTCGATCGTTGATGCCGATCCAACAATGGTCAAAAATGCAGGCTTGCTAGACGAACTCGATCTGTTGCTGACGCCCGAGGACGCCGAATTTTTGTTTAAGAACTAATGAGTGCGGAGTTGCGAATCTGGTTAGCGAGCATTGCTCGGTAATCATCAGCCGAGATTTTGTCATCAACGAGGTCGTAATACACAAACATCACGTTGAACATAAATACTGTGAGAAACCGAGCATCAAAATTGCGATCTTGTTCTGGCAATTTGTGGCGACTTGCCTCAATGGAACTAATCATCCACTCATGAGTTTCTTGCGTTATCTTTTTGATGCGTTTATGCAACTCAGTGTTCTCAAGTGATGTTGCCAACACTTGCAACCGAAAATCGCGCGCATGTTTTGTTTCTTCTGCTGGGTTTGGCATCAGGCGAACGAACTGCTCGATCGTAATCTCGTCTGTTATTGCTAGCCATTGGTTCACCTTGTTCTGAAAATTGAGGCGAAACTCGTCATACATGTCGCCAAGCACTCGCGCCAACAATCCATCACGATCGGTGAAGTAGCGATAGATGAGAGTGATTGATGTATCTGCGTTCTTTGCAACCTCAGAAACACGGAGCCCCAAGATTCCCTGTGAATTCAATTCGGCTCGCGCCGACTCAAGAATTCGGGTTTTCGAATCTGGCAGAGAGCTTGCGGTTGAAGTAGGCATATAACAATGATAGAGAGGTCGCAACTAAATAGCCATTTACTCTTCGTAAAGGTTTTGGGATTATTCGCCGAGAGGCATGAGCACGAGATCCCAGCGATCCAAACAATCGGAGCATCGATAGGCAACTACATCGCCGGCAAGCCACAGCCCATCCTCGGGCGGATGGGTAAGCAGATGGCATGTACCGCCGCAGTCGACACAGGTGATCGATTCGGTTGGCGGCTCGGCGGGACCAGACTCGTACTCGTATTGGTCATCGCTCACTTGTCTATTTAACCAGTTCATTTGGTTAACCAGTTCATTTGGCTGGTTCTTTGGACTGGTTCATGTAACGACTCGAGTGGGCAATATCGTAAAAGGTATGCGAGTTGTGGCAGGAGAGTTGCGTGGGCGTCGAATAAACGCACCTTTGGGTAAAAAAACTCGACCCACGACCGACAAAGCTCGCGAAGCAACGTTCAATGCTCTTGGCAGTTTGGGTGTGGTTGTTGGAGCGCGAGTGGTGGACGCATTTGCTGGCAGCGGAGCGCTCGGGATCGAGGCCCTCTCACGTGGCGCTGAACACTGCACGTTTATAGAGCGCGACCGTGAGGCACTTGAGGTATTAGAAGAAAATCTCGAGACCCTTGGACTAACGGATCGTTCGACTGTTGTTCGTGGAGATGCAATGACCAACATTGGCTTGGTGCGTAATGCATCCTTGGTATTGGCAGACCCTCCATATGAATTTAAGCAATGGCGCCAATTTCTGGGCGAGGTTGCCTGCGACCTCGTGGTTGCTGAGAGCGACAGAGATATGAATCTCGAATTGCCTGCTATTACTGGCTGGGAAGTGACCCGCGTAAAGCGATATGGGCGTGCGTACGTGTCGTTCCTACAGCGGTTAGCGTAAGTACCGATATGGCTGTTGCGTTTTACCCCGGGAGCTTTGACCCGTTTCATCTTGGTCATCTCGACATTGCCGAGCAGGCCGTTGCACTGTTTGGCGACCTGGTTATAGGAGTAATGCACAATCCCGATAAGCCGAGTGGCATGTTTAGCCCCACTGAGCGGGCAGATCTCGTGCGCCAGTCGGTAGCTCATCTCGGCAAGAAGGTATGTGTCGAGACGTATGGCGGGCTCACTGTTGAAGCGGCCAGCAAAATCGCTGCGTCCTTCATTATTAAGAGTGCCCGCACAGGCGG
>Ga0194041_10001455_pt1 | contig 10007 bp, 8 predicted proteins | sample JunL449m_MetaG_FD_160082 | JGI IMG/M metagenome (GOLD analysis project Ga0194041, IMG submission 160082) | Anoxic zone freshwater microbial communities from boreal shield lake in IISD Experimental Lakes Area, Ontario, Canada - Jun2016-L442-9m | ecosystem: Environmental > Aquatic > Freshwater >...
TCCTGATATAGCTTTTAAAACCTAGTTAAATAAACTGGATTTTACCAAAACTACCGCACCTTGCGGTTTTTTTCATTTTGAACATAGTAAATCTAGAAAACAAATGCACAAACTACTCACATTCAATAACGAAAAACTGCTCCGTCAAGCGCTCACACACCGTTCTTATGTCAACGAAAATCCCGGAGAAGGAGAACATAACGAGCGCTTAGAATTTCTTGGTGATGCTATTCTTAACTTCATAAGTGGACAATATCTTTATAGTCGTCACCCCCAAAAAGGAGAAGATGAATTAACTCGTCTGCGTTCTGGATTGGTAGAAGAAAAACAACTAGCAAAATTTGCTCTTGAAGTAGGTCTAGACTTCAGAATGAGATTAGGAAAAGGGACAATTAGAGATGGAGGTTTTCAAAATCCTAACTTACTAAGTAGCACTTTTGAAGCAGTAATTGGTGCTTATTATTTAGATAATAATTGTAACGTTGAACCTGTTCGTGTTATTGTTGAACCATTATTTAATTCTGTATCAGGAGACATTGTAGAAACTCGTTCAAATGTAGATTCAAAAAACCGCTTTCAGGAATGGGTACAAAGGAGCGGTAACATAAATCCTCCCAAATATAACACAAAACAAATAGGTGGACAGTCTCATACACCAGTGTTTAAGTCTGATGTATTTGAAGTAGTGAACGGGACAGAAATATTACGGGGAACAGGTCAAGGACGTAATAAAAAAGATGCAGAAAAAGCTGCTGCTGAAGATGCCTTAGCTAAATTGAAAAATTGGGATTTATAGGGGTTTATTAGCTTCTTTTTGATAAATCCGACCAGATACTAAATAAAGCTAAGAAATGTTAAGAAAAATTTGCCAAGCATCTATTTAACTCATTTTTAAGCGATAATAGAAACATAGGAAAATGGAGTAAGAAAAAAGACTCCCACTGTTAAATAACTAGTTAATTGCTAGTAAGTAGAGGTGGAATATGACAACCCAAGATTTTCTTATCCCTCATGCTTATACGTATCTAATCGTTAAAATCAGTGTTTTGGTATTAGCTTTATTGCTGTGGTTTATACTTACAGCCGCTCCTGTTATTTAATCTTATTCACCAAATAGAGATGTTTAATCAAACGTCTCTATTTTATGGTTAGATAGCTGTAACCCTTAGAAAAACCTAAATTTTGCCATTAGCACACCCTTGTTAAAGGTAAAGTCACAAGTTCAATGCTCGTGACGGACTTTTCTTCAAAAAAGCATAATAAGTAAAAGACCCCATTCCTGGAGTCGTAGCTTATGATTTTAGTGGCTAATTTCTACCTAGCCATTTTTGACCATTCAAACGATAGACCAACCGAGATACTAACAAATCTAGGGTAATTTTCCGCTCGTCAATCAAAAAAGATTCCAAGGTACTGGTTTTTTTACCTTCATTACAGGAAAAACCCTTTTTCCCTTGAATATTTTCTTCCGGGAAATATACATTAAACTGGCGTTGTCCCCCTTGCCAAGAACCGATAACTTGCCAACATTCTTCCGCCGAAGTAAAACCAATGATAGAATACTTCTGTTTGTCAAAAGTCAGCTTGATATCTGGTACACCTTCCTTATTAATTGCTGCTTCCAACGCTGGGAGATAATGCTGCTGCATAAACTCTTCAAAAGGCTTATCCTCCAAAGCTGGGGTTTTTTCCTTTTTGGCAGCTTTAGCGGCGGTTTTTTCGCTTTCTACTGGAGTTTGTGTGGTTTCTTCTGCCATTGCTAATTTTCAGGTAGTCAGTTATTTTTATTTTGACATACCATAGCCATGAATTTTGCAATTTTATTGATTTACTTTTGAGAAAGCGCTTCTGGACTCCATTCCCAGTCGAACACTGGGAACAAGATAACAGGATATGGATAAGCCTTTGTATATACTTCAGCCACCTGCAACAGCGGGAACAATACTCACCTCATCACCATCCTTAAGCGGTGTTTTTGTATGTTCTAAAAAGCGAATATCTTCGCTGTTAACATAGAAATTCAAGAACCGTAAAGGTTCTCCTTCTGGTTTCCGCAAGCGCCCCTTAATATTAGGATAGCTTACTTCCAAGTAATCAAACAATTCAGAAATATTACTACCACTACATTCCAAAACAGCTTGGTCGTTTGTAAATTTTTGGAGAACGGTGGGGACTAGAACTTTTACGGGCATTGTTTAAACGTTAATAGTGAGTGTGTGACCTGCTTACTAGGGGTTTAGCACTGCCAAACCCTGATAATCTGGGAAAATGATTAAACTAGAACTTGTTGCCATTCTAAGCGATCAAGCGTACGGGATCTCTCTAAAGCCCGCTCAAAACTGTCTAACTTGGCATCAATTGTTAGAGGTTCGCCAATATAACCTTGAATTGCTTCCTGGGTTTTCAAACCATTACCAGTAATATAAACTACTGTAGTTTCATCTGGATCAATTTTGCCAGCTTCGACTAGTTTTTTCAGAACAGCAACGGTTGTACCCCCTGCGGTTTCCGTAAAAATGCCCTCGGTTTCTGCTAAAAGTTTGATACCTTCGATAATTTCCGCATCATTAACTGATTCAATATTACCATTGGTTTTTTGGGCTATTTCTACAGCATATACCCCATCTGCCGGGTTGCCAATAGCAATTGATTTAGCAATTGTATTTGGTTTAACTGGTTGAATGAAGTCTCTACCTTCCTTAAAAGCAGTCGCAATAGGAGAACAACCTTCCGCTTGAGCGCCACTGAACCGGACATCTTTATCTTCCACTAAACCAACTTCTACAAATTCTCGGAACCCTTTATAAATTTTAGTGAATAGAGAACCAGAAGCCAAGGGTGCAACTATATGATCTGGTAATTCCCAACCTAATTGTTCTGCAACTTCAAAACCTAAAGTTTTAGAACCTTCGGAATAATAAGGACGCAAGTTAATATTCACAAAACCCCAACCATGGGTATTGGCCACTTCTGAACAAAGACGATTAACTTGATCATAGTTGCCTTTGACTGCCATGAGCGTAGGACTATAAATCAAACTACCAATGACCTTACCAGCTTCTAAATCCGAAGGAATAAATACACAACAATCTAAACCAGCATGGGCCGCAATTGCTGCAGTAGAATTGGCTAAGTTACCTGTACTAGCACAGGAAACAGTCGTAAAACCTAATTCCCTGGCTCTACTGAGGGCAACTGATACCACTCGATCCTTAAAGCTCAAAGTGGGCATATTGACGGCATCATTTTTAATATAAAGTTTATTTAGACCCAGACGACGGGCTAGACGGTGGGAACGTACCAAAGGGGTCATTCCTGTGCCTACATCTATAAAGTTATCAGTAGCAACCGGCAAAAAGTGACGGTAGCGCCAAATAGAATTAGGACCAGCTTCAATAGTTTCTCGGCTGACCAAGCTCTTAATAAGATGATAATCATATTTGACTTCTAACGGTCCAAAACACAATTCACATACATGAGTCGCTTTTAGTTCGTATTCTGCTCCACATTCTTTACACTTCAAAGCCTTGAGAATAGAAACATTCGCTTGGTTGAGGTTTGTAATCGCCTGAGTCATAATTTTCGTTCCCCTGGATATCCGTCAACTTTGGAATGATACTAACACAAAGTAAAATTCTCGTCAAACATACCCGACTATTTTTATCGGGTTTAATTCATTAATTTTTTAAATCCCTAAACTTTCTCTATTATTTCCCCACTCATAAAAACGATTTTTGTCCCTTTTAAGTGATTTTTAGACTGTTTTCCTACTTTATTATAGATATTACTGTCACCTATTACCATGGTCATGACATACAAAGTTTTTTATTTTTCATAAGCAGGGAACAGAGAATTAATTGGCGTGTACTTTATGAGACTGAAAAGCCATATACTGAAGCTATATATTTGCTAAGATACAGCTACATCTTTATGAAATATAAATATTTTATAAAGATTTTTGGCACTTATGTAAAAAAAAATAAATTTTCTTGCAGAAATTGTATATTCTACCCTGTCCATCATATTGATTTGCAGTATAAATAACATTCCATTGTAATTTTGTGATCAAAAGACAAGAGATATGTTTAGTATATTTATTCACATAAATATACTACATAAATGTATTTTTAGTAGCTTTTTATTTGATTAAAATCCGTAATACTGACAGCAATTTTATTGATAAAAATTCATTTCTTATTACTGCCAATAATACTTATATTGAAAATAAATTTGTTATCTACGTAAAACAATAGTAACTATAGACAGAACAACTGGAAATAATTTATTGTTGATCGGTAAACCTGATACCTATCAATTCATGTTAATTCAGGATGAGAATAGAAAGACTTATAAAAACCCCTAAGACAGATGAGTAATACTTATAGACCGAGTAAACCGATCAAATATTAGAGAAAACGGCTGATTTCTTAGACTTTTCACTTATTAAGGAAAGGTCGAAATGTCGGTTTTTCTAAACTTACAGATTGTTCAACTTTCAACTACTTACCAAACAGGGACATCAATATGACACATACCCGCAGGTTATTAACTTGTAGACAATCTCAATTATTCCGTTCTTTGATAGCTACAGCCTTTATAGCTAACGGATTCTTCCCCTTCGTAGCTCCTGCCCTTGCTGAGGGAACAAAAGCTGGACAAACTATTAGTAACACAGCAACAGCGACCTACAAAGATCCTAATGACCTTGAAACAACTCTTTATACTACATCTAACCCAGTTGTGGTAACGGTGGCAGAAGTAGCAGGTATCACAATATCTAATGTTGGTGTAGTAGATAGCACACCAGCCGATGCAATTAAGGTTGGTGATACCCTTACCTACACATTCGCAATTAAGAACGTGGGTAACGACCCCACTAGATTCCGCATACCTAACCTAGCCACAACTACTGGACCTGTTGTTGCTGGCAACTTATCTTATAGTATCAATGGTAGTTATACACAGATACCTGGAACTGAAGTTATTACATCTTCAATCCCTGTGGGTGGAACAGTCTTGGTTCAAGTCCCAGTTACAGTCCAGGCTGGTGCTAATGCTAATGATGCGATTAAAGTAAAAATTGGTGATACACCTAACAACGCTCAAAACGTACTCCGTGTTAACAATGGTGGTGACGTTTACACCGTAGATAACCCTGATGCTCCCACTATTATCGATGAAATACCTGGTGTACCAATTAACGGCACACGGGAAGCTAGTAACACACAGGAAAGTGCAGTTGGTAGTAATACTCCTGCACCAACAAACAATATGTCCTTGGCTACTTTGCTGAAAACTAATACTTACGTTCCCAACACACCCGGTATTATCACGGACGATACAATTACTTACAATTTGAGTTTACGAGTTGAAGGTAGTGACGTAACTGGACTAGGAATCACACCACAACCACTTACTGGTTATACAGGTATAAGCGTTAATAATGACACCACCAAGAATTACATTTTAGTTTCCGACGTAATTCCTGCTGGTACGGTATTATCAGCAGTACCTACTGCCCCAAGTGGGTGGACACCAGTTTATTCTACCGTCGCAGCTAGTGGAGCAAAGCCACAGGATGTTTTATGGACTACAACTGCTCCTACTTTGGGAACCGTAACAAGAGTCGGTTTCGTTAAAGAGACTCCTACTGCTGGTGATAATATTACTGCTGGTACTACTGTTACTGGCTTCGCTATTCCGCTTGCAATAACAGGAACACCAACAACATTGACTATTAACAGCATTGCTCAGTTAGTTGGTCAAACACCTGGCGCTGGTGGACTACCAGTGTATGACGAATCAGGTGACCAAAATCCCAGTAACTACAGTGGTCCTGCTGGTAACATGACACCTGGAGCAGCATCCACGAATGGTATTCTACCTACAAATGCAGCCGCTGTGCTTGCAAATATCATCGATGGGGTTGCTAACCCAATCACCCAAGGAATTGACACAAATAACAATAATACTGGTACAGGACCTGGTGGTGAAGACAACCAACTGATAATTAGTGTAGTAACTGCACCTACTAATGGTGTACTCAATGGACCAGTAGGAGAGGCTAACGCTACAGGTCCAGGTGGAGATAATAATACTGACTTCACTAACAAGTCTTCCTTCATTCCAGCCGGGACAAGTCCTGGTTCTACAATTGACCCAGCACCAGTCACTTTCAGTAACACAGTTCAAAATACTAGTGGTGCTAACGCAACTGTTACACTAGCACCAACCGTACCAGCAAATAAGTTTGATTTACCAACTGGGACAAGAGTAACTATTAGCCGTAATGGTGAGTCTGCTGTTTATCAATACAGTCAAACTGCTGCTATTCCATTCACCCTCATAACTGGCACCCAGATTTCCATTCCTAACGTTGCTGCTAATGGTACTGTTAACTATGGTGTGGAAGTATATCTGCCAGCCGGTACGAAGCTGTCAACAGATACCTTGCCTGACTATACAGGTGATACAGAATGGGGCTATCCAGTACCTATTACCGCTACTATTGGTAATGCAACTAACATTACAATTGATAGGGTATATACTGGCTTCTTGCAATTGCTCAAGTTCTCGCGGATTCTCCTGGGAACTGGTCCAGCCGTGATAGGAAATCAAGGCGACTATAATACCACACCAGCTTATACTAATCCAGCTACAGGCGTACTCATTGACCCTGTTCCAGGCACACCAGACGAAGCTAGAACACCATATCCTGGTAACATTATTCAGTACGAAATCCGCTACAAGAATATATCTACTAGCCAGGGTACTGGAACCGGTAACGTGATTCTGCAGGCTCAGAACGTTGTGATTACTGAGCAAGGTGATCTCAGCACTACTCCTGGTGATGGTAAAAACAACTGGGCAAAAGATAATGATAACGACGGTATCATTGATACTAGCAATGTCATAGGAACAGCCACTGCTATTACTACTACCTTCACCCCTAACGGAGATATAAGTGGTGCAACACCAGCGACAGATGTTACCAAGTATGTAAATAGTCCTGCTGGACTTATTGCACCACAAGCATTGGGAACATTCACTTTCCAACGCAAATTAAACTAGGAAACTATTTAGAGGGTGTTTGAAAAGTCATGATTGATGTATCAAATATTTTTGAACGCTCTCGAACCCTCCCCAAAGCACCATAAGAGCAAGACGTTGTTCATTTCTTGCAATGTTTAAGTTAAGCGACAGCGCGACCAAACGCTCATGTTGGGTTTTCTACAAATCTTATTTCCCTCCTTTGTAAGGGGGGACTAAGGGGGGTAAAAATCGTGACAACTGATTTTAAATAATAGGAAGTATAAAAATGAAACATTTTTCCATAGTTAGTTTAAGTGCTTGCGCCCTGGTCATTGCTGTACCTTTTATTAACCCTGTTACCGGAATAGCACTTATATCTCGGTCTACCAGTGCGCTTGCTCAAAGTAATAATCAAAATCAACCACTGGAGTTAAAACTGTCAGCAAAAAAACAGGTAATTAGTCAAGACAAACAAGGTAAGCAAATTAAAACCTGGGAATCTTTACAGAGTAATACTGTTAGTCCAGGGGACATTTTGCAATACACCTTGACAGGAATTAATAACGGTAATAAACCCATTGCAAATGTAACTCTTAATCCACTCATTCCTAAACAAATGGTTTATGTGTTGAATTCAATAAAGGTTTCTAATCAAGATGCGAAGGTGACATACAGTATTGACAATCAACGCACTTTTGTAGAAAAACCTACCGTGAAAGTAACTCGCAATGGTAAAATAGTCACCGAACCTGCACCAGCAAAGGCTTATACTCACATTCGGGTATTAATTCCATCTATTAAGGGTAAAGAAACTTTTACCGCTGTTTATGAAACTCAAGTTCGTTAATGGTCAGTGGTTATTGGTCAGTGGTTAATGGTCAGTGGTTAATGGTCAGTGGTTAATGGTCAGTGGTCAGTGGTCAGTGGTCATGAACAACGAACAACTGACAACGAACAACTGACAACGAACAACTGACAACGAACAACTGACAACCGACAAGAGTAATTTTTAAGTTATTAAAGATGAGATGTACCCGTGAATATTCATTGGCTAATCAAAATTTGGAATTTTCAAGGTGGTTGGTCGAAAATTCTAACCGCCTGTGTATTGCTGGGAAGTATGTTACAGACTAGTGTACCTGTAGCTGTTGCACAAACCCGGACTGGGAGACGATTTAATTTTAATAATCAAGCTAGTTATACCTACGGTTATCAAGATACTGATAAAAATAATCAGCCAGCAACTAAAATTGTTGAGGGGACTTCTATCATGGTTCCAGCGGATAACTCCTTAATTAACCCTATCGGCCAGATTCTTGGCTGTGGAGGGGCGCTTTTACCTGACTACACCGGGTTTTTCGTCAGTCTTCATGAACCTAGTGGACCAACAGGTACGGACCCAGGACAATTAGTTTCTTTGACAACCAGCGAAATTCCTAATATCCCCAATAATGGTGTACCAGAAGGAATACCACCAAACAGCAAAAACGTTAATCCCTATCCCGTCGGTAATGACCCCATACAGTATAAAGGTGCGTATAACTTTTTGCTTGATACTACAAAGAGTCAAGTTAATATCGGTAAAACCTACATTCTTGTAATTAATCCGCCTATTAATTCCATTTATCAGCAGCAAATGGTCAAATTAGAGATATTAAGTAATACAAATAATATTGTTTTTTATAGGGCTACTTCTTTAGATGGTAAACCCATTAGCGTCAATAATAGTACCACCATTACAAATATACAAATCGTAAATAACGCTGCAACCGACCTATTAGGATTCAAGTTTGATCTGAGAATGTGCCAATCAAATCAAATACGCATCACAAAAACAGGCGATCGCGCTACAGCAGAACCAGGAGATACGGCGATTTATCGGATTTCAGCGAAAAACACCTCTCAAGATATCGCGCTAAATAACATAGTAGTCACAGACATCTTACCACTAGGGTTTAGATTTCTACCTAATTCCGTACGAGCAGAAATAGATGGTAAGGTGGTAGACATTAAAGCTACTCAAAATGGCAGTACCATCAAATTTAGTGCTAATACAACTATTGAAACTAATAAAAGTATTAATATAGCTTATGCCGTACAACTAACTAATGATGCTCAACGGGGGACAGGACTAAACAGTGCTACCGTAATTTCATCTAGAAAGGATGATCCTAATATAACCGTTAAAGATGGACCTGCAACACACTATTTGAAAGTTCGCGGGGGAATTACCAGTGATTGTGGAATAATTATCGGCCGGGTATTTGTCGATAAGAATTTTGACGGTGAACAACAACCAGGAGAACCAGGAATCCCCAATGCAGTCATTTATCTAGAAAATGGTAATCGTATAATTACTGATAACAACGGTTTATTTTCCCTGATAAATGTTCTACCCGGACCCCATACGGGAGTTTTAGATCTGAGCAGTTTACCAGGATACACCCTAGCGCCCAATCGAAAATTCAAAGAACGAAATAGTCAATCTCGCTTAGTACGAATAGCACCTGGTAGCATGGTAAAAATGAACTTTGCTGTTACTCCCACATTCCAAGAAGAGGGGGAAACACCATGAAATCTTTAGGTTATCATCACTATCTTATTAAACTACTGGTAGGAACTGTATTCTTGTCCCTTAGTTCGGCACTATCTCATGATTTAGCCAAAGCAGAAAATACAAATCAATTAACAAGCACCGAAAATCAAGAAGACAAAAGCGCGGACAGTAAATCTAGCCAAACTATAACTTCTCCCCGGTCAGAAAACACAAGAGAGACTAATATCACAGTTCCAGAAAAACTAGATACTCTTGTTTCCTCCCCTAGCAAAGAAGAACCAAAGCAGGTAGATACTCTTGTTTCCCCCATTAGCAAGGGGGGATTAAGGGGGGTAGATACTCTTGTTTCCTCCCCTAGCAAAGAAGAACCAAAGCAAGTAGATACTCTTGTTTCCCCCATTAGCAAGGGGGGATTAAG
>Ga0194041_10001457_pt1 | contig 9992 bp, 14 predicted proteins | sample JunL449m_MetaG_FD_160082 | JGI IMG/M metagenome (GOLD analysis project Ga0194041, IMG submission 160082) | Anoxic zone freshwater microbial communities from boreal shield lake in IISD Experimental Lakes Area, Ontario, Canada - Jun2016-L442-9m | ecosystem: Environmental > Aquatic > Freshwater >...
ACTTTGTGTAAAGTTGAGGGGATTAGGTGGGCATGGAATCAACCGTTGAACCGATAGAAGCGCAGGAAATCGACAAGCCTAGAGGGTTTCCAGAAGCCATCCTTTCGCCAGATCAATGGTCACAAGTGAAGGAAGCCTGCATTGCAGGATTGAGCTACCGGGAAGCTGCGGACGTGTTCAGAACGTCGTACGATGCCATCAAACAGAAGGCATGTCGCGAAAAGTGGGCAACTCCTCTCAGAATTGAGAAGGAGAGAGCGGAGAAAACTGTCACTGCTTTGTCACCAACGGTCGCGATAGGCGAAAAGAGGCCAGAAACGGCTTTAGACGCACTTTCGACATCTCTCGATGGGTACAGGAGCCGAACGCTGTTACAACTCGCCAAAGCGGCTGAAAATGGCGTTAAACGCATGGTCGCCGCCGACCTGCCCGTTGAAAGCTGGCAGGATGCCCAAATCGCAGCCACTATTGCAATGAAGTTGCACAACGTCGGCCAAGAAGGTGTTCAAGTGAACGTGTGCGCGGCGTTCGCGGGGATGGAGGAGGGGCCGCTTATTGAGACTGGGCCGGCCAAAGATGAGGAAGAACAGGGTGATTCCTTGTACTTCATTGATGATGAGTAATGCGGTCCTTGTTTCTACGCAGATTGTATCAACCTATGCATTTACTAATGTTTACGCATGATCTGTGCTGGCGTAGATAGCGGCCTTGTGTGCGAGCGTGAGAGCCCAGGAGGAAGGAGACGGCGCGGTGGGCCGGCCGGGGGCAGGTTTGCGCAGCCCTGTATATGCGTGCCTCCACATAATTTTTCTCCCCTTTCTTCAACTTTACGCTTCAATAATATCTCACCATCCCTAGCTCAACTTTATGATTTGCATTTCACATGTTTACGCATTATGCTAAGCAATGGAAAAGAAACGTTATATCGACCTCGCGGGGAAAACATTTGGCCGCTGGCATGTGCTTGAACGCAGCCCAACGATCAACGGACAGACTCGCTGGAAATGCCAATGTGAATGCGGCAAAATCAAGGAGGGTGTTTTGTATGTCTCGCTCGTAGCGGGGCGTTCAAACTCCTGTGGCTGCCTGCGTAGCGACATGCTGATGAAGCCCGACCATGAAGCGCGCTCACAACGCAACACCACCTACCGGGTCTGGATGTCCATGCGAACCCGCTGCTACAATAAGAAACACCCGTCCTACAAAGGCTACGGCGCACGCGGAATCACCATCTGCGATTCATGGCTGGCATCATACGACAACTTCCTTGCCGATATGGGTCCACGACCTGAGAACGGATCACTGGACCGCATTGACAACAATGGACCGTATTCCAAAGAGAACTGCCGCTGGGCAACCAAGTGCGAGCAGGCTGGCAACACCCGCCGCAATATCAAAGTTTCGTGGAAGGGCTGGGATTGCAATCTCATCGACGTGGCACGGGCTGAGAATGTGGATTACCACACCTTGAACGTGGCGATTCGCAAAGGTGTGAACATTGAGGAAGTTGTTGCTGCCATCAAGGCCAAGGGAAAGCCATTCTACGAGCGCGCAAAGACCATGGGCGGAACCGGCCTGCCAAAATCAGGCAAACGTCGGCGCACGCATAAACCTGCCAATCTGCCGAAAATCGACAAACGCTACAAGCACTTTGCCGGTGAAAAGGGTGAGCCTGTTCGCAATGAACCCGCCGTAATGGAGCCATCTGATATTCCTGTCGTTACTCCACCAAAAGGCAAGCCATGCATGAGCCACAAACAACGCGCTGAGAACCTGCGCCGTTGGAAGAATCACGGCTGGTGCATGGCGCGTGGAGTGCAATATCGCGGACCAAGACCTTTCGATTGGGATGACAACATTCACACGGTTTATCCTGCTGGGGTGAGCAAGAAGGAAACACACTTCAAGCGCAAGCCAGCAAAGACCACTTGAACTTTACGGTCCACCCCATTAAGCTTGGAAACACCCCAAAACGAAAAGGAGAACGCATGAACGACGCAAAGCAAAAGATTGAAGCAATTGACGAAACGCTCAAAACCACCACCGATGCGTGGAAAGATGCAGCGCCCGACAAGGTTGACAAATGGAGGCGTAAAATTGACGTTCTCCTCGATCAGAGACTCGAACAAATGGCTATTCGCGATTACAAATGAACACCTGCTCCACCTGCCTCTACTGGCATCAAACGTCCTGCCGCCGCTTTCCGCCACAGGTGGTGAGCTACGTGGAGACGAGACAGAATGAATACGGCACGCAGAGAATCGAAACCTACACCTCAACCGAGTTCCCCACCACAACGGCAGACGAGTGGTGCGGCGAGCACAAAGACAAAGCAGTCGATGAATTACGACGACAGCTTGGCCCCATCTTTAAATCCAAATGACACCCTCCCTCCTGGAACTCTGCGATCACGCCCGCACCTCCTGCCGCGTAAACGGGCTGATACCGAAGGAGTGGCGATGGGAGGCGGGCCTCGCGAATGCGCTGCATAACACATCTTACGACAAGCTGTATGAGCTTCCAAATGGCGCCAGCATTGAATTGATGCGCCATCAGGGCCTTCCTGTTTATCTTATGGCTGATCCAAACCAAACCGGAGTCGCATGCATCGGCAAGAAGCCGTACGTCTCGCTGCTGCAAAACAAGGAATAGCTTTATGAACAAACAGGATTTAATCGCCACTTGGCGTTGCCACGGTTTTGATCCCGGCAACATTCGATTGCTTGGATTTGATGTTAGGCGGCTTTCTACATGGAATCACGAGGAAGCATGCAAGGTCTTGATAGAGGAGGAATTGAAGTTCCGAGACAGTCTCGTTACGCCAATCTGTCCATGCTGCGGGCATGGCAGGACATTGTTTGTCCACCTGCAAACCAATCCCGACTTGGTGATTAGACCGCTATTTTCAGACTGGTGTACTGATTGCCTGCGGGAGCTTGCTTCCAAAATGGACAAAGGAAACATTTGAACTTTATGGTTGGCGGGGTTAGGGTTGGGGATGGAAAAAAACAACAAATGCGCTTTCCCACTTTGGTTGATTTGGTTGTTTCTTGTAACGTCCATGCCCAACACTTGCACGCAAATTGATCGCCACGAAGAACTCATCAAGGAAATCCAAAAGCTGCAAACGAAATGACACTCATCCAAATCATCGCCGCCGAAACCCGGCGCTTCCTTGCCGCCCCTGACATCTGCCCTGCTGTGCGCGAGATGGCGGAAGAGTGGCTGAAAAAGAATCTATGAAAACCGACCAACAACCGAAGTTCTGCGTGAATTGCAGGTGGCATGAAGCCATCGCTACCGAGTATGGAACCAGATACATCTGCAAACATGCGGAATCCGAGGCTGATAAACAGGGGCCAAAGTGGAATTTGGTCAGTGGCAAGGAATCCAGCCCATTTGACCTCTACCGAGCCTGCGGGACCATGCGTGGCTCCATGACATCCTGCGGCCCCGAAGCCAAGCTGTGGGAGGAGAGGGTGTGAGAGAGCCAAATCATTTTCTCAGGCATTTAAAATTGCCCGCAGCTATTAACCACCGTTGTCCAAAACCAGTAATTGAAAACGGAAAAATAGTATGGACGCATGAAATACGCAAAGTTATCGCCACCGCCATCGACACTCACGGAGCAATAGTTCGTCGAAAGCAGTGTGGCAGATATTACGCCCCAATTGAAGAACTTTACCCTATGTCGCCACCATGAGCCACTACCACGACGCGGCGATTGAAGCCTGTGAGCGGTTGGTTGGGTGAGGGATTATCATTTATGAGAAAACATACACAAGCCTACTTGGACGCCACTGTGGAAATTGCCACGGTGTACAGCCGCTTAGCCGAGCCAATTCGCATTCAGGTGTTTGTGAACGACAAAACCGATGAAGGATGGCTTTGCCTGTTTCCCCATGATGTGACGAGGCGGATTCCGAAGTTGATTCTCGGCATTGGCCCAAGGTATCGCTTTGAGGATGGCGAGGCGGTAAAGGTGCCGATGTTTGAGGGCGATGCGGAGCCGGTTCGGGCACCGAAGACGGTTTGGGTGAGGGATGAATGCTAACGAGTCCGTTTTACACACTTTTGAAGCAGTTTTGGCTGTTTACGTAGGCGAATCGTGTCCGAAAGTGGTAAAGCTAACAGTAAAAGAGAAGAAGGGAAGTTTGCCACCCGATCTTTATGGCTTAAATAAAGGTAAAAATAATTAGACTTTTACCCATTTTGCCATACAATAGTGGTATGCACTGGACAAAAGTTCACTCCACCCTCACGCAATCCTCAGTATGGGAGGGGCCGTATCCAATCAGGATTGTTTGGACGGCGCTTATGTCCATTTGCGGACTAGATGGTATTGCGCGGGTTTCAGAGGCTTCCGTTTACCGTGTGGCAAACGTCACGCCAGGAGAGGCCGATGAGGCAATGAGGGTTCTCCTGTCTCCTGACCCTAAATCAAAAGACCCCACAAACGGCGGCAGGCGGATCAAGAAGGTTTCTGGCGGCTATCAACTGCTGAACTATTTCAAGTATCGGCAAATCAAGACGCCCGACCAAAAGGCGTCCTACATGCGCGATTACATGAAGGGCTACCGAAAGAAAAATCCGTCCCGCAAGCCGAAATGGAAAGAAGCGTGGGCAAGAGAGGCTGATGAAGCAATCCAGAAGCCGATTCCAATGGAGATTCCTCCCGAGGTGGAACACGCCTTGAGCGACTTCCTCACCTACCGACATGCCCTGGCGGCTAAATCGGAGCGCAAAATGGACGCTGTGCGTCTAACCCCAGCCATGGTGGATAAGCTTTTCGATGTGACGCGAGCAGCCTTAGTGAGCAACGACCCAGCCAAAGTGGCGGCAAAACTCAACGCCGCGCTTTTGTCTGCATACCGAGCCCCTGATTTCCAATCCCTGTATGCCTAAAATTCCAGACAGTTTTAGGCCGTCGGCCAAATTGAAGGCAGAGCAAAAACTTGCTGAAGCGGCAAGGCTAGGCCTTTCGGAAGACCGCCAAGAGCGCATCCTTCAATCCATATCCGAAGAGGAATGGAAGCAAGATCGAATCGAATGGCGCGACTACATGGATCACATGAAAGCCAAATCGTATAAAATGTTTGCAACCCCACAAGACAGAGTAAATTATGAAAAACTTCACCACAGAAGATGAATGGGAGGCTATTTGCCTCAAGGAATTGAAAGCACGCGCCAAAGCCACATGCCGCCTTGGCCGATGGAGCGACCGTGAGCTTTTCAAAAAGCTGGACCCTCACGCCGTCATAAGAGGAATCCATCCCTATGAGGACGAACCGCCATCAAAACTTTTGGACATGGCGATGTTCTTTTCTGAAATACGAGAACTTGCTGGAATCAAAGAGAAGCCATTTATTCAGCACACATGGCCTTACTTGAATGACTAACCCCACCACCAGAACGATTTTATGAAAACTGAATACACGCCTGAAATCGTCTTGGCCAATCTCGCGTCATACGTGCTCAAATTTGACGATGCGCATGATGAAGGCTGGACACGAATCATTCCTCCAGCTCCTTTGATGGCGAGCAGGATTGCGAGTTATCACAATGCGAACACCTAAAACTCTCCCCTTGCCTCGCCGTAAAGTTGGCGTAACATGATTCACCTTGAATCCACGAATCAATCTAAAAGGCCGCGTCTTTGGCCGTCTCACAGTCCTCTCCCAAATCGGCAAGAATCAGTGGGGGCAGTCAACATGGCTTTGCAAATGCGAGTGCGGAAAGACGACCGAAGCGGTGTACCAGAGGCTGACACAGGATCAGAAAAAATCATGCGGCTGCTTGCGGAAGACTCGACACTGACAGAAGTAAATCCAGAATACCTTGAGGCCTAATACCAACTTGACGGTGGCGAAAAGTGAGCGAGGGTTATGTTGTGTTATAACACAGAGCAAGGATGAGTGCAGCTAAGAGTAGAGAATGACGCCTTTACCTCCTTGCGTGGGTGCAATTCCCACAACTTTTTACACCAAAATACCATGGCAAAAAAACAAGTTAATCTGTCTGTCGGGCGAGGCGAAAAGCTGCCGGTTTCCAAAGGGGCCGGACTCACCGCCAATCCAATTCCATGATAACCAACGCCAACGCCCTCCAATCCGCCCTCGCGCATCTGCTCACCGAGCCTGTTGGGCATCGCATTTCGATGGACGCCAAGATTCGCAACAGCATGCCTGATTTCAACGAGTGGGCGGTGAAGAATGCGCTTGGATGGAAAAGCGAGGATGGGAAGTTGACTTTGTGGCGCAAACCGTAAAATAGCCCTTGACGCTATAAAGCCTATAAGGCAACAATGCGGATAATTACTCACATGAGTAGTGTTCATCCGCGATGATTCTCACTGATTCCCAAGGTTCCGTCACACCGTCAACACTCCCGTCCATCATAGATCAGGAGACGGGCGACGTGAAGATGCGCAACCGGATCAGTTCGGCATCCGACCTCGCCTCCACGTTTCAAGCCTTGTTCATTGCCGACTTTCAGGCGATGCGGGCAAGGGCGCTGGTTCAATCCGAAGTCGATGGCAACCCGCCTTACTCCGACTGCGAAGATCGCAAATACGGCGTTGGCGGCAGAACGAACGTCAACTGGGGCTACCTAACGCAGTCTCAGTCTGACATCGAGGAGCCTTACATCTCGCTTTTTGAGTCAATCGACGTTTTTGGCACCACTCCAACCGATTACGGTTCGGAGCTTGAACGGCAACGCCACGGCCAAATCATTGCCGAGGAAGTAACGAGAATGATTCGCAACTGGCCGGACTGGCCGTTTACGTTGCAGATGACTGTTCATTTGTTCACCATGTTTGGCGTGAGCTTCACTTTTCGCGAGGACCGCCACGACTGGCGTTGGAAAGTTTACGATCTTTCCTACCTCAAGATGCCACGACGCACACGGGCCAGCATCAACGACGTGGACATCGTGACCTGCAAAGTGGAAATGCTTCCTTCGCAGCTTTATCGCAAGATTGAGAATGAAGAAGCGGCAACGTTGGCCGGATGGGACGTTGAAGCGGTCAAGGCAGCGATGAAGTCGGCAACGCAGCGTGCGGCTGACACCTCCAACCCGCAGGAAATGGAGCGCACGTACAAGGACCAGGACTACTTTACTGGCCTTTCTGCCACAACGGTTGATGTCGTCCACGGCTTCGTTCGCGAGTGCGACGGCACGGTTACGCACATCATTGCCCGCTATGATGGCGTTGGCCCCTTCCTTTACAAATGCGAAGGGATGTGTCAGGACATGAGCGAGTTGGTCACGGCCTACACGTTTGGTGTCGGCAGCAACGGTGATTTCTACGCGATTCGTGGCAATGCTTGGCGTGGACACAACGCTTCCGCCAGCCTCAACATGCTGACCTGCAAGTTCTTGGATCAGGCATGCTACGCCGCCACGCCACACATTCAGGCCAGTTCCGAGGATGCAGTCATTGACCAAATGATTCGTCCTCGCGGCCCCTACAACGTGGTGGATCAGGGGACGACTTTCGTTGAAGTTCCGCACGGCAATTACCAGCAAACGCTGATTCCCGCCATTGAGCAGGTGCAGGGCATCTTTGCCATGCGTACGCGCTCTGGTTCGTCCACACGGGCGAATAACGCGCCCAAGACTGCGGAGGAAATCAAAACGCAGAACGAGATTGATGGGCGGCTGAACGCTGCGCAGACCGACCTTTTCTTCACTTCTTGGAAGAATGATTTCAAGGAAGTGGTTCGCAGGGCATGCGCCCGTGATGTTTCAGAAGCACATCCCGGTGGGCGTGAAGTTTTTGAGTTTCGCCGCCGTTGCATGAAGCGTGGCGTACCGATTGAGGCCATTTACAACGTCGATGTGGCTTCCATTGAGATTAATCGCGGCATTGGCAAGGGTAGCGCACAGGAGCGCCGTAGTGCGTTTGGAGCGTTGATGCCGATCATTGGCCAGTTTGACCAAGAAGGGCAGAACATCCTTCGCAGGCAGTTTGTGGGATCGTACACCGATTCGCAGTTTGCCCGCCTTATTGTGCCGGATCAGGCTGGAACTCGCCCGCCGATTGACTTGCAGGTGGCGAACATGGAGAACTCGTTGATGAAGCTTGGTCAGGAGGCTCAGATTGAGCCAAACCAAGACCATGTGGTTCACGTTGGTAGCCACCTCGCTGTGGTTTCGGAGATTAACGGGGCGCTTGAGCAGACGCAGATTACGCTTGAAGAAGCCATCCCGCAGATGTTCCCAATTTGGAAGCATGCTGGTGAGCACATGCAGTTTATCAGCCCTGAGAACCCGCTGTTTCCTGAGTTTAAGGAAGCCTTACAGCAGGTGGGCGAAGTGGTTATCAATGGACAGAAGCATTTGGACGCAGAACAACGCAAGGCTGAAGCGGCTGCTGGGCAGGAAGTTGATAATGGCAACACTCCCGGCGTCGAACGGCAGGCAATTGAGGCGCAAGCCCTATTGCAGCAGCTTGAGGTTCAGAAAAAGCAGCAAGACCTCGCGTTTGACCAAGCCGAACGGAAGCAGAAACTTGCTTTTAACGACGTTGAGTTTGCCCAAAAGATCAAGCAGGACGCGATTAAGCAGTCCATGCAGAAACCACCGCAGTAAAACGACCCCATGGAAGAACAATCGAAAATCAGGGCCATCCGCGCAAGCGATGATGCCCGAGCACAAGTTGGTGAATGGCTGTCTCATCCTATCGCCAAGCAAGTATTTGAGGCCATTCGCGAGAGGGGGATTCCCAAGAACATCCCACAAATCGACAACCGGAATCACCCTGACACAGTGATTGCGCACAAGTTCCATGAGATGGTGGGAATCAACCACGCGCTCGACCTGTTTGCACGCATGACCTACCCGCTAAATGAGCATCCCGACGACAAGCGTGAGGCAGAAGAAGAGGCTTATTTGCACTCGATTCCAGCCCACCTTCGCGGCGGACCTCCAAAGATGAATATCGCAAAGCAGTAAACAACCCAAACGACGTTATGCTTAATTATCTAGGAACGGTGGAGAAAGCCAAATACATTGGTTATATTCTTCCCGCCATTAAAGAATTCAGGCAAAAAATGGGAGTTTACGAACTACCCACGGAAGCGTTCACAACCGCAGAGCTTCCGTTGGCTGGTGATATTCAGAAAATCATTGATTTTGCAGCAGATTTGGAACGCCGTGTTGGAGAATTTTACTCCGATGAAGGCTTATCGGAGGTGGATTTCGACACTCTTCTTTATGAAGGAATGAGGGAGTATAACCGATGGGAGAAAAAGCATCCGTTCAGACCTCTTCACCATGCTCAAAATAAACTGCACGAAGCTAAATATGAAAAAGAGCGAATTGAGAAACAGATAGCTCTTTGGGAGAAAAAAGAAGCAGAATTCAAAGCAGACCAACCCGCCAAATAACGACAACCTATGTTCCGTATCCACACCCCTCTATTCAACGAAGCTGGCCCCGCAGATGCAGGTGGAGGCTTCCCCGCAGATGACTTTGCAGCCGCTCTTGAACAGGGCGTTGCGAATTATCAGGCAAACCCCAATGGCGAGCAGGTTTCGCAGCCATCACAGGAGCTTGCCACGAAGGTTAAGACTGAGGAAGCCTCCAAAGAAGCTCCAACCGGCAAAGATAAGCTGGCAAGCAAGCTGGGCAAGGTTGCTGAAGAAGAAATTGAGCCAACCGAAACCGGCGAGGAAGAAGCGCCGCCTGAAGGGGATCAAAGCCCCAAAGCTGTCAGCCGTTGGAAGCAACTTCGCCAAATCGAAAAGCAATTTAAGGAAACCGAGCCGAAGGTGAAGGAGTATGAGGCCAAAATTGCTGAATTGCAGAAGTTGCAGGTTCCGCCCGAGATTGAAGCTGAATTGGAACGGCATCGCCAACGAGAAGCTATTTTTGATTTGGAGAACTCTTCCGATTATATCAAAACGGTGGCCGACCCACTTAACTACATCGGAGCGGAAGTTGGTGAAGTTGCCGAAGCCTTCCAAATCGACCAAGATAAGCTGCTT
>Ga0194041_10001461_pt1 | contig 9970 bp, 9 predicted proteins | sample JunL449m_MetaG_FD_160082 | JGI IMG/M metagenome (GOLD analysis project Ga0194041, IMG submission 160082) | Anoxic zone freshwater microbial communities from boreal shield lake in IISD Experimental Lakes Area, Ontario, Canada - Jun2016-L442-9m | ecosystem: Environmental > Aquatic > Freshwater >...
ACACCTTCGCCTCACATGAGCACGCCAAGCGCCCCCCAGGTGATGAACGGCAACCTAACGCCCGCTGCCACCCTCGCGGTGAAGGAGCGCGGCAAGGCCCTCCTGAGCCGACCCAACCTAAACAAGGACACCGCCTTCAGCCGTGAGGAGCGCCGCCTCCTCGGCCTCGATGGCCTCCTTCCAGCGTCGATCCTGACCCTTGAAGAGCAGGTCGCCGTGGAGCTGGTCAAGATCCGCCGAAAGCAAGACCCACTCGAGCGCTACATCGGCCTCGCCGCGCTTCAAGACCGCAATGAAACTCTCTTCTATCGCCTCCTTGTTGAGAACGTCGAAGAGTTCCTGCCGATCGTCTACACACCAACGGTTGGCGAGGCGTGCAAGCGCTGGAGCCAGATTTGGCGTCGTGCGCGTGGCGCATGGATCACACCAGAGGACTCACCGCGCATCCCTGAACTGCTGCGCAACGCCTCTGGCGGCGCAGAGATTCGCCTGATCGTTGTCACCGACAACGAGCGCATCCTTGGGCTCGGCGATCTCGGCGTTGGCGGCATGGGCATTCCGATCGGCAAACTCTCGCTCTATACCGCCGCCGCGGGAATCCAGCCGTCGTGGGCACTGCCGGTTTCGCTCGACGTAGGGACCGACAACAGCGAGCTACTCGCTGACCCGAACTATCTCGGCCGCCGAACGCCACGACTGCGCGGCGCAGAGTACGACGCATTTATTGAGACGTTCGTTCGCGGCGTGCAGGCCGCGTTCCCTGGCTGCGTCATTCAGTGGGAAGACTTCAAGCAGCAGAACGCGATCCGCATCCTTGAGCGCTATCGCAACACCGTGCCGTCATTTAACGATGATGTGCAGGGGACGGGCGCCGTTGCGCTTGCCGGGATCATCGCCGCGATTGTCGCTGGTGGCGGATCAGGGAGTGGCACGTTGAACGATCAGCGCATCCTCTTCTACGGTGCTGGCGCGGCAACGCTTGGCATTGCCCGACTCTTGCGCCACACGCTGGCCGCCGCCGGAGTCGAGGGCAGCGCACTCGATACCGCAATCATCGCTCTCGACTCTAAGGGGGTCGTTCACCAGGGGCGTGCGGAGTTGGGAGATGGAAAGAGCGAGCTTGCGCTCTCAAGTGCAGCCGTTTCGGCTCTCGGCATTGCTGACATGTTGGGTGCCGATCTTGCGGAAGTGATTCGACAGGTGAAGCCGACGATTCTTATCGGCACCAGTGGTCAGGCTGGCGCATTCACTGAGTCAGCCATTCGCGCGATGGCTGGTGGTGCAGCAGCGCCGCTGATCTGGCCACTCTCCAATCCAACCTCGTGTGCTGAGGCGACGCCGAGCGATATCTTCGCGTGGAGCGACGGCCGCGCTGTGGTTGCCACTGGCTCACCCTTTGATCCTGTGGTGGTCGGCGGCAGTTCGCGAACGATCTCCCAGGCGAACAACGTCTATATCTTCCCCGGCGTCGGCCTCGCTGCGATTGCCGGGAGGCTTAAAGCGATCCCCGATGAGGCCTTTATTGTCGCGGCGAAGAGCCTCGCGGCAATGACCGCGCAGAGCGCCCCTGCCGGCGGCGCGCTCTACCCGCCTCTTGCGGATTTGCGCTCCATTAGTCGCGCAATTGCCATTGCCGTCATTGAGGCAGGTGCAGCGGCGGGCTGGGCATCGGCCGCCGATGGGGCGCGTGCCGCCGACCTGGTTGACGGGGCCATGTGGAGCCCGACCTACCGCACCTACGTTCCCGCCTAAACTACTGAGAGCGAAAGGAGGAGCTATGCGAATCGGCGTCTTGCGCGAAACCGTTCCAGGTGAGCGACGCGTGGCTCTCGTACCTGACGCTGTCACCAAACTGGTCGCGGCTGGCCATCAGATCGTTGTGCAGCGCGGCGCGGGCGAGGCTGCCGGGTTCCTTGATGCGGCATATGAGAAGGCTGGCGCGACAATCGCCGCCGACGCCGCTGCGCTCTGTGGCGGAAATCCCGAGATCATCGTGAAGGTGCGCAAGCCGAGCAGTGCCGAGGCGGCGCTGCTGCCAAAGGGCTCCACCCTCGTCGCACTCTTGACCCCGGGCGCTAATGACGACCTCATCCCAGCGCTCAAGGAGCGCGGCCTCACCGCCCTTGCGCTGGAGCTGGTGCCGCGCATTAGCCGCGCGCAGTCAATGGACGTCCTCTCTTCGCAGAGCGGTGTCGCTGGCTACAAGGCGGTACTGGTCGGTGCCAGTGCGCTCGACAAGTTCTTGCCGATGTTGACGACGGCAGCTGGGAGCATCGCTCCTGCGAAGGCCTTTGTGCTTGGCGCTGGAGTTGCCGGCCTTCAGGCGATCGCGACGGCGCGTCGCCTCGGCGCAGTGGTGAGCGCCTTTGACGTGCGTTCCGCCGCCGGTGAGCAGGTGCGCTCACTTGGGGCACAGTTCGTGGAGCCCGCAGCAAAGGCCGAAGGGACGGGCGGTTATGCACGCGCGCAGACCGACGACGAGGCGGCACAGAACGCCGCGATCATCGCCGACCATATCAAGAGCCAAGACCTCGTCCTGACGACGGCGCTCATCCCAGGGCGTAAGGCACCCGTACTGGTGACCGATGCGATGCTTGCCACCATGCGACCAGGATCAGTGGTGCTCGACCTTGCAGCAGAGTCGGGCGGCAATGTTGAGGGCTCGGTCCCGGGCGAAACGGTCGTCCGCCATGGCGTGCAACTAATCGGCGCGGCAAACATTGCAGCATCAGTCCCCCTTCACGCCAGCCAGATGTTCTCTACGAATGTGCGCACACTCTTGACGCACCTCAGTGGCGAGAACGGCGCGCTCACAGTCAACGCAGCCGACGAAGTGACTGGGCCAATGATCGTTGTGCATAACGGCACCGTTCCGGTGAAGCCATCATGACCGCGCTGCTGACCGCACTTGGCGCCGCCGCAGCCTTTATTGCCGCGACAAGCTCTAACGCGGCTTCTGCAACCTCATCAACGCTAGTCGACGGCCAGATCGTGGAGATCTACGTCTTCCTGCTCGCCGCGTTCACCGGTTTTCAGATCATCACTAAGGTGCCACCACTCCTGCACACACCGTTGATGGCGGCAACGAATGCGATCTCGGCGATTAGCCTCGTTGCCAGCATCGTGATCGCTGGAGCTGAGCGACCACTCTTCATCAACATCATGGGGATGGTTGCCGTCGCTGCCGCCACGATCAACGTCGTCGGTGGATTCGTCATCACCGACCGCATGCTCAAGATGTTCAAGAAGACGGAGGCGCCAAAGTGATCGACCAGCAGATCGGCGCCCTCTTCGTCCAAGTTGCCTACATCGGCGCCTCAGCGGCGTTCATCCTCGGCCTCCGCGGCCTCACGAAGCCCGACACGGCACGGCGTGGCATGCAGCTTGCTGCCGTCGGCATGCTCCTTGCCATCATCGGTACGTTGCTCAATCACGAGATCGTCACCTACCAGTTCATCGTGATCGGGCTCGTTGTCGGTAGTGCTATCGGCCTGCCGATGGGCCTGCTCGTGCCGATGACCGCCATGCCGCAGCGCATTGCCATCAGCCACATGTTCGGCGCGCTCGCCGTTACGCTCGTCGGCATCGCTGAGTTCGTGCATTATCGCGACGTCGCTGGCGGTCCTGGCGTGGTGAAGATGGTTGCCCTCGGCTTCGAGACACTTTTCGGCGCACTCACGATCACCGGTTCCTTCATGGCGTTCGGCAAGCTGCAGGGCTTCGTGACTGGTCGACCGGTGACCTTCCCAGGGCAGAAGCTGATCAACGCCGCCGTCTTCCTAGGCGCTGTTGGCCTCTACGCCACACTCGTTCTCACCCAGTCGGGCGGTGGTACTGGTGACGCAGGACTAATCATGTTCGGCGTGATGACGGTGCTCGCGCTGATCATCGGCGTTACGCTTGTCTTGCCGATCGGCGGCGCCGATATGCCCGTCGTCGTCTCGCTGCTCAACTCGTATGCGGGCCTTGCGGCAAGCGCCACCGGTTTCGCGATCGGCAACAACATCCTGATCGTCGCCGGCGCCCTTGACGGCGCCAGTGGATTCATTCTCTCAATCCTGATGTCCAAGGCGATGAACCGTTCATTCGCGAACGTGCTCTTCGGCGCGTTTGGTGGCGAGAAGGCTGCCGTCTCCGCAAAGAGCGCCGAGGGCCTGACGACGCGCAGCATTACCGCAGAAGATGCGGCGATGCGTATCGGCTACGCGCGCAACGTCATCATCGTTCCTGGCTACGGCATGGCGGTGGCGCAGGCACAACATGCCGTGCGTGAACTTGCCGAACTCATTGAGAAGCGCGGTGGCCGCGTGCGCTTCGCCATCCACCCTGTTGCTGGACGGATGCCGGGCCACATGAACGTGCTCCTCGCCGAGGCAAATGTGCCGTACGACCACCTCTTCGACCTGGAAGAGATCAACGAAGAGTTCCATGCGTGTGATGTCGCCCTCGTGCTCGGCGCAAACGACGTGACGAACCCTGCCGCCAAGAACGACCCAGGATCGCCGATCTACGGCATGCCGATCCTCAACGTGCAGGATGCCGAGCAGGTCATTGTGGTGAAGCGCGGCATGGCCACGGGCTTCGCAGGGATCGAGAACGAGCTCTTCTACCTCGACAAAACCTCGATGCTCTTCGGTGATGCGAAGAGCGTCCTTTCGCAGGTCGTCACCGAAGTCAAGGGGCTCTAGGATCATCTGATGGAACTGAATCCTTACGCACGAGCGGTCAGCACCGTCGCCCTAGCGGCCACCGCCTTCTTCACCCTAACGGCCTTCATGACACTCCCAACTGATGCCGTGCTGGCCGTTCACTGGAACATCAACGGTCTTGCCGATGGCTTCGCCGGCAGAGAGGCGCTCCTCATCGTTCCAGGGACAACCGCGCTGGTCGGTGGGCTGCTCTGGCTCGCCGTGCGATATGACCCGAAGCGCGCCAACATCGCCCGCAGCGCCGACGCGCTGGGCATCGTTCTCGTTGCCCTCTCGCTCCTGGTTGCCGTAGTGCAGTCGGCCATCATCAACTCTGGCTTCGGCGAAGCGGCACGACTCGATCAGGGTGCGCCGATGGCGATCGGTGCCCTCTTCGCCATCTTCGGCTACGCGATGCCGCAGATTCGTCAGAACTACACGATTGGGGTGCGCCTCCCCTGGACGATCGAGAGTGAGGCGGCGTGGGATGCGTCACATCGATTTATTGGCGGCGCCTGGATTCTGGTCGGCGTGGCCACAGCGCTCCTCGGCCTCTTCTCACTCAGTGAGGCCGCGATCGTCGTACTGTTGGCCGGGTTGGCGCTCAGCATTGCCGGAACCGTCTTCGTTGCCTACCGCGTCTGGAGCCGCGGAACAAAAACACCGCGCGCAAAGCGCCGCCGGTGATCACGCTCGATCTGCCGTCTCCTGCGGCACTTGCCGCCGCCTCTGCGGCGTTCACCTTCGCCCTCGTCGGCGTTGGCGTGCTGATCGTCGCGAGCGCGATCGTCGCTGCCACCTGGGCGCGTTCACTAAATGGCTGGGCGCTGGGCGGCGTCTCGTTCGTGTTGAGTCAGACCGCACAAGTTGTGGCGCTCTTCCTTCTCGGGCCCCTTGTTGCTGCGTTCGCCAGCGCCCCTCTGCAAGAGGGAAGCCGCGCCATCATCTTGTCGACCGCCGCGCGGCGCGTGCGCGGCGAGCGCCCCTCTGCTGCATTTGGGCTTGGACACGGTGCTATCGACCTGTTGACCAGTTCACTCATTCCAACCCTCTCAGCGGTGATCATCCTTGGCGGCATCAGCGACGGCAGCATCTTCGTTGGGCTGAACGCTGAAGTCACCGATAAGGTGAATGCTGTTGGTGTGTTCCTTACCGGCCAAACCCTCCTCTCAGCAGCGTTGCTCGTTGTGCAGGGAGCGCTGGTGTTGGCACTCCACGTGCTTCTCACCAGGATTGTGCTTCGCGTAGTGTTGCGCGGTGGTGGCACGCGCACGATCGGTCGTGGGCTGATCTTGCCAGTCGCGATCCACATGCCGGTAGCAGTTGTGAGGACACTCTTCCCGACCGCTACGGCACCCGTGCTGCTAGTCGCCCTGATCGTCGCGGCGCTCGTCTACCAACGTGGTATGAGCGCTATGACGGAGACACCACTGGCTCCGTAGGCAATCCACTCGGCGACTCGGTCGGCGAGTCTGAAGGTGACTCGCTCGGCACATCACTCGCTGGCGGCGAAGCACTTGGGCTCGGCAGCACATATCCCTCTGGTGGTGTCAGTGCATCACACGCCGGCCCAATCAGGCGGTCTCCGCCACTCTGTAAATTCCACAAGAAGATGCGCGGCACCTGTCCACTGCAGACGATTTCATAAGCGAGACTCTTTCCAACGTAGCGCCAATGCCAAGCTTCTGATCCATAACAGCTCAACGCGATGCTCGCTGCACCCGCTGGATATGAGCGCACGAACCCAAACCTGTAGGCGTTCGCTTCGAGCCAGAGTGCCGTTGGTGATGTTGGAAACTTTGGATTACTCCACGCAACTCCGGTACGACTCCCAAGGTCAACGGTGGTGCCAAGCTGATGCTCAGAGTGACCAGGAATGGCGCTGTACTTACGTGCCTCTTGTAGGCCAGATAAAGCGACCCACCTAGCGAAGGTTGCTACTTGGGTAGCATAAGAGCGATACGCCGAGAGAATCCTCAGCGAAATATTCTTCGACTTCGCCTCAATAAACATCGCGCTGAGTGCGTCGGCGGCCTCGCGCCTCAAGAGATAGCCGCCCTTTTTATTGATGACGCCGAGCCAGGTGATTGCAACGAGGCTCTTCTTCTCTGGCTTGTAATTGGAGGGCAATCGATACATTGGATCAAGCACGGAGACGGCCCACTCACTGGCGCCAGAGTGTTTGGTAATGACTGACCCCTTAATACCGATCGAGGTTCGAGTGATGATGATCTTTCGCTTGTTGATGACGGAGCATTCAGTGATGGGAAGCACCTCCAAGCCACGCGGAGCGACGCCCCCGCCGGCTGCGGAGACACCACCCCCTGGGAGGGATGCACCAAGTGCGGAGGCGCCAACGATGAGCGCCAGGAGTAGGGCAACTCGGAGTGGGTACAAGTGGCGCTGAGCACGGTCCATGCCGTTAGTTTGGCGCATTCCCATCTTCAACAAAGAAGGCGCTAATACGTGAGGCGCACCATAGGGGAGAACGAGGCAGATGTCCTCGGGGAACTGGAAGGAGCCATGTATGGCACGAAGAGTAAAACTTGCCCCGACGGAGAAGCCGATGCCAAAGGCGAAGCAGGTTGTCGCACCGTCTCGATTGGGTGGCATTCGACGCAACCTGCCAACCATCTTTGGAGCAGCTGCTCTCGTGGCCGCTGGAGCCCTTGCCGGTACAGCACTCGCCCACGATGAATTCAACGGTCGCAGCGGCCACCCAGCGGGACCAGGCATGGAGGCTCGAATGAACATGCACGGCGGCCAGATGGCGCCGGGCATGGGCGCAGGCGGCATGCGTGGGCCTGGCGGTGACCAGGACGGGAACGGACGACACGGCGCGGGTAGGCCACGTGCCGCGCGCAACCTCGTAGGTACGGTCGCCAGCTCCACTGCAACCGAGCTCTCGGTGACGTTGGCCGACGGCACCACAAAGGTCGTAACACTCAGCGGCACAAGCCAATACTTCACGCAGACGCCAGGGAGCACAACCGATGTGACCGTTGGCTCCTACGTGCTTGTTAGCGCAAAGCTGCCTGGCCGCAGTGCAACGCAAGACGTCACCAGCATTGCCGTCTTGGCCAACGGGCTCACCACGGCGCACGTTCACCTCGGTCACCCAGCGAAGGTCACCGCAGTCAACGGAAGCGCACTCACTCTCGAGGTAGCCATGCCTCGTGGGACTAAGACGATTACGGTCACGATCGGCGCCAACACGTCGATCAGCACGATTTCGGCGGCAACGAGCGCTGACCTTACGGTCGGCACCCGCGTCGCCGTGGATCTCGGCCGGGGCACGCTCGCAGCTGAGTCGGTGCTCATCGTTAAGTAGCGCACGCAACAGCGTTCTCGCAAAGTGCCGCTGGTAGTCCTCCTGCCAGCGGCGCTTCTGCGTCCGCCACTAGGCTGCTTCTCGTTAGCGCCTCTTGGCTGGAGCAACAGGCCTGAGGAGGGAGAGCACGACCGAGCTGCCAAGGATTGCGACAACGACCAGCAGACTCACTGTTGGGTCAATGTGAATGTCGACCTCCGGAATAACAGCGTGCACGATCGGCACCGCCATCTTCGCACCAATAAAAATCAAGACGAAACCGAGACCCCGCGGAAGATAGTGGAACCGCTCCTTCGCGTCAGCTAGTAGGAAATAGAGGGATCGCAGCCCTAACAGGGCAAAAGTGTTTGCCGTGAAGACAACAAACGGGTCTTTTGTAATTCCGAAGATCGCCGGGATGGAATCTACGGCAAAGATCAAATCAATAATCCCGATCACGACGATTGCCAAGAAGAGCGGCGTCCACATGAGCTTATTGCCATGGCGAACACGGAATTGGTCCGAATCAAAGTCTGTACTGACGTGCACGAACCGTCGAGCGAAGCGGATTGCACCCGGTTCATCGTCACTCTTGATGTGGCCACCACTGCGAAGCATTTGAATTCCCGTTCCCAGGAGGAAGATGCCAAACCCGTAGAGCACAACCTCAAAGCGCTCAACAAGTGCTGAGCCGACGAGAATCATGCTGAATCGCATCACTAGCGACATGATAATCCCGAAGATAAGTGCCTTCTGCTGCAGCCGCTTCGGGGTCTTTAAGGTCGCAAAAATCATCGTGAAGACAAAGATGTTGTCAATTGAGAGCGAGTATTCGATGAGATACCCAGTGAAGAATGCCTGACCAGTTGCTGGACCCTTGTCGATCCAGATGATGATCCCGAAGATGATCGCTGACGCGACAAAGAGCGCGGTGAACGTCAGTGCCTCTTTTGCTGGCACGATGTGTGACCCCTTGTGGCGCAGCCAGAAGAGGTCGATAAAGAGGGCGAATCCGACGAAGGCGACGAAGCCGGTCAAGAGAATCGGATCCAAGGTTCCTCCAACATTCATGAGGGGTGCACCCCTATGGAGTAATGGTAGCGGAGGGGGTGTAGCGGTTCCGTTGGGCGTTAGGCGCGAGCGAGGCCACCCGTCGCCGTGTCGAGCGCGTAGGAGCGTGCGCAGGCGCTGCAGCTCAGCGCGGGGCTGTCATTCGGCAATCTGAAGCCACAGTCGCAGACCCAGCCGATGCGCTTCGCGGGGCTACCAACGACGAGCGCGCGCGGTGGCACGCTGCGTGAGGCGACTCCGCCCGCTCCGACCATGCAGTAGTCGCCAAGGGTGATGCCCGCCACGATCACCGCACCAGCCCCAATAGATGCACCATCACCGATCCGGATCGGGCTCACCACCCAGTCGCCCGCAGCGGCAAGGCCGCCGTCAGGGGTTTGAGCGCGCGGGAACCGGTCGTTGGTGAGAATGGCATTGGGCCCAATAAAGACGCCGTTTCCAGCGGTGACTCCGTGATACACCAGCGCCAAGTTTTGCACCTTACAGCGATCCCCGAGCACGACCTCGGCGTCGATAAAGGCACCACGGCCGATGATGCAGTCTGCGCCGATTGAAGCGCCGCGGCGCACTACCGCACCGCCCCACACTTTGCTGCGCGCGCCGATCTTCGCCCCCTCCTCAACGATGGCGGTTGGATCGATGAACGCTGTTGGGTCTATCACTGTGCGGCCACACCATTCGGTCGCCCAAATCCAATCCGAGCAGCGCCAGCCGGAATTATTGCGCCAGCGCAGGCATTACGCCCATCAATGAGCACCTTCAAGTTTGGGAAGATCTTCGCAAAATCCATCGTTCGATACGCAGCGTCGGCGGTTGCCACGACAACTGCGGTGACTTCGGCGTTTGGAGCGCCGCCCCACGGCGTCATGTGGAGCGCCGTCACATCGTCGGTACTCAAGAG
>Ga0194041_10001462_pt1 | contig 9965 bp, 10 predicted proteins | sample JunL449m_MetaG_FD_160082 | JGI IMG/M metagenome (GOLD analysis project Ga0194041, IMG submission 160082) | Anoxic zone freshwater microbial communities from boreal shield lake in IISD Experimental Lakes Area, Ontario, Canada - Jun2016-L442-9m | ecosystem: Environmental > Aquatic > Freshwater >...
GTTCCTACCCACCGCCGCCGGCCGGTTCCTACCCACCGCCACCGCCCGGGGACGGGGGCTACTTCCCGCCTCCGCCCGGCTACGGCGCGCCCGCGACTGGGTACAGCGTCGGCGAAGGGTTGACCTGGGCCTGGCAAAAGTTCATCAAGAATGCGGCGCCACTGGTGGTGGCGACCCTGGTGTTCTGGCTGATCGGCCTTCTTCTGAGCTGGGTGAGCCAGACGGTGCTGCAAGCGGTCTCACCCGAGACCTTCACGGCCTTCGACACCGCGGACGGTGTTTTCGAAACGGCGACGCCGACCCTGACCGGTGTCGGTTTAGCCGTGACGATCCTGTCCACCATCGTTCAGATCCTTGTCAAAGGCGGCATTGCATCGGCCGGCTACGGCGGGTTACTGGATATCGCCAACGGACAGCCGGTGTCGATCGGATCCTTCTTCCGGCCCCGCAACGTCGTCGCGGTCATCGTCGCGTCGCTGATCGTCGACATTCTGGCCCTCGTTGGTCTGTTTGCATGCATCCTGCCGGGCCTCGCAGTCTTGGTGTTCACCTGGTTCAGCACCGTCGCGATCGTTGACCGCAATCTGTCGCCGATCGACGGGATCCGGACGAGTATCGACATCGTCAAAAAGAACTTCGGTTCCGTTCTACTGGCGTTTCTGACCTTCGTATTGCTGCACATCGTCGGGTTCGCTCTGTGCGGCGTCGGTCTGTTGGTCACAATCCCGGTCGCCTACCTGTTCCTGGTGTACAGCTACCGTCGCCTCAGTGGCGGCTCGGTGGCTCCGGCGACCGCGTAGCCACATCGACGTCGGGGAGTTTAGGCTTGACGGCGATGTCTGATACCCACCGCCGACACGGCTTCGCCACCAAGGCGATTCACGCCGGCTACCGCCCGGACCCGGCCACCGGGGCCGTCAACGTGCCGATCTATGCCAGCAGCACGTTCGCCCAGGACGGGGTCGGAGGTCTGCGCGGCGGCTTCGAGTACGCCCGCACCGGCAATCCCACCCGAGCGGCGCTGGAGTCGGTACTGGCCGCGGTCGAGGATGGCCGCTTCGGCCGCGCGTTCAGTTCCGGGATGGGCGCCACCGATTGCGCACTGCGGGCGGTGCTGCGACCCGGCGACCACATCGTGATCCCCGACGATGCCTACGGCGGTACCTTCCGTCTGATCGACAAGGTCTTCCGAGAGTGGGGTGTGCACCACACGCCGGTGCATCTGTCCGACCTCGACGCGGTACGGGCGGCGATCACTGCCGACACTCGGATGATCTGGGTGGAGACGCCCACCAATCCGCTGCTGTCGATCGTCGATATCGTCGCGGTCGCCGAGATCGGCCATGCCGCAGGGGCATTGGTGTTGGTGGACAACACCTTTGCCTCACCCGCATTGCAACAACCGTTGACCCTGGGTGCCGACATCGTGCTGCACTCGACGACAAAGTACATCGGTGGGCATTCCGATGTGGTGGGTGGTGCGCTGGTGACCGACAGCGAGGAACTCGACACCAAGTTCGCGTTCCTGCAGAACGGCGCCGGCGCGGTACCCGGTCCGTTCGATGTCTATCTGACGATGCGCGGGCTCAAGACATTGGAGTTGCGGATGCAGCGACACTGCGACAACGCAGTACAGGTCGCCGCCTTCCTCGCCGGACATTCGGCGGTGAGTCAGGTGCTCTACCCCGGTCTGGCCGGGCACCCCGGTCACAACGTCGCCGCCCGGCAGATGCGCGGTTTCGGCGGCATGGTGTCGGTTCGGATGAGTGGTGGTGCGGAGGCGGCGCGCAAACTGTGTTCTCGCACAGAGATTTTCATCCTCGCCGAGTCGCTGGGCGGAGTGGAGTCACTCATCGAACATCCCAGTGCGATGACGCACGCATCGACGGCTGGCTCGCAGCTTGAGGTTCCCGACGATTTGGTCCGGCTGTCGGTGGGCATTGAGGATCCGGCCGATCTGCTCGCAGATCTGCGCGACGCCCTAATCTAGGGCCGGCAGCACCGCGGCGGCGGTCAGTGCGAGGTTCACCTCAGCGGTGTTCGATCCGGCGTCCCAGTGGCCGACAGTGATTTCACCGGCCCGGCGCAGGCCCTCGTCGCTGATATCCAGTACGGCGGCCAGGCCGCCGATCCGATGCAACAGGCCGATGAGTGCCGCGGTGACCGCATCGGGCCGGCGTTGGCCAGACAGCGCCGTTTGCAGAGCGTAGCGGACGGCATCGACGCGGCTGCGGTTCTTCACCGGCCACGCATAGGTGTTGCGGCGCAACCGATGTGACGACAATCCGACCTGGTGGATCTGGCCCGTCCGCAGTAGTTGATCGAGCACATCGTCTTCGGCATGTTTGCGAATCTTGGCGAGCGCCGCGGCCGGGGTGATCGGCCCCTGTGCCAGCAGCGCCAAGGTCGGCCGCACGGCCGGATCCAGTGGGACCGGGCCTTCGAGTGCGAGTAGCCGCCCGGCTTCCACCGGTTCGGTCGGAAGCGCGGGACGGACCCGGCAGTCGTAGGAAAGGTCGAGGATCACCGCTGCGGCGAGCACCCGGGTGAGCCGGGAGCGGTCTAACTGCGGCTGCGCAGAGGAATTGTCAAGCAGAAGTAGCAGCAGATCCTCGGCGATACGCGCCATGGGTGTCCGACGGACTAGGCGTGATACGGCTCGGCGCTGACCAGCGTGACCTCGACGGTGCTGCCATTGGGAACCGTGTAGGTGCGCTTGTCACCTACCTTGGCGTTGAGCAGTGCCGCGCCGATTGGGGAGTTGGGCGAGTACACCTCGAGATTGCCATCGCCCACGCCTTCCTGGCGGGTGGCGATCAGGAACGTCTCGGTATCGGTCTTCTTGCCGTTGTAGTAGACCTTGACGACCGAACCGGGCAGGGCCACACCGGATTGCTTGGGAGCCTCGCCGACCTTTGCGGTGTTGAGCAATTCCTGCAACTGGCGGATTCGGGCCTCTTCCTGGCCCTGCTGCTCACGCGCGGCGTGGTAGCCGCCGTTCTCCCGCAGATCGCCCTCTTCGCGGCGGTCGTTGATCTCGGCCGCGATGATCGGACGGTTGGCGATCAACTGGTCGAGTTCGGCCTTGAGTCGGTCGTAGGACTCCTGGGTCAGCCAAACCACCTGGGTATCGCTCATCTCGTCGCGCTCCTCAATCATGTGTTCCGCGATGTCTGCGGTGCAGTCATCAGCCGCTGCCGGGAACTGCGGTCTGGTCCCGCGTGTATCGCCGCCTTCGGAAAGCCACGAACCGTATCCAAGGGCACGGTCGCGCTAATGCAGCAATACACGGCTCCCAGCAGGAACCGTGTAGTGACCCGAATTGTAGCACCGGCGCCGTGGGCGTACTTTTCGTTTCTGCGCTTCCGGGATGCGGCCGGTTCGGCCTACGGCGCGCGTAGATAACGCGGAATGTCGGTGCCGCAGCCGTAGATATCGCCGACGAATGGCTGCCGGTATGCCGTGACGGTAGCGGTGACCTGCACGGTCTTGGCTTCAGAAGGCCCGATCAGGACCTCCCGCCGGCCGGTCTCGGCACCGTCGTGAGAGCGCGCTCGCACGATACACACCACCGGGATTGCCGGGTTATCACGCGTGACGCTGATCGTGACCGATACGGTCTGTTCGTCGAGAACGTCAAACGCACCGGTTTTGCCCTCGACGGCAGTGCCCTCGAAGCGCTGATAGGTGGTCGCCGCTACGGCCACTCCTGCCACGACGGCCAGTGTGGTCAGCGCAATCGTCAACCGGCGCCGCTTGACCGGTGTCATGGGCGACCGGCCGTACCGCGACGAAGCCACGGGCGTCTCGGCCATGGGTGCAGTGTGCCTGCCGGCAGTGACCGGGATTGCGGGCACCCCTGCCCCTGATGGAACTATGGGGTCCGCAACAACTACTGGTCCACCACAACTATGGGGTCCACGACAATGGCCGGCCGTAACGGGCGGCGGTGAGAACACGTAGAGGAAAGATGTGACCGAACGGCGGTTGATGGCGGTTCACGCCCACCCGGACGACGAGTCCAGCAAGGGTGCGGCGACGATGGCGCGTTATTCCGACGAGGGCGACCGGGTTCTGGTGGTCACCCTGACCGGCGGCGAACGCGGCGACATCCTCAATCCGGCACTGGACCTTCCCGATGTGCGCGATCGCATCGCCGATGTTCGGCGTGACGAGATGGCCAGGGCCGCCGAGATTCTCGGTGTCGAACACCGCTGGCTCGGATACGCCGACTCCGGCCTGCCGCAAGGCGACCCGCCGCCACCGTTGCCAGAGGGCTGCTTCGCACTGGTACCGCTGGACGAACCGGTGGCCAGGCTGGTGCGGTTGATCCGCGAGTTCCGGCCGCACGTGATGACGACCTACGACGAGAACGGCGGTTATCCGCACCCCGATCACATTCGCTGCCATCAGGTTTCGGTAGCCGCCTTCGAGGCCGCCGCCGACCATGAACTTCACCCCGAGGCCGGGCCGCCGTGGGCGGTGCCCAAGCTGTACTACACCCACGGCTTCATCCGTCAACGGATGCAGACGTTGCAGGACGAGTTCGCCAAAAACGGTCGAGAAGGGCCATTCGCGCGGTGGCTGGAGAACTGGGATCCCGAGCACGACGCGCTCTCGGCCCGCGTCACCACGCGGGTGCGCTGCGCCGAACACTTCAGCCGGCGCGATGACGCTCTGCGGGCGCACGCCACCCAGATCGACCCGGCGGGTTGGTTTTTCGAGACGCCACTGGAATGGCAACATCGGCTCTGGCCGACCGAGGAGTTCGAGTTGGCCCGCTCCCGGGTACCCGCGGAATTACCCGAAGACGATCTCTTCGCCGGAATCGAGGTCTTCGAGTGAGCCTGGATTTTCGACTCATCCAGACCCTGACCACACTGCTGGCCGAGGACCCGACGAAGACCGGACCCGATTTCGGCAAGGCCAGTCCGGTTGGTCTGCTCATCGTGGTGCTCTTGCTGTTCAGCGTGTTCGCTCTGGTGTGGTCGATGAACCGGCACCTGAGGAAGATCCCGGCGAGCTTCGACGGACTTGATGGTGCCGACGGCGCAACCGACGATCAACGGGACGCCGACGGCGCTGGCGCCGAGTCCGCCGCCGGCGCTGGCGCCGAGTCCGCCGACGGCGCTGGCGCCGAGTCCGCCGACGGCGCTGGCGCCGAGTCCGCCGCCGCCGACACCCCGGAGCGCCCGGGTGAACCCGGTGGGTAACACCCTCGCCGCGGCGACCAGTCCATATCTGCGCCAGCACGCCGACAACCCGGTGCACTGGCAGCAGTGGAGCGCCGACGCGCTCGCCGACGCGGTCCGTCGCGACGTGCCGATCCTGCTGTCCATCGGATATGCGGCCTGTCACTGGTGTCATGTCATGGCACATGAGTCGTTCGAAGACGAGTCGGTGGCGGCGGTGATGAACGAGTTCGTGTGCATCAAGGTCGACCGGGAGGAACGCCCCGACCTCGACGCGGTGTACATGAACGCCACCGTGGCGCTGACTGGGCACGGGGGTTGGCCGATGACGTGTTTCCTCACCCCGGACGGTCGGCCGTTCTTCTGCGGAACCTATTACCCCAAACCGCAGTTCCTGCAATTGCTCGGGGCGGTGGCCGAAACCTGGCGGGAGCGCCGCGGCGAGGTTGAACAGGCTTCCGATCACATCACGGGCGAACTTCGCCGGATGGCTGCCGGACTATCCGGCGATGGGATCGAGGTAGCGCCCGCGCTGTGTGATCAGGCCGTCGAATCGGTGCTGCGCGATGAGGACACCGCCCGTGGCGGCTTTGGGCCGGCACCGAAGTTTCCGCCCTCGGCTCTGCTGGAAGCGCTGCTGCGGAACTTTGAGAGGACCGGTGCGGTGGCGCCGGTCGATACGGTGCGGCGCACCTGCACGGCGATGGCGCGCGGCGGTATCTACGACCAACTCGCCGGCGGTTTCGCCCGCTACAGCGTCGACGCGCAGTGGGTGGTGCCGCACTTCGAGAAGATGCTCTACGACAACGCGCTGCTATTGCGCGTGTACGCGCACTGGGCCCGGCGCACAGATGACCCGCTGGCTCGCCGTATCACTGCAGAGACGGCGGCATTCATCATCGGTGATCTGGGCGACGGCGGGATGTTCACCTCATCGTTGGACGCTGACGCCGCCGGATCGGAGGGCTCCACCTACGTGTGGACGCCCAGGCAGCTGCGCGATGTGCTCGGTGATGGCGACGGACGTTGGGCCGCAACTGTTTTCGGTGTTACCGACGCCGGAACGTTCGAGCACGGAAGCTCCGTACTGCAATTGCCAGCCGATAGTGATCCGCTGCCGGATCAGGCCGACCGTTTCGCGCGGGTGCGTTCGATGTTGCTGGCGGTGCGGCTGACCCGTCCGCAGCCGCCGCGCGATGACAAAATCGTCACCGCGTGGAACGGTCTTGCGATCACCGCGATGGTTGAGGCCGGAGTCGCACTGGGGGACCGCAACCTGATCGAGGCGGCCGGCCGGTGCGCGCTAACGCTGCTCGATCTGCATCTGGCCGACGGCCGACTGCGCCGGGCGAGTCTCGGCGGTCGGGTCGGGGACAGCGCGGCGATCCTGGAGGATTACGCGATGCTGGCCACCGGTCTGCTGACGCTCTATCAACACGATGGTGATGAGTCGTGGCTGACGTCGGCCACCGGGCTGATTGACATGGCCCTGGTGCACTTCGCCGATTCCGACCGGCCCGGCCGGTGGTTCGACACCGCCGATGACGCCGAACAACTGATGGTGCGTCCCGCCGATCCGATGGACGGGGCGACTCCGTCGGGGGCGTCGTCGATCGCCGAGGCACTGCTGGCGGCCGCCCATCTCGTCGACGCCGACCGCGCTAGCCGCTACCGCGAAGCCGCCGCCGCCACGCTGCTGGCCCACTCGCCGCTACTGGCGCGGGCGCCGCGGGGATCCGGACACTGGTTGGCCGTGGCCGAGGCCGCGGTGCGGGGCCCGATCCAAGTCGCGGTCGCCTGCTCGGGTCAGGACTCGGAGTTGCTTGCCGCGGCACGCCGATTGGCACCCGGTGGGGCGATCGTCGTCGGTGGCCCGGCGGATTCGATGCCGCTGCTGGCCGGGCGTGACCGGGTGCGTGGCGTCGACGCCGGCTATATCTGCCGCGGCACGGTATGCGACCTGCCGGTGACAACCGCGGCGGAACTGTCCGCGGCGCTCGGGGTGCCCGTGTAGCGTGGCGCCATGGTCAGCGTCGAAGACATCACCAATGCCGTCAATCGCTATCTCGAACTCGTTGCCACCGGGACCGCCGATGAGATCGCGGCGCTCTATGCCGAAGATGCCACCGTCGAGGATCCGGTAGGCGGCGGCGAGGTGCACATCGGCCGCCAGGCCATCCACGGTTTCTACAAGAACATCGAGAACATCCCGCGCGCAACGGAATTGCATGCTCTTCGGGTGGCCGGCCACGAGGCGGCGTTCATGTTCGCCATCACCGTTGGTGGCGACGGGGGCAAGATGCGTATCGAACCGATCGACGTGATGGTTTTCAACTCCGAGGGCAAGATCACCTCGATGAAGGCCTACTGGTCACCGGCCTACGTGACGCCGCTGCAGTAGCTCAGAAAACCGCGAGCCAGATGGCGATGTAGTGGCAGATGGCCGCTACCGCGGTACAGGCGTGGAAGAACTCGTGGTGGCCGAATGTCGTCGGCCACGGGTTAGGCCATTTGAGTGCGTAGAGCACCCCGCCGATGCTGTACAGCACCCCGCCGACGATCAAAAGAATCACCGCCGCCAGACCGGCGCCGTTCATGATCGGCCCGATGAACCACACCGCGACCCAGCCCAACAGCAGATACAGCGGAACCCCGACCCAGCGTGGCGCCGAGGGCCAGAACATCTTCAGCACGACCCCGGCCAATGCGCCAGCCCACACGATCCAGAACAGCAGCCAACCATCCTGTTCGGGCAGGGCCAGCAGGGCGAACGGGGTGTAACTGCCGGCGATGAAGACGAAGATCATCGAGTGGTCGAGTCGCTTCATCCACTTGTGGGCGGTTGCTGAGCGCCAGTGCACGCGGTGGTAGGCACCACTGACCGCGAACATCGCCACCAATGTCAGGGTGTAGATCAGAGTGGCTATTCCGGCCCGGTTGGACTGGGCCGACCAGGACGCCGAGACCAGTGCCGCTCCGGCGACGGCCGCGATGAACGCCGAGTACACGTGAATCCAGCCGCGGGCCCGCGGCTTTCCCAGGAACTCGGCGACCCCGTCGACGACGGCTTCGGGAAAGTCCTCGGCCTCGGTCCCCGTGGTCATCGCGATCTCCGTTACCGCCGGGAGGGCCTGCGCCCCCACTGCCTCCACACGGCCACAGTAGTCTGGGTTGTCGTGGAGCTCATTCCGCCGCGACTCAAGGAGCCGGCCTACCGGCTCTACGAAATGCGGTTGCGGCAAGAACTCGCACTCTCGAAATCCGCACTTCCGCGTCATATCGCGGTGCTGTGCGACGGCAACCGGCGCTGGGCCCGTGATGCGGGCTACGACGATGTCAGCTACGGCTACCGGGTGGGAGCCGCGAAGATCGCCGAGATGCTGCGGTGGTGCGACGAAGCCGGCATCGAGATGGCGACGGTCTATCTGCTCTCGACCGAGAACCTGCAGCGCGACACCGATGAGCTGACGGCCCTCATCGAGATCATCACCGAGGTGGTCGAGCAGATCTGTGCGCCGGCCAACCGGTGGACCGTGCGCACCGTCGGCGATCTGGAACTTCTCGGCGAACAAGCGGCCCGCCGACTGCGCGATGCGGTGGACTCTACGGCTGGGGCCAGCGGCAGCTTTCATGTCAACGTCGCCGTCGGCTACGGGGGGCGTCAGGAGATCGTCGACGCCGTCCGCGCACTGCTGGGCAAGGAGGTTGCCAACGGTGCCTCCGCCGAGCAACTCATCGAGGCCGTCACCGTGGACGGCATTTCGGAGAACCTCTATACCTCCGGCCAACCTGACCCGGACCTGGTGATCCGGACGTCCGGCGAGCAGCGGTTGAGCGGATTCCTCCTGTGGCAGAGCGCATATTCGGAGATGTGGTTCACCGAGGCGCATTGGCCGGACTTCCGCCGCGTGGACTTCCTGCGGGCGCTGCGCGATTACAGCCGCCGACATCGGCGCTTCGGCGCTTAGTCGTCGCTTGTCTGAGTGTCAGAGCTTGCGGAGACGCAGCCGGTTGATGGAGTGATCGGCGTCCTTGCGCAGCACCAGCGTGGCCCGCGGACGGGTGGGGAGGATATTCTCAATCAGGTTGGGGCGGTTAATGGTTCGCCAGATGTCACGGGCCGCGCTGGCCGCCTGCTGGTCGGTCAGGCTGGAGTAATGATGGAAGTGCGACGCCGGGTCGGCGAAGGCGCCCGCGCGCATGGCCAGGAACCGTTCGGCATACCACTGTTCGATGTCCTCGATGCGGGCATCGACATACACCGAGAAGTCGAACAGGTCCGAGACCATCAGTCGGGTACCGGTCTGCAGGACGTTGAGGCCCTCGAGGATCAGGATGTCGGGGTGGGTGACGACATGTTTGTCGTCGGCCACGATGTCGTAGATCAGGTGTGAGTACACCGGCGCGCACACCTGATCTGATCCTGACTTCACCGACGTGACGAACCGCATCAGTGCGCGCCGGTCATAACTTTCCGGAAATCCTTTGCGGTGCATGAGGTTTCGCCGGGCCAGCTCGGTGTTGGGGTAAAGGAAACCGTCGGTGGTCACAAGGTCAACCCGGGGGTGGTCCTCCCACCGGGACAGCAAAGCCTGCAATACACGCGCGGTGGTCGACTTGCCGACCGCGACGCTGCCGGCGACGCCGATGACGAAGGGCACCGGCCGGTCTGGATTCTGCCGGGGTTCGCCGAGGAACTCCGAGGTTGCGGCGAACAGGCCTTGTCGGGCGGCCACCTGCAGGTGGATCAGCCGGGCCAGCGGCAGGTAGACC
>Ga0194041_10001466_pt1 | contig 9962 bp, 11 predicted proteins | sample JunL449m_MetaG_FD_160082 | JGI IMG/M metagenome (GOLD analysis project Ga0194041, IMG submission 160082) | Anoxic zone freshwater microbial communities from boreal shield lake in IISD Experimental Lakes Area, Ontario, Canada - Jun2016-L442-9m | ecosystem: Environmental > Aquatic > Freshwater >...
ACATCTACCAGTTCGGACCCTGGCCGACGTCAAGGAGCCGCTCGTGCTCTTCCTGATCGGCATGCGCATCAACACCTTCTGGCGTGTGTGGGAGTGGCTCCCATCGTTCTTGGCGATGGGGCCAATGATCGTTGAGCTCTACAAGAACCCCGAGCTCGGCTTCTTGAGCGCCCGCACCGAAATGGCTGGCCGAACGATCACGGTGATCCAGTATTGGAAGTCATTCGAAGCGCTTGAGGCATACGCCTCGCAGGGCGACCGAAAGCATCGTCCGGCATGGACCGCCTTCTACAAGCGTGCCACCAGCAGCACCGGCGCCGTGGGCATCTATCACGAGACCTATGTCGTACGCCCTAGCGAGGTGGAGTCGCTCTATGTCGATATGCCTGCCGACTTTGGGCTCGGCGGTGCAATCGGGACGAAGCCAGTGACGCCGAAAACCGAGACGGCGCGCGAGCGCAAGGGGTAGGCGCATCCTGTAACGTCGGCACCCGCGTTGGCGGGTAACATCACCCAATGGCAACGCGCGCAGCATCACGGTTCTATTACGGCTGGGTTGTGGTTGCGGCGACAGCCGTGGCAATCCTTTTTGCGGCGGGGATTCGCGTTGCGCCTGGCGCATTCCTCCTTGACATGGCGAACTCCACCGGCTGGTCGCGTGCGTCGCTCTCACTCGCCGCGGCGATAGGGCTTCTTGTGTACGGATTCACCGGACCAGCAGCGGGCTCACTCATGTTGCGCATTGGGTCGCGCACGGTTGCAACGGCAGCGCTGCTCATCACCGCGGCTGCGTTGGCCGTTACGAGCGTCGTCCAAGAGGAGTGGCAGCTCACGCTGACCTTCGGTCTCCTCTCTGGTATCGGCACCGGCATGATCGCCAGCGTCTTAGGTGCGACGGTCGCGAATCGATGGTTCGTTCGTCACCGCGGTGTGGTGATCGGCATCTTTGGCGCCGCTTCGAGTGCGGGGCAGTTGATCTTCTACCCGCTCCTCACCTCGATGGTTGAAGGCACTGGCTGGCGCGGAGCGGCCCTCACCTTGGCCATCCTTGCTGCGCTCTTGTCAATTCCGATCGCGCTGCTCTTGCGCGATGACCCGGCAGATCTGGCCCTCAAGCCACTCGGCGAGAGTGCGACGGATCGACCGGTGCAGCGAACCTCTGAGGAGGGAACGATGCGCCGCGCGCTCCGCACGCCGACCTTCTGGTTACTCGCTGGCACCTTCTTTGTGTGCGGCTTCTCGTCAAACGGCGTCGTGGGGCAGCACTTCATTGCGCATGCCGTGGACCACGGATTCACTCCAGGTGTTGCCGCTGAGGCGCTCGCGCTGATGGGCATCTTCAATTTCTTCGGAACGATCGCTTCAGGATGGCTTACCGACCGCATTGATCCGCGCAAGCTTCTCTTTGTGTACTACCTCTTCCGCGGTGTCAGCCTGCTCACCCTTCCAGCGATTCACGATTCGCTCGGCATCGTGGCGTTTGCGGTGCTCTTTGGGATTGACTACATCGCGACGGTGCCGCCCACGATTGCCCTCACCGCCGATACCTTTGGTCGACGGAATGTCGGCGTGGTCTACGGATGGGTCTTTGCCGCGCATATGGTTGGCGCCGCGGTAGCCGCTTGGGGCGCGGGCATCATTCGCGATACCCAGGGCTCGTACACGATCGCCTTTATCTCTGCGGCACTGCTCGCTGGGCTGGCAAGCCTGGCGGCGCTGATGATTCGACGCCCCACTGTTCGGGCGTAACGAGCCAAGGGCCGCTAGGCGGTAAAGCGCACCGCACTCGTTTCAAGAACCCTTGCGGTTCGCCCAGGCGCCGACTGAAAGCCCCAGTACATGTTGGTGTGCTTGATGATTACGTCGGGAGGCGGCGCACCCCACTCGCTCATGTCTTCGGTGGTGTGGGCATCGCTGACGAGCGTCACGTCGTAGCCGCGGGTGAAGGCGCCATGAATCGTTGAGCGAATACAGGCGTCGGTCTGTGCGCCAACCACCACGAGGTGGCCAACCTTCGCGGCGGCAAGAGCCGCCTCTAGATCGGTTGCCTCAAATGAATCGCCGTAGAGCTTGTGCACGAGCGGTTCACTCTCGAGTCGTACGAGCTCAGGTACGTACTGCCAGGCGTCGCTGCCGATGGGCATCTGTTCTTCGGAGTGCGCCACCCAAATGACCGGGGTGCCGGCGGTGCGGGCGGCGGTGAGGAGCGTCTGGATGTTGGCGATGACCGCCTCGCGCTGGTACGCGGCGCCAACCACGCCGACTTGCACGTCGATGATCAGGAGCGCCGTTGCAGTTCGGTTGTGAAGGGTGGTCATAACGGCGGGATCGTACCGCGTTTTCAAATTGGTGCGAGCAGGCGTTCTCACGCAGGCGCTCCCGTATACTCCGCCGAGTCAGCTGTTCATTGGGGGGCTTCCCCTGAGGCGCTGCCATTAATACGGAGGTGTATCGTGGCCGACCCAAAGCAGACGAAATTCGTGCTCGACGAAAATCGGATGCCGAAGGCCTGGTACAACATCGCGGCGGATCTTCCGTGGCCACAATCGCCGGCGCACTGCGCTACGAGCGCCAGGCTGAACGAGCTATCAGTGCTGCACAGCAGCCGAACACCATTGCACTGCTACTCCCACCTGAGAGTTTGGAATCAGTGTATACAACAGCGCTTGCATCAAAAGTGATGCCGCAGAAGGCCACACACTTCATGCCAAAGCCAGCGACCGGACTGCTCTTTCTCGCTCATGATCAAAACGAGGAACTTGGAGAGGCTTAGACCTGCCATTTCGTGCGTGGTGGGCTAGAGGGCGTCGTTGTAGGTCCACACGTCGAGCGCGTCAAGGTCGAGGCTTCTGTTGCCGTTCGCGGCAAGCGCACCGGCGATTTGGGCGCGGTGTTCGGTGGCGTGGTGCACGGCCTGGTTTACCAACACCCAGCGCGGTACCGAGAGCTCTTCGCCGCTAAACGAGATCCAGGTGAGCATCTCATCGCCTGGGAACTGCGCTCCAGCCAGCAACTTGCCATCGGCAACCGCGAGGCCCGTGGCAAGCACCAGCAGGTCGGCGGCGGAAGCGGGCAACTCGCGCTTGTCGGCGCGCGGCTCTCCGTGCAGGCGCTGCGCGTAGTTTTCGGCGGCCGTGACCAGGTGGTGGGCGATGGCCCCAACGCTCCACTCGGAGCCGGGCGCCGTGAAGGCGAGCGCATCGACAGGGAGCGCGGCAAGGATTGAAAACATTTCAGTATTGGCCCATGCCATGTGCGCGAGTTGACGGTTCAGCGTCAGATTCGACTGAATTGCCATAAATGAGTACCCCTCATGCTTTGGATAAGTTGTATACACCTTGAATCTAATCCAACTTTGACATCGAAGTGCTAGGGTCGCGAAATGACCGAAAATCTTTCAACTCGTGACGCCATCCTACAGGCAGCAATTGCCGAAATCATGCGCGCCGGCACCGAGACGTTTACCCCTCTCTCGATTTGCAAAAAACTGGACATTAAGCCCAATCTCGTCAACTACCACTTCAAATCTCGTGAAGGTCTGATTCGAGAGGCGGCGGTCACCTCGTACGAGGAGTACGGCCGCGGATTTGTGAAGGCGTGGGAGCAATTCGGTCATTCGCCGCGCGAGCATTTCATGGCCGCTGCCCAACACCAAATCAGTTGGACGGTTTCGCACAAGTTCATCCTGCCACTCGTAACGCTCGGTGACGCCGAAGATTTCACGAGCGAACAACTTGCGCGCATCAACAAGGCCTTGGTGCAGAACGTATCGCTGTTGACGACTGCCATTGGCGGTATCGTTGACGGAAAGGCCTGGAATCACCCCGCAACCCCGGGCGATGTTGCGCGGCGGCCAGAGCTGGGATACGCGACCGGTGCCGTCTCTTGGTTGGTGAGTGGCCACGCAATGTGGAAGGCTGGTCCACTCGCAATTGCGGCGCAGGAGACTCCGGCGGCCGGCACAATCTCCAACGTAGAACAGCAAATGTTCGCGATGGCGATTGCAATCATCCGCTACTTCGGCGACAAAAAGTAGTTGGCGCGCCGCTAGCGAGGCGTTGATCGTCCTCTACGCAGCGCAAGCAGCGCGCCTGAAGCAGCGACAGCAGCGATCGAGGCGAGTAGCACCCCGAGCTTCGCCGCACTCAGAGACTCCTCGCCTGTAAAGGCGAGTTCGCTGATGAGCAGCGACACGGTGAAGCCGATTCCGCCGAGTGCGCCAACAACAGCGATGTCGATCCAGTGCACGCCAGCCGAGAGCTTCGCCCCCAGCGCGGTAGCCAGCCGTGCGGCGAGCAGGATCCCCGCTGGCTTGCCCACAACCAGGCCAACAAACACGCCGAATAGAATCGGGGAATTGATTACCGCACCAAGTTCGATGGAGCGGATGTCAACAGCCGCGGCGAAAAGGGCGAAGAGCGGCACGGCGATCGCCGCGCTGATCGGGTGGAAAGTTGCAGTTGCGCGATCAACTGGTGCGTCTGCCTCACCGCGATCCTTCTTGACGCGCATCAGCAGCCCGAGCGCGACGCCGGCGATCGTTGGGTGAATCCCAGCACTGTGCACCGCATACCAGGTGGCGAGTGCAAGGGGGACATAAATCAGCGGCGAAGCGATGCGTCGCTGCTGGGCTAGCGCAAATAGCGCCAGCAACAGTGCTGCAATTGCAAGCCACTCAAAGTGGAGACTGGCGGAGTAGAAGAGCGCAATCACAAGAATCGCACCCAGATCGTCAACGACTGCGAGCGTAAGCAGGAACATGCGGACGCCAGCAGGGAGGCCGCGACCGAACACTGCCAGCACCGCAAGAGCGAAGGCGATATCTGTTGCCATAGGTATCCCCCAGCCGTTAAGCGCATCAGCAGCCCCGCCACGATTCACTGCGACATAGAGCAGCGCCGGAACGATCATGCCGCCAAGTGCAGCAGCCACCGGGAGTGCCGCTTGGCGCGGCTTCGAAAGCGTGCCAACGACCAGCTCGTGCTTCAGCTCGCAACCGATCACGAAGAAGAAGATAGCGAGCAGCCCATCGGCGGCCCACTCCTGCACGGTGAGGTTTAGGTGGAGCGCCTCGCTGCCGATGTGCGTTGTGGCTAGGGTTTGTAGGGCACCCGAGAGGGGACTATTAGCGAGGAGGATGCCGATGAGGGCCGCGGCAATCAGGAGCGCGCCGCCGACGGTCTCGCTGCGCAAGAACTTCTGAGCTCGTCCACGACTATCCACTCGGGCATCTTATCGCGAAGCAGTTCCGTACACGCCGCTAAAACCCCCGTGGATTAGTGGAGCGTTCACACACTCAATAAACCCTGCACAATGGCCCGCATGGCGAAGACGACACCCGTTCTTTGGTTTGACGGAACCGCGGAAGATGCGGCGAATCTTTACGTCTCCGTGTTCCCGAACAGCTCCATCGATGAGGTGATGGGTACGCCGGGAAGTGCGATGGGGGTGCGTTTTTCCTTGGACGGTGCGCCGTTCTTCGCCCTTAATGGCGGACCGATGTATCAGTTCACGCCGGCCATCTCGTTCCAAATTTCCTGCGCCGACCAGGCCGAGGTCGACCACTACTGGGCAGGCCTCACCGCAGGGGGCGGGGAGCCGGGGCAGTGCGGCTGGCTCAAGGACCGTTTCGGACTCTCGTGGCAGGTGATTCCCCAGCAGCTGGGCCACTACCTGGGCGGCCCTGACCAGGCGGGGGCGGCTCGCGCCCAGCAGGCGATGTTGAGCATGGGGAAGTTGATCATTGAGGAACTCCGCCGAGCGTACGAGGGGAAGTAGCTCGCAAAGCATCGCCGCATTGAACGTTTTTCAGTACTATTCGGTGATGCAGGCGCAATGGGACTGGAATGGCATATTTGGGGGGCTGATTAGCTTCCTTGTTGTGCTGTACGTCCAACGTGCGCAGCGCATTCGTCCATCCCGCGGCACCAAGGTGAGCATGATCGCTTTTGCAGTCCTCGTCGCCTACGTGTGGGCACCCATTGGCTTCCCAAACTCTACGTGGTCGCGCGCACCGATCGGCACCGATGTCGTTCGTTTGATCCCCGTCGTCAACTTTGACCCAGCGCTCTTGCAAACCCCATGGCTGCTGGCGCAGCTAAGCATGGGTGCCTCGACCTTCTTGCTCGCAACCCTTGCCCTCTACGGAGATGCTCGGCGGGCAGCCTTCGCCGTCATTGGCATCATGGCCGTAGGCCTTGAGATCAGCCAGGCCCTTGCGAACCACTTCTCAAACCCTGTGCCGCCCTACCGGATTGATGCGCACGACATCTTGGCGCGCGCCGCTGGAGCGCTCGGCGCATTCGTTGTACTAAAGATTATCGGGGCGCTGTGGCGCCTTGCAGTCCGACCATCGTTTGAACGGCCCGGCATCTTTGGCTTCATCGACGGGGTCACCCGCCGCATCTAGCCTCGGTGCCCTCGCTCAAGGGTTGCACGTTGTTGCAGTAACACCGCGAGTGAGAAGTGGATACGATACCCATATGAGCGCTGCTGAACTGATTGCCCAAGCCGCTGGTGAGCCGAGCATCTGTCGATGCCCGTCGCTCTCCTTCGGGCCGTCCTGCGCGCGCTGAGGCACACGCAACCAGGGACCACACGGCAGAGGGGGCGGCGGATGTAGTCCACCACCCAACCAGATAGCCGGAGGTACCCGACATGACCGTTCAGAACCCAGGGATCTTCTCTGATAACGCCCTCACCATTGGCCGCACCCCGCTCGTGCGCCTGAATCGCGTCACCGATGGCGCTGCCGCCACGGTGCTTGCCAAGATCGAAGGGCGTAATCCCGCCTACTCCGTGAAGTGCCGACTCGGCACCGCGATGGTGCTCGATGCCGAAAAGCGTGGCGTACTAAAGCACGGCATGGAGATCGTTGAGCCGACAAGCGGCAACACTGGCATCGCGTTGGCGATGGTTGGCGCAGCACGCGGCTACAAGGTGACACTGACCATGCCCGACACCGTCAGCATTGAGCGACGAAAGCTGATCGTTGCCTACGGCGCAACCCTCGTCCTTACGGAAGGGGCAAAGGGCATGCCAGGCGCAATCGCGAAGGCGGAAGAGATTGCCGCATCGGATCCTGCGCGTTACGTACTGCTGCAGCAGTTCAAGAATCCAGCTGGCCCAGCAATTCACGAAACGACCACCGGGCCAGAGATCTGGGATGACACCGATGGGAAGATTGACATCTTTGTTGCGGGGAGTGGCACGGGTGGCACAATCACCGGCGTCGCCCGCTACTTGAAAAAGGGTCGCGGCAAAGCGGTGCAGATTGTTGCCGTTGAGCCCGCCACCAGTCCCGTCATTGCGCAGCGCATGGCGGGCCAACCAAATCAGCCAGCGCCACACAAGATTCAAGGTATTGGACCTGGTTTTGTTCCTGACATTCTCGATCTGTCACTCATTGACCAGGTTGAATCAGTGACGAATGAAGAGGCAATCGCAATGGCGCGTCGCATCGCCCGCGAAGAGGGAATCCTCGTTGGCATCTCGTGCGGTGCTGCAGCACATGTTGCGCTGAAGTTGGCACATCTGCCAGAGAACGCTGGGAAGACCATCGTGGTGGTGCTGCCGGATTCGGGCGAGCGCTACCTGAGCACCGCGCTCTACGAGGGGCTCTTCGATACGAACGGCATCACGCTGTGAGTTTTGACGCAACCGAGCTAAGTCGCGCACTGACCGCCGCTGACGCTGCCCTCGCGGGTGGTGCGGTGGCGGCGGGCGACCGCCCATCCCGGGGTGAGATCACCCGCGTGCTGGCCGAGCTTCGTGCGGCGCTCTTTCCGCGTGAACTCGGCGTTGCCGCGGATGGTGAGGCGGCGGTAGCGGCACACCTTGCGGCGGCGCTCGCCGGACTGCGCGAGCAGATCCGACGCTGCGTCGTGCTGTTTGCTGCCGAGCGACCGGGCGAGGGGCTCGCTCCAGATCAGGTCGATCGTGTGACGAACGCGTTCGCCGCCGCGCTCCCCGCTATTCGCACGCTGATTGAAGGGGATATCGCCGCGGCCTTTGCGGGAGACCCAGCGGCCCGGAGCCGTTCCGAGATCTTGCATGGCTACCCTGGCGTACGCGCGATGATCGATCACCGTATGGCGCACATTCTTTGTACGTTGCAGGTGCCACTGCTGCCGCGCATTGCGTCAGAGGCGGCGCATTCAGCTACCGGTATTTATATCCACCCTGGCGCCACGATCGGCGAACGCTTCTTTATTGATCACGGCACTGGCGTGGTGATTGGTGAGACGGCGATCATCGGCAACGGTGTGCGCCTATATCAAGGCGTAACGCTCGGCTCCAAGAGTTTCCCGAAGGGTGACGATGGCACCCTCGTCAAGGGCCAGCCGCGCCACCCAATCATTGAAGATGATGTGGTGATCTACTCGGGCGCTACGGTGCTTGGCCGCATCACTGTTGGGCGTGGCTCAACGATCGGCGGCAACGTCTGGCTGACCAAGAGCGTTCCTGCCGGGAGCCAACTGTCGCAGGCAAAGGCGCGGAGCGACGAGCTTGCCAGTGAAGGATCAGGCATTTAACAGAATCCTGATCGGCCCGCGTGGGTATATCTACTTGACCGGGGTAAGAGCATACTGAGCCCATGAAACGATTCGTTGGCGTAGGGCTCTTTCTTGCAGTTCTCGTTGGCGCACCGATCGCGAGCGCACAGATCCTAAAGACCACCGCCATCATCACCGTAGTGAAAGAGTGGAAGATCTCCACCAATACTCCAAGTCACATTGCTGGGCCAACTACGTTTTACCTAGACAATCAAGGAAATATTGATCACGAGTTTGTGATTATTCAGACTGACACCCTGGCGAAAGATCTGGTGGCCAAGGTTGACCCTGCAACCATGCGTCTTGATGAAGAGCTGCTCACCTCACCTGGTGAGTACGGCGACCTTGCTGCGGGCGTAACAGGGGTGGTGACCATTGACCTTCCCGCCGGACACTACGTGCTCATGTGCAACATCGCTGATCACTATCAGCTGGGGATGTACGCCGATTTAGAGGTGACGGGGAACTAGCCTGCTCCCTCTGTTGGCCACGCTCCGCGGCAATCACTGCGACGGGACTACAATCCGCAGGATGCCTCCCTTGACGACCCTTCGCGCACCACACCACCCACACCGATGAGCGGCGGCATGGGCCCAGGACGCGGCGGGCACATGTTTGGTGGCGAGTCTGGCGGCCCAACGAGGCCAGCGGGCGCGGCACTGCCACTCCTTCGCCGTGCGGCGAAGTTCTTCGGTCCGTATCGCGGGCGCCTCGGCGTCATTGGGTTGGCGATTCTTGGGTCGAGCATCTTGGGGCTTGCAAACCCGTACCTTCTCAAGCTCCTCATCGACGAAGCAATTCCACAGCGTGATCTTGGACTGCTCGCGCTTTATGCCGGGCTAATGGTGGTGGTGCCGATCATCAACGGTGGCATCGGGCTCGCCCAGGCGTGGCTCACCGCTTCGGTTGGCCAGTTCGTGATGCGCGACCTGCGCAACGCGCTCTTCACTCACGTGCAGTCAATGCCGATTCGCTTCTTCTCGGAGACGCGCACGGGCGAGATTCAGAGTCGCCTCACCAATGACGTGTCGGGGGTGCAGTCGGTCGTGAGCGATGCCGCGGCAAACCTCGCCTCAAGCATCGCGATCGTTGCTTCAACACTCGTTGCGATGACGCTCATCGACTGGCGCCTCACGGTGGTGAGCGTTGCCGTTGCGCCGCTCTTTCTCTTCCTCACCTCGAAGGCTTCCGCCGCACGACGCAAGGCGAGCGGTGAGGTGCAATCGGCGCTCGCCGATCTCACCTCGATCGCCGAAGAGCACCTCTCGGTGGGCGGCGCGCTGCTGGCAAAATCGTTCGGTCGTTCAGAAGCTGGCGCGGAGCGCTTTACCAAACGCTCTGGCGAACTCGCCGCGCTACAGCTGCGCCAGGCGCTCACCGGGCGCTGGGTTGGCGTCGTGGTGCAGG
>Ga0194041_10001467_pt1 | contig 9958 bp, 7 predicted proteins | sample JunL449m_MetaG_FD_160082 | JGI IMG/M metagenome (GOLD analysis project Ga0194041, IMG submission 160082) | Anoxic zone freshwater microbial communities from boreal shield lake in IISD Experimental Lakes Area, Ontario, Canada - Jun2016-L442-9m | ecosystem: Environmental > Aquatic > Freshwater >...
CTTATGAGGCATACACAAACGCCGGGGGTGCGGGCGAAAGCCCCCCTCGAGCCAGAGTCATCAGGTCTCCCCCCGATCTGGTGGCTCACCCGCTGAAGGACTGGCTCCCCCCGCCAGTCCTTCGGCCTTTTTGCCCAAACTGAGTGCACATAAGGCAATTTCTGCAATTGAACGGTAACGTTTGCCGATGCAGGTAACCACGAACAGCACAGCAAGCACGACGCAAAGGCCTCTGGGTGCTGCCATCTTTGACCTTGATCGCACATTGCTAGCTGGAGCAAGCGGTCCCATTATCAGCGAGGCACTTCGGCGGGTCGGTCTACTCAAGAGTTCCACCTCGGGGATTGAGTCGGTAGCGTTTGGTATTTTCAATCTGATTGGCGAAACCTGGCCCTCCATGTTTGTCTCCAAGCAAGGGGTACGGGCAACTCGCGGGTGGCCAGTAGATCTGGTGCACGAGGCAGCCAATCTTGCAACCCCTCCGCTTCTGCAAGCTGTCTTACCGTTTGCGCTCCAAGAGATCGAGTTGCACCGAGTCGCTGGCCGCAAGCTGGTTATGGCCACCACCACACCGGCAGACCTGATTGCTCCACTCGCTGAAGCGCTTGGCTTTGATGAGGTAATAGCGACTCGCTACGCCCGCAGTAGCGGACACTATGACGGCAGTATTGATGGAGAGTTCGTTTGGGGCAAGGGCAAAGCTCGCTCGGTACGGCAATGGGCGAAGGATCATCACGTTGATCTCAACGAGAGCTACGCCTATTCGGACAGTTACTACGACGTACCCATGCTCTCGATTGTCGGCAACCCTCGAGCGGTGAATCCCGACCCCCGGATGTACGCGCAGGCCACCGTTCGACGATGGCCGATTGTGTACTTTGATGTGCCACCCGGAGTACCTAAGTTCGCAGGCATCGAGCCACAACGTTTGTTTTTGTTGCTGGCCCAGCCTCAGCTCTTTCCGTGGGTCCGATTTGGAATCGAGGGAGTCGAGAATCTCCCTTCCGAGGGTCCCGCAATCTTGGTAGGAAACCATCGCTCGTACTTCGACCCTCTTGCGATTTCATTCCTTCTGGCTCGCCGCGGCCGGCCCGCTCGCTTCTTGGGCAAGAAAGAAGTCTTTGATGCACCGCTCGTGGGCGATGTCGTGACTGCGCTGGGAGGAATCAGAGTTGAGCGAGGTACGGGTTCAGATGCTCCGCTTCGAGCGGCGGAGGACGCACTGAAAGCGGGCGAGATGGTGGCACTCATGCCGCAAGGAACGATCCCTCGCGGGCCGGCCTTCTTTAACACGGAACTGCAGGGCCGTTGGGGTGCGGTACGCCTCGCTGAGGCCACGGGTGCCCCGATTATTCCCATCGGGCTCTGGGGCACTGAGCAGGTCTGGCCTCGCAGTTCTCGCTTCCCTGATGTGACCCAAGTGCTTCGGCCGCCCAAGGTGCAGATCAACGTGGGCGCCCCCATTGAACTGGGAACTGAAGACGTCGACTCAGAAACCAAGCGTGTGATGTCCGCAATCTCTGCGTTGCTGCCTGAGGAGTCACGTTCTCCGCGTCCGCCCTCACAAGATGACTTGGCCCGGACCTATCCCGGGGGAGTAGTACCTGATGACGTCGAGTGGGCTAGCGATCACGAGACGGTCCGCCGACCCGGAACTGACTGACCCGGCACTGACAGACCCGGCACTGACTGGCCAGAAACTGACTGGCCAGAAACTGACTGGCCTTTACGGCTTGGCAATCTGATTCAAGTCCATCTGAGTAACTTGGTCGCTCATGTATTCGGCCACATAGCGGGCCCCGTCCGGAGTATCGAAGTGCAAGCCGTCGGTGGGACGAAGCGTAAGTCCATCTCTCTGCTTCGGACAGGGAATCTCTGGGCAGACAAAGCCAGCTAAGTCGATAGCTGTTGCCGATGGCTGAGCAGAAACATAGCGATCGATCAGTTCCCGCAGATGAGCCGTTGTCTGCAAGTCCTGCGGGCTTGGGCTGCCATTCGGGGTGTTGCGGGCAGCGACCGTATCTGGCATGCGTACCCATGCCACTGCCGCACCGCCCGATGACAGACGGTTGTAGGTATCGGTGAACAACTGCTGCAACATCGTGTCTGACTCGGGGGTACCGAACTGATACCAGACGTCATTGACCGTGCGATCAATGCCCTCCCACACCGAGAGCGAAATAACTAGGTCGGGATTGAACTGGGCTACTGAATCGCTCTGCCGTTGCGGAATGGAATTCTCACATTCAGCGACCTTCACATTGCCCATCATCGTGATCGGCTTGTCTGGCCCTTTGCCGGGAACTCCCACGATCACACCACATCCCGGAGTTGCGACAGATGCAAATGTGATTCCGCGTGCCGTTAGGGACTCTGCCAGAGCGTCCTGCAGGCTTGCAGCCACGCTGTCACCTACGAGTAACACCCGTGCCGGTCGGCGGGGAGCGGCGGGTGTTGCTGCAGGTGCGGCAGGTGCGATCGTTGAGGGGACAGGCAGAAAGGCTATGCCTTCCTGGGCTGAATCGGACTGCTTCCCAAGCCTGGGACTCGAGGTGGAGATATCTCCCATTGCACGCGGTTGAAGAAACGCTGGGGCAGGAGGAAGGTCCCTGGTGATAGCCAAGGTGGCCAACACCAGAACACTTGCTGCGAGGGGAACCACAACCACTGCGCGACTTCGCATGGGTACTAGGCCAGTTCGTATTGGCCGTTCCACAAACTGGAACAACAACAGCGCTAGCGGTATGACGATGGCCATACGCACGGCGAAAAGCGGCCACAGCCCAAGCGAGGTTCGCTGTGGGGTCAGCCACAGAAAGATTGGCCAGTGGATGAGATACACCCCGTAACTAATTCTGCCCAGATTAACCAGCACACGAGTTTGCAACACCCGAGTCAGAACTCCGCCCTGAATGACGCTGCCAATGATGAGCGTGGTGCACAGAGCGCTGCAGAGTAAGCCCCAGGGGTAGAGCCAGGTTGAGTCCAGGCGGGCCAGATTGCTCAGGACGAGGATGGCAACAACGCCAAGCAGTGCGGCAGCGGCGAGGGCTTTGCGAGCAACCTGCGAACTCAGTCGAAGGTGTCGAAGGGTCGCGCATGCGAGCAAGGCCCCGATCAGCATCTCGGCGGCTCGGGTATCGGTGCCAAAATAAGCCCGATCCATTGAGTTTCTGGCCAGCAACAGATTCGCCGTGGCTGACATCACTGTGGCGGCAAGAAGAGTTGCAATCAGGCGGTTGAGGCGAACCCGTCGGGTCGTGGGCTTCCCTAGAACCAAGACAGTTCCAATCACAATCAGCAACAGCGCGTAGAACTGAGTTTCTACTGCCAAACTCCAGAAATGCTCAAGCGGGGAAGGTGCCGAAAACGCTTCCCCGTAGCTGGTGCCAACAGAAATGAAGTGCCAATTCACCAGGTCGACAATCGACCAAGGCACATCGGTACGAAGGTCGCGAAGTTGGCTGTTCTCCCAGACGCGGAACACGGCAAGGAGTAGCACTCCCGCAATCACCACCCACGCTGCTGGGGTCAGGCGTCGTAATCTGCGCCTCCAAAAACTGCCGGCACTAATCGAGGAGGTATTCCACCACTCCCGCAGCAGTAGAGCGGTGATCAGGAATCCTGACAACGTGAAAAAGAGTGACACTCCAAGAAACCCACCCTGCATCCACGGAAAGTCTGCGTGAAAGAACAGCACCAGCATGACTGCAATGGCCCGAAGGCCATCTAAACCAGGAATGTGTGGGAGTGGCTCTGCTTGTGACAGAGCAAGGCTGCGAGGTTCCTCAGCGATCGTTGTCACAACCTGACCCTCCGTCTTGCGGCAAGTGCAGCACCACGAATCTTGTCGCACAAGTGCAACCCTCGGCTGCTGCGATTTGGTAACCCGCTAGGCAGTGCGAGCGCGAATGATATTGAGAGCAGAGCCAGCGCGGAACCATTCGATGTGTTCAGGGCTCATCGTTTGATTTCCTAGGAAACTCAATGAGGTTCCATCAGGCTTGGTCAGCAAACACTCGACGGGCTTGCCAGGCTGAAGGTCTGCCAAGCCGAGAATGCTGATCCGGTCGTCTTCGCCGATGACATCGTAAACCTCGGGCTCGGCAAAGGTGAGTGCCAACACTCCCTGCTTCTTCAGATTGGCTTCGTGGATGCGGGCGAAACTTCGCACGATGATTGCGGCCGCACCGCGGAATCTGGGCTCCATGGCAGCGTGCTCACGTGAGGAACCTTCCCCCCAGTTCTCGTCTCCAACTGCCACCCAGCGTTCCCCCGCCTCGTGGTAGTGCTTGGCAATGTCCGGGAAGGACTTTGTTGTCCCATCGAGTTGGTCCTTGCCCTGGCCGGCCTCGCCAGTGAAGGCATTGATCGCGCCCAAAAAGAGGTTGCCTGAGATGTTCTCAAGGTGTCCTCGATACTTGAGCCAGGGCCCAGCCATGGAGATGTGATCGGTAGTGCACTTACCTTGAGCCTTGAGCAAGATCGGCAGGTCGAGGTAGTCCTGTCCGTCCCAAGCGGCGAAGGGTTCGAGAAGCTGCAAGCGATCCGAGGTGGGCGAAACCTTGACGCTGATCCCACTGCGATCTTGTGGGGGAGACACAAAGGTGTTCTCGCCTGGGGTGAATCCCAGCGCAGGAAGTTCTTCTCCGATGGGCTCGGGCAAAAGCACTTGCTCACCCGAAGCGTTTGTGAGCGTGTCACTGATCGGGTCAAAGTCGAGCGTCCCGGCAAGTGCGAGTGCCACAACCGTCTCTGGTGAGGTGACAAAGGCCAGCGTGTTGACAGAGCCGTCGTTACGCTTCGGAAAGTTTCGGTTGTAGCTGGTCACAATGGTGTTCGGGTGGTCGTTTGCCGCTGTAGGCCGATCCCATTGGCCAATGCAGGGCCCACAGGCATTCGCCAGAACAGTTGCGCCAGCGGCCTCAAAGGTACTGAGGAGTTCATCTCGGGCGATGGTGGCGCGAACCTGCTCAGAACCGGGGGTGATCATGAGCGGCACCTTGACTGCCAGACCGTTTGCAGCGGCGAATCGCAAAATCGAAGCTGCCCGAGTGATGTCCTCATAGGAGGAGTTCGTGCAAGATCCGACAAGCGCGGAGCTGATTTCGAGTGGCCAGCCCTCGGCGCGAGCCTCATCCCCAAGTGCCGACACTTCCCTTGCTAAATCTGGGGTCTGAGGCCCGTTGATATGAGGTCGAAGGGTCGAAAGGTCGAGTTCGATCACCTGATCGAAATACTGCGCAGGGTTTGACAACACCTCATCATCGGAGCGCAGGTGACGGGCCAGTCCGTTTGCAGCGGCAGCAATTTCTTGGCGGCCGGTGGCTGCTAAGTAGCGACCCATTGCCTCGTCATAGGCAAAGACCGAGGTGGTCGCACCAATTTCTGCACCCATATTGCAAATCGTTGCTTTGCCTGTGCATGAGATGGAGTTTGCGCCTGCACCAAAGTATTCAACAATTGCGCCAGTTCCGCCCTTGACAGTCAGAATCTCGGCCACCTTCAAGATGATGTCTTTCGGGGCTGACCAACCATTGAGTGCTCCGGTCAGGTGCACACCAATCAGCTTTGGCCAGCGCAGGTTGAACGGGAAGCCAGTCATGACATCAACTGCATCGGCACCGCCTACTCCAATGGCAATCATTCCCAGGCCGCCAGCATTTGGGGTATGGCTGTCGGTACCAACCATCATGCCGCCGGGGAAGGCGTACTGCTCGAGTACTACTTGGTGGATGATTCCCGATCCTGGTCCCCAAAAACCAATGTCGTAACGGGCCGAGACTGACTCCAAGAACTCGTACACCTCGGAGTTATTCGCCTCTGCCGCAAGCAGGTCAACCTTGCCGTTTTCTTTAGCTTGGATCAGGTGATCACAGTGCACTGTCGAAGGTGCTGACACCTTGTCGAGGCCAGCAGTCATGAACTGCAGCAGTGCCATCTGCGCCGTGGCATCTTGCATAGCCACTCGGTCTGGGCGCAGGTCGTTGTAGGTAATGCCGCGTTCAAACCCAGAACTTGGGTCATCGAGGTGTGCAATCAGAATCTTCTCTGACAGCGTGAGCGCCCTGCCGAGGCGATCGCGGGCTGCGTCAATGCGATTTTCGAATCGCTCGTAAACGGTTTCTACAAGCTCAAGCGGAGTTGAAGCACTGGCTGCCATGGGGTGTTCCTCGGATCGAATCGGAAAAGAATACAAGTACACTACAAGTCTGTGAGGAGCATCCGCTATCAGTCGATCGCCGATGACCTGCGTGGGCGGCTGCAAGGCCAAGAATTCGCATCGGCACGAGTCCTGCCATCTGAGTCAGACCTATCGGCTCAATACGAGGCAAGCAGAGTAACCATCCGCAGGGCGCTTGAGCTTCTGCGATCAGAGGGCCTGATCGAGAGCAAGCAAGGATTTGGCTGGCTCGTGGCCGCTGAACCACTCCAGCAGCAACTCTCTCATCTAGGAACCCTGGATGCTCAGCTCGCAGCGGCCGGGATCCGCTCAGACCGAAAGATCCTCTCGTTCGGTTTTGTTGCAGCACCCGAGCACGTTGCAGCAGTGCTTGGCGAGACCAACCTGCTCGAGGTTCGGCGGCTCAATCTTGCCGATGGTCAGGCATTTGCTCGAGTCACAGTGTGGTGCCCCGAGGCGCTCGGGTCTTCACTGAGCAGAGATGACGTGGAGCGTGCATCATTCTTGGAGCAGCTTCCGGTTCGCATTGGCGGAGCGACCCAAACTATTGGTGCCGAGTTGGTGAGCGAAGCCGATGCGGAGCTCCTCGGTGTGCCGATTGGTTCCCCGGTTCTCGTCGCTGAGCGCATCACTCGCAGCCAAGACGGTGCGGCTGTGCTGATGAGCGAGCATGTCTTTCCGGCTCACCGCACTCGCTTTGCCGTTGAGTTGCCAGTTGGATTGGCAGCTGACGGCGGCTCGCTCAACCCGGCCGGAATGCGACTGCTCGACTAACTGCCTGGCAGGCCCTCTGAGCCTTTCGACCCAGAACGCGAAGATGGGGCCCCTTGCGGGACCCCATCGTTCGAGTTTCTTTGTAGCTGAGCGCTTGGCTCTGCTTGCTCAGGCTCTGCTTGCTCAGGCTCTGCTTGCTCAGGCTCTGCTTGCTCAGGCTCCGAGTGAAGTGCCAGCGGAGCTGAAGGTGCTCTTGGTTCCGTTGGCCAAGAAGCTGACTGCACCGATGCAGACCACAGCGATGAGCGCTACGAGGAGTGCGTACTCCACAAGGGAGGCTCCTCGTTCGGTCTTTGCGTGTGCTTGCATCCATGCTTTGATGAAGTTGAACTGTGTAATCATTTTGTTCTCCGTGTGGGTGAGTTGTTGTGAGTCGGATTCGGATCGGCTGCTGTTCAGGACCCCCTGGGGTGAGATCCGTGATTGTTGTATCGACAACTCTTTGAAAACCTTGACCAAGTTCTTGGTTTTTCTGGGCCAGATGGCACATGCCGCCAGAACTAGAGAGAAACTCCTAGCCGTTCGTGATGGCCGGCTCGACTGCAACCACCGGGGCTCAATACGACTCGCAGGAAGATGCTGAGCGGTTCCAAAACGCGAAGATGGGGCCCCGTGAAGGGCCCCATCTTTCGAAGAGTGTTTACGAGAGCTACTTAGGCTCCGAGTGAACTTCCAGCGGAGCTGAAGGTCTTCTTGGCGCCGCTGGACAAGAAGCTGACTGCACCGATGCAGACCACAGCGATGAGCGCTACGAGGAGTGCGTACTCCACAAGGGAGGCTCCTCGTTCGGTCTTTGCGTGTGCTTGCATCCATGCTTTGATGAAGTTGAACTGTGTAATCATTTTGTTCTCCCTGTGGGTGAGTTGTTGTGAGTTGGGTTCTCAATCGAACCCCATGTTGAGATCCGTGATAGTGGTATCGACTTCCTGCAACAGACCTTTACAAATTTCTTGGTTTATTTAGAAGTTTCTTTTTGGGCGAGGATCTCAAGCTGAGAGGCGCTCGTTCAGCTCAGGCTGACAATGCCCATACGCACTGCCTGCAGGACAGCCTGGGTACGGTCCCGCGCGTCTAGCTTTTGATAGATCGAGGCCAGGTGGTTCTTGACAGTTTTCTGCGAGATAAACAGTTGCTCTGCAACCTCGGGGGTGGAACAGCCATCAGCGATGAGTTGCAGAACCTCCTCTTCTCTGCGAGTCACGACTCGATCCTCCTCGGTTTCCCTCGGAGCTTCGAGCTTGCGTAACTCATCGAGCATCGAACGGGCGAGATGCGGGGACAGCACCGTGTCTCCCTCGGCTGCTAAGCGCACCGAGTCGGCGATTTCTCGAGTGGAACAATCCTTGGTGAGGTAGCCAATGGCTCCTGCGCGGATTGCATTGGTGAGCACCTCTTGGTCAGCGTGCATCGTGAGCATCACGATCTTGGACTTGTTGCCAGTGGACTTGAGTAAGCGACAGGCTTCAACTCCACCGCAGTTCGGCATGGTCACATCCATGAGGATGACGTCGGGGTGCAGTTGATCGGCCATAGTGACGGCCTCGAGGCCATCGCAGGCCTCTCCGACCACCTCAAAGCCCGATTCGGTCATGGAACGTCGAAGGCCCTCGCGAAGCATCCGATGGTCATCTGCCAACATCAGTCGGATCGTCATGGTTTTTTTCTCCTCGTAGCAGTAATACTCGGTGTTGGCACTGTCGCTTGGTTTGTTTCGGTGACCGGTGGTTGCAGGATGCATCGAACTCTGGTTCCGCGGCCTGGGGCACTCACAATCTCGAAGCTGGCGCCCACACTGGCAGCGCGTTCTCGCATTCCCAGCAACCCGTAGGAGTCCAAGCGGCCGGCTCGGCCTTGCTCAAAGCCCACACCGTTATCGGTGATGTCAACGAGTGCGCGCTTCCCATCGCAACGCCACACCACACGCACTGCCGTGGCCGAAGCATGGCGTTCAACGTTTGCAAGAGCCTCTTGGGTGACCCGCCACATCTCTCGCTCCTGCAGTATGGGAAGACGGTTGATCTCTGCAGCCTCAACATGAACTTGAAGGGTGCTCCGTTCGGCCACACGCTCTGCATATTGCTCAAGCACTTGCCCCAGGCTGCGTTCGTCTGAGACGTCGGTCCGAAGGTCATACAAGGTGTCGCGAACTTCTCGGATGACTCCGCGAACATCATCTCGGAGCTGTGCGATCGGCTGGGAGACTGATTCTCCCTGAGAGTCCTTCTCCACCAACCGGTCAAGTTCAAAGCCAAGGTATGCAAGGGATTGCCCAATGCGGTCATGAAGGTCGCGTGCAATTCGCGTTCGCTCCTCGTCAGCCCCAACCGTGCGAAGCCGAGCGAACCAGCGGGCGTTATCTACCGCAAGGGCTGCAGGAGCGATGAAGCCGGCAACGAGTTCTTGGTCTCGCTGAGTGAAGTGGTCAATCTCGCTGTGTTCAAGGGCTAGGAGGCCGATGATTGCCCCACGTGAGCTGAGGACGCTATAGAGACCGGAGCCTGCACGCTTTGAGAGCCCGCCACCTGGCTCTTGGGGAAGGTTTGCGATGGTAGCAATTCCGTTCTGGGCCAGAGCTGTTCTGAGCCCCGCAGACAAATCGGTTGGGCCAAGCCGAGATGGAATGTGAAGCCCTTCGTGACGCACGACATCCCAATGGGCGTCTGTCTCATCAAAGAGCAGAACGGCCGCACTCTCAAAGCTGAACAGGGAATGCAGTCGTTGCAGTGTGGTGTCGAGCACCTCACCCATGTCGAGCGAGGCCGGCAAAGTTTGGGTGACCTGATGAAGTGAGTACAGCAGTTCGTTTGCATCGGAGAGCTGATCGAGGCGATCCATGGTGAGCTCGCGATCCCGGTCAGCAACCCCAGAGATGCGGCGGGTGTACCCGGCAATAATTGCTACCAGCATGATGATTCCAGCCCAAGAGGCGGCCCGAACGAGCGCCCCACGCGGGTCGACTGCTTGATCTACGAAAGCAAAGCTGACGGCCAGAATGGTGAC
>Ga0194041_10001468_pt1 | contig 9958 bp, 12 predicted proteins | sample JunL449m_MetaG_FD_160082 | JGI IMG/M metagenome (GOLD analysis project Ga0194041, IMG submission 160082) | Anoxic zone freshwater microbial communities from boreal shield lake in IISD Experimental Lakes Area, Ontario, Canada - Jun2016-L442-9m | ecosystem: Environmental > Aquatic > Freshwater >...
TCACCAATGTTATCTTTATACCAAAACTTTTCTTGTGAACAATTCAGTATTTTTATTCTAACATTTTTTTTAGGTGTTTCTGAAAACCAAAAATTATATCTTTCTATATCGTTAACCATATAATTAATCCCACCAACCATTCATACCATGGTCAGATTTATTACCTTTTTTGATAGTATCCCATAATTCAGCCCATTCTTCTTTTTCTAATTCATGGGCTTTTTTAAAAATCTCCCTAAGTTCTTCATCGGATTGTGGTTTAGGGTGTTTATTAACCATTACAAAAAGTTTTTCACCGTTTAATTCTTCATCGATAGGTTCAAACTCAATAGTTGTTCTATCACTTTGATACCCACAACGTTCAGCATAGTTATCCTCAAGTTTGTTGTTTATTAATTCAATACAACGTTTGATATCTTCTACTTTTGGTAATCTATCTTTCTCAACCTCATAACCATCTTGGAGTACTTTCTCCAATCGTTCAAGTTTAAATTTGGTCATTCTGAGTATATAACTATAATCAAAATCACCACTCTTCCATACTACTGAAAAATGTGTGTAAAGGTTTTGAATACCTCTACGGAAGTCATACCAAGGATATTTAACATTCCACTTCCAAAACCATTTTATTTCATCAATTATATCTTTCATTCAACAAATATACAAAAAAATTGGGATTAATCAATCATTTTTAATTTTTGTACTTTATTTTTTATTTCAGGATTTTCATTTTTTATTATAGATTTTACTACCTTTAAAGCCTCTTTTGCCGCCATTAAACCAACTTTTTTATTTTCAAAATTAAAAATAACGTTGTACTCACCTTTTTTTTTAGTACTTCTAGTTCTACCAAAACCTGTATCATATCCAGCTAAAGTTTGTAGTTCAAGAGCTATATGTTCTGTTATATGACCTAACCAAGTTCCTTCTTTTACCCTTAAAAAAAAACCACCTTTTTTTCCTTTAGAACATCTATGTTCTTGCATAGAAGGTAAATATTTTTTTAAGTTATCATAAAATTCTGGGATTTTATTTGATGGGAACTCTTCCCATTTACCTAAATCTAAAACCATATGTATAAGCTTATCTTTAGAGGTGTGCCATTTATTTTCACCTTCAATAGTATTAAGATTAATAATTTTTAAATCTGAAATATTTGGTAGTTTTTCTAACTCTTCTTTTAATATTTTTTTAATCACATTTTTCATTTTAAAAAACCTTATCTTTTGGTTTGTTGTCTGGTGTTTCTAAATTAAAACAGTTAAATAAAGTTCTTAATTTGTGTAGGTAAGTGTCAACAGTATCTAAATTAGTATCAGCTACTTTAATATCGTGCCTAAAATCAGATATTGTTTTATCAAACATCTGTAATTTTTTAGGGTCTTTAATTTTATTACGATCGACAACTATTTTATTGATAAATGATAATGCCTCTTCATTTGACATATAACCACCTTCTCCATGACCTTTTGGTGCTACTTCATGACAAGCAACTTGTTCAGTTAAACCTCTATCTTTATGAACGTATTCTAATTTATTAATTTTACGAATAATTTCCTCACTTCTTTTGTTAAAATATTTTGTAGAAGCATTTAAGAAAGATGTATAGTCATTATACTTCTTTAAAAAAGGTAAATTAGATGATTTTAAGACCTTCCAATCTTTCTCCAATGAAGTTGGGTTTTCGTAACGAGTGTCTCTTAAAGCATCGAAACTAGTTAGTTGTGAAATCATTTTTTTATAATCATTTATAATATCTTTATCATAAACGTTTTCCATAAAAGCATTTAACTCTAGGTCTGTTAATAGGTAATATTTTTTTAAAATATCTTTAAAAAAATTACCCACACTAATTTTATCTTTAATTATTTTAATAAAATCATTTGTATAAACTTCCTTAACTTCTTTGGTATTGAATATGCCATCATAACCCTTACTTCTACGCTGCCAATCTTGGTAAGCATGTTTTACTTCATGGTTTAAAATTGTTAACATATAAGGTTGTTTTCTAAATTGGTTAAGTACCATAATGTGTACAACATAATTACCGTCTTTATCGTAACCAGAAGTTTCATCTAGATAACCGTTAGTCCAATCATTAAAATCTATTACAAAATAGTCTACAGAAAATTCTTGAAATTGTTTAGGGTAATCTTGCCCATCAACAATAAGACGTTGTTCACTAGGGTTTAACCCTTTAAGTATTTGGTAAATTATATCAGCCCATTCACGAACTATGAAAGACACACCAGCAGATTCCTTTATAATATTTTTATTATTCATCATTTAATAAATATCAACTAATACCCTTATCTCCAATAACTTCTTCTGGTTTAATAACTTTGGTTTTACAAACCTTACTACATTTATCACAAAAAAATATTGTCATATCCATCGGACCCATACCCAAATTAGGAAAATGATGTATGGGTGCATCACAACAAAAACTTACAATTTTTTTTCTCATATTAATATATATTTTATCAGCATTTAAAAATACTCAAAAATTAAAAAAATTAAATGATAATGACCTGTAAGATATTTATATAAAAAACTTATTTATGTATACAAAAGAACAAATTGAGACCACACTTAAAACCAAAGGCTATGTTTGGTTTGAAAACGGTGATTATGATGTTAATATTGTTGGCGTAAGAAATTCGGCAACAGGTAATAAAGTAACAAATGCTTTTGATGATTTTCTTACAATATCCTATAAAGAAAGTGGTCAATGGAAGTTCCATATTTGGCCAGCAACAACAGAACCTGGAACAAAAGGTGTTAAAGAATATCATAACACAAATGGTGTTGCTCGTTTAGTTGAGGGTCAATATCGCGCATCACATACTATTAGATTACACCAAGGTAAGTATGAAGCTTTAGGACAAGCAAAAAACGTTAAGGTTTATCGTGACGCTAATAAAGATATGGTTTTTGATGAAACTAAAATAACTGAAGGTCTTTACGGTATTAATATTCATAAAGCAGGTGTTGATTCAACTTATGTTGAAAATTGGTCTGAAGGTTGCCAGGTGTTTAAAAAATCAGCTGATTTTGAAACATTTATGTCTATCTGTAGAAAAGCTAGAGATATTCATGGTAATTCTTTTACCTACACACTTATTGAATCTAATGATATAAAATAATCTTAAAAAAAAGAAAAATGAAAACTTACTTTTTTGGTTGGACAAATATTAAATGGTTTTGTAGAGAAGTTATGAATATATACTCCAACAAACCATCCTTCTTTTCAAAGAAAAGAATTGAATCTGGGATTGCTTTTATTATTGCTCAATGGGGTATGATATCTTTTCTTTTAGAAAAACATTCTACTTTAACGATGGGTGAATTTTTATTATGGGCTGGAGCCGAATTCGCGGTATCTGGTTATATAATTAATAAGATACAAAAAGAAAAAGGTGAACACAGTACGGTAACTACTGACGAAACACCAACTAATTAGTGAAAGAGACAGGAATCGAACCTGTGTTGTCTACCACCTTTTTACAGGTTGGAATTAAGTAAAAACTTAACTCAAATGACTTCGGCCTCGGGTTACATCACGTATAGTTGTTGGTTAGACAACACCCCGATACTATGCGACGGCTTAATGTTTACCACTCCATCACTCTTTCAATACAAATATAAACAAAAAATCCTGACTTGTCAGGATTTTTTTATTAGTAGTTATAATAATCGTCATATCCATTTTCACCGGCGTAATACCAACCTCTTTCTTTTGAAAACTTCCAATCACCCATCATTTCTCCTTCTTCAAAATCATCCTCATCTTTTTCCCAACTTTTTTTATCTTCTTTAGGAACTTCTTTTTTAATTTCTTTAGTTTTATTTTGTGGTTTTTGGTATGTACCATAAGTAAAAGGTTTAGGTTCAAAAGGGCTTATAGGTTTTCCGTGAACATATTTCATTTTAGCAACACGTCTAAAAATATCTTCACCTCTTTTATTAAAATATTTTTTGGTCCATGTTAAAAAATCTACAACACTATTAAATTTCTTTAATAAAGGTATATCCAATTTTTTCATAGATTGGAATTCCATTTCTAATCCCTTGGCTGGTTCACCTTGTTTATTAAAGAAAGTATCAATTTTAAAGTTCTTTAATTTTCTACCAATTTCATCATAACCAACACCTGCTCCATCATATTCATTTTCCAAATAAGCTGGGGTTTCTAAAGTAGAACCTAAATAAAAGTAACGAATCAACGGTCCTAATTGTGGATAAGTACCACTACCGCCCAATACTAATTTTTCAAAATCTTTAGTGTATATATTTTTAATTTCCCAAGTATCACGGATAGGTTTACCACCGTGTCTCATTCTGTTCCAATCATCGTAAGCGTGTTTTATTTCGTGTATAAAAGCGCTTGTACTCATAGATGCTAATGGTACATTTAAATAAACAATATACTCACCACTTTCAGCATAACCAGAGTTCCAATGGTCATATTCAATACGATTACTGTTTTTTAACACCCACATGTCAACGGAAAATTCTTTATACTCTTCAGGAAAGTTATCACCATACACACTAATTTCTTCTAAAGGTGGAATATAAGGTGCTGGTGTATAACTACCATATCCATACCCACCATAACTACCGTATCTACCACCTACACTACTACCGTAACCTTCAGGTGTTTTTTTAGGGTTTGGATTGTCATCACGTTCACCGTAACCACCTTTTTTGTAGTAACCACCTTCTCTATTTTTCCAATCAGATTTTTTATAAGAACTAAACCAATCTTCATCCTCGTATCTATTCTTATTACTAGAACCTGTTTCATCTTCCCAATAGAAAGGATCGTTTTTATCAACACTTTTATCGTCTTTATCATCAAATAAACCGAAATACTCATCTTCAGGAAAATCAAAAGATGATTGTTTAGTTAATTCTTTTTTTGTGGGTTTTGGATTATTTTTAATCTTTTTCAACTCCTCTTCTTTATGTAAAGCCAATTGTTCATCAACTTCATCTTCAAGGATTTTTGCCCATTTTCTTACAATAAAAGATATACCGGCAACTTCGTTGAGTAATTCTTTTCTGGTTATTTTACGAATGTTATTCATCATTTAATAAATATCTATAATAAAATAAAAAACCCCGATTACTCGGGGTTTATTTAGTCTAATGTTGTTGAGTTACGTGTTTACCAATTTTAGTAATTCTAGCATCTAAATCACTAATGGGTTCAAATTCTATTTCTTGATTTATCGTTGGCCACCATTCTAAACCGTTTATGATTTTATATTTTTTTATACCATCATAAACGTAACCGTTTTTATATATTCCTATTTTTTTCATATTTTTAATTTAACTTTTATCCTAACACCGTAACTTCTTCGTAGTCCTCATAATTAGCTATTTCTACATCATCATCACTTTCTTCCACAGGTACATTTTCCATTTTTTCTTCAAAATATGAATTAGATTTTAGCTTCTCTAACTCTGAAAAATAACTATAGTTAGGTTCTCCGATTTTAGAAATTTTATAAATTGTATTGATAATTTCAAAAGGCATCGTACTCTCCACAGAATCTATTCTTCTATCAGGGGCATTCCAAATAGAAAATTCATTATTACTGATGTCATAATATACTCCATATTTTTCACCATCTATTTTATTTATAACGTAATTTAAGACACCGTTTTTTGAGTAACGATAAAAATATTCATGATTTTGTTTTGATGCTGTACACCATTTAGTACCAGAACCATAAGTTAAAGAAGATTCAATTGTTAAAGGACGTATTACTAACCATTCTTCATTATCTATAACAGTCATAACTTCTTTTTCAAGACGTTTTTGGTCTAATTTTATTGTAGCTAAAGAAGCTACCTTTTGTATTTCTTCCCAAGAACCATAATTATTTATATCTCTATAACCTTGTGGTATACGATTTTCTTTTAAATGTTCGTTAAATAAGTGTAATGATTCTAAATTTTCTCTACCATAACATTCGGTTAAATAATATATTATATTATTTTCTAAATCATTATCACCGATTGGTTTGGAAAAATTTTTGATGTTTGAGTTACCACCCTCTAAAATTACTTCTCTAAGTCTGAATCGCCCTGAAGGTTTCCCTAGCGTACTTTTTATATCATCTAAATGTTCTTTTAATTTTTTAATTAAAAAACCAGTAAATTTACTAGAATTGCTTGGGTCGAATTTGTTAATCACATCTACAACATGAATAACTAAATCTTTGTTTTGTTCTTTTAATTCTTTCTTACCCATTTTTATTATCTTTTAAGTTTTTAATTTCGTTTTCACCTATCAATATATTAATTACATTATGTAAATGACCTTCATAATGTAATTTAATGGTTTTAAAACCATTTTTATCTTCAAATAATTCAACACTTTTTAAATCTTTAGGTATGATATGTATCTCACCGTCATCATCATAAAAAGTTTCAAAATAGTTCATGGTTGGGTCTGAATGATCCGTACTAGTTAAACTATAAGCAATTTCAGCTTGTTTTACCCATCTTTTTTTATTTTTAATTTCAACAAACTTACCGTCAGATAATGTATCAACTTCTATTACTTCGTAAGAACCGTTTGATAAAAAGCTTCCAGGTAAATTTAAAACTTTACATGTTTCACCAGATAATAATCTTATTATATCGGCTTTTTTAATGGAATTCGTCATATGTTAGCGTTTCAAATAAATATGGTATTATTTTTCATTTATTAATATTAAATAAAATTCGGTGGATTATCAATTATAATCATCACCGAATTTAAGTATTAAATTGTGTATATATTCAGACTGTTCTATGTTACGTTCATTTGGGAACCCAATAGTTGTGTGATAACTAAAATAAGGTTCACCAAGACCTAACTCAGTCCTAACCTCATCAAAAGAATTAGAACTTGCTCTTAACCACCAATACTCCGCATTTGTACGTACATCAAGATTTAAACTAACATCAATTTCTTTACCGTCCCACTTACTTCTAACTTCTTCCCATACTTTATTACCACCTTTGATTTCTCTTATAGAATCATTTATAAATGTAGTGTGAGCACCACGGATTGGGTGATTAAGTTTTATACCATATCTACGTTCAATGAACCAAGCATAGTAATAAGCCATATCACCTTCGAACATAACCATAGCAACACGTTTCCAATCGGCTTGACGATTGTGTTTACGAGTTACGTTATCAGGATTAAAAACAATCCTACCTGTTATGTTTAAAATATTATCCACAATACAAATATAATGAATATTTATTAAAAGTGAGAAGTATTATTAGGAAAATATTATTGGAAAGTGTTGAACCCCAAAAAATTGAGGTTGATGACATTTTTTTTGTTACCGAAACAAATAGTTTAATTATGATTACTGATATTATTCATGACGGTAAACCCATGACTAAATCAGCTCAAACAATGTGGGGTACTAAACAATATGAATCAGAAGGTTATTCATTAAAATATAAAGTATCTTTAGATAACGGTAAGACTTGGGGCTATGAAGACGTTGGAGAAGAAAACCATGATGGTGAAGGTCATTATGTTGATACTGGTTGGATTGGTGAGTTAATAAAAATGGGTTATTGGAGTTTGTTACAAAAGAATATAAACTTCTTTGATAGTTTAAATGAATCTGAAGATGATTTTAATTGGTTACCCAACCAAAGTGAAATTGGTTTAAAGGTTAGGGTAAATAATAAAAATTTTTTCATTAAAAATCCTATTCATCGACAAGACAATGGTATGTTTACTCAAATAATATGTGGTTGGAATGGCTGTTATGAAATTATTGGTGAAGAGATTCTTAAGGGTGTTGATTGTTATGTCATTGAATTAGATGAAACTTACCATGAAGTTTATTTTAGAAAAAAAGATTTTTTGGAAAAAGATTTTTGTGGTATTGACGGTACCAGCAATAGGTTATTTGAATCTGAAGAAAATGAAGAAAATTACGATTGTGTTGGGATTAACTTATTAAACTTGACAACTGATGAAAAGATTAAAATTTTAGAAAAGTTAGAACAAGTTTACAATACATTTGTTGGTTTCAGTAAATATGCTTGGGTTGACCAAATACAATATTTAGTTACTGATTTTACCACACCTGTAACAATGCCATTAAAAGGTAAAAGAAACCAATGTGGTAGATGGTTAAACTATGTACCTGAAAATGCTTACAAAGAAGAAACTGATAGTTATGAAATCCCAGTTAGTATGGATGGTACAAAAGTAAAATGGTCAAGAGAAATTGATGGTCGTGAAATTTTAAATATACCTTTTATTGATGATATCAGTAATTTATTTGAATCTGAAGAAAATTATGAATGGTTAGAGGATTTAAGTTCAGAACCGTTTCAAAACGTTTTAATAAAAAATAACCCAAGAACACCTCATTTAAGTGATGATATAGATATTATAATGTTTAACCCACCTATTGCTGTTGGTGATAATAGATTTAATAAGATAGCTTATTGGTTAGAAGATGAAGATTATTATCCATCAACATTAGAAGTGTATAGTATTAAAACTTCTTACATTGAAATAACTAGACATAAGGATGACCGTCAAAACGGTAGATGGAAAATAGGTCCTGAACTAAACGAACAAGAACTTTATAATCTGTCACAAACACCTAAACACCCGGATTGGAACGGTAATTTTTGGGAAGAAGAGGTGTTACAAGTTATTTAATTACTTAAAGGATTTGGACAAACGTCCCAAGAGAGCGGGATGATGGATTTGATACCTCATCTTTTAACAGGAATGTTAAACACATTATCTTATGCTAACCCCGCGTATATTTGATTGAGCAGAAAGAGAGACTTAAACTCCCATCTCAGACCTGGACGGCCCGTGTACTGTATTATACTATCTCTGCGTATTGGTGAACTTACAGGGTCACCACCTTATAATCTTTGAAACCCTTCTCTATAAATACAGTCCTTGATTGTTTCCATGATTCATCCGAATCTTTCCACCAACCTTACCGTCATACCTTTTTGTGTGGTTTCACCGTTTTGATTACATATTAATATTAGTCCTTTTTTATTGTAACGTCAATGGCTTATTACAATAAAATGAATATTTATTTATTAGAATAATTATGTAAAATTATATCATATGGAAAAATTAAAATATATCGTATTGGAACAACTTATCAATGAAGGTAGGCTTGAAGATATGATAAAAAAATATGAAAATACTTTACGTGCTGATTTGGTACGTGAGTTGTCAGCAAGTGATCCATCAGGTAATAACAAATATCTTGATTGGATGTGTCTTCAAAGAGTGGATTATACTTCCGAATACATTATTAATATGGTTGAGTGTTTTCATGAAAACCTTAATCGTTTGAGTGAAAAAAATGTTAATGCTATATATAGTGATGTAACTGCAACAAATACTAAAATTAAAAAAGCCCCAAAAGATATTATTTCTTACCCAACCCCTGATGATATTGAAGTTATGTGTAAGTATTTTGAAGAAAACTTACCTAAAACAGCATCAAGAGTTAAAATTTATGAAGATGATAGATGGTTAGTAGTTTCACCTTTAACACATAAAGCATCTTGTGAATATGGAGCATTTTCAAGTTGGTGTGTTTCAACTTCAAATGTTGAATATTACAATAGATATACAAGAGATGGCATATTAGTTTTCTTTATAGATAAAACAGGTACTAGTTTAGAAAAAAAAGACGCAAATGTTTATAAATTTGCTGTTAACATTAAAACTCAATCACAAGATTTGGAAGAATGGGAATGGTATTCAATGTCTGATGCTAGAATAGACTCTCATTTAATGATGAATTTAGTACCTAAAAACCTTTTAGAAATAACATCAAAATATTCAACAGAAGTATTAGAAAATTTAAGAAAAGGTTGGGAAATTGATGAAAGTGTGTTAACAGAAAAATCTGCTTTTTGGACTAAAAACAATAATTATTAC
>Ga0194041_10001470_pt1 | contig 9951 bp, 5 predicted proteins | sample JunL449m_MetaG_FD_160082 | JGI IMG/M metagenome (GOLD analysis project Ga0194041, IMG submission 160082) | Anoxic zone freshwater microbial communities from boreal shield lake in IISD Experimental Lakes Area, Ontario, Canada - Jun2016-L442-9m | ecosystem: Environmental > Aquatic > Freshwater >...
GGGCGGAAGCTGCCCAGCACAGGATCGAAGCCCCACATGGGTGGCAACCGAAAACGCTAAGACCGGAGACGCGCATTGGAGAGATCGCGTCGTTGTCGGATGGGTGGGCGATGGCGCCACTATTCCCCTCAATCGCTACACCACTAATACCTTTGCTGATGCCCAGAAAAAGAAGACCAAGAAAAAACCTCGCAAGGAGCGTATTCAAGGCTGGTTCGACGAGACCAGCGTCTCATGCGGTGACTCGGTCGGCCTCCATCTCTCTGGACGGAATAGGTCAGCCACCGTCACGCTCTACCGACTTGGCTACTACGGAGGGATCGGAGCGCGGAAAGTGTGGGAACTCTCGCTTGCCAACGTGGCGCCGCGAGAGAGCGCCACAGTTACTGCCGCACCGGAAAGAACAGTAAGTACGAAATGGCCCGTGTCGGTCACCCTCCCCATCACCAACCAAATGCCGCCAGGCGAGTACATAGCTCGTCTCGACGACGGCGGACCCGCAACTTTTGTGCCACTACTTATCAAAGATGAATCTGCGCGTTCGCCGTTGGTATTGATTTCTTCAGTGCTCACGTGGCAGGCATATAACCATTTCGGTGGTTACTCGCTTTACAAGGGCGCCGCGCAAGATCACCGAACCAGATCTCGAGTCGTTTCTTTCGATCGACCTTACGACGGTAATGGAGCTGGCCAAATTTTCGTGCACGAATTTGGAGTGATTAAGACCGCTGAGAAATTGGGCCTCGACATCACTTATCTCACCGATTTAGATGTCGATGCCAAACCCGCACTGCTCAAGGAGCATACATCCATCATTTTCGGTGGCCACGCGGAGTACTGGACCCGCTCCATGAGAACCGGCGTCGTATCCGCGCGTGACTCAGGAACGAACATCATTGTCCTTGGCGCAAACACGGGCTACTGGAAAACGCGCCTGCAAGGCAGCGGTCGTGAAGTCGCAGTGTGGCGTGACAATCTCGATCCTTACCGCTCCGATCCTCTCAAAGTAACGAATCAGTGGAGAAGTGAACCGGCAGCACAACCTGAATCAGAAATATTGGGTTCGGCTTATGCAGGACTCGGCGTAAAAGCCAATTACCAAGTGGTGCGAAGTAGCGCCTGGCCCATCGCCGGCACGACACTTAAGACCGGGGAAATTATTAAGGGAGTTGTAGGACGCGAAGTTGACTCTCCCGATCGCGATCCCGGACCCGGTATACAACTTATGCTCAGCACAAATACCAGGGTTAGAGGCAGAGTGGAACGTGTAGGAATGACCTACTACACAACTAAATCTGGGTCTGGCGTCCTAAATGCATCGTCCGACGGCTGGGTCTGTGCCATCACTAATTCATGTAATTGGACTCGAATCCTGAAAGAAAGCTCCCTCCAAGTGGAAGAAATTACCGCGCAGATCCTCAAGGAGTCAGCAAAGGGTCCGCTTGGAAAGCTGCACCCCTCCGAAATCGATATTCCTGCCGCTACACGCTAACTCTGAGTCAACATCCTTTCCATTGCCTGGGCGAATATTAATAAGTAATTGCTTCGATTTTCACTGGAATCCCATTGAGAACCGCATTGCCGGAGAGCGGGTCCATTGCCTCTTCATCTGTCAATACATTTGTATTAATCCCGGAGACAGTGGATGCAACTTTCATCCTGGTACCACTCATGTGGTGGCCCCATCCGTGGGGAAGGCTGACAACTCGTGGACGAATGTTCTCGGTTACCTCGACCACGGCCTCAAGAGTGCCTACCCGACTGATAATACGAACACTCCCCCCATGATTGGCTCCTAATTGAGTCGCATCCTCAGGGTGCATCTGCAGCGTGCATCGCAGATCGCCCTTGACCAACGCTTCAATATTATGCATCCATGAATTATTCGATCGTAAATGTCGACGACCAACGAGTAAGAATTGGTCGGCGTTAAACCCTTCGAGATCGCTCTCTAAACGTCTCACGTCAGCAACGATTTCAGCCGGAGCTAATTCAATTTTTCCACTCGGCGTACGAAGAGCTTCTGGCATCCGTGGCTTCAGTGGACCGAGATCAAGGCCATGAGGTTGATCGCGAAGAGTCTGGAGGCTTATGCCGCTTGGATTGGCCCCGTAGGCATCACCATACGGGCCCGTGCGAAGTAGTAAATCTAAAATTCGCTCGGGACCACGATCGCCAGTAGCCATAATCTGATCTTGAATCTCAGACTTATCCCGCCCACAAATACTTGAGGACTCATCCTTTAAGACTTTCTCAAAGAGTGACTTAAAGATGAAGTCGTCCACGACAGCAGGATCGATTCCAGCACCAAGACCTTGAGCAATACCTGCAAGCTTGGCCAGAATCTCCCACTCATCCGGGTCACCTTCAGGGCGCTCGAATACCGCTTCTGAGTAATTAGCTATGTTTCGTACGGCAAACGAAGTAAAAATAAGGTCGTAGTGACTGCGCTCAAGGTGTGATGGCGGCGGAAGAATGACATCAGCATGACGAGTTGTTTCATTGAGATAGATATCAACGCTCACTATGAAATCTAACGATGAGAACGCCTGCTCGATTTGTGCACCATTCGGCGTGGAAAGAACCGGATTCCCAGCCATGGTGACCATTGCTTTGATCTGTCCTTCTCCCGGCGTAAGAATTTCCTCGGCCATCAGAGCTGCTGGAAATTCGCCTATGGCTTCCGGAAATTTGCGAACACGAGAGTACGCGTTACCCATTCGAAAACCCTTACCCTTGCCGGATTTTCCTCGAGTGGTCTGACCGCCTGTCGCTGGCAGAGGAAACATCACTCCACCAGCCTTATCGAAATTTCCAGTGATGATGTTGATGACATCAACGAGCCACGATGCAGTAGTGCCGAAACTTACGGTCGTTGTTCCGATGCGACCGTAAACGAGTGCAGTAGGCGCCTCAACTAGTTCCGTTGCAATGCGGCGAATCGTAGGCGCATCAATCCCCGTTACTTCAGCGACAGCTTCGGGAGTGAAGCGCTTCAGCACTGAAGGAAGTTGGTCAAGCCCAGCTATATGGGGGCGAAGATGATCTCCCACATCGGCTAGCCCGCTCTCCAAGATAGTGTGCGCAATTGCCGCGAGGAAGAAGGCATCACCATTTGGTCTGATAGCAAGCCATTCATTAGCCATTTCTGCACTTCGTGTACGTCGCGGATCAACTACGACAACTTTTCCGCCCCGCGCTTGAATTGCTTCGAGACGCCTTGGAAAATCTGGCGCCGTGCAGACGCTGCCATTTGAAACATAAGGGTTCGCACCGAGCATGAGTACATAATCAGTTCGATCAAGGTCGGGAATAGCAACAGAGGTCGCGGTGCCAAACATGTATCCCGAGGCAACTTGCTTTGGTAATTGGTCTACGGAGGAGGCACTGAAATTATTCGTAGTTCCCAAGGCTTGTAACCAGGCTCGGTTATACAACATCGATGCCAGATTATGAGCGTTCGGGTTTCCTACATACGTTCCAATTGCTTGTCGACCGTGGGCATTGATGACACTCATCAAGCCGCGCTCGACCTCTTCCCAAGCTTCTACCCAGGAGACTTCGACGTGCTGCCCATTTCGCTTTATGAGTGGTTTGCGTAACCGATCTGGATCTTCATGTAGGGCTTTGAGCGTGGTGCCTTTAGGGCAGATAAAACCTTTGCTGAAGACATCGTTCTTATCACCGCGGATTTGCAGAATCTGATCATCTTTTACCGTGATGGCAAGGCCACACGTTGCCTCGCATAGCGGGCACGTACGGAAGTGAACTTTCTCCACACCAGACATAGCTTTCCCCGTTCTGAGTAGAAATTACTTAGAAAGAGATTTCAGTTGAGACTGCGCATTTTGCGCTGCTGAGGTTGGATCTTTCCCCTTAGCCATATCAATTACATTACTGGTGATTGCGGCAACAATCGGGTCCGAATCCTCATTAATGAGAGAGGTTGGGCGTGCGGTGTTCATGGCTATCTTGACCGTCGTCACGAAATTGATATTGAGTTTCGAATTGAAGGCAGGAATCGCGGCAGAGGATTGGCGAGAGGGTCCCCCGGTGTACGTGCCGATAAGCGCAGTTCTAGCACTATCGGTGAACCACTGAGTGAGTAGCCAGGCTGCCTCTTTTTGCTTGCTGGCGCTTGAGACTCCGATACCCCAACTCCACTGTCCGGTTCCTCCACCGAATGCTCCTGTTGGAAGGAGTGCATAGCCCACTTGACCTGCCACCGGAGAAGTAGCGCGATCTTCAAAGCCTGGTTGAAAGACGCTGGCATCAATATAAAAAGCTACCTTGCCTTGCTTGAACAAATCATTTGCCATAGACCAATCGACTTTAAAACGCTCTGGGGGGCCAGCAGCCATCAATGCCGCATAATCGCTCAACCCCTTGACGACAGAGGGATCAGTCATGCGGGGGCTATTCCACGAATCCTTAAACCAGACGTTATACGGCAGAGAAATCTTTCCCGCCGTGTTAGACCATTGGTTGTAGACCAAGCTAGTCAGAATATCGATATCGGCGTTCGCTAGGCCACGCACAACTGAACCAAAGACCTCACCCTTTCCAGCTTTTGTGATGAGTTGAGCATCACTGATGAGATCCGGCATTGTTGTGGGAACCACTCCACCCAAGTATTTATCTACTAAATGTTTGTTATAGAACAAGATGTAGCACTCGGTTGAGATTGGAATTCCAAATAATTCCTTTTTGCCGTTTAGTGCTAATAGTTCTGCAGGATCCAAAACTTCTCTAGGAAAATCTGCCAAGTTGTAGTCAGAAGTCGTGAGCTTTGGATTATTAATAAATCGAGTCAATGACTCAATTACACCGTCTCGCTGTTGAGCAACAATTGTGGAGTCGAGCCCAGTCATGAAGACGTCTGGTCCGTTTCCAATCTTAAAGCCCGCATCCAACTTATCGAAGTAAAGATCTTCAGAAACAACATCAAGATTTACCTTGATGCCAGTCTCCTTCATAAAATCAGCGAGAGTTGCCTTAAATCCGTTAGTCCATGGGTGATCGACCAACATGACATTAACGGTGGTTCCGGCGTATTGCTTCCAATCGAAACTTGTTTGAGAAATCTCAGCGAGGCTCTGTGGCTGTACCTTGCTGCGCGTGGCTCCTCCACACCCGGATACCAATATCGAGGTGGCAGCAATGATTCCGAGTGCCTTAAAGAAGGCACTCTTCTTGCCGGTCATGTTCATGATCTTCATATCGCATCCCCAGTGCCGTTTTACGCATTATGATCGCACACAAGGGCCCATGACGCCTCCTTTATTTGGAGTATTTCTAGCGTAATAACCCCTGGTCAGATAGTGAAAACCTGTCCCAACTCACCTAGGATCTACGCATGTTCACCTATTGGAGGAATATCCATCCAGGCGGAAAACGAATCATTTCCATTTTGGTAGTGATGTGCTTGGTATACATCGGTTCGATGGTGGCCCTTTCGCAAAGCAACGATGATGCCGCCAGAGCACTTGATGACAAGTTATCTACTCTTTTGCCGCATGAACGGCTCAATGTATATACGAAATTGATATCGGTAGATCCACTTAAAGGCGAAGCTCTCGCACGTATCGAGCCTTGGCCGCTCGACGAGAGTTTAGGATTTCGATATCGCAGCGGTTGGATGCCAGTACATGACATGTCGATCCACGTAGATGCAATCGTCGGTGCTAGTACGACTGGAGATAATCTCTATAAATTTAAGAAGAACGTCCCTGTTGGCGGGTTTGACGTAATTCTTGACGAACAATCAGGAAGCCCTGCGTCTAACGTTTCGTGGTATCCCTTGGACGTCTACTCGTTTGAAATTCCGATGTCAGGGAGTTATAAAGATGTCAACGGTGCGACACAGGATTTACCGATTCTTCCGCTTGATTACACAAAATCTATAGATACTTTCAAGATCACGATGAGCCATGCCCTGTGGACTAATTCAAAGGAAATTATTCAAAACAATAACTCCAAGACGATTGAAAATGCTACTCGGGAGTATAAGACTGGAATTTCTTCTTCAATTTTTGAGGTGAATCGAAGCGGTTCCACCAAAGTTCTCACAGTAATTATTTTGCTTTCGATGCTTACCGCGCTTGGCTCAATTATACCGATGGCATTCTTAGTGGCTACGAGGAAACGTCCGCCTACTCTCTCTGCGCTCACCTGGGGAGCCGCATTAACATTTTCGATGATCGGCCTGCGTGGACTCTTCCCTGGATCCCCACCGCTTGGAATCCTGATCGATAAAATTGTCTATTTTCCAGCGCTACTAATCACGCTTATTTGTTCGCTTTCAATTCTTATCATGTGGTCTTATCGCGAGGATTACGTTAATTAGAATTTGATTTGCACTTTTCGGAGCAATACTTGACCTGCTCCCAATCGCGCTCCCACTTCTTACGCCATTCGAATGGCCGGGCACATCGCAAGCAGATCTTGGGAGGATGGCCGTTCTTATTTTTAGCGATCATGCGCACTCCTCACCATGGCACGACTTTTCGCTCTTCCCAACAGTTCCTAACTGGGAGATCAACCGAGAGCAAGTCTAGTTGGGCTTATGGACGACAATTCCCAACAGTTCCTAACTGGGAGATCAACCGAGAGCAAGTCTAGTTGGGCTTATGGACGACAATTCCCAACCTATAAACGTAGTAGCGGCGGCCAACTTCAAGTCTAGTTGGGCTTATGGACGACAATTCCCAACGTGCTCGCGCAGGTCGCGTTGTTGCTGACAAGTCTAGTTGGGCTTATGGACGACTTCCTGCGTGAAGGGCAAGACGGTCAAGAAAGTCACTTCAGTGAACCCAAAGTGTCCGGCTGGATATAAGAAAAAATAGCCTCACAATTTAAGAAAAATACAGGGGCCGATAGTACATATATAGGGCGGTCGGCATTAACAATGGACGGGTCAAACTAGTCCGCAAAAAGTCCGCAAAGGAGAAGAAAACGAGAGTAAATCAGTGATAATCAGTGAAGGAGAAAAACGGACATCAACGCTTGCAAATCAATATTTGTGCGAAGATTTCCCGACCCGGCGGTAACTCTTGATTACCGGGTCCAGGGTTCGGGTTCCTCACAAACCACTTACGTAAGTGAATCCGAGTTCTAGTAGTTGTTCAGGTATCTGTCGTAAATGACCTTCACAAGTTCAGGTTGAGCGGCTTGCCAAGATACGCCAAAAATGTTCTGAAAAGCATCACTGAAGGACACTTTTTTACTCATCTGCTCATGAAAATCTAACAGCACTGAAGGTCCTTTAATTGAAACAAAGATTTCTGTTAAATACGCTCCCATAATGGCATGAGGTTGAGCCTTTGAATAACTCGAATCGTTCCAGTCTTTACCTAAGTTTTTAGTGTCTAAGTAAATGTTCAGCCATTCAATACTAAAATTTGGAATCGCTTGATCAATCCAACCCTTTAGGCCTCTTGTGTTCTTAAAATTCATGTAGTTGCCATAGTGCTTCAAACTGTCATTCGTGAGGTTTTCGCCCCCATAATTAAGCCAAATTGGGGGAAAGTATGGTGATTGAATGTTCTGTCCTGAACCTTTTAGTACGAGCGAATTGGTATGATAATTAAATAACTGCAATGCATGATAGAACTCAACTTTTTCAACACCACCTTTTCCTCCCCCACTCCTTTCAGCTTCAGCACGAGTCTCCGGAAGACCGATACCTAAATATGCAGTGCCATCTAAGCCAATTAGGGCATGTCCGACGTCACAACTTGTTGGTGTATAACAATCTACCCAGGGTCCTGTTGTTTCGGAATAGTTCTTTTGGTCATTCTCTTTACCCATTATTGCAAGAGCTTTTGCTGCTACCACATCTTTATCTTGATTAGTCCAATAGAAAACTACGAACTTTTTTGGCAGGCTGATCCCTGGGAATAATTGCACAACCTGTTTGAAATAAAACGAAGGATCTTCAACATAAATTGGAGTGTTTGGGCCTCTAACGATTTCAATTGGGGGAAGTTGCACATCTTTCTGCGAGATTTTCCCAGCCATTTTTGACCAAGTAGAATAGGAAATTCCTTCACGCTTCTCATATAGATCAGAAAAACTTGTTGGGAGTGCAATCAGACTTGGGGTTGGAGTGGGTGCGGGAGTGGGTGCGGGAGTTGGAGTTGGAGTAGATGCGGGAGTAGGTGCGGGAGTAGGTGTCGAAGTAGGTGTTGATGTTGGCGTAATCAACTGAACACGAAATCCGACTCCTGTCCCTGAAGAAAACTTTGGTGCTCCTATTGCATCTGACAAGTAACGCCAAGGTTTAGGTAGTGGATCTTTATCTTTTAATTTTAGGAACTGGGCAAAAATCCCCTTACTTCCCATCACTTTTGAACAGGAAATTCCAAAAGTGTTTATTTGATAGGTTCCTTTGGGGAATTGAACATTCGCAATTAACTGGTTGGTGGTGACTTTGTAATTTCCACAATTTGGTGTTTGAGGACCTGCGGCGGTAGCTGAATAAGTTGAAATAGGAATCAGGGCAACTGCCAGGGCAATCAATACCCCTGTTGCAAAACTACCCCTCATTCGCATTCCACAAGGGTAATGGGAAGAACATGCTGCAACAATGGCTGAAGTTTGCTCATCTAATCAACTCAAAAATTCGACAACACACCTGATCAGATAATTTCGTCACCAAGTGATGAGGCCAACCATGGTTTCGGTCGAAGCTTCTACCTGAATAATCCCTGATGTGGGAATCTTTGCATAATCTTGGGCTGCGAGTTCAACCATTGGCATGCGGATCTGGTAGAGCTCTGCAGAAACCAAAGCTCCAATTACCAAAATAGTGTCGCATTCCGTAAAAATCATCGCTACCGGGGCTTTCTTAGCCCTAATCAACTCTGCAAGAACTGCCGTAGCTGAACTTGATCCGCGTCCAGATGTCATCACAAGAACTCGATCGGCGACGCTCACACCACATTGCGGATGATGAACATCGATGATTACCCCATGATGGTCAACCCCGCCCCAGAAAGAGATGGGTTGGTCAAGTATTAAGACAGAGCCGGCGCCCTCCCCAGGATGCAGCGCCCGACCGCTGAGCCTCTTAGAACCAGAGAGCGTCATTACGCACCAACCTGCCCGCGCGTGCCGAAGCAACACATTCTTTGACCGATCCCAATATGGTGGCGATTCCTAAATTCCCCGGGGCATACCAGGCCCATTTGCCAGAATTTGTCATCACTGTCTTGATTTTAGGATTCAGCACCGGTGTCACATATGTGCAAGTGTCAGTGACGATGCGACCGCCAGCATCGCGCAACATTTGCGCATATCCCATTTCTTCGGCTCGTCCTAGTACGCCCCGACTCGTTGAAACATAAAAATCTATCGAGTCTGCAAACTTCTCACCGCTTTTCAATTCTTTGGCAAGTGCTTCAAATTCAGGTAGGGAAAAGTGCGGCGTGCCTAGGCTTACGGCATCAAGCTCATCCCCGACTGCGGTAGTAAGGCGATCTCGCGAGGCTCGTAACTGTTCGGTAGTAACTTTCATGGTTCCACAATTTTCCTGCACAACAGCTTCTAAATTTGGTGCCTCTGGGGTCACGCCAATAATGTGAAATAACCCAACCCCACCTGATGAAGCTGCAGTTGCTCCAAGACTCTTAAGGCGATCTTCAGTAAGACCTCCATCTGCTAGATCACCATGTAATCCGGTCATTGCAACCACCCGGCTGCCAGCAATATCACCGAGCAATGCACCCATGGCTGGCCAGGCGCTCTCTTGATCCAATAACTCGCGCGAGATAGCAGAAAAATCCATAACTAAAGATGCTTTCCTGCCTTGATCGGTATGGAGCCCGGCAAAGGGAACGCGACCCACTAGCGCTGCCGAAATATCTAGGAAATCTCCATATCGCTCTGTTCGTGCACCAAGAACTGAATTTGCAAAAACAATTGCATTGGATTCGGCCCAAGCTATTTGAG